>APMI01003629.1_pt1 | contig 26572 bp, 22 predicted proteins | sample 667938 | NCBI WGS metagenome assembly APMI01 (sample SAMN01084076, study PRJNA167559) | wastewater metagenome | biome: Wastewater | place: Denmark: Ejby Moelle, Odense | collected 2011-11-28
ATATTTTATTATAAAGTTACATGTTACAATAGATTTGTTATATTTTTGTAGGATAATAAAATAAGATAAATTCATAAATGATTCTGAACTCTTTTGCGCCTAGTAGATCTTCGAGAGCTCTTTTTTCCTTAATTCTTTTAACTAGATGTTTAACTATCCCTCTCTTGGGTTTTATGGTTGGGTTGCTATTCAATATCAAATTTTACGACATCATTGTTGTTTTTAGCTGTCGGTTCAGATCTGACTATTTTGAGACTCGTTACTTGTCTATGGTAAAGTTTAGTGATTTGCAACTTTGTGATCCAGATCAAAATTATGTAAATGACCACCATAATGAAGACATTGATGAAAATTCTCAACCCGTTATCTGGAGTTTTTATGATGCTGCTGATGCACAAAAATGCCACAATACCACCCATCCCTAAACTGAACAGGATGCATATAATAGCGAGCACAACTTCGAACCTCTTAATCTCCTGGCACGAGATGCAAGAACGTGACTCGATCATCTCGATCTTGATGTTTGATTTGCAAATTTCACAGGGAATCTAATAAAAATTGCCTTATAAAGAATATAGACTTTGACTATGACTACGCAGGCCGTTAATTTAGTTTCTTAGAGTCGACACCCATTGTGCGAAGCAGTGCTAATGAATTAGACCAATTTCGCCAATGCAAGAGCAGGGAAGTTGGATGAGCTCGCCCTTCTCTTCCAAGCAGATTCGGCATCTGGGCAAGTTGATATCAGGCAAGTACTCGACGCTCCCCAAAGACTACTTGCGGAACTACTCGGCTGAGTTCATGTGCCACATAGTTGTGTAAATTAGTTATATAGGTATTTGTCGCACTTTAATATTATTACCCAATTGAGCGTGTTTTGTAAGAATTAAAATTATCTTACTGTCAATACTCTGTTTCAGTCAGTCATTTCCAACTAATTACGATTAAGATTGATTAAAATAAAAAATTATTCAGTCAATTTCGATTACAGTATATTTGAATTGTTAGTTAATGAAGAAAACTTAAGAACAAGTGTTTTTAGAAGTTAAAGAAAGACTAGATTATCACCGGTTACCCACAGTATTTCCGTATGAAGCCATTGATCTTATATCCCAGCTGTTAGGCTTGGTCGATAGAGGTGTCCGAAAATCAGGAAAGTAAAATAAACAAACGGAAGGTACACTTATTGAGAACGAAATCAATGACGCGTTAAGACATTAAATCGGTAAAGTGATCCAGTAAAACAACAAATTGCATATGGAGCTGATTTCGGCCAAGGAACAAATCATATCCATCAAGCATAGCAACGACAAGATGCTTATTGAGAAAACTGGGGGTAGTAAGGAAACTACCTTGCTCATCCAGGCACTAAGGAAGAGATAGGATGAACTATTTGATTAACTTACACAAGTTAAATTTAAGTACAATGAGCTAATGGATTTAATTCATTAGGACTCAGAAATCTAAAAAAAGTACATTAAGCGACTCATGAAACATAAGCATATGGAAAGTAACAATTCAATTATGTAGTAAATTAAAAAGACGAGTCCGCCTTACCCTCACAGAAAAAAGGACAGCATGCTACAGTATCTGATTTGTAAGCCAAGCTAATTTTGTTGCAGAACAAGCTGGCGAATAGGTAAACCGAAATTATGAGACTGCACAAAAGATCAGAATGTAACAATTTATTAATGAAGATGACGGACTAAATATGAATAAGATATTAAAGTAGTTCCAAAATAACAAAACAGACAGCAAAATTAGTGTACTGGAGCAGCAAATTGGATACCTCGAGGAAGAGAACAAAAAGATGAAGAAGGAGGTACAAGACTGCCGTAAAAAAGGAGGCAGCAAGGAAGCTATTCGATAAGAAATGAGAAAAAATCATGAAACAATAAACAAATTAGCAAGCTAAAATAAGTAACTAGTGAGGAAACTTAAGGAAAGAGATTTTGATGGACACTCACAAATGAAGTCAGGACAGAGATAAATCGAAAAGATTCAACATGTTGCCAAATAAAAAAGTTAATAATGTAATAAAATTATTACATAAAATAATGATTTAAAAAAAAAAATAAGATTCTTGGAATCTGAAGTGAATGCAGTGAAAGAAGTCAATCAAAAATAGAAAAAAATAAATTAAAATAATGAGATAATAATTGACAAAATAAAAAATTCGGACTAAGGCGAAAAAATTTTAGCTCAATACTAAATTCAAAATCTTAAAAGAAGAGCAGAGGAGCTTGAAGTTTAGTTAGAAAATCAGAAATAAAGAGTAAGTGAACTAAAATCTGAAATATAATACCACAAAAAAGAGGACAAGTTGAAAAATGATGCTATCGAAAACTTATAGAAAATCGTGGATGAACTAATGAAAAGAAACAATCAGAAGGATCTAGGAGAAGATCATGCCTATTAGTCAAGTAACTTGGAGAATACCATCGCTTTGAGAAAAAACTTGACAGAAATGAAGCAACTACTGGCCGCTTCTCAAAATGATAAATCAAAATTATAGCGTGAGCTTGAGACTTTTATTGTGAGGTTTGATCAAAAATCAAAATAAAACTTGATCTTAACTGATGATCTAAATCGACTTAAAATAAAAATAATGGAGTTAAAGAATAGTGAAGAGCAAATTTTAACTCTACAGAGGTAAATTTCCACAATTCAGTCTGATTTAAAGAAGGAACAAAATTTCAGATTTAGGATTTAGCAGATGCACCAGGAGTCAGAGAACGATAAGACAAGGCTGAGAAAATAGCTTCAAGAAATCAGGCAAGAGTACGATATTTACGAGAGAAAATCTAAAAACCATATAAATACTCTGAAAATGCAGAACAGTGAGCTTGAGGAGAGTAATCAAATGCTATAGCTAATTTCAAAGTAAAAATAAAAGAAGGCTCTCTTGTTGCAAGATCAGGTGGAGTAGCTTAATGGAAAAATAAAGATAATGAAATAAGAGCTCAATGTGCTTGAAGACGAGAAGCTTAACGCAATCCGATAAAAGCACAAGTATGAAAAAAGATGCTAAGATATGCTTCGAGTCAGTAACGAGACAAGCAGCTTAACAAAGCAAACACATTAACTTGAGAACGGTGAACTTCATCGTCAAGTTTTAGACTATCAGCATGAAATAAAAAAATTGCATGATAAAATTTTAGTGCAAGTAGAGCAAATTGATCAACAAAACAGCTTCATGGATGCCTTAAAGTTATCTCAAGCAAATTTAGTTCAGTAAAAAAACAAAATTAAAAGCGATTATTAATCAATCCGGAGACTTTATGAGGAAAAGCTTAAAAACGAAGAGAATTCTTGAACTAAGAACATAGGAAGCTGATTATTGCCTAATTTTTATTTAAATTAAGTTTACTAGTTTATAAACGGAGCATGCAGGAAGTACGGAAACTCGCCAAAACACAGCAATGGTTTCTCGAAATAGTTAAAAAGGCTCCTGGCAAGGTAAAGTAAAAATCCGAGAAAGAGCTTGATGAGAATAAAATTAGCAAAGATTATTTTTCGCAGGTATTGATTACACTCCTTAGATCCTTGACTACATCGCAGAATAAGCAAGCATCACTCCACCTAGTAACCTCGAGAAATACCAGCTATTTTAAGAATTTAACAAAGGCAAAGAAACATAGTATATCGTAAAGGAATAGTATGAACTATTTATGGAGAGAATAGGTATCATGCTGGCCTCTACTCTTAACAACTGATTCGTATACTTCAATTATGACAAAAAACTGATTAAATTAACTAATCATTTAATCCTGCAGGCACCATCAAAATTATCAAATTAGAGATCATCGATAACGAGCACGTCGACCTCCTCAACTTCCTTGATGCCTTCAACACGCTTCACAGGCTCTGAATCGACGGCAAATCTATTTCGCTTAAGCTTGAAACACTCAGTCTCTGCATTATTTATGGGATGAGTATTATTCTATTTCTCTCGATCTACCTATCGCATTCTCTACCCGTCGAAAGAAAACATTAAGTGGTTTGGACCTGAGAGGTTTAAACTTTAACCACTTTGGTCAGTTTTCAATTTCTAGAAAATCGAATGTTAAGGCTACAGTGGAGCACTTAATGGCATCAATCCTCTCTGTCGCTGAAAGGAACAATTGGATCCTTCAGTAAGTAAGAGGCTGCTGTCTGCTTCCTGAGCGCTGCTACCATAGCTGTTTTGAATGATTATTTCCGACAAAGAGTTTAACGATTCAGGCACTCCAGCGAATTATATTTTCCTATACTAGACACCAACAATTCCTTTGAATTTCACCTCGTCAATAAGACTGTTAACTTCGCTAATTCTAGAATGGAAGGTGTCCATAACAAGCTTGTAATTTTGCCAACTGATGCTGTAGACAGAATCTAAATTTTATTCAATATCAGCCATCATGGAATTGACTTCTCTCTCTCCTAGGATTAGTTTCTGTAAAAGCTACCGAGTTTCTTTCTCAGCGTTTTGGCGTTACAGTAGAATATGGTTGTAACACTTGTTTTTCTAGAGCTCCAAGGTTTGAATAATATTTTGAAAGTACTAATTAATTTACTAAATTTGCTATCCATAGAACTCCTATGAATTTATTAGCACTTCCTTCACCTCTGAATTACTATCTAGAAGATCCTTTCGAGCTTGAGTTAAGTTCGACATAAAAGCATTTATTTACGATTGTCTCTCAGGATACGGATAGGATTGAACTGAGAAATTTTATGCGACTCTTCTACCTCTTTCTTTGACGATCCTCTAGTTTCGTGCTGGCAAAGCTAAGATTTCGAAACCTTGGTCTTGGAGCAAACAAGCACATTTTTAGCAATAGAAGACATCCTCTTCATCTTCGACCTGGCTCATAAACTTTGCTGCAGTGTTGGGGTGATTCTAGCAGGCAAAGTTGGAGGCATGTCCGGCACGCATTTGCTGACTAGCAACATGTTCCTCCCTTGATACTTTCTGGCCACTCGCTGGTTTATAGAACAGTAAAGCTGGTGTCTTCACGGAGCTGCTAATCAGCTTTCGCGAATTTTGACTCGAGTGAATATTCTCTTGCTTAGTACCTAAGATGGCCTTGGGCTGCATTGTGGAATCTAGGGATAAATTTATTAAGGGTCTAACGGTAACATCTAGTATTATCTTAATAAATCTTTAAACATAAATTTTTCAGGACGATATTAAATGACTAATATGATAAATATCGAAAATTAATAAGTTTCAAATCTGCAAATGTCTAGTTCGATACAGCTTCGATTAAGTTCCAAGATGAGAATTTAATTTATAAAATAATAATTAAATCATTAATTTATGACCATCACCATCAGGGCTAAAAGGATTCGAGTTAACAAGCTGTTGGCTAGAAAAGAAATAGTGCTTTAAGTTTTTCACGAGGGCAAGCCTAACGTGTCTCTAAAAGAGCTTAAGGAGCTACTCTCTGCCAAATTTAAATGGGACACTAAAAACATTGTGCTCTTCGGATTTCGAACTGCGTTCGGTGGATGCCGAAGTATCGGATTTGCTCTCGTCTACGATAATCAATAAAGTTTGGTTAAGTTTGAGCCCGATTACAGGCTTCGACGATTGGAGATCTTACCTAAAAAGAATCCCAAGAGAAAAGCCGAGAAAGAACTTAAACGCAAAATTAAAAAGTCTCGTGGAGCTGAAAAAATTAAGGTGCTTGCCACTAGAAAAGCTGAAAGTCGAGCTGACATTAAAAAAGCTAAGTAAGCCTTCCTCAAAAAGATCATTGCTGCATGATTTTATTACCTAGATATTTATCTCAAATCTTGTTGCCAAATATAACGATTCAATATAATATAAATTATTGGTTTCTAGTTTAATCATTAATCTTTTTAATAAATTTATGCGCGTCTAGACATTTATTTTGTTTGATTTGAAAATTCTTAGACTTCCCTTTCCTCGCCGATGGATTCAAAATCGCCAGAATCCATAAACCTTTATCTTTGCTTCATTTTGAGCATGTTCTTGAAAAGCTCTAAACGAAGCTGCTCAATTTCATATGATCTATATTCCTCGTAAGTTGCAATTACCTTAAGTTGAGATTCAAAATGCGGTTCGCAAAGTTTGTAGAGGTGATCGAAGAATTCTAGAGGGGTTAAAGTCTCGATATCTTACTAAAAAACATGCAAGTGCTTCCAGCCAATGTTTTATAAACTTTTAACTTTCCTTAAGAATGAACCTTTTAACTATCTAGTGCCTGGAATTCTTTCTATGTCGTTAATAACATCAATCGAAATTTGGTACTGAGGTAACATAAATTCGCTGTACTCGACATTCTTGATCGGTTGACCCATTTTAAAGGGTTTTGGCAAGCAACTTAAACTTGAAAATTTATGAAATTCAACGATTTGTTTAAAGAACCTCTTATCCATTGACAGACTTATAAAGCGTGTACTGTCATAAAAAATTTAAGAATTCTCTAATTTTTTGTTTATGGGATCTAAGTTCCAATCAGGTGCAGTGAGACTGATGTAATTATAAAACCTTTTAAAATCCTGAAAGTAGGCTAGAGGTATATTGTCCAGTTTAGCCATAAGATGTATAATTTACCATTATCGGCCAGAACTGTTCATCATTTAAATTCTGCTAAAGTAAGCCAAAGCAGTCGAATTTCCCTCCATGGGCAACTTGGTATAAAGTTCATGGCAGGCTTCATCATAAAGGTTAAGACTATACATAGTGTCGAGGGCTCTGATTTTGTTGATAGCTGAGAGCTCTTCCCACGAATTGATAATTTTTTATTTTAGTTTTTTCATAAGATCCGTATTGCTAATTGATCTGCCTCCTTCAATTTAGCCTAAGTAGATGAAAAACAAAGCTAATTGTTCGAGGGATAGTTCGTTTATTTTTGTCTCAAGGTACTAACATATTGATAAAGTAATGTGACGTGTCGTGCTGGCTTTTACTCTTACCAAACTGTACGTTAATTTAAGCACATGAAGTGGAGTTAGAGCAGATAGGTCTCTGCTAATATCTAAGTAATATATTATCTCTTGAGCTCTGTTTCTGATTTCATTGAAGTGCCTATTGTGAGATTGACGACGAATAGTGGGACTTCGACTATCAACAAATAAAAATAAAAAGTCAACTCTCTGCTCTAAGCTCATGCGATTAAAATGTTGAGTAACTTGTTCGATAACGGAGATCTGCAGGTTGTCCTTGTGAAAACGAAATCGGTCTTTACGGTTAAAGTACATCAAATGAACCAACTCGCTTGTGGTTAGCGACAATAATGACTCTAGAAGCAAATTGTTTATTATTTTGTTAAACTAAGGAGTGCATTGTTTAGGAGTGGATACAAAGGCGTACTTTAGTAGAATTAAAGAGCGATTCGATAGCAAATGAAACTTATTTCCTATTTTTTACTCTATTTCATAAAATTTTGGGGTCTATAAAATTCCATTTGATCGATAATAAGCAGCTAGCTCAGCTAGATCGTTAATATCAGTAACATCTTGTATATTAGCCACTTGCTTGCCTTCTTTCAAATAATTACTAACTAAAGCTTGCTGGTGCTATTAGATATCTTTCCAGATCGAGTGAGAAAGCTCACTGACTTGTTTGCCGGACAATGCTCGATAATAGTGTTCAGGTTTTTATACTCCGCCCCATAGAGGATCAGCTTACACAACTGCCTCTTAATCAACTTTGCCCTCTAAGATTTTAGTTTTGTAGTCCTCAAACAATTTTTTCTGGAGGTGGTCATGGGCACTGCGCCTGAGTTTGGCACTGTATGGTTCGCTTTTTAAATTAATGCTTGTTTGATTTTTAGGATCCATAAAAGACATACTTATCTTCGATTCTTGAGGTGTTATTTTTTTGTCGTGATCCTTTAAGTAAATGTATGCCTGATACGCAGACTTTTTTGTTAAGCTTTACCTTAGGACTGTCTCTAAGCGATGACGAAGGATATTCATTTGTATATAAATATTAATTTTAATTAAATGAAAAATGCTTATCAAATATTCTTGAGAGCAACTGTTCCTAAGAAAACCCAGACTGAGAAAATGTTACACGCAATTTCAAAGCACCTAACGACTAACACAATCTCAAGATTATTATCTTCTGTAAGGTGAGTTTCGGTTTCTGTCAGTTTCTCAAGAATTTCCTTCTTAGTGGTGTAAGGCATATTCAACGTGAACCCATAAAGCATTTTTTAAGAGTCAACTTTTTACTTAATTTTATTTTTTTCCTATTGAATTTCTGCTAAAACAGTTTGGTAGTTCTGCCTTTTCGTAGCGTCATATAAGGTTGAATCTATACCGCTGGTTCTATAGTCGTTTTTAAAAAGCTCGCATAGCTTAAGGAGATTGTAAATGGAGTTTGACACAGATGTATTTATTTTATAAGGATAAGTGTTAAAGTGTTTTAGTCTCTGATCCTTTAAATTTTATTCCATATATGTCTGAAGACTTTTTTCAAGCATCTTTTCGGATTTTTCCGGATTAATTGAGGGTTAAGATCCAAAATGATAGAAATCCTCGTCAATAGGCGACTGGATGGTTTCAATAGTGTCTCCGCCAAAATAATCCTTTTTCATTCTAAATTATGACACATATCTACTTGTCAGTAAGGAAGGGTTTCCATAGTTTCTAATCCTAGATGTCGAAATCTATTTAGTCTGGTTTTAAAGAGCCCTGAATGTTAACGTAGATGTTGTTGGAACTCACAATTGAACCGATTTACAACATATTACAAAATTACTTTTGATGTTCAGGGTTGTTGGTTTTCGGGTACTTAAAAAAGCAACAGACTGTATCGTACTGTTTGCAAGGAAAAAAAAAGCATCTACCTGCATATGGGTCCCAAATCTCACAATCTCCGGTTTATCTACTTCTTCGTAACACAAATATACTCTTGCCATACGGGAATGCTTTTCCAATAACCAAAAATGATTCGATCTGCCTGTCTTTTCGTTTTTCAATGTTTTTAAAATAATTACAAAGAAGTATACCATGGTCATCGCCCATCCTCACTCTTAAGAATTACTAGCAAGTCAAATGAAACTATTCCGTATTTTAAAGCAACTTGCAAGTGTACTTCTTTGGAATAAGGGACACAAATCTAGCACATCTTTCAATGCTTTCCTCCAGTTCAAAAGGTGGTCTGATGTTGTCAGATAAATATTTGCATATGAAAACGCTCCTTCCTTCAATGTTGTTGAGCCACAATCTGATGTATTGCTTAGTGTTCAAGTCGCTAAGCCAGTCCGAACATTTTTGAAGCAATATCGTGCTTTAATGATATGCTCCTGTGACAAATTTTCTGTCTTCATTGTAAGCCACGATGCTGTCTATTAAGGGATCAGTAAAAATATCCATGTTTATAAGAGTCATTTGTTCCAAACGCTACACTTAATGAACCTGATTTTGCTAACTTTTTGTGTTTTTGATCCCGTAACCGAATAAAACTAAGGGTCTATCAATGGGAAAAAGACCTGTTAAGCTTGGAATGGCAACTAACATTGACATGGGTATATCAATTCGACCCAGATAATACTTAGTCTTCCGAATATTAACTTGAGCAATTTTAGTAACAGGCATTACTTCTTCTACAAAATCAAACAAGAAAAGTTTGATCATTTTCTCATTATTAGCGAAGAGTTTTGAGATAGTCATCTGCTCTTTCTTAAGATTATAGTGGAACTCAATAGTTTCATTCCATTCAGGGAAGGGTCCTTCGAAGCACCTGGTTGGTTTGAGATCCTTTTTAAATTTCATAATCATGCATGTGTTAGTCCTTTCGATTTTTTGTTTCTGATAGTTGGCCTCCATAGGAATGTGATGCTGATTAGCGTTCATCCCGGGAACAAAGAAGTTCATGCCCTGCAGATTCATATTTGGAGCACGCTGATAGAAACTCATGCCGTAATTAGCATACATGTCCATATTCTCACTGTGGGGTCCCATTTGCATCAGTCTTGTTCGTCTTCTATCCTCTGCCTCATTCTAAAACTGCTAAATTTCCTTCAATCTTTACAATGACTCCTCACGAATGGGTATATTTTTTGCAGATCTCATATGTAAGTTTACCTCCATGCTATCGATGACATTCTTAGCCTGCATGTAATATGTTATTTTAGGTCCAAGCTTTCTTTATTGAGTGAACAAATTTTTAAAGAACACCACTATTGGCGACTGCATTTGCTCAAAAATGTACTCGTTGATAATCTATTAAGTTATTTTGTACTTCGCACTTGAATTGCCTTTAAGAATGTTTATTTTCAAGTTTTGAATTTTGTACAAGATCTTTTTTATTTCATCAATCACTTATTTGCTTTGCTTGCTGAATATGTCAGTAACTGGATTGTAAATTTATTCCCCATTTACATTTCCCTCCTGTAAGGTTTTAAGTTTCTCATTTTATATAACCGCTTTTAAATCCTGTCGCTTACCTATCTATTACTCAGTGAGAGGCACTTCCAGTTTCTAGAACTCTGGCTGGGTTGCTTTCATTTTTAGCAGAAGATGGCGAGCTGATTGAGTATCTACGAAAGGTAGTAAGGCTCCGTGGGCTTTAATAATCTATGCTTACACTTCTTCTCGCTTACTTCTGTGGTGAGTTCGTGGATCTTTGATATCATAAAGCTGGATGTAATCAATGTCCTCTTATTCAGTTTTCTCAGTCGCAGCCGTTTACTCTTCTTGAGTTTTAAAGCTTAGCGGAGGCATTCGAGACCCCTAACCTTTCCATTCAATTTTGTAAACCAGCAAGCCCGATGGTGGTTATGCATTTTCTTTTTTTTTACGAACATCTGGCCCATTAGATGAAAATGGTATTCCTGCGAATCTTCTCTCTGATGCAGTAATCGTCTTAGAATTCATCCCCGGAAGAGTTAGGTTAACAGTGTCGATTGTTCTATTTATTATTCCAGACCGGAGAATTTAAATTTGAATTGAGGAAGGAGCGGAATAGACTGTGACGCTAAATTTTGAGTTAATTGGAACGCGATACGATGGCCACTGTAAATTAACTTTCTCACTTTTTGCAACCTCATAACCATTTATGTATATTTTGACAAAATATTTTTCTTCGCGAATTTTTAATCTTCTGCTAACTTAATCTTATGTCATAGATCCTGAATCTCCTTGTATTTTATCCTTAATGTCTGATGGGTTGACTCCAATGTCGATTGAATTTTTGCCTTCAATTTAATAGTTTTTGATGTGTAACTTCCAGGGTACAGTTTCCATTTTGGAAATCCTTCTTTACTATTTGACCTGCATCCACTTGTTATGGATGGCCTCTACTAAAGCTTTCATTTTTTACGTTTATTGCATGTATTGTTTTTCGCATAGCTCTATTTTCTTTATCACTTATTATATTTGTCTGTTCGAAGCGTTGGTCTTCACTAAGTTTTCTTTTGCTTTGAGAAGATATTCAGTCTCCCTCTCGATCTCTGGAAGTATTGGGTAAGTTGACATGTTTGAAAAATCTCGAAGGAGTGGCCTTAGTTCTTCGAATTTTTTCTATTCGTTATTTTGAAGTTCGTGATTATTCAACCACAAGCAGCCAATATTTATTTCGAGTTCGTAAGGCATATTCTTCTTCTGGTTGTTCCTCTCTGATAAAATTGCGTTCTTTTGAAAAGTGTTTATTGCTTCATTATTTTCAAGCGAAATATTAGCAAGTCTTGACAAATGTTTGTGAAAAAATTAGTTGTCGACTATGAACTATGAATTTTATTGGAAAAATTATTCCCGAGCATCTCTTATAACCCTTGCTTTAAGACGAGTCAATTCATTGATTTCTTCCGATTCTCTCTCGAAATTATTGTATACTCCATCATAGAAAGCAATTTTGTTTTGCTCGTTTATTTATTTTTCTCTCTCTTCAAAAAAGTGTTTACTCATTTATTTCTTTTTGTCTGATATTGGTTTAAGATTCGGTTACGGATAATCTCCACAGCATGGAAACTCTAGTGATTTCTAAATAAGATAGACTTTACATAGTTATCCCTCAGTGTCTATTCAATTGAGAGGTCATTGAGTTTGTCAGCTTCAAAAGCATTTAGCACAGGTTCACTGAGAAACTATTCCTCTTCCTCAATCTTTTGAGGTTCATTCTTGGGAATTAGTATTGCGTTTTAGCTCATCAGCTTAATTTAAAATAAGTTTACTTTAAGAAATTTAAATTAAAGTGCTCAAATAGATATACAAATAGCAAATGACTCATAAGTTGTGTTTCTTGAAAAACTACTCCCACATGTCCAGCTGCTTATCAGTGAACTTCGGCATTATTATCCTAAATCTGATTATGAGCTTGCCATGACTACCTGTCTTCAAATTCTAGATCCCCTGATTTGGTAATGTCATTGTTGTTAAACTTGTTGTCACTTCCTTTCGCGAAATTTAAATCTATTCTCCACTTAAGTGTTGGATGGTCTTTGAGAACCCAAATATTGCTTCGCTCAACGAAATCGGAACATAATGGATTATGTTCTCTCCTTCCCTCGACCATTTTTAAGTAGGAATTTCAACAATTGTCACTTCAAGATCGGAAGGAGCCCCTAAAGTAGGCTCATCTCCGAAATTATTTATTCGTATCACATTCCCGTCAGGTAAACCTTTTGGAACTTTAATTTTAACTTTCTCCATTTTGGAGACTATTTTTTTACCTGAACAGATCGGGCATAGTTTTGTAATCTGTTTTCCTGTACCTTGACAGATTTGGCAAGTATTTTAATTGGTGAATTTTTGCCCAAACTGATTAGCTCCTTCAAAAACACTGAAGCCTGCTCCAACGCACTTGGGACAAGGATTTAAAAATTTAGGTGACTCTGCTCCTGTACCCTTGCATTTGTCGCAGGCAGTCTGCTTAAGGAAAGTGGCTTCGATAATTTTTCCATGATACACGTCCTCAGTTGAAACAGGAAGAGTAAATAAGATAGGTTTCGCTTTTCTAGCCGATCTGCATCAAGGCATGATTACTTATCTGTGAGTCTTTTTAGGTTAGAGACAACACTTTCTTTTTTTAACAATTCTCGATTCAATCGATCGTAGAGTAATCTTTTTTAGGCATTTCCAAGCACACCATAAGCTAATTAAAAAAAGATGTACCTTCTTCTAATAACTTTAATTTGCTGTTGCGAGTTTCTTCTTATTAAACTGAAGCTAGTTTTTCTTTCTTGATCGAATAGGCAGCTGAAATCTAGTCAATAGATGCGGTAATATCAAGTCCAAGGTAGGTATAATAGGTGCGGTCAACAACACAAGAGCACACTACCAGTAAGGTAAGCAAGAAGCCGACGCGAAGGGATATCATACGGGTCTATCTAATATTATTACTATAACTACAATCATATAAGCATGTGCATTTGATTATAAATAGGTGGTGATTATATTATTTCACAGAGATGTCTGAGCAATTAATCCACGGTACGCGTACGGTCACTCAGGTTTCAGGGAGCAGGAACTATAAGCACTTCGAATTAATAATCAATAGCGTAACGAGTGCCTTAAGTATCTGGTGCCATATCGACGCTGTCTATATAGCTCTGGCATGTTTTCCCTTTTGACTGGCACGTACTTCATCTATAATATAGAGCCGACTGCGATGATACAAAGCGAGACTTCGAAATTTGTCAAGGTCCCATGTACTTCTTCATTAACCCAGCGGAATGAGAGAGACTGGCTACGGAGCCATGAACATGAAATACCACGATCGCAAGAGATTCAATGAAGAGAAAGTAGCTCCTAGCCTCGACCAAAACTACAGACCCAACTTTATGACCGTCAACATTCGCCAACACTGAATCTTTAATCTAATACCAAATCATAAACATTTAGTATCACTTATTGGGCAGCACGAACTTGATCTCGTACTACTCACCGTACTTTCGGAATTTTCTCAGTAGCATGTCAGCCACGGTGAGGAACTTGCCGTTTTCTGTACTTTCAACACCCCTAAAGATATTTTTTAGTTAAACTGCTCGCCACCTGCTCTTAAAGCTACTTAAGAATTTTAATCTTGCAGTCAATTCCGTTTCGATGTCCATATAGTCATAGTAGATGTACTTTTCACCCTTCGCCTAGATGAAATACTCAAAGCGAAGATTCCACAAATTCTAGTTTGTTTTCAGTTCCTTGATAGTAGAGCATGTGCCCGCAGACTCAGCTGGCATGTAGATTAATAGCATTTCGTCTAGCACTTCCTCGAAGGTGGAAAAGCTGTATTGTTTTTTTGCTAGAGCCATTTCAGCAAAAATATACTTCAAAATAGAATTAGCACTCATCTTCACTACTCTTTAATTATCTGCTTGCCGGATACTAGTCACGAAATCAAACTAGTTAGCCGTATGCTATAATATTTACTAGTTTATTAGTGGGACATCCTGTATTAGTGAGGATCTTGAAATCTATTGCAACAAATTCTTATTTACATCGTTATAGGCTTTGATTATTTGCCTAATTATGCAGACTGACAGGTGCATTCCTATATATAACAGCTTTGTTTAATTGCCTTAACTGTGAATATTCACCATTTTCATTGCCTTCGCTAATCTCATAAAGTCCGCATCACTGAGCTGGCATTTTTGTTTTATAGCTGTTGCTGAGAATGCGTAATTGCCGATCAGCTGAGAGAAATTATGGATTTATTATTTGTCGGGTAGCTGACAACTCTCTATTGCAATTGTAGCATAAATTTCACTAAAGTTCGGATTGTAGGGCTGTACATCTAAATAACTCGACGTCTCTACATTAAGGAACTCGTACACTGAAGGATAACGCCTTGATCATTAATCACTAGACTTTGCGTTGTCAAGTTTATATGCTTGAGTTTGTAGCAGCTTTATGCAAACTTTAATATCGGCTACTCACCACTATTTCCACGAATAATCAGCTAAGAGCACAACTCAAAAGACTTTAGAAAACCTTTATCAACTTTGAGAAGATAACTTTTCTTAGAATCGATTTATTTGTCGAAAACAAGGGATTTCGATTTGTTATGTCCGGTTTGATCTCCCATCAAATTGCGGGTAATTGTCTTTAATTATAATCAGTATGGCTATTATAAGAAATCAGATATAAATCATTTCTAAATTCTCATTCTTCCATTGGAGATCTAGATAACTCCACGCTCAGTTTAGAGAAGGGCAAATCCGCTTGAAGTAACACCAATAAATTTGCCTTTTGCAATTTCATTTTTGAGAGTGCTATCAAAAATTACAACTCTTTTATTGATCATTAACAACTTTTCCGTATATCTTTTGAAGACATGTTATTTTTGGGTTGCAACTTAATTAAATGTTTCGAGTATCCTTACAGTCATATTTACAATTACAGAATCAAGCTTAGCGAGAGATGCTAATTCCATTTGATTTAATCTGTGCTTGTGTAGACAGGTAAACTAATCAGTTGGAGCAGAATTCACGTTAATTCCAATACCTATTTGAACTATGGCTGTGGCATTTTGTACATCTGTGTTAATTAAAATGCCCCCGAACTTTTGGTCCTTCAAATATAAGTCATTGACCCATTTTAAGCCAATATCATTTTTCAGTTTGAATTAAGACTCAATAGTCAACGCAATAGAGACTGTAGATGCGAGATATAAAGACTATAGGATAGTGCTCGGCTGTCTAGTTAGTATAGAGCAATAAATATTTCCAGGTGGACTCAACCACTTGTTATCTCTCTGCCCTCGACCTTTTATCTGCGATTAAGCAATGAAAATAAAATGATTGTTTGAGTCTATATCATCTTTAAGCCACTTCTCAGATACCATCATGGTGGAGGATATCTTATCGAATTTCAGTACGTTTATAGCGCCTAATTATGATTAGAAGCGGCTTGCACTTATTTTACTACACTCATTTTATTCTTTCAAGATACTTAGAGCCTGAGTGTTGTAATATGGCCTTGACTGAATTTGATTTAATTTTTTCGATATTTTTATAGCACAAAACCTACGTATTTTTAGCATCATGCCTAAGTGTAAAAGAAAATTGATATAAATATTGCCAAATAATATAAATTTAGCAAATTTTAATTAAAAATTGAAAACTTATCAACTTAGATCAATTTAGTATTAGATTTTTATATTTTAATTATTCACCAGATTTGAACAAAGTCTAGATTTAAGTCGATTCGTATTTAAAAATTGATTTATCCTTCAGAATATGTAATTTTATACTCATTTGAACCCAAATGGTTGTCAATTTCTTCGTCACGCTGCCGTTCGCGCATCATAGGCTGCTTGTAAATGTGCTTTTGCTTCATATAATTAAGAATTTATTTTATTGTGCCTTTTTATGTCGCTTTTCGCATTTTTTGATGATGACTCTTGCACTGAGCTGGAGTTCTTGATCCCTTCATTTTGTCCGACAGCAAGATGAAGATCTGACGGACCCTACGTACTGATTTATACCTGAACAGATGAGCATGCTATTCTAGAAATTTAATGTATAGCTTGTTCTATTTGAGTGTCCATCTTTGAGATTTTCTACCCTTTTAGCTTACGTCTTATTTATTAGTTTTTACAATATGTTCTTGTTAATCTACCTCACCCTATGCTGTTTTTGGTATTGGCTTTGGAATTATATTTGTATTTTAAAGTGAAGTTAAACGCCTCCTCGATGTTGACTCATTCATTATTATAATTATACAAATTGAAGGATACAGACAAATAGGGTTTTAATGTTGAAAAGTAGCTCATTAGTCTTAAAATTAACCATAATTCTAAAGGTGAATCGAAAGAAGATCTATAAAAAGAGATGTAATTTTTTAATACGTTTTTTCTTTGTGCAAATTAAATAAATTTAAGATTTTTATTGAAAATCTGTTTTACCTATTCATCTAACTGTTATAATCATTGTTGAAATAGTTTGAAGATAACAAATTTAAAGAAAACAATAAAAAGCAGGAAAAACTCAATCAAATATAATTTAAGAAAAAATAGTAAAAACTGTGTCATCAAAGTCTTAAAATAGATTAAAGACAAATTTTGGTATTATCTGATTGTACTTCCATCATTCTCTTAACTTTTATTAAACTTTCTCTTTTCCGTTGTAAATTTTTCAGAGGGCTATGCTTATTATAAAGTCCAACAATCATTCGTTTTTTTGATGAAGGAGATACACTAATATGCTTTTTTTAAATTACTTTTGTATCTGCACACTCTTCTAAAACTTTGTTTTTTAGTGCATCCAGTTTTAAACTCAAAACATTATATTTAATTTTGAGTTCTTTTTCTTGAGATTAAGTAAACTATACACTTCTGAATTTAGCATCTGCTAATTCTCTTTAAGGCTTCGTTACAATTATATTTTCAGATTGTCTTGTTCTTTAAAATAATCTTTAATCGTTCTATTATTTTATTACATTGTTGTATATTTCAAAATCTACATTATCTTGGTAAGTTTGTGATCTTTTTCTCTGCTTTTCTTCCTTCTTTTTCTCCTCCATTCGAGTATTTAAAAAGTCACTGATTTTGCGATGGGGTTTAACTTGATGATCAACTTTACCAAATGAAGTTGTGCTCTTCTATTCATCGTCCAAACTTTCGCTAGTTATTTTATAATTTTAGCGTGGTTTAAAATTGAATTTGGCTGTGGGTTCAGAGCTGATCACTGTTTTGTTCCAATTTGAAACTTACTCGGATTGTTGCTTCTTTAGTCCTCCGAATCTTTTCGCTAGTTCAGATACACTAAATGTCAGTTTTTACTATTTCTAAGGCTTAATTATCAAAGACTATTGATTCAGTGATTGAGTAGCTTATGGCTTCTTTTGTTACAGCTATGGGGTAAATACTAGCTGAGTCTCATTTTACTGCTACTTAATTTCATCTTTTTAATTATCGTTTATCTCACTAAATTTTATGTTTTATTAATTAGTGATCTTTATTTAATGTTATATGCACTATTATGCCATTACTTCAGGTAAATCTTCATTCTTTTGTATGTTTATATCTGTGATCGCGTATATTTTTTTGTCTTCCCCAAGATAGTATCCTTTGGGAATTGACCAATCGTGCTTTGGCATTTCTATCCCTTGATGTTGTCTACTTTTAGAGTCTAATTTAAAAGAAAGTGCAAATTAATTCTCTTCCCTTCTACTTTTGTCCACCCGTGAACGACCGCTTTTTTTAGGAGTAAGGGGTGTTGATGGGGTATGAAGATATTTATCTTTGCTTCGCGAAGTTTGGCTTACTGAAATATACCTAAGGACTCCTGCTTTAATTCTTTCTACTTCGTTTAGATCCAAATGCCAAATTTATTTATTTCTAGACATGAAATGATATAATTTATTTATAATATTGGCAGAAGTAAAAGTATAAACTAATATTTTGTTTTTCATTCAATAGTTGAAGCCATTGTTGATATCCCAAGCAGTCCTTCGTCTTTTTATTGCCTTCTCTATTTAATTTTTAGCTTTGCCTGGATCATTAATTTTAACTTCGAGCTACCTTTGTTTCTGGTTTATTACTACAGAGTTAATGACTGCTCCGGCTATATATTTGAAAATCTTTGTGAACTTGAACCAAAAGGACAACTTTGAGCTCGTTCATTCTTCTATTCGTTATTTTAGACGACTCCTGGATTTATGTAAAATCGAAAATTGCTCTTATCTTTCTTTTCCAGTGTACTACGATTCTCTCGCCCGAATGAAAATTTATTAGAATCTGTTTTCTAATTAATACTGTACGAACCAGGACCAATAGAAGCTAGCTTCTCAGTTGAAAATCTTTTTTCTGATGTGAAAGTGATACCCTTGGGATTCTAAAATATTTGATATTCTGGAAGTGTTATTCCCTCATTTTTTGAGTATTAACCAGGTCCAGGAGTCGGTATTTTCTTCTTCTTTTTTATCAATTCAATCAACTACAAGGAAGGAATAAAATCAGGATCTAGAGTTTGAATCACTTTAAGTCGTCTTTCACTTGCTTTTTTAATCTTTTATTGCCAATTAAAATTCTTTTTTGTTTTGCTTTACATTATTTGTTCTAAATCAATCTAACCTTCAATAACTTTTCTTTAACTCATTGGATCTTTCTAACTATTGGCTTTTGAGATATGTGAGAGTTGCCGATCTCCCTTACAGAAGCTAAACGCAGGTTATTTCTTTTTTAGATAGAGCGTGGCTGCAGCAGAATTTTCGGACAGCATCAATTCCATAATATATTTTCTTTAATCTTCATCGCCGGTTTGACCATAATAGCTGTAAGGAATGGAGGGACACGCTTCAGTACTTCTTTATTTTCTCTTTTTAATGAATTCACTTTTGATCTTTCCCTGTCTCCCACTCACATTTTGAGATGAAATAGCTTGATTATAGTAGTCCGGCCCAGGAACGTTACTTCTAATATTTTGGAACCGAGCGGAGGAGCCGAAAGTATTTTTTTATCCTGCCTGGTACATATTCTCAAGCAGTGCTTTCTTGGAGTTGATGAGCTCGTCTGGCTGATACACATTGCAAGGCGGATTGTAGTTTTTACTATGCAGGGTGCGATCTGACTTGCTGAAGTGCATCTTTCTTATTAATATTATTGCAATATTGAAATTTAATATAATAATTAATATTTGTAGCCATCCAATGGGAAGAATGTAAGCATTATTTGACGTAGATTCAAAGCAGGCAGAGTCGTCATTGTCACTTCCGGCAGGTTCGCTGGCAAAAAGGCAGTCGTCGCCAAAACTTACGACGATGGCAGCAAAGTACACCATAGATAATGTAGAAATACCGATTCCCCCACCTCTTGCTCGTAGGAGTTGCTCGTAACCCCAGAGACGTGAAGAGAAGAATCAGCAAAAAAACATTCCAAAAGAAAACCGGAGTCAAGACTTTTATTAAGCACGTCAATCAGAATCACGTAATCCCAACTCGCTTTGTAGTTGGTGATATTGACTTAAAGGATCTTAAAGAAGACACCATTAAGACTGCAGAGGGTAGACAGACCGCTCGCAAAGATATCCGTAAAAGATTGACTGAGACTTACAGAAATTTGCCTAACCCTAAGACTAACGACAAGGCTCACAACGTCAGATTTCTTTTCAGCAGACTGCGCTTCTGAATGCTGTATATTCGTTATTTAAATCGCTATTTTATACTTACCCGCCCCAGTATGAATTTAACACAGGTAAATACATTGGATATGACTGTTCAGCCAGCAAGGTGTCTCAGTTCGTATGTTGCTATTTAATAAATAGATATATAATTTGTTAAGGATAATATAAATCAAGCCAACAAAAGTGCCGATAACGAAGCAATGGACGAAGACCACTAGATGTTCAAAATCGTTGTAATTGGAAACAGCGGAACGGGTAAGACCGGTATTGCGACTCGTTATATCCGTAACTAGTTCAACGAGGGGCAGAAGGCAACAGTCGGAGTTTAGTTTCTAGCTAAAGTAATTAAGGTACACAACCAAGTCATTAAAATCACACTATGGGACACAGCTGGTCAATAAAAATATAAGTCTCTCAGCAAAGTATACTACAAGGGATCATCAGGCGTGCTAATTGTGTATGACGTGACAGACCCGCAGACCTACCTGGATGTGGAGTCGTGGATGCGATTGGCCAGTAATATTAAAATTAAATCTAGACTAGAACCTTAATCTCAACGAAGTTGTATTAATGGTCGTCGGAAATAAGGTCGATCTTGAGGATGAGCGTAAAGTCCCCACTGAGAGACCCATTCGAGAATATAAATAAAAATTCGACATAGACTGCTGGGAAGTGTCCGCTAAAACTGGCTACAATGTCAAGTAAGTGTTTTCAGAGCTTGTGGAAAGTATTATTTAGCTAATGTAGAAATCTATCAGATGCACATGGGGCCCAAAGGCAGCCATATACCTTTCGGTGAAAGTGACATTGGATAATCAATAATTGACGGTCCATAGTCCTTAATCGGAGGAGGAAAGATGACCAAAGGCGGTGTAGATAACCGTATAAGTAGTCGAGTTAGTAAACAAATTCCAGAAGTGGTACTCGAAGAATAATAGCCTCATGTTGATATGACAAAGAAAAAGAAGAATGAAGCAGCCTCTAATGGTAATGTGCAACCCCAGAAGCCAGTGGCTGCAACTCAAAAGACTCCTGTTACAAATAAAAAGTAGAAAGACAACATGAAGCTTACTGTCAACGACGACAAAAAACGAAAAGAGAGCAAAAAATAAAAGGGTGGGTGCTGTTGATAATTAATGTGCACTCAAAATATGCGATCTTTATTGACTATTGTTATAAAATTCGTCTTGGAGATTATAAATCTTACAATTATATTATAACACTCAGCTATGTCTAATAAAAATCACGAGCTGCAGTATAAATACCCGCCCGATCTAGAAAGTATCTACTAGATGATTTAGAGTGCGACATGCATCGATTAGCCACACGTATTTTTAAAGGGTCGAACAAAGATGATTTAGGGGCTGAGTGTGAATGCTGCGAGAGAAGAATTGGAGTAAAGGACTATGAACACGAAATGTGCTGCTATGACAATATGAAGCTAGCTTATATTGGGCCAGGAATTCCCTTACTTTTCTAATTCATTAAAAATTCAATTATCCTTCTCCTTCTTTTGGTCCTTGTATTTATGGCATTCGCTTTATATTCGAACATCAAAGGTGGAAATTGCAATACGCAAGGAATGTGCACAGACGCATTCGATACTCTAGCGATTGTGAATAAAATAACCTAGCAAAGCTATCTTTCAATTCAAAATTACACATTGTTAGGTTTTGTTGTGCTTTCCATTATCTTACTACAGTATTTCCGATATAGATTCCGGAAAGTCGAAGATGAATGCGATGACATGATTACATCTCCTAGTGATTATGCACTCATTCTACGAAGATTGTCACCTTAAACTGAGAAATCTGATATTGAAAATATGATACAGCAAAGGCGACTTTAACTTACTCCTGAACAGCAAACCAAAACTTAAAATCTTAGAGTAGTTAACATTGTGATGTCCTTTTCTATGACTGAGTACAAGAAAGTGAAAGAGCAAAACAAATAGGAATTTTTAAAGCTTCTTGATTAAGACAAACATCTCTAGTTCAAACCAAGAGAGCTTCCTCCTTTGGAGAAAACTGCATCAGTTGCCGTCGTTATTTTTGCAAGACAGGAATCTAAATAACTTTTCAGGTACAAGCCAAATATTTTTCAAAAATTGTTGCAATGCATTTGGACTCCCTGCATCCCTCGCAGCCACTTCACTGTCAAAGGCGAGAGGATATCAGTATAGCGAGCTCCAGAGCCAGATGACATTGTCTGGGAAAATACAAAAGTTTCGATGCAAGGTGCTATTTGTCGTAAATCTATTTACAGCTTCTTTTCTATTTTGCTGCTACTAATTGGTGGAGGAATCCAATTTGGACTCTCAGTCGCTCAACTCAAAGTCTCTCAAGATTCGAAAACCCAATTAATTATGAGCACCGCTTCGTCAATTGCGGTTTCGATTATCAATGCTGTCATTCAAATATTTTTGGTCTTCACATCGCATAAATAAAGAAATTAGACATTGACTTAGTTTAACACGGTCTTAATGGTAAAAATTAGCTTCTTTCAGTTTCTCAATACAGGAATTTTCGTGGTAATTGCAAACTTCTTGGCTGACCCAATTAATTTTTCGTTGAGTAAAGGGTTTTCTTTCTAAATAACCCAGGTTATGATAATGAATGCTGTTATACCAAATGTTACGCTCTTTTTGCTCACTTATTGCGAATTAATACCAAAAATAAATCGATGGCTCATAAAAAGGGGAACGATTAAGAATAGTCAGTATGATGCTAATTCGGTATATCAAGGTCCCACAATGTAGCTCCCTTACAAATACGCATATGTATTCAAAACTATTTGGCTTACAGCTTTCTATGCGCCAGTCTGCCCCATTGTGGTACCAATTAGCATATTTGGACTGCTAATTAATTACTGGATTGAGAAATGTCTTTTTAGTCGAGTCTACTCAATTCCGAACACAACTTCTTCAATGGTCAATGACTCGGCAATTGAGTTAATGGAATATTTTGTCCTTATCATCTCACTAGGGGAGTTTATTGTGTTTCTCTACTTCTAGTCTTTCCGTCCAGAGCTGCTGCCAAATTACTGGAGCATTCCCATTTATGTGAGTGTTGCAATAAGCGGGCTTAACTTGCTGCTTCCAATGGATTCACTAAACAACAAGCTGTTTAAAATGCCCTCTGACTCAATAGTGCACCCTAACTACTAGAAAGTGGAGGACAAGTTTTAAGTTACTTACGAAATGACAAACCCTGGGTACGTATCCAATCGAAAACGAAAACGAGACTTATTCTTTTTCAATGCCTTATTTGGGAACGGAGGCATTGAAATGACAGGATTGAATTTACTACCAGGTTTAAGCGACAAAAGATCAGACAGTAAAGTTGGTTTATTAACTGACCAAGATCAAACAAATTCTGGACCTTCTAACAACACAAATGCAAATCCATTTGCTAATTTATTTTCAATGGCACAACCAAGCGTGCCAGTTCCTAATATCTCTCCTAATCAACTAATTCAGCAGCCAAATTTAAGTCCGATAGGGACACATTAAATTCAACCAGTATTACCATTATTTCCAGGAAGAAATAATAGAATTAATTTAAATTAACTAATAAAATCAAACAATTAAAATACCATTCTAGCATAAGTTCAGAATCCATTTCAGCAGAATATTGCGCATGAGCTGCAATAATTTTAGAGACAAAACCTGACACAGCCTAATAGTGCGGCAATACAACAAATTACTCAAACTAGCAATTCAAGGGTATAATCTATGAGTTCTCATGATCAGAATGCACAAACTCCAAATATTATTCAACCCGAAAAATAGGCTCAAAATGTGACTACTCCACAAGTTGTGAATCCAACGACTCCTAAAGCGAATCCTGTAGCTCCTCAAGCAAGCATTTCACTGAACAGTAACCCATTTGCTCTTAGATCTGGGTTCCCTGGCCAGACTATGATAATTCGTTCATACCCGACCATTCCGGAAGAGCTCATCAGCAGGAGAGCCATTGACCTCGCTCCTTAGTCCGATCGATCTAATTCTAGCACCCGCGAAATGAGGCAAATGTTTAGGATGCCACCTTAGGCTCTAAACACATTCTCTGAATTCGAATGATTACTTATTTTTATCTATTTTTAGCTCATTAGCCATGTTTACATGCCCCTTACTGATAATCAACCGACGGTGTTCTAAATAATAATCGTAATTTAAATGGGGTGCACTCCTACAAAAATAAAGAACAATAACAAGATTCCACCAATTAACTCGTACCCGTCGAACGCGCACATAGTAGGTCATCAAACATCTCTATAAAATATAGTGGCCGCAGCTTCGAAACTAACTCCGCGCTAGTTTGATGAAATCCTAAGATATGATTTAGCTATCAAGGATGAAAAACCAACACCTACTCGAGTATAAAAGATCGATTTTATCAACAAATAGTATATTCCTGCTTCATGAATATGCATTTTTATTTTTTTTATATAATGGTCACTGTGTATTCTAATCATTTGTTCAATATCGACTCATAACAGATAATAAATAATTTTTATATTGAAAGTGCATGAGGACCTCAACCCAAACATACGCCCGGCATTACGTGAATGTGAAGGGCTAGAATTAACCGATCAACATGGTGCCGGCAGGGATCAAGTGCATCGACTGCAATCAAGTATTCTCACCTGATGAGCTCAATGGTCACTTGGCAACACATATCAGTCCGTAGTTCATAAAATTTGGTCCTGCCCACACTAAATCAACACCTGATAGACTTAGCTTGGCGAGCTTGTCAGAGGACCCAGAGAAGCTATAGTAAATATGGGTGCGCTCTTTCCAGCCAGCCTAACTACCGCAGATTGAGCTGTAAAAGAAAGTAGTAGCAAGGCCCACCAATTCGCATTTGCTACTCAAAAATATAATCAACGACGACGTTGTGAGGGCTAAACCAGAAGGCAAGAGAGATCTAGTCTCTAATTTGGGATAAACTGTCGACTAATCTGTGGAGGCCGAATAGTAACTCAGTGTCAGAAAAAACATTAAAATCGGAAGGATCTAAAATCAAATTTAAAAGAAGCAGCTCCACGTTTACAAGAATTAACACAACTTAGCTTCAAACATAGACAGAGTGATATCAAAACCAATGCCTATTAGGGATGAAGACACTGAAGTATCTGATGGATACAATGTGCTGCCAGGCTCAGGGCCCGATAGGATTAAACAATAAACTCCTAGGAAGGAAAATAGACAAACTTATAACATCTCAAGTGGGGAAAAGTATCCCGTAAATCCCTTAAATATCATTACAGCATCACGAGCAGATATTCCTAAACCATTGAAAGATACTAGATTTACTGACAGACTCGGCTCTCCTAGGTCGACTGTGCTAGATCAAAGCAATTAAAGACCCGAACACAGACATAACCATTAGTGTCCTTGTTGTAAAGGATTTTACTGTAGCTACTGTAAATCTTCAGTGCCACCTATTTATCGGCCAGTCCCTGATGAAGAGGGGAATTACCACTTCCATCCTGGGCAGAACGAGAGGGCTATTAACTTTTACCAAGAACACTATTATCCACGAGAGGACATCAATGTGTGCACTGGGTGCCAGAAGAAGGTTGGACCAAGTCGCATGGGCGAAAGCACTCCCCCTCCTTCCCGTAATTTTTGATTTGCAACAATTTATTTATATCAGTTAAGCAGTCACATAAAAATTCACACAATTAACATTATACTCGAATTTGTTTTCATTTTTTGGTGAAGTGGACAACTAAAGCCACGATCACAATAATGAATACGACAGCAATAGACCCGACTAGTGTTAATTTATTCTTGCGGATCCTCATCATGATTGATTTTATTTTTTGCTCGCTGCTACCAATATCATCTCGCATTTCGATCAACCTCTCTTTGTTCTGCTTCATTTTTCCGGTCTGGCTGGTGAGCTATATCTCGACATTGTTCCCGATCGACTAAGTCTCGTGCATTACCTTCACTGACTACTTGAGCTTATAGTTAGTATCTGACAGCATTTCTCCCTGCTTTAATAGTTTTTATCTATTCGTAGTTGATTTTTCTTCCTGAGTAGACTATAAAGTACGTCTAACTGAGCACCAATTAGCATTTCTTTATTCTTTTCGAAGGCATATTCTTCCTCGAGCTTGGTGAGTTTCTTTTTGTGATCGTCGATATCCTTTTTGTATTGCCTCACTTTTTTGGTCCATTAGAACTTGATTTGCACATCAAAACTATTGCACTCTGTCTCCATAATTTTAGTCAGCTTCTCGCACTCCTTAAGATCTTCCCTTACGTCGTTGAATGCTAGTTATTTCTTCTCTGTATCAGAAACTAGTTACGATTAGTGAGGACACTGATAGATTGTATTTTCTTGTTTATAGTCGCCAAGTTGGTGATGAACTATTGCTCATATGATCGAAATAGGTCTGACATTTATGGCTATCAATATGAGATATATGCAAGGCTTAGTATTATTATCATCAATTATAACTAGCTTAGCTCAGAAATATGTCTCAGTATAGCAGATGCATTATTGTAATTAAATATGCAGGTGTTCAGCTAACTCCTA
>APMI01023679.1_pt1 | contig 26569 bp, 13 predicted proteins | sample 667938 | NCBI WGS metagenome assembly APMI01 (sample SAMN01084076, study PRJNA167559) | wastewater metagenome | biome: Wastewater | place: Denmark: Ejby Moelle, Odense | collected 2011-11-28
ACGCTTCTGTTCTGCCTTTGCTAATTTTCTTTGCTTCTTAGAAAGCTTGTTACCCATTGTAGAAATCTGACAACAGCAATAATTTAATATTAATAATAAAAGTATTCTTAAATTAACACAATTTATAAATTAACACGAACAGACTCATACGTCTTTCTTTTGTGTTTCAAATTTAATTTTGTCCATCTTGACTTCGATTTCGCTCTAATCTCCGAGGTATTATATCTTTGTGACTTTCATGTCTCCGTCAATTGAGAGGATTATTGGCACGGCGTTGGGGATGTTGAACTTTTTAATTTAATCTTCACTCATATTTGGCATTAAGGTGCAAATTAATCCTCTGAGTGAGCTTCCGTGTCCAACTACTAATAATTGTTTTCCTTATTTAATATCCTTTGTCATATCAGTTTCCCATAAAGGTCTCAATCTTTTAACAATATCTCCCAAGCACTCACTATTAGGCAATAAATTGGGGTCGACTCCTGCATAAAGTGGGTTATTGACAGGGTGGCTTTCATGAGTCCGATCAAGAGGAGGTGGAGGTACAGTTAAACTTGTTCTCCATTATGTTACCACTTTTTAGCCGTGCTTTTCATTCATCTAAACTTTATTGACTCCCTGAATAAAATTAATGTTACTTGTAGACTGCCGTAATGCTTTTCGTTAAGTCTCCAGTCCTTAATGACGGGCACATAATGAATGTCAAGCTCATCCAGGATGTAGTTTGTGGACTTAATAGCCCGGCCTAAGACTGAAGTATAAACTTTATCGAAGTGCGTTCCTTTGTTCTTGAGTTGCTTGGCGCATTATTTGATTTCCTTGATACCGAAAGATGAAAGAGGGATGTCAGCCCAGCCAACCCACTTTTTTTCCTTGTTCCAAATAGTCTCGCCGTTACGGATTAGTGTTAACTTGCGGGTATTGGAGCAGAACGCAAATAAATTTCTGTTAAGCAAGACACCACCAATCATCTGTAATTATAAGCTAATCTTATTGCCAATTCTATTCAACAGCCCCAACTAAAATTATATATAATTGTCATTCAATTGCGCATTCTGTAGTATAAAACGTCTACAAGATGATTTTCATATTCTCTTGAAGATGATGAGACTATAAAGAATTTACATCTTGAAATAAAAATCATTAAATATCAATAAACATTTTGTGCCATTTTATGTCACTTCTTGGGTTTAGCTTTGTCTTTGTCTTTCTCTCGCTTTACTTTACTTTTTGTTGGCTGCTATGGTGATTATTATTTTTATTACTGCTCAGATTATTCCTATTTTACATCGAATGATTATTATTATGATTAGTCTTCCTCGGACTTAATGATATAATTCGATCCATTTTGAGACTTGTTCTAGTTCAACATGGCCAAGAGCATATAATTTTTATACTTAATATACGCTTTCTTATCTGCCATTTTACCTTCGATTAGCAGATACCGTAAATACCGACTTTTGATAAACCACTAGAAAAACTCCTTGAACACTTCCTTGATTTTCTAGTCTTGCTGCCCGTCGGCAACCAGCAAGCTAGGAATATGACTAGGACCTGTTACCTGCTAAATTTTAGGTAAATAAAATGTCTTTACTTCCTGATACTCGCATTTATATTTACTGCAGAGTCCTTTCACATGATTGGCGTAATTGGGACTACAGAGTTCTCTTATTATTTTCTTAGTTATGTACCCGCATATATTTTTACAATAGTCTGACTCGTTCTTTTTCTTCTCCTTCTTTATTTTACGGAATAATTTGAAACTTGACATGCTGTTAGTCGCGTTATTGTCTGGCGTTGGCGGAGGGATACTGATTATTAGTGGTCTTGATTTTTCAGCTTCGATTGGCTGATTAAATAATTTGCCGATCATGGACTCATCAGAGCGAGATCTTCGGACATTGAGAAACATCGCCATTTCATCTTCGTTCATGTTCGGCGAGTCGTCCATATCGATTCGACTCGATTTGGAATTCTAAGTGTTGTTAGACGCCATTCTAATATGCATTATTATATCTAATTTATTCTGACATTGGCCTGTCAAATCAGTCATACAATCGAATCCGGTCTAAAAATTAGTATGATTTTGATCATTAGGACTATTCTTGTGTAAATAATGCTTTTTATTATTTGGGGTTATAATCTAGGCTCTGCTCTAGTGCCGATTGTTTCGATTGGAAATACTCATTATAAGTAACCACCGAGTCGTATTTCGCTTATGTCAATCAAGAAAATTAACGGGTATAAAATCATGATCGACGCTATCCTAGGACAGGGAGCCTATGGCACAGTACTCTTGGGATAAGTCAGGTTTACAGGGGAGAGAAAGATGACACCAAGCAATAATGTGCTGTCAAAATAGTCGAAAAGAATAAAGGTACTGCTTGAAATTAGTATAGTTTGCAAAGACCCATACTTGAAATCTGCTCTCGACTCCTAGATATTCATAATGTCGAACTTGAAATCGGTTAACATAATTCGCTTCTTCGATGTGCTCATGAGCAGCCACAACTATTATATAATTCAAGAGCTATGCGATGGAGATCTCGAGCATTACCTCGTAGACAGGAAACGACGAAACTAGAAAGTAGAAGAATCAACTGCTGTCAAATTTTTAACGTAAATTTGCAATGGATTCATGACACTAGTTAAAGAAGGAATTGTGCATCGGTAACTTTATTAATTATTTAGGGATTTGAAACCTGCCAATTTACTGCTGAGCAAGGGATGTATCAAAATTGGTGATTTTGGATTCGCGAAAGCAAATGCTCATAAAAAAGTAAAGAATTAGAGTTGTGTTGGTACTCCATTGTATATGTCTATTGAGGTGTTGAAAAGTGTTGGTTATACTTCAAAGTGCGATATTTGGTCAATTGGCTGCATATTTTATTAAATTTTGCATGGGGCTACTCCTTGGAATGCCAAATCTTAATACTAACTAGTTCAAAATATCTAGACGAAACCACTTTGCATTGACAAATCATTAAGTGCAAATACAAAAGATTTTTTACGTAAAGCACTTGAAGTTAAGGAATAAGATCGAATTTGTTGGGATGATCTATTCAAACATCCTATTTTCGATGGATTCTTCGATCAGTTTATACATGAAAATATTGAGCTAGAAGATAAATATAAAAAAGTCATGAGTGATCTTCGATTTAAAGTAAATTCGTAAAATATCAACCTAGAACTACTTTGGAAAAATCTAGGATTCGAAAAGAAGTCTTAAATCAATTTTGGCGAATTTCAAAATTTCTTACAAACAATTAATTTAAGAATGATAAAGTGGGAACAAAGATATTTTTTCGAAAAGCTCGATCCGTAAGGAAAAGGTTATATTAGCCTAACATATTTCAGTAAATAGCTATAAAATAATTCAATAACAACAAATTCAAGACGTAAAAGTGTTGCTAAACCTTTGAACGTGAAAACATTTGAAAGTATGAACATTCAATCGCTGGCCTAGATTGAACAAAAAACAGGATCCCCATAGTGGGACGATTAATTCGACAAGAAAGTAAGAGCGTGTTTCTTGAAGCTACATCAAAGAATTTCAGATAGAAATTTGTCTTTAGAAAAGACGTTTGCAGTATACGATCGTGATGGTAGTGGACAACTCACAATAGATGAATTTTCCACAATAATCAAAAGGTTAGATCCCACATTCACAATCGAATAAGTGTAAGCTGTCTTTAATTTCATCGATTCGAATGGATCCAAAAGCGTCGAATTCGATGAACTTAATACTTACTACTGCAAGGTCAATGGTTTACCCAATAGTCAAACGAGTCCATCTAGGAAACAAATTAACAAAAACGAGAACGATAAGTAAAATAGTTTTTGTTGAAAATTAGACTTTTGTATTATGTTTATACTTATATGAACTAAAACTGTAGACTTGTTTTATTTTTACTATATTATTTTAGATCTGCTTTTTAAGTTTTGATATTTGATTAATATTAATTTATGCTCATATTTATGATCGACTTATTAATCCAGTATTTGGTTAAATATCATCAGATCATTTTTCTTGTTTAGATAGCAATAGGAATCATTATAATCTAAAACAGCATTAAGTATACTTGAAAAAATTGACAAATGGGTTCCTCTGCAGGTTGCTTAGGTCTCAACTCCGACTAAAAATAAATTCAGGCCGATTTGAGTGGATCTAAAATAAAAATATAACCTATTGATGATATTGAAAGAGCCAAGCAAAACAGAAAGACATGTACTTAATAAAAACCGCCTCATCCTGAAGCTGAAACTCCGACCGAGACAGATAAATATAAAACAGAAAAGTTTAAACCGAAAAATTTCGCTGGCTCAAATAATGTATCTCATACGAGGGCTGATGTGCCAAAATTTAGTAATTCATCCAAACCTTGATTATAATGAAATGCACAGAATATAATATTGATAAAAGTTAACGTACATGAATTCATATTGATATAATAAATATCCGGGTTCATGCGCAAGATCGAAATCGAGTTGGAGCAATAGCAGGAGCACGAGGACGAGCTCTTCTCCTCTCCCATCCAGGCCATCGAGCTCTCTAGCAAGCGAAACAACAACGGCAGTCCTAGTGAAATGACTATCGAGTTCTGTCAGAGTGGCAGCTTTAAAAAAATACTATAGAAAGAGAACGAGTCCTAGTCTGAAAATTAGAACGAAGCCGAAATTAAATTATATGATACTCAGGGAAATGCTATCTGCTAGTTTAAAACATTTGATGAAACTCTAGACGATGGGCATCCGATCATCGAAGACAAGGAAAACGATGTACCTACTTCGAATCATTTACAAACTCCTTTAAAGAACAAATAACTAAGGAGTCCTTTAAAAGACATCACGCCATCGATCACAAAGCGCAAGAAAAAATCTGCATTGAGGACCATTTCCTAGAAGTATACTTACTTAACTCCACGCACGATGGCGGAGAGTCGGTTCAGCAGCTCATCGGGCTTGCGAAGAATTTAGAGACTGTGATCTCGTTAATTAATTATGATACTGCTTTAAACTTGATGTTTAGTTTAATATGTAAATGCATTGATAATATTTATTGCATGATATACTCTGACGAGGACAAGAAGCTAGTAGATCAGTACAAAGTCACAAACAAAGCACTACGTAAGCAGTTGAACAACCTCAATAATGAAATCGATCGTATTTTGATTAAAAAATCAATGAAGTTAGGGTTACAGAAATTACCAAATGTAAGCAAGAAAATAACTGACCCCAATATAATTCAACAAGAGATACACAATTTAAAGAAAAGACTTTAAAATTTATAGCATGATTTATAGGCGTATAAGTCCAAGGCCAAAGTCAACTACCATGACAGAATTAAATAAATATAAATGGAGATCAGATAAAGTGACACTACTGTCGACGATTTGCGTAAATTGATCAAATAGTATGAAAGGAAAGATAAGATAGCTGATGTGCAAGCTAGTAAGAGTATACCTTTTAAAACTGATAAGAAAATAGCTAAATTGCAGTAATAAATAAGCAGACTACAAGTAGTCGAGAAATAACTCATTAAATAAATTAGCTGTCAGCAAGTTAACGAGCAGAAGACAAGCGGATACATTCAGTAACTTGTAGTCAAGCACGGATAAGCTGTTATAAAACGAGAGAAATAACAAAAATAAAAATAATTGTCCTCTCCTCCTAAATTACCATAACCTAAAGAACAAGCATCAATAGGCTAGGAACAATGGCGAGATATTAAAAAATAATTTCTCATATTTAAGGAAAGTAAACAGAATGAAGAATTCTCACTAAATTAATAAAATTAGAGACTGAGAACCTAGATCAAGTAATGGTAGCGCAAGATAAAAGACAAAAAGAAGAGAGTTTAGGCTGTGAGTATGAGTTTATAAAAAAGTAAAGATAGACAATCCCGCATATATTCAACCTTAGGCGATCCAAACAACGACAAGGCATACCGCTACCGAGACAAAAGCAATTCAATTCAATACAACACAAAGCAGTGATGTAATAATAATTTTTACAATAACTCACACCTGTTAAAAATACAAAATATCAATATTCCAGTTTCTTAAGTTTATTTCTCAAATTTCTAATATTGCTGACTAACTAATCATGATCACATATCTGATTGCTGATTATTTATGTGCTCAGTATTTAAGCTGGAGTATGTAGTATAGCTGTGATTTAGTTAGCAGTTGGAGATATAATTTATATTATATTATTATGATTGTTGTTGACTGTGTTTTATTTGCTGCTAAATGTTGGCATCGATTGTAAGAGAGATTAATATTTTTGTAAGCTATTTGACTGAGCGTAAGCTTGCTCTTTTTCAGAAGTTAGCATTTAATATACTTTACTTAATCTTCTATCTTGCTCATCTAGTATTTCTAATAATTATTGTTGAGGTGATTTCACTTTAATCCTCTCATTATTTTTAACAGATCCGCAAATAACTTAAAGTCCAATCAATCTCTCTAATTATTACACATGAAGTATAACTTTCTGATTTAATTATTATTCATCTGCTTGACTGATCACATTTTCAGGCACATAAATTAATCCGGAGCTATTAATGACATGAGTTGATAAGAACTTTACTTATTTTTACAACTGTGCGATTTGAACTAGCTCAAGTTGTTATTATAAGTGTGCTGATTTCATTATTTTGTGTACATTTGTGTCTCCTGATGATAGTTACTTATTCGATTATTGAGACTATATTTTGAGTTTAAGTAAATTTTTCTAAGTATTCAGATATCTCTTTAAATGCTCAACCGATATCCCACATTGCTCTTAATTGCCTGCTTGATTAATCTTGATAGTATTGTGATAATTGTTAATAATTTCTTTAACTCTATTATCCATCAACTTAATCATTTCCTGCAATTTTCTTTACTCTTGTTACAACTATTAACTTAGTTTATCAATTTGATATTGATAACTATTGTGGGTAATTGTAGCATTAGTTAATATTTTATCACGGATTAGTTCTGCTTTTTTTATTAATTTCTGTTTACTGTTTATCGTATTAATAGTAGTATTAATAGTAGTAGTGTTATTGTTGTTACTGCTGTTTTTATTTTGAACCGGGGCTTTCATTACCAAATAATGAGTATGAGTTTAGAGATGTATATTATTAAATTCAATTTTGGAGTTGTTAGTAATTTATAATTGCTATACAGATACATTATATAAAAATATGGATAATAATTAAACGTGGGAACCCAAGGTCGAAATGGAGAACTGGAAGAAATAAATTCTCATGGACCCTGTTCTCAACACTCTTTACGACAGTAATACATCTGCCTAAGATTTTTTGGTGCGGAAGGTCTTACCGCTACCTCCCACACGAATCGCTGCTCTCTATGCTAAGCTCTCTTCTCTTAACTTCCAGTTAATGCAGAGTATTCAGAAAGAAGTAGAAGGCAAGATGGACACTGTTGAGAAATCTTACTCTCAGCTGATGGCTTACAAAGATTAAATGTAGGAGCAGACTGAATCTATTTCTGATAAAAGCAAACCTCAATAATATCTAAATTATTTGAGAGGTTTCAATCAAAAGTACGAGACTGTTTAAAGCTCACTAACTTTATGGAAAAATGCAACTGATTGTCTGCATTTTGCACACGCTTTAGAGAGTTTTAAGATTAATATAAATATTTTAAAAAGTTCAATGATGGGATACAACGGCAATTAATAGACAATCAACACATTAAAAATAGCTAAAATGTTAAAGGATGTGATACAATTATCTAGTGAGCACGATTTCAGTGGAATTAAGAGCTTTGAGAGCGAGCGTATGTTCATCAGCAGCACAAAAGGTATAGTCTACTCAAACGCATGCAGAAATATACCTAAATCTTTACAAAATTATTTAAAACTGACTTCAGATACTGATAAAACTTAAAAATAACAGATGGAAAAAAGTATTGTTAATTGGATCGATGCTTTGAGTGGGCTAGCTATGTTGAAATAATTTGTGATCAGCTATGGGAAGAACTTGTTGCAGGAACTGGCTGAGTCAATTAAAAGAAATATCAAAAATGATATTCCTAATATGAGTAGAAATCTTTAAAATATATTGATTCCATTGATTTATGAGTCATGCAGATCACTCATATTATTGGAGGAGAAACTTGTGCTTATGCGTAAGGTTTAACTTTCTAATGTGCCAAACTTGTTTACCAGATATTGGGAAAAACTATGTGAATTTTTAAAGTAAACGCTAATGTGGATCAAGAAGGACAAATAAAGAAACCCTCCTAAGATCAGATAGGATGCACTTGTTTGGAAATATCCAGCCCTGTATACCCATTTTGCTAGACTATGCTCGAATGTGCAGATTTATTTAGTCGAAAACTCAGTGTATAATAATTACAATTTTGGCAAAAACAAAGAGAGACTGATGGTAAATTGTATGTTATAGCTCGCAATTCAGTACCAAGCTGAGAAAAACAAAATGTTAGACACTTCTAAACTTCTATTTTCTTAGAATGATCACTTATCTTTTTAATAGGCCGAATCCTTACACGCCTAAAAACTGATAAACACAAGAGTATAAAAATACGCATAAGACACTCAAATATTATTTCAATAATCAAAATGTTAAAAAATATATTCCAGCATTCTCAACACATTATGTTAAAAATTAAACGGACTCGATGAGCAAGTGCGTAAAGCCAACAAATAATAGTAAAAATAGAAGTAGAAGTAAGAAGACTAAACTGTTAAACAAATTAATATTAATAATGTCAAATTGGTCAATAAACTCAAAATATAACTCAAAAATGTTGTTGTTATTCACGGTGGCAATTACGGAATTAGTAAGCATCATTTAGACAGTTTTAGGAAGATATAGTGATAATATTATACTTTATTGTTTTATACATTACACATGAATATATATATCATATTTTGAATGCCGCAAACGAATCCATCACATCCTAATAACAGCTCTCCCCTAAAAATCTCTCAACCATATTACTAACTTTCGCAATGCCCTCGGCCTCCATATCCTTAACCATCTAGCTATTCTTACTTTTCCTCATGACAGAACTGGCAGCTTTGCAGATATCCAGCAGCAAATATAGGAAAGTGTGCAATTTGAATGAAATTTAGAATTTCTGTAAACTTGATTTCTTATCTATCTCACAACACGGGATTATTGGAGTCAATTCGTAAGTTTTTGAACAACGGCATCGCTTGCGGTTGTTGTAGTAACTCGATTATTACTGTTTCATTCGGTAACGGATTTTATTGTAGATTATGTTTGTCATGTTCTGAGTGCATTTTGGGCATACGATGTTTAATAAACTAGGGGATTATAGACTTATTGTAAGAAATTCAGCTTTACATGCACTATTAATGCAAACCAAATTAGCTCCAATTTATTTTGAGAACTCCCGCACTTTATTCTTAAGATTATTACCGACAGTCTCACCAAGCATAGCCGGCTGTTGTATCTAATCACTCATCATATCCCTGCATTAGATAACAAAATTACTTGATATTTTTGATCCTGTGCTTGGAGATGCCCAAATTATTCACAATTTGATCATATATTTGGTCATTGATGTTCACCAATAATCGACCCACAGGCTCCACCGCTATGGACTTGTAGTAGTCGTAGTCTATTTCCAGTTTATTTTCTGCGTCGAATGCTAAAAATATATGAAAATGTTACTTTGTGATCGTTTGAATGATTTCAGGTCATATGCATTTTTTGCTAAATTATTCACGTTCTCGTCTCTGGGTTTGCAGATCAAATAGAAAATAGTGTGATTTACTAATGATTATTATTTCTATCCACTTGCGATGCGGTCTTGTGCGACTTTAACATGTGGCAGATGATCAGCATTTGTATATTATTTTGGCTTTTTGGTTAATTGCTTAGCGAATAGGAAGTTCTCAATCGGTGTCTTTGCTTGATTGGCTATTTCATTGTTAAGTACTGTAAATAACTCAATAATTTATTGATAACGAGCATCCAGTTCAGTGTTATCTGCTCTTACCATTATTTGGATTGCTTTTTATAGCATATCTCTTGCCAATTTACATCCGTCTCTTCTCACAATTTATATGCCTTTAAATTATAATGAAAATTTTGGTTAAGTTGTTGCGCCAATCAGAATGTCCTAAAAGTTTGTCAATTTATTTGCCACATATTTCTTTTTCATTAGCAAGATTAATGGTTTAAAAATGCCATCGATGTCTATTTCTAATTGTGTATACTGTTTGTTGATTTAAGATTTTAGTTCATCCGCAACTTTTTTCAAATTTTTAAGCTTATCTGCTTAAGTTGAGTTTTCATCAGTCTTCAAATCGAAAGGCTGGATCATAAGCGAGTCTGTATCACCATAGATTACTTTGACTCCTCCACGCTTAGACACTATTTCTTTAGCGCTCATTAATGAGTCTCTACCTTTTTTCGTAATCAAAGCAGCCAATGGTCTAGAATAAAATCTGGAAACTGAGAATCCCAAACATCCATAAATTGAGTTGGCTACGACCTTATAGCATTTTTGTTGAATTTACAATATAAAGAATTATACTGGATTGTTTGTTTTCTTCATCTTTTTCTTGCACGCTTTTCTTTGTTAGACGATTTAGTTTATCAAAATTGGCAAGAATCCCCATTGCTTTTTATCAGGACAACTCTTAACATTGGCAAACATTTATTAAAGTCCATCATCTTATGGATTTTATTCATCTACATGCATCATTTTCTATTTTTTCTATTTCAACTACTTTAATTATTTCTTTTTGGCTTTCGACTTATAGTAGAAGTCAAGAGTAAGTTTTGGTCTGTCGATGATACTAAAGCAGACATTATACTCTCGAATGATACTGGGATACAAACTGTTGAAATCAAGCAACAAAATATAATCGGAATAGAACCCTTTTTCTGGTTCAAACACCATACCACCTTGATACTTCTTTTTTCCTTAGGTTTACTAATCATCAGCTCCTTTTTATTTAATAAATTTATCAGGAATAATAAGATTTCTTTTCTTACACTAATGCATGATTAAATACTAATTTCTTTAAGCCCGTTTATTTTCCAAACTTCGCTTCCACAAATTGCCACAAATATTACTCAAAGATCGCGTCATTTGTAAAATCTAAAAATGGTTCATAATCTGGAAAGTTAACTCTGCTTATTATCTGCATTTTGTTATCATCAATGAAGGTTTTTATTGGTTGAAATAATCTCGTTATTATTATTATGTGAAACTTGTGAATTTTCGTTATGGCCTTGCGTATGTTGCGATATTGTCCAGACTGTACTATATTGCTTTTATCATGTCTTTTGAGTGGAAAAATGTGTCGACTAGTAATCGACCTGCTATGAACATGTTCATTCTTTGGGTCTGGTTGTGCTTGCTCAGATCTCTTGCTATTTTTAGTCGACTGAATTTTATCTTTGCGTTTTTGTCCAATTTTGATAATCTGAAAATAAGCGAATCTAAAATTTTAGAAGAGTCATGACACACTAAGAAGTCAGGGTCAAGCTCATTGATGCTTGCGTGGAATCTCGACAATATTATTTATTAACTTGCACAAGGGACATACTAGGTCGATGGAGATTTAAATAATTATTCAAGGTAATATGTCTTGCTTATTAATTTTGGTTTTTGATCTTTAGCGCTAATTTTGTAGTCTCCACAGTACGAGTAACTAATAGCATAAATCTGTGATTCATCCTTATCCTTAAGGAAATACTTCTTCTTTGAAATTGTAGCTGGTACTATAGTCTTTATTGAGAAACTGAGAACACGCACAGTTGGAGGCTCAACTCGATCAATAACTTAAATTATCTCAGGCATTTTTATGTCGACACACAGACCAACTTCAACATTTTTATTATCATTTTCTGAAAGATGCTGCTTGCCGACTCTGACCCAACAGGGACCTTTAATTTATTTATTGACTATTAAAAGCTCAAGTGCAGTATAAGAAGTACCAATTACATACTTGTAAGTATCACCCTACCAGTCAGGTTCAATATCTTCAGTTAAATTTATCTTGAAGTTGTAACGAACTTTGTAGTACTTTCGTACGTTTCTTGGAATTTCACGAATTTCAAACACATACTGCATGTCCACAAATTCGCTAATAAACTGATCGTCTGAAAGTCCTGCACTACGAAGACGATGTTTGATTTCTTATTAAGCTCGCATTAGATATTTTTCGCTCATTGTGTTCTCATCATCGCCTTAATTTTTCAGAACAAAATAAATTTACTTGTATAACTCATTAGCAACGATACTCAAGGTCTGACCATTTGGCATGACACCAGTCAGGAAAAGTTTATTACCAAATGAGTATATTTCAATTAGATATAACTCAACATCTTCCGGCAAATCCTGAAATCTCATCCTTTTCACTGGCCTTACCTCCTCAGCCATGATTTCTACTTTTTTAGGGAGTGGATGATCATCAACTGCTTTCTTTCTACTTTTTTCGACTTCATGAGACTTTGCCTGATTGACTTTAACTTTTTGCTGAATAATATAGTAAATACCTCGTACTCCCTCATTAGTTTTTCCATTTTTTAGTCTTCGTCCATTTCTTCGTTGTTCCGCATATTTCGCGCCTAGATTAATATCAATTAATAATATGTTAATAAGCAGATATTTAATTGGTGGGAAGTAAAAGGACAGAACGCGTATCAAAGCTACCACTCGTTTTATATGAAGTGAATGGCCTTCTTCAAAGTTTTCAACATTTTTATTGAGTCTTCATTGTACAGTTGAAGCTTTCCTTGAGTGTCGACGAAGCCCCTGCTAAATAAATGCACGGTATCAATCATGACATAAATGTCTTCGTTTTCGCACATTACTAAGCAGTATATACAAAATTGTAACAAAGTTCGCTATTCATTTGAGTAGTCTTGCAGCTTGACCACTGAGTTATTTGATGACTTTGAGAATGAGTCTATTTATTTCTTTAGTGTGCTTCTGAATATTGAAATTAGCTCCAAGGCGTGCGCTGGACAAGGGTATGTTTTATGCCTCAAGGAAGATAGAATTTTTATTGACTGCGGTAGCACTTTTTTTATTTATTGTGATTTTGTTAGATCTGCCCTTGTACATAGCTTATAAAACTACTAAAGTTCAAGATACTTAAAAATCTGTTCAACGCTTAGACTTCCTTTGAGGATCATTTTCTTTTGTTCAAAATCAAATACTGATTTTGGTTTTACCAAATACTTCTCCACAAGCTCATGCATTTCCAAAGCTCGGTAGAATGCATTCATAAGCATTCTTTACACTGAAGGAGGTACATAAATCTTTTTCTCTTCGTTATTATTTTTGATATTTTCTTGATCAATACTTGAACCATTTTTAAGTTTTTCTTAAATAATTCTCTTAGCTTTCAGAATTTCTTATTTTTTCAATTATTTTTCAAGCAATCCTTTTAACTTTTATTCCATTTACTTCATTTTTTATTAAACAACAATTAACTAAACTGTTGAGTTTATCGAATATTGTTTATCTTAAGCGCTTTGCTTTTTCTCTAATTTGAGTTCTCCTAAAGCAGGCTTTATGTTATTTTTATCAGCAATATTTTTAATGGCTGTTTATATTCTTTACTTTAATTCGTTAATTTGGCCCTTTTTTACCTTTGCAACGCTGAGTTAGTTAGGAAAAGTGTTCACATATTTGATAAAATATTTAAGATTTTCCTGCATGGATCCGGTTCTGAATAAATTCATAATTACACTAAATATTTGTCAATCCATAAACTCAATGCAAAATTCTCAACAAAGTTTCTAAATTTTGGCAAACTCTAAATAAATAAATAATAAAATACTCCTGATAGATGTTTTATTTTAGCAGTTTGATTCACAGGACAAGTCAGTTGATAGATTTCGTGTTCTAATTCATCTGATTGTGGGAAACAAAGTCTTAGTGCTGTTTTATATAAGGGGACTTTCTTTATTGCAATTATTTGGTGGTTTTACATTTTTAACTACATCTATCTACGAATAAGTGATTATTTACTTCGATTTGGAATATTGTGCAAATTTTTAGAACAACTAATGACCAACGAGAAATGCATAACTGAAATTAAACTCACCTTCGCTCGACTCCTTTAGTAAATTATGCTCGTGTTGATCAAATTATTTAACTTATTATATAGGCTCTTCGATTAATTTATTTGAAGAAATCACCTTGTTTGATGTTGGGATCTTACTCATCGATGTTTTTCTCATTGAAATGATAGGAACTTATTTTAGCGAGTATTTTTATACTTGTGGCTGTTCACTTTCACTGTCTTCAGGAATTTCCTAGAAACGACTGAAAGAAATGCCACTAATCATATCAGGCCTGCTCCTGTGCTCCTTCATACTAACTTGCTGTTGTCTATCTTTATGAAACTCTATTGAGCAACTCAATTTTGGTTCATTAACTTTTTAATTTATATTCTTATCAATGCTGTGGACTGACTCAGACTCATTGCAGAATCCCACTCTCGCTTTACTTTCTGCATCTAATTTTCTAGGTTAACGAGCTGATTTTATTTGTGACTACATACCAGGCACTGCTATTTCGAAATGGTACTATAATAATGGAAGATTAAAATCAGAATTATGTCCTATTAACTACTATGACAATTACAATATAATAACAATGCGAGTAAAATATCAACAATAATACAAATATTTATTATTCATGTCGTTCATTAATTTTCTATTTCTCCAGGACCATGAAACGGGTTTAATATTTATTGTTTGTGGTCTCGTACTGCTGATGAAAATTTACTGACAATGTTCCTAAAATTTATTTATTTCTTCTTCTAATCATCATCAACATTATTATTCTTTTCATCAGCTTATTCATCAAAAAGTTGATCCCTTAGCTATCTCTCTTAATCTGAATTTTCTTATATTTTATTGACTTCTTAATACTATTGCCCTTAGCTATCTTAATTATCTGATTAATCCCCATTATTATTATTATTATCTTAATGTTTAATTCTACTAATTTTCAACGCTTAATATTTCTTATGTCTCTCCAATCTCTTATTTTGCGCTTTCTCTATCAATCTCCTTTGCTAATTAGTCAACCCATTAGTATTACATTACACTAATATGCGTGCATCATCATTACGCATCATAAACCGTCGACACCAACCCGTACTAGCATGGAACATAGGATTATTTTTATTAATTATTTTAGCATGCCGCATCACATCGGTTTTGGTTAGTGATCGGCCTTGTTATACCTGGTTTCGCATCCAATTGCACAATATCTGCTATTATTCAGGAGTCAATGATGTACGGGATGGCAGGCACATTAAGGATGAAGATGAGGAGGAAGTGCGGGTTTAGGGGAGAAAACATGCGTATTTTGAACTTGGAGCGATGTCGGAAATTGGGTATGATGTTGTTGATTTTGGGACGGGTTTTACTGACATACTGCTGTCTATTATCTTTGGCTGGTTTTTTATTTAGCTGTTCTTCTTTTATGATTTAATCAAACTATGCTTAGATTTTAATAGTGCCTTTGTTTCAGGGTATTCTCTTTTCACTGATTTTTTACTAATATTCCTGATGAGCTCAATTGGTGCTAAAAGTCTAACCGCAGCTTGGTAATAATTCTAAACTTGAAACGATATGCCATGCGCATCATAAATATACTTGAGACTGTCAATAAGCTGTTTGATATTGATAGTAACCTGAGCGAACATCTATTCGATTTAATTTTAAGCTTCACCATTAACACCAGTACTATTGAACCAAGCCCAGCGATCAATCGAGCAATGTATTATTTTTGTAGATTTGCCCCTTCACTTAATATATCAAATTTAATAAGTGATAAAATAGTCAAAATGTACTAAAAATTCAATACATCGCATTACTTCCTGTCCAACAAAATATTCATCCCATAACCGCCGCAACAAGGCCAAGTGTGGACGAATCTAAACATAACAATCTTACCGGATTACCTCGCTTACATAAAGCAGCAATTAACAAAATAGGAACAGATATTAGTCTCAGACTATCACCTACAGACTTATTTACTATAAACTGCACTTAAACCGCATCCGGCTAATAGTTTTGACACGTGTACTAATTAAATTATAGCACATATTAGGAGTCGACCGTAATTTTGGGTTAAGAAGACCGGCTCAGAGCAGGAATCGTTGAAAATGCATCAAGCAATATAGGAATATCATAAAGATTGTTAATTTCTTAAACAAAGTTTTCTGTCTTAAGACAATAAGTATAAATAACAATAAATTCCGTATAAAATAAACGAGAATAGGAAGATAATTCAAGATTATCGATACGATGGTAATCCTTACACAAAGGGTATGTACAGATTTTCTGCAAGTGTCTATCCTTGGATCAGTGGCTATGTTATTCAAAAAATAAAGCCTCAAATCAGTCCTGAACTGAGATAATAGCTTTCAAATTTTATCTTCGAATTTACAGTACACTTAGCAATAGTCTCTAAACCCAAACAGCGACCTAGTTACTACTCCTCGTATTCATCATTTCCATATCAGTACAGCACAATTAACTCTAACACTGCAAGTACTGATAAAAAATTCGCATTAGAAATATAGGCATAGCTTAAAAATTTCTCAGTATATTTATAAAGTAAAGACAAGAACATTGATACTAAATATTACTCAAATTCGAAGGATTACTGCATTATTGGAAATAGTATCATAATTGCACAAAAATATATAGATAAATACTATAATGAACAACCTAGTAATCAGCAGATTAATGAGAGTGACCTGCAAAAGTCAGCGATGTCTGGTTAAGCAAATATCTAATAAATACCAATTAAGTAAAATGTGTAATGTAAATAAATTAAAGAAGATATTATACCTAAGACGAACTATATTAACCATGACCAGTATTGCAAAATTTAACCCATCCTGTAAGACCTAGTAAACAGATTCGTAACATAACCCGAAGTTATCTTAATAACCGATTGGCTTTTCACAGGTTAGTATAATAAAATTAAATAACTATCATTAATACGGTAAAATTGTTAGAGGGAGTCAATCACATCTTGGCTGGGATTGATTTCTGACGTAAAAGAGATTGATGCTGCTTTTTAGAAGTATAATCAGATCATGGATCATCCAGAAAATACTAACCGGATGAAATATAGGCTTTAAGGCAGCTAAGTTGGATGGAGTTAACAGCAATACCAACTATTTCTAGAGTGCTTTTTGAAATTTTTCAATGTGCCAACAAACAACAAAAAAATAGCTCTAGCGATGGGCAAAGACATCGAACCCAATCATGTAAAGCATGTGAAAGGCCTGTACATGCGCAACATGAACCAGCGAATCGACCAAGGTGAAATCGGAGGTGGCAAGAAGGGAGTGTTCGAAAGCAAGATCGAGTTCCTTAAAAAAGACATCCAAACATTTAACATGAAGTGGTTTAAAAAGGAAAAGAAGAGCAAAACCAAAAAAATTAAAAGGAGAAGGAAGCGGTAAACATTTGATGAATAGGAGCATGACTCAGATTATTGACTCATATTTCTTATTAATTTTTACATTAATAAATCTGCTAGATATTTAAATTATAATGACCCATTTCATTAGATTAAATTTCTGATTATCAATATCGTTTTGAACAGGAAAATAGCCAGTTAGCTATCTCAAATCCATCAATTCAGTTAATATAAGACGGTTTAAGCATTATTTAATCACGATTTCGACTTTATTGAGATGTCGATATTCGCGAAGGATGAAATTTATCCAATTAGCGGTTCCAAAGTAAATAGGATTCCTCCATTCTATATTTTTAAGTTTCTACATGCCTTATATGGAAGATATAATCAAAGAAATCGATTTTCACCAAGCAGGATTTTGGTACTTTTTAAATAAAAATCTATAAAGTTGGATTTTATTAACCTTTTTAATATGTCAAAGCCTTTCGGAAAAAAAAGAGACAGATATAGAAAGATGCCCCTGAAGACCAAAATTATCTTCCTGAAGCGTGTGCTAGAGTAAGGCCACTCCATAAAGAAGGTAATCATGCATTTATGTAGGTTTCTGCTGAATACAAGATTAACTATTCAACAGCAAAAACTTTGATTCGCAACGAGAAGTTAAAAAAAGGCAAGATAATGTTATCAGAATTGAACTACGAAGTCTGTAGTTCGGACAAGGAGCCTACTCAGCCCACGGATGATATTGGAATCGTTGCTTCATATAAATTTATCGATCTGAAGCAAAACGAAACTTGGCCACTCCCACATCAAGCTAAGATTCCGAGAATTGAAATAATTTCAAGAATCTCCTTCCCTTCTTGAGTTCTCGACGATTTTTTTTATTTATTTATTTTCGGAAAGTCGTCTGAGTTTTAGGCTTTGTTTTCATATTTTAATTTACGTACAATTTTGGTAGATTACAAGTGCAGACCATTATCTTAGGAAAGTTTTAACATAATCTAACACAAAGGAATTAAAAATTCATTGGCACCAAATTCAGTTATATAAAAAAGTTAACATCGAAAATGGGAAAATTAAGTGAAGTAAAACAGTAGTTTCACTAATAATTTTGTTTTCTTTCTTTTTTGCTTAGGTTAATACAAGTTTATGTCCCCATTCATATCATACTTTACGAAATTTTAGTGCAAAAATTAATTCTCTTTACATTATTTATTGACAGAAAAGCTCCCAAAATAAAATGTGTTTATCTTTGCCAAGACAGACCACAAATTATGGCGCATCTTTGACCTTAGTCTCAAAGTTATATTAATGTGTAATTTGATAGAATTATTAATTAACTAATAATAATATTAAAATATCATTAAGTACGTGTCAATAATGGTTAAGAAATTTGTACTATTTTTTAAATAAAATATTTGGGCCAGATGAACTCAATTTCTGTCAGAAAAATACAATTTCAAAAATATATATCATTAAAATTATTGTTCATGCAATGCAGTGCTACTGGTGAGATTCTAAAGCTTGCGATTTATAATGCAACTTATAAATGACTTCAACACCTAATTTTATTCAACTATTGCCAATTCTTGAGGCCATCTTGCTTTAGAAATATTGATTGACTCATACATGAATACCTACATCCTCAGTTTCTGGTTTTCGTGGATGTGAAACTCATCGGTGTTTTGTAGTGCTCTGTCCAGTTGTTCTAACTTTTACTTGGCTAATTTGAGCTTGATTTACCCTAACTTGTTGACTTATTCATTAACTAACAGTAAGTACAAATTTTAGACAAGTTCTCTATTAATTTTGCTTTCCACTCTCGACAGTCTTTTTGAATTTATTGCCCTCATTTCTTGAAGCTGATTTTCAAGTTTCTAATTTTATTTGTTAAGATTGGCAATTTGGGCTCCTGCTATTTTTTCTTCTTATTTCAGCTTAGTTCGATGATTGTTTAGATCTCTCCTTGAGTCATATCTTGATCTCGTTCTATTTGCTGAAAAATCATCCAAGTTAGATTTTATTTGTCGTATTTTTTACCTTTAGAGGTTTAGAGTTCTAACTCTTTGCACTGAGCTTTAGTTGAGCTTCCATGTCATCTATTTTTTTGCTTAGTTCGAATTTTACAACGATTTTACTTTTAGCGCTGTTATAACTTTTTCAAATACACAAATTTTAGTCTAACGTAATAAAGATGCTATTAATAGATTTAGACTACTTGCACTATACTGTTTAATACTTTCTTTGTTTGAATTAATTTTTAGCCTATTTATGATTTACCTTTTGTAATAAAGTTTAATATCTATATTAACAATCTCTGAAAGTCTCTTCACTAATTTCTACACATTTCGATTATAGGTTGAAAATTTAATGATCCTTTCAAGTCCAGTAATCTTTTTCGCTTTCACTATTCTATTTACAGCTTGAAAAATAAGATGAGGTCGCTTATTTCGTGATATTACAGATTACAGTTTGTCTCCTCTGTGTAATTGAGCATATAGCTTAACTGTAAAAAATGCACATCTGACGAATCGTTGATTTATCGAGTTGAGTAATCCTAAGCTGATGACTTGCTTTTTGTGATTTTTTACTTTCTTGAATGCCTGCAATAGCTTCGAGTTGACGATTCGCTTCAATTTTTTCACTAAGAAGGAGGCTCCAGGATACGTAACATTAGGGTTGAAAATTGAACTCTTTTTTTGCTAATATACTTATGTTCGTCTTCTGCCATCCCCTTTTACGATTGTGCTGGCGGACACATCTAAATCTTGAGTTTCAAAAGTATCGATAATCATGAAAGATTTCCTCATTGGAATGATGTCTGAGAATAAGCCTCCGCCTTCCACTCTGATATTTTTTCTACTGGTCATTTGATAATTTGTAATCAAATATTAATTTAGATATGAGTTTATTATTGAGCAAGTGAAAATCATAAATATTCTGAAACTTGGAGTCTTTTGACATCCTATACTTTTCTTCTCTTTCTGCTTGCCTCAAGATGTGAACTCTTTGCTTTTGGATTGTATCTTGCATCAGCTTGAGCATTGTTCAAGCCAAAAGATCGTGCTAGAAGCTTTAAATTCAATTTCTTAACTGCAAAAATGTGTCTATCAGGAAGTCTAGCATACGCTCTAAGCATAGATACGTAAGCTTTACGAGCAACTTGATATTTCTCATCATCACTTTTTACAGATGATCTTACAAGCCCCTAAATATAATGAAGAGAAGTGTCACCGATATTCATTGATTTAAGCACTTTCTCAAAAGACTAATAAATAACTTCTTTGCCGATAAGTTGTAGATTTGGAGCATAAAATCTAATTTTTTAAGCGTAATCTGATTCCAAATAATGCAACATCAGTAACGAAACACCCGTCTGGTTGAACCTAGCTGATCGACCAACTCTATTTCCATAGTCAGTAATAGTTGGAGGGACATCAAATAGAATAATGTGGGAAAGATCAGGGAAATCTAACCCTCGACTTGCAACTTATGTGCTAATTAAAATCGCCTATTTTGATTATCTAAACTAAAGATAGGTCTTTGATCTCAGTTTTTGATCAAGATCTCCATGGATTTTATATATCGGTCTATTTTAGAATTTGGTTTTGGTATCGTTGCCATTTGAATCTCTGAATTTTAGATTATTTAACAAGTAATCTAAATATTCCACTTCATCAATAGTGCTCACAAAAATGAGAGCTTTGCAGTTCTTTAGCACTCCTAGATAAGCCAACATCAATGGAATTTTCTATTATTCTGACATTAAGACATACTGTTGTTTAAGTTGTGCTGATGTATTAATTTAAGTATCCTTGCTCTATTTTAAATTTTATAATTTCATTTCCGTGTCTAAATTTTCAAAACCGATAAATTTGGGATCGTTCATTTAAAGCTGTTATAAAAGTCCACTAACTTTTGAATTAAAATGAGCTGATACTAAAATTTTATGTAAATGACCTAAAGAAACCTTGCTCGATAATATTTTGAGAATCTTTTGGATAGACTCTAGGAATCCCATGTCTAAGGTGCGATCAGCTTCTTCAAATACTATAGTCTCAACCTTGTCTAGCTTAAAGCTTTTAGTTTGCTCAAGATGGTAAAGGACTCGTCCGGGAGTACAAAATAAAATATTTGTTCCTTTACGCAATCTTGATTTTTCATGATTAGTTTCTTCACCACCAAATAGGCACCCAGGCACAATATACGGGCATCTCTTCAAACATCTATTAACTTCCTTCTGAGCTTGCACACAAAGTTACCGCGTTGGACAAACAACAATAATATTTGTGCCATCTTCTCTTTTTTTAATAACTTATCTTTAAATCATCCTGTTGATCAATGGTATAAGATAAGCTAATGTTTTACCACTTCCTGTGCTTGCTTTTATTACTGAGTCAGTGCCATTGACAACGTGTTCGTAACTTTTGGCTTGGATGTCTGTCAATCTTGAGATACCTGATTTTATTAATGAATCTTTTAATTTTGGTTATAACTTGAAAGCTTATAAATCATTTCTGTTTATGTAATTCTGTTATTGTTAAGTTTAAGGCATTAGCTCTTAGACTGTTACATTTTTACGTAGTTCAGGTCGGAATTAACCAGACTAAGTCTTATTTTTATTAAACCGATTATTTGATTTGGATCTAAAATTTTATTATCTCTTGACTTAACTTTTTCTGCCTTTATAATTAGATTCTTTTTGAATATTTTAACACTAATGTTCGTTTTTTACTTATTTATTTTATTCAATTTTGCTGTGATAATTTTCTTATCTTTTTGGTCTCCTTCTTTATTGCTGCTAAATTTACCCATTTTCCTCTCTCATAACTTTTTAACTGCCTGTAATTCTCTATAACATAGACATCTGATTATTTCTCCCTTATTTATTAATTTTTCCTCTACTAAAATTCGACCTGGCTTTCATTTTCGCAGAATATTTCATTTTCTTAATATCAGTTTTACTCTTTTTCTTATCACTATCTTACTTATTATTATTTATTTTGGTCTTACTTGCTGATCGATTGCTGACTATATTGAGCATCATGCCATCATCATTACTCATTTTTAGAGATTGCTGTAAATTATTATTATTAATTTATAGCGTTGTTGAATTATTATTACAATATATACTATACTATATACGATATAGGCATATTTGTATGAGCAACAAACTGAATATTAGTGACTTGCTTGCCAGTCTGCCAGGCTCAGCTAAGATGTCATAACAAAAATAGTAAAAAATACATAATGTTACTAATTCTGTTTCTAATTCTAAATTTGCATAGAGTGTACTGCGAGATCAGAATAAGAAAGTTAATATACTGTCTCGCAAACAATAAGAAATGATGAGACGATAGACTAACTATTAAATGGCAAAGGAAGATATGGATAAATGGGTGGGAATTGTTAAAATGAACAGATAAAAATAATCGCTTAATTTTACTAATAAAGATGTTGGTAATATGAATGTAAATTTCTTTCCCACAACGCCAGTCAGTGATTTTCATAAGAAAATATAAGCTAAGTTAACGAGTATGAACATCCAGAGTCAAAAATCAGTTATGAAGCATGAGTAAGCTGTACTTGAAAAAGTGGATCCTGAGGAAGCTAAGAGTAGACTTATTGAAGCGAGAAAGCATAGAACTGCAGTATTTTACTAAGAGCAGAAGCGTCGTAGAATAGCAAAGATAAAATCGAAATTATACCATAAAATAAAGAAGAGACAAAAACAGCGTTAAGAACTGAAAAAAGTAGATCAAATGACTCCATAATAAAAAACCGAATACATATAAAAACTGACAAAACAGCGCATAAAATAGCGAATAACATTACGCCATAATACAAAGACAAAACATATTCAAAATTTGTTAAGATTTAACAGAAACTAAAAAAATAGTATCCAGAAATAAATAAATGACATAAATGATATCAGACATAAACAGATGTAACGATTAAATTAATAAATGATTGATTAGATGGAGAACGGGTCACAAGATTATGATGATTAGAATTTTAGGGATCAGGCTATGCGGGATCTATAAAAATAGATATAGGAAATTGAGAATAGAGAAGGTAAATAAGGATAAGAGGAAGAGTAAGGGGATTAAATTGATAGAAAACTTAATGATCTAAAGTTTATTAAAAATGCCAAAGAAAAAAGAATCAAAAAGGATAAATAAGATGCGTATAAATTGTTGGATAAACTTGCAGCAGGAAAGTAAATAAAATAAAAAGATGTCAACTCAGATATTGATTCTGAATAAATGCCGTAAGAAAATTCATAGTAAGAAAATTCAGATGAATAAAAGGAGCATGCTCAAAGAAAAATATACGGTAAGAAAGTTAAATAAGATATCGATGATAACAAGAAAAAGAATAATAAAAGTATTGATAATGAATTGAAAAATTATTTGTTAGGAGGAAGTGCACAAAATCAATAGAAGAGAAATTAAGTATTAACTAAAGGAATTAATGTCGATAATTTGAAAAACAAGTATCAGCCCTAAAGAGTCGCCATCGATTTGGCGTCTTTGATTGCATAAAATAAGGACATCTATGACAAAGAGGCTAATGAAGCTGTTCTTGAGAATGTTCGTGAATTTCAACAATAAAAATATGCTGAAATTTAATAGGAGTACAACAGAACTTAGTAAGCTAGCAAAGGCAAACAATTAAAAGGATGGGGATCTTGGACAGGTCCAGGACTTAAATAGAGAAAGGTTGATCCGCAAGAAGAGCTAAAGAAGAAGCTCCAAAAAATTGAGTAAATAAAGCGTAAAAGAAAAGATAATGCATTAGCTCACGTGACCATCAGTTAATCTCGCAACAAAAATGTACTTTTTATTTAATTTAGTTATCTGATTACTTCGTGAGAGATCTTCCTCACAACTTCGCTAACGCAGACCAGTTCGACTACATGCAAAGCGAACCAATCGGCCCTTAATGGAACTCTTTAAATCAATTCAAAGATAACATAAAGCCAAAAGTAATTACTAAGGCTGGTCAGGTTATCACTCCTGTAAAGTTGCCTCGTGCGATGACAAAAAAATCAAAAACTAAATGATATTTTTGCAGAGTTATTATAATCGTTATTGTCAGGTGTTCTTATTGATATGCCTATAGTGATCAAAGGAGCGGGCGATAATGAGGGAAATGTTGTTTGCCCTCACAATATACATCCAAAGCTTCCTGTGTATACAATTTTCTATTCATTTGGATTCTGAAAGTCTATTCAATGAAAACTCTACGCCATTCTCCTGTGCATTTTGATTTAAAGTCAGATACGTCGCATTTGCCTGAATAGAAGCTAGATTACTTTGATCAATGTTAATGGCAAGGACTCCTTCCTTGATTAGACATTCTTGCAAAGGGTAAAAAGTTTCACCGCATTCTCCACCGGCTTCAGAGTGGTTTGGATAAATTGCTTTCATCTCGCTGCCCTCTCTCGCCATTTAGACTGATCTGTTTCGATTCAACATGACTTAGTTTATTTTTATATTATACAATATAGGTTGTAAAATATCACAAAAATATATATATCGGCAGTAAAATTATGAATTATCATCAATTCTGAAAATTTTAATGTTAAGTTAACCAGTGATGCAAGACTGTGTTTAATTCTTAGCTAAATAAGTATGATAGTTATAAATTTGAGCCGTGGAGCTCAAACTGTTCTCTATTTTTATGGATATGCAGTAAGATTTTCATAATATTATTGAACAGCTCAATATGATTTTCATTGTTTATTAATTAACTTCTGAGTTCTTCAAGAATATTTAGGAGTTTCTCATCTATTAAAAGTTATATTAGAGATGCTAGATTGCATTGCTGACAAAAATTCAACAGCATATAAGAAATCTCTAATTTGACACTTGTTTTCTCCTTGACCCAGCTATTAACAATATCAGGCAATACCGCCATCATCAACTTCTCACTTTAATATTTATCTTGAAGGTAGATATTATTTATTATTTGGATAATTTGACATCTTACAGGAGTTTATACTCGTTTAAGACCAATTTGTATAATTTATATCAATTTATCACAATTGTATAAAGTTAAAAGTGAACAATCTTTATCTTTTATTTCTGTTTGACTTAAACAATTTAGTATTGACAACGCAGTGGCCATTATTTTATTACATGGACCATTTACAACAATCAAGTACAAACTTTTTAATATCTGTGTCGCATATTTTTTACTTGTTGGATCTAAGAGAAGCTATCCTGCTGCTGAATATTGACGAAGTATGACACGCAGTAAGTATAGACCATGCTGATAAACAAAGCTTTATGGAGACAATGATGATAGGGTTAATTATTTGTGTAGTCGATTTACTTTACTACTGATTAGCTATATTAAACAGAGTAAATGCTTAAAGTCGAAGCTTCCCTTCTCATATAAGATGTGTAACAGCCATAATACTTATTATTTGTCTCCTTTCCACTGGCTGACATCTAAATAATTTTCCCCATCGACATTAAACTAATGAATTCGTTAGAGTGACAAAATTTCATCGATAACAAAATTTCCAAAATAAGCCATGGCTAACCCATCACCCTCTTTGCACCAGCTTGCTAAAAGCACTAACTCCTGCTTATATATTTATTTCCTATTCTCAATACTTTATGCCAATGTGGTCAGCATATGTGTGCGCTACTGCTTTGAGATCTTGGCTCGCAGTGAAGACAGCATTGAGCTCACCTGCTTGCTACGAATTTGGGAACGGAATAGTTCACGTTTCTCACTTACTTCGATCATCATCTGTCTAGATGCTTGCAAGTTTTGAATTGTATAATTTAGCGACTTACGGTTTATTAATAATAAAATACCTTTGATATAGTAGCAAGGCTTGACTACTGGTTCACAAATGAAAATATATACTTCATATTCTATTGTATTCATTCATAATTTTTGCTAGCATAGTCTAAACATCAATAAAATTTATATAACTAATAATAAAACATAACACCGATGGGCATTAAAGTAATAAAACCAATAAATCTAACATTATAAATTGTATTCATTGACGAAGTTAACATCATAAATCAAATATTTTTTATTCTATTTTTAAATAATAAAAATATTGTAAATTTTCAAAGTTCCAGAGTTTCCCTAAGAAATTCTAGCAACACTTTTTGATT
>APMI01005926.1_pt1 | contig 26568 bp, 23 predicted proteins | sample 667938 | NCBI WGS metagenome assembly APMI01 (sample SAMN01084076, study PRJNA167559) | wastewater metagenome | biome: Wastewater | place: Denmark: Ejby Moelle, Odense | collected 2011-11-28
AAAGCAGCCTCCCTTATTCTGAACACCATCACTGATATAACTTTCAAAGCCCGCCGCCTCCTGCACTTCAGCAAGCCCCGTAGATGCGTAGAAATCTATCTGGTAGGGCTTGATATCAAAGGACCGGAATATTTTTTCCAGGAAGGCCTCACTCTTTTTTGCATCAGCGATATTTATAGGATAGTAAGATGGGTAATGGAATGTCAGCCAGCCCGCTCTGTAAATTTTCCAGTTTTTAGTGTTGTAGCTAAGGTAGTTCGATAGCTTATAATCACTGCCCTTTCTTTTCACAATGAACTTAACGATACTCAACAAAGCAGAAGAATTGCTATCCGCAAAGCCCATTCCTATTTTCAGCTCGTAAATATTGCTGTCTAGTTGTTTTATTTTCAAGGTGTGACTCACCTTCGAGAAAGTGCCCCCGCATTCCCAATTACGCAGGATGTCATACCCGGCATATCTTCTTACCTCGCTTTCTTCCCAATATTTCGAAGCTTTTTCGCGATCATCTAGTACGCTGATGTAATTGGTCCATAGTGTATATATTGCCTTATTAGGTTGTACACTGGTATCTAAAAAATTGCTGAAAACGCTATCCTGTGCGAACGTGCTTGTTGCGAAGCAAACTACTATGATGAAGCTGGTTAGAAACTTGTTCATTGGGGGAATAGTGTTGTACATACTAAATTAATAATATTTTGCTGGTTTCTAAGGCAGGTCTAAAGAATGCCTGCGATCTTAACAAGGGAAACCCTGGCTACGATAATGATTTCATTGTCGAAGATCTCGATTTTGATGGCTTTAATGATTTTAGGTTCGTAATTACCCCCGTTTTAGATTATCGGCGTCTTTATTCTTATTGGCGTTATGATACTGTAAAGAAGCTCTTTGTAAAGTTCTCGTTGTTAGACAATATGCAGCTTACCTACCCGGGTTTTGATTCGTCTACCAGGCGAGTATTCGAAAGCGGGGACGACCATCATTTAGACCGCAGTCGTCGCCATGGCAGCGATGTTTTTATATATAAAAATGGCAAACTCAAACTTGTCGAGACCGCTGATTTCTATTCAGTGAAGGATCAAAATAGCTTTTACTTTTTAACAGTACGTAGAAAAAGAGTAAACGGGAAATGGAAAATAGTTGAAAAAAGCAAGCAACTGCCCGGGCGATAAAATGCACATTCTTTGTTGTGGCAAGCGCAAATCAGCCGGTTTGCAACCGGAATTGACTTGATTAGCTAAAAAACGATACAAGGGCTTATTAAAATGTGGATATCATTATTTGGAAACCCCTATCTCCATTTCGTATCTTGCTATGTCCATTTCAGTTTTTAGTATCTACTGAAATAGAGCAATAAATAATATCGTTAACCTTAAACCTTTTAACATCCCATGAACAATTACCTCAATACATCCTAACCGTCCTTAAATCCCGAAAATCGTGTTCGGGCAATCGGGCATGACTCGGGCACAGATCGGGCATGATAGCTAAATCATAATATGATATGTTCACCAACGCTTTTAGCGATCCGGTCCTAACAAAATGCCCGATTTATATCTATTCGGGCATCCGGCTCAAACCGGGCGATCCGTTGATCCGTAAAATCCTGGTTCATACAAAAACCGGAAAAAACCAGAAATGATACCAAAACCTTATATGGTATGATAGGCAAGTCTTTGCAAGAAATGCCCCTCAAAAAACCGGAAATACATTTTGCACCGGAAACCGGAAATTCTGTTAATAACAGGTAATATCTCCTCTCCTTTGGAGAGGCCCGGGAGACGTCTTAACTAATTATTTACTTTTGCACCACAATCCCCATTTATGCAATTCGACAGGAGTGGTTTTTCTAATGAGAAATTAGTGCAGCTTTATACTGAGCTGTTGCGCCCCCGCATGATAGAAGAGAAGATGCTGGTACTGCTCCGTCAGGGCCGCATCAGCAAGTGGTTCAGCGGCATAGGGCAGGAGGCCATCTCCATAGGTGCCACCTTGGCATTGGATACCGATGAATACATAATGCCCCTGCATCGCAATCTCGGCGTATTCACAGCCCGCAAAATGCCTTTCGATAAACTGTTCATGCAGTGGCAGGGCCGTAAGGAGGGTTTCAGCAAGGGCCGCGAGCGTTCATTCCACTTCGGGGCCAATGAGTACCATATATGCGGTATGATATCGCACCTTGGTCCGCAGCTGGCTATTGCCGATGGTATTGCACTGGCGCATAAGCTCCGGAAAGAAAATAAGATATCCCTCGCCTTCAGCGGCGATGGAGGTACCAGCGAGGGCGATTTCCATGAGGCGCTCAACGTTGCGGCCGTATGGGGCCTCCCCGTCATATTCCTGATAGAGAACAACGGCTATGGCCTCAGCACTCCTGTCAATGAACAGTTCGTATGCAAGCAGCTTGCCGATCGTGCCCCCGGCTACGGTATGCTGGGCATCACTATAGATGGCAACAACATTCTCGAAGTGCATCGCGCCATAACGGAAGCACGTCAGTACTGCATACGCGAGCAGAAGCCTATACTCATAGAGTGCATGACCTTCCGCATGCGCGGGCATGAAGAGGCAAGTGGCGTAAAATATGTACCAAAAGAGCTATTCGACGAATGGGGTAAAAAAGACCCTGTATCCAACTTCGAGCAGTATCTTTTAAATCTCAAAGTCCTCGACGGGACAACCATAGAAAAGATACGGGCGGAGATACAGAAGGAAATCGAGGACGGCATCGCCACAGGCTTTGCAGCAGAACCGGTAAAGCCGAATACGGCCGAAGAAGTAGCGGATGTATATGCACCTGCACCTGCAGTGATACACTCCACCTCCCGTACAAAAACAGAGAAGAAATTCATCAATGCCATAAGCGATGCACTGCGCGAGAGCATGGAGCGCTATCCCAATCTGGTATTGATGGGACAGGACATAGCCGAATACGGTGGTGCTTTCAAAGTGACCGAAGGCTTCGTAGAGCGCTTTGGCAAAGAACGTGTGCGCAATACACCACTCTGCGAAAGCGCCATAGTGGGCGCTGCTCTCGGCCTCTCCATTAAAGGCTACAAAGCCATGATGGAGATGCAGTTTGCCGATTTTGCTACTGTTGGCTTCAATCAGATAATCAACAACCTAGCTAAGATACACTACCGCTGGGGCCAGAATGCTGATGTGGTGATACGCATGCCCACGGGTGGCGGTGTAGGCGCAGGCCCCTTCCACTCGCAGAGCAATGAGGCATGGTTTGTACATACCCCCGGCCTTAAGGTGGTTTATCCCTCCACCCCTGAAGATGCAAAAGGCTTGCTCAACGCAGCCCTGGCCGACCCTAACCCCGTAATGTACTTTGAGCACAAAGGCTTGTACCGTTCCATCAATGGCGAAGTGCCCGACGACTACTACACTATTGAGATAGGCAAGGCAAAACACGTTCAGGAAGGTGAAGACATAAGTGTAATAACATATGGTGCAGGAGTACACTGGGCGCTGGAGTACGCTACGCAACACCCCGATGTTTCATTAGATATCCTCGACCTTCGCACCCTCCTCCCGCTCGACTATGATGCCATTAAAGAAGCCGTGCAGCGCACGGGTAAAGTATTGCTCCTGCACGAAGACACCCTCATAGGTGGCATTGGCGGCGAAATAGGCGCATGGATCAGTGAGCACTGCTTTCAGTACCTCGATGCACCCATAGTCCGTTGCGCCAGCCTCGATACACCGGTTCCATTCGCAATAGAACTGGAGCAAAACTTCATGGCCAAAGGCAGACTGGACGAATGCATACAAAAACTCATGCGCTATTAACCCCATAGCGTCAGTACCGCTTTCGCGGTCAGACGCCTTTCAAACCGGTAGCGTCAGAACCGCTTTTCGCGGTCGGACGCGTTAAGAGACCGCTGTCCCATATGGACAAAATATCGGTAGAAAGGAGAAAATGCCGAAATGATGGAAGTCCCTGTGGACGGCATATTGGCGAATGGTAAGATTATTAGAAACAGGAGGAGCAGAACATAACTCCTATTTTTGACTTTTGAATTTTGACTTTTGAATTGAATTTTGCTTTGGAAAAGATTACTTTAGTATAGTAAAGCGAACATAATGAAGAGCTTTTTTCCCGTTATATTATTTATTGCTGTAAGTGCTTTATTGTTTTCCTGCAATAGCATGGGGGATAAAAGCAGCCATGGCCCCATTACACTGGGCGACAGCAGCACCATAGTTACCGAAGCGGATTCCCAATACCGTCGCGATTTTGTGACCGACCTAAAGCCCGCCGAACCCCAGCCTGAAGAAGCTAAGAAAGATACGCTGCCTGCACAGGGCCCCGCACAGCCCTCAGCAGCTCAGCCCGCTGCTGCAGCGCCAGCCGCACAACCTGCCCCCGCAGCAGCAGGCAATGGCCTTACAATAGCCTTTAAAGAAGTAACACTGTTCCTGCCCGGTATCAGTGCAAAAGGCGCTCGCAATCAAAATCTGCAAAAAGCAAATGGCGCTACTTTCCAGTTGCAAAGCGGCACTTTAGATGGCAGTCAGATAAAAGCAACTTCAGGTACCATTACCAAAATATCCATGCGCTATACTTCCAGCGTAGTTGCACGGAATAACCTCGGTACACTGCAACTCGGTGCGCTCGATGCATCATCGCCCTGGCAGCCCATGAAAGGAGGCAACAATGTATACAATATAACCGGTCTTGATGCCAAACACATTATCCCTGCTAGGGCCGGTGCAGGCGACATACGTAATGCTGTAGTAAAAGCAACGAAACAGGCACGCATGAGCCGTAAGGCGCAGCAGCAATGGCAAAACAGCCTGCGTAATGTACGCAGTGTTAACCAGCGTCCCTTATCCGTATACCTCCACAGTGTTATGTGGAAGATAGAAGGCAAAGACGCCGCCGGTAAACCTTTCCAGAAGCAAATAAGAATAGACCTGAACGCCTGAGATTAATTACCATTCATATTCTTCCTTCACACGCTTTTCCAGCCGCTCCACCAGTGTAAGTGTAGCAGGGCAGTGCACAAGGTTATTCGTGAAGGTATCGTTATAAAGGTCGAATGGCTTTTTGTTGTGGTGGGGGAATTCAGCGCAGTCCGCTGGCCGCACTTCATATATGGAGCACATATTGTTCTTCAGGAACTGGCAGGGCTGTTTTTTATTTACCCAGTCGCCGGTATCTTCTTCTTTCAGCAGCCATTTTTCTTTGAATGCATCAGGTGTCATTCCTGTATGGGCAGCTATGCGCTTAATATCCTTAGGGGTAAAGGTGGGTGTCATGGTCTTGCAGCAATTAGCACACTTCATGCAGTCTATATCGCGCCATACGGTTGCATCTACTTCAGCCACCAGCTTGGGCATATCATGGGGTACTATTGTGTCCAGTTTAGTTAAGAATGCTTTGAGTTTCCTTTTTTTCTTCGAAGCCTTTTCCCTGAATTTTTTCAAGTCCATGAGGTAAATATAAGAGCGTTTAACAAAATTATAACCAATATTTTTTATCGCTCAACGAATAAATAAATGTTTGTAACTTAAAACGGGCAAGGTTTTTGTCTCCCCATATAAACCCGGGTATAAATGCCCCGGTCAAATACGCGGTATATAGTTGTATATGTGCAGTAAACGCTTACGTTTCATATTACTTAATCTTTGTATAATAGCCTGCAGCATGTCTTCACATGCACAGGTAGCCGACTCATTGGCTCTCCCCAAAGACACGCTGACTATACAGCCAAGTGAGCAAAAAAATGATACCATCGTAAAACACGGCGATACCGCACTGAAGCCTGCACAAGCTGTCAGCCATAAATTATACACTATTACCGGCACCGTGCAGGATAAAAGTACCGCGGAAGGCGTAGCTTTCGCCACTGTCTTCTTCCCCGGCACACCCATAGGTACTGCTGCCGATGAAGACGGCAATTTTGTGCTGGAATTTGACCAGATGCCCGCCGGCGATACCCTGCGTGTTGAAGCCATGGGTTACGGCAAGTTCAATAAACGCCTGGACCCCGCAAAACATAAGTATGAGCTATTGATCGATCTTTCGCTTTCTACAGCCGCGCTCAACGAGGTGGTAGTGCATGCGGGCGAGGACCCTGCTATTGCCTTGTTCAAAAAAGTAGTAAAGGCCAAACCCTACAACAACCCTGACCATACTGCCAACTACCGTTGCGAAGCCTATAATAAACTGGAAGTAGATATCGAGCAGTTCTCAAAAAAGCAATTTGAGCGCTTGCCCATACCCATGATCCATAAGTTCAGCTTTATATACCGGAACGTCGACTCGACATCCGGTGAGAAACCATTCCTGCCCCTGTATCTTACAGAGAGCCTGTCCGACTACTATTTCCAGCGCTACCCCAGGAAGCAAAGGGAGTTTATAAAGGCCGCCCAGCTGAAAGGAGTAGAGAACAAGAGCGTAACAAAATACCTGGGCACAGCCTACCAGAACATAAACCCTTACCACAACTTTATCCCCGTCTTCGATCGCCGTTTCGTGAGCCCCATTAATGATGCAGGCCTTATCTATTACAAATACACCATCATAGATACACAGCAGCAGTACGGGCATAACATCATTCGCATGTCCTACAAGCCACTGCGCAGCGGCGAAAGTTGCTTCAGCGGCGAGATATGGATAGCTGATTCTGTCTTCGCCCTGCAGGCCGTAAGTATGGAGATGCCAAAAGACGCCAACCTGAACTGGGTGAAGCAAATGAACATTTACCAGGAATATGCCCCTGTGAACGATGGGGTATGGTTCTGTGTCAAAGACCAGTTCGTTACCGAATTTACTGCTCCCTATGGTATCAAGCTGCCCATGGCGATAGGCCGCAAAACAACCACATACCGTAATATAGTTCTCGACGACAACCTCACCACCGAAGTAATAAATGATCATAAATACCGTGAAGATGTCATAGTTAATGACTCTGCCCGCGAACGCAGTGAAGAGTACTGGACCGCCGCGCGGCACGATACGCTCAACAAAAATGAAAAGGCCATCTACCATATGGTGGATACCCTAAATGACCTGAAGAGTTTCAGGCACTTTAAGCACTTCATGTATTTTGTAGTGTCAGGTACGCAGAAGATAGGCCCCATAGAACTTGGTCCTTACTACTACCTGTACAGCAGCAATGCAATAGAAGGCTCACGCTTTCGCTTCACTATGGGCACTACACCTAAGCTCTTCAAAGACATTTATCTTAACGGTTACCTCGCTTACGGCACTCTTGACCAGAGATTTAAATATAGCCTGTCCGGCCTCTGGCTGCTTGACAGGAGCCCGCGTACATATGTTTACGGTTCCTACACCCGCGACCTGGACATAGCAACCACCAGCTACATGGACAATAACCAAATAGCAGGCGATAACCCCTTCAGCGCTATAGCGCGAAAGAGTGGAGTGCCATGGAAGCTCGCGTTCAGGAAAGAAGCACGCTTTGAATTTTACAAGCAATACTTCAGTGGTTTCAGCCACGAAATAAACTTTACGCACAGGGAGTTTACACCCTATGCACCGCTGCCCTCGGCAGGCATCTTTACCGATATCAATGGTGAAAATGCCGACCATGTTACGAGCGCGGAGATAGGGATCAAGCTGCGCTATGCATGGAAGGAGAAATTCATTGAGGGCAATTACTGGCGCACAAGTATAGGCAGTAAATATCCCATCGTAAATTTCGAGTACAGGAAAGGCCTGAAAAATGTATGGAACAGCAATTACGATTACGATAAGCTGAAGCTCACTATATCCGGCGATGTGAAAATTGCACCATTCGGCCTGCTTACACTTACACTTTTCGGAGGAAAGTATTTTGGCACCCTGCCTTATCCATTGTTGGAGATACATCCCGGCAATGAATACCATACTTACGATCCCTATGCATTCTCAATGATGAACCGCTACGAGTTCATCAGTGACCAATATGCCGGCCTGATGCTCGAGCACTCATTGGGTGGCGGTGTCTTCACCTATATACCGCTGGTAAAAAAATTAAAGCTGCGCCAGTTCTGGACAGCAAAGGGGATAGTGGGCTCACTAAGCGACGAGAACAAAGCGCTAAATCTCAATAAAGGCTTCCCCTTCCGTACACTCGATGGCCAGCCTTATCTTGAATTAGGCACAGGTATCGAAAACATCTTGCGCCTCTTCCGCGTCGATTTCGTGTGGCGTGTAACACCCAAGCCACAGCCCGGCGAGAACCAGTCCCAATACTTCGGCATCTTCGGTAGTATCAAGGTCCGCTTCTGATAAAATTGCCAATTATTTACTCCATATGGCTTTGTCTCTTAGAGACAAAATATCGGTAGAGAACCACGGTCTCAATAAAACGAAGTCCCGTAGGGACGAAATATTTTTGAGCAGAGCAATTAGAATCCCCAGGCATCTATTATCTGCTGCGCATGGTCGTTAGCTTGCACCTTATCTATGATATGCGCTATTTTCCCGGTTTCGTCTATTAGAAAGGTAGTGCGCAGTATGCCCATATACTCCCGTCCGAACAATTTCTTCTCGCCCCAAACGTCATAGTCTTTTATCATCTTCTGGTCCACATCGGCAAGCAGCGGGAAGGGGAGACTGTACTTGTTTTCAAAGTTCTTATGCTTCTTCGCGCTATCGGCACTCACGCCCAATATCACCACACCCTTCTTCTTCAGCTTTGCAAAATTATCGCGCAGGTTGCAGGCCTGCTCGGTGCAGGTGGGTGTGTTGTCTTTCGGGTAAAAGTACAAGGCTACTTTCTTCCCCTTATAATCGCTGAGCGATACGGTGTTGCCGTCCTGGTCCTGTGCTGTAAAATCGGGGGCTTTAGCGCCCTTCTTTAGCTTCGTCATAGCCTGTTTCGTTTTTATGATGCTATCTATTGAAAGTAAACTGTAAAGTTTGTTTATTATCGTTCTCATCGCTTGCCCTTATTACCACCTGGTGTTTACCTTTTTCACAATGCTCATCAAATACGTAAAAGAAATTATCGCCATGCTGCTCCAGGCATATCCATTTGCCATCCAGCTCGGCCCTGAAGTTCTTCACAGAAGTAATTTCGTCCTTGATCTTAAAGCTGATACGTGCTGCCTTTGCCAGGTTACTGCCATTCTTCTGTAAGGCTGTTATGACAGGTGGTTCCGAATCATCGGACAAATAATATGTGCCCAGGTCGCGCACCGACGCCTTGTACCAGCCTTCGCCATCATCCGCTGCTGCCTGCCCCTCTTCGTGCCCGCCATCCACGTATATCAGCGCCACCTTGCTCCGCTTATCGAAGGGTATGGGCCTGCTTGGTTTTATATAAAGGTCAAAATAATGGTGCAGGGGCACATTAGCTGCACCTATGGTATACTTATCGGAATAGCCAAATCCATTTGGTAAACTGCTGAACTTAAAGCAAAACCGGTCATACAGCATGTTATCCCCTAAGGTGAATTTCACATTCGGATGCTGGAACAGGTTGGGGTCGCTTGTTGTGAATAGATTACAGAGTGTATCTTTTTGCGGCGCACCATTGTACTGTATGTAAAACGAAACATTGCTCTTGTTGTTCTTATCGTCAACGAGTTCTATCCTCACTTTATGTACTGCAGTATCCCGCAGGTTAAGTCCGCCATGCATATTGTTCAGCGTATAAATGCGGTCCAGGTGGTTGCCCTGTAGCTGGAAGAGGCACTGTACCCACTGGCCGGTAAATTGCTTCGTGCTGTAATCTGCATAGGCATTTACATACCGGCTTTCATCGTAGCCTATATCGTCCAGGCGCACCGCACATTGCAGGGCATCATCCATATACAGCGAAGCGGTGTAAAAAGCCAGTGAGTTAGTGCTGCCGTTCATAAAGTCATTCGCAGTGAGCCCTATACCTACATTCGAAAAATCCGTTTGCAGCGTATCTTTCGCAGGTTTGTACGCTGCACCCTTTTTTGCAAGTTTATATTGCTTAGGCAGGCTGTTGTAAATGCTATGATTAAAGTCATACACGGCTACGCTCAGGGGTACAGGCGCAATATTATCCACGATCGGCAGTCCGAATTGCTCCGGGTTCAGCGGCCGCTCAGTTGCGGTATTCCTTATCTCGAAATGCAGGTGCGGTGCCGTGGAGCCACCGGTATTGCCCGACCAGGCTATTTGCTCACCTTTCTTTACGGGGAATTGTGTTGGTGTCAACTGCAGGTCTACATTCCACTGTTCTTTTTCATACTGCTTTTGTCTCAGGTACTTCTGTACCGGGCCTATATAATTGTTCAGGTGTGCATACAGTGTAGTGTATCCGTTGGCATGCGTGACGTACAATGCATGGCCGAAACCACCCTTTTCGGTTTTTATTCTGGAGATATAGCCATCAGCTGCCGCATATACCGGCAGGTTCTCTTTGCCGCCCGTTTTTATATCCACGCCGCTATGAAAATGCCCGGGCCGGCATTCGCCAAAATTTCCCGCGAGCGAGATCGGTATATTGAGTGGGTTGCGAAAATAATTCTGCGGGTAGGCAGCTTTGCCGGCGGCGTCCTTTTGGCCATATGCCAGCATTGGCAACAGGCAAAATAGCAGGATGGTTTTTCTCATGTACTAATAATGATGACCTTTTTTATTCTTTTCTCTTATGGATTTTCTTTTTCGTTTTCCGTCACCTCGGCCTCCGCTACCGCCGGTGCCGGTGAATGTGGCTCGTTCATCTTTATACCAAGTAGCCTGCCCCATGGCTGCAGATCCTCCACATGGTCAAACAATATCTTACATATAGCCACAAATGGTATGGAAAGGAACATGCCTGATACCCCCCAAAAAGCGCCGCCCAGCAGTACAATGACGATGGATACAAAGGCATTTACTTCCACCTTCGACGATACTACCCTTGGTACAATGATATTGTTGTCAATGAACTGTATCACTGTATAGGCCGCCACAACCAGCAGTGGCGTAGTGAATGAACCATCACCGCCCACAAATGACATCAGCACGGGCAATGCGATCGCTATAATGCCACCCAGGTAGGGGATAACATTCAGGATAGCGCCTATTACCCCCAGCAACACGGCATACCTGACACCCAGTATCAGTAATGCCGAAGAGTTAAGTGCAGCTACTATCAGCATCTCCACCAGCAGGCCGAAAATATAGCTCTGCACAGCCTGTTTTGTTTCGGTCAAAACCTCCGCCACCTGCTCCTGGTGCCTGGTTTCAAACACATCGTAGAAGAAGTTAACGAACAGTGGCTTGTAAAACAGCAACAGGAACACGTAAATAGGTAACAGTACGGCTATGCTCAGAATTCCCATCACGGTGCTAAGCGTTTGTCCTATATAAGCCTGCCCGCTTTGCAAAGCGGAGTTGATCATTGTTGCCTGTTTCTTCAACGATATGTTGAATGTAGCCCGTACCCAGTGTTGAAAGTTGGCAAATACTTCGGCACCCCGTTTTTTAAACTCAGGGGCAAGCTCCGAAAAGCTGGCCAGTTGCGTTGATAAAAATGCAATAATGCCACCTACTATCAGTATGGAGAGCATCAGCACAAGAATAATCGCCAATATTTTGGGTATGCGCCATGCCATGAATTTGTTTACAATAGGATTCAGCAATATGGCTATCAGTGCTGCAAAGCAAACGGGTACCAGTATATCCTGCAGAAGAAGCAGTATGTTGAACAGTGTGTAGATGCCTATCAGCACAAGGGGGGCCTTGATGAAGAAGGGATATTTTTTAGCGGACTCAGCTGTCTTTATCACTGCCTTGGGGAAGACACCCTTTTTTAAAACGGTATTAGCCATATGTATTTTTTAATGCCCTGAAGACGGAGCGTACGCTATTGGTTCAAAGATAAGTAAATGATGTTCATTACGTTCTACATTGTGTTTCTGCTGCCTTTGTCCCTGTTCATTAGCGGGCAACTCGGCGGCCGCCGGTAAAAATCCTTAATTTTGCAGTATATGAAAGAGTGTTGTAAAGAAGCTTTCGAGAATAGGGATCTTCCGGCTCAAAAAAAAGCAAGCTTATTAGGCAGGTTTGTGCAGAAGTTATTTCCTTTTCTGTTGAGTAAGAAAAACCGTACCATCGATGGGAAAACGATACATTAGTGCAGTATGGCCTGGGATCTTTAAGCTTTGGTTGATCTTCTTTACAACAAGGGACCGGGCAGGAGCAAAAGTCTTAATTTTACGTTATATGGGGCGTAAAGGCAATGCTCGATTGCAATTTCGTTTGATCGGGGCCTATGCGTCGATTTTAGAAATACCACGATCCACTCATCAAAATGGTTTATGATCGAGTCCGCAAATTTCCAACGGCTGATAAAATCACTTCCCGGTATCACAAAGGAAGAGGAATCGGTGATATTGGAAAGCTTCAATGTCAGGCAGCTTGAACCGAAGGAATATTTTTGCAGGGAGGGTGAGATCTGCAAACAACTGGGTTACGTAGACAAAGGATGCCTCAGCTATTTCCAGGTATTGGCCGATGGCCGGAAAAGTATCATACATTTTGCTTTCGAAGACTGGTGGACCGGCGACCTCGAAAGTTTTCTTACCAGGGAGCCCGGCCATTATAATTGGCAAGCCATTGAGCCTGTGGAGCTCATTTGCATCTCGCGAAGCAAATTTGACATCCTGCGTAATGAGTATACTGCTTTCAATGGCTTATTTTACCGGAAAACCCAGACAGCATATATTAAGGCAATGGCCAAGGCTGCAAAAGACAAGTCAGAGACGGCCGAAGAAAAGTACCTCAGGATGCTTGAGGAGCAACCGCAAATAATACAACGTGTGCCGCACTATGATGTAGCCGCATACCTGGGTATAGCGCCCGAGTCGCTCAGCCGGATTCGCAATAAGCTAAGCAAGGAAAAATAATTTCTTAACAAATGTCAACGACATTTGAAACTGCCGTTTCCATTTTTGCGATATAAAATGGATAACAATGAAACATGCAGTATCACAGCAAATTTACGATCGCATTGACAACGAGATGTATCAATACGATGGCGACCAATGGTGGAAAGGAAATAATGTATACCACCTGCTAAAAGGCTCGGTAAACCCTTGCCGGTTCCCTTATTTTGTTCGCACTTATACCCAAACACTCAAACGGCAGGCCGGGGGCAAACTGGCTATTGAAGTGGGCTGTGGCGGCGGTATCCTTGCCGAGGAGATCGCCTCGGCGGGCTTCAAGCTCACGGGTATCGATCCAGCGGAACGGTCATTGCAAACAGCAAGGGAGCATGCCAAAATATACAATCTCGATATTGACTACATGCCCGGTACCGGCGAGAATATTCCCTTCCCCGATGCTCATTTCGACGTAGTGTTCTGTTGCGATGTGCTGGAGCATGTAAGAGACTTGCCTAAATGTATATCCGAATTCAGCAGGGTATTAAAACCCGGCGGAGTATTTTTCTTCGATACCTTCAATCGTAATTTTCTCAGCAAGCTCTTTGTCATAAAGCTATGGCAGGAGTGGAAGTCCACGGCAATGATGCCCCCTAAACTGCATGTCTATGAGATGTTGATAAAACCCGCCGAGTTAAAGGAATTGATGTTGGCCAATAACTTCGACACCACAGAGTTCAGGGGCATGTCACCTAATATTAATCCTTTTAAGATGATCTCCCTCTTACGTAAAAGGGCCAAAGGGAAAATAACTTACGAAGAGTTAAGCAACGTCATGAAACTGAAAGAGAATAATGACACGATGGTGGGCTATATGGGCTACGGTATAAAAAAGAAAAATTAATGCAGTATGGCCTGCAGCACTGCCAGCGATCTGATAGTGCCCAGGTGCTGTGTATGCTGGTGCAGGAACTCTATATACCAGTCCAGCAGGCGATAGCGCATAGCTGCATTCATCTGTACCTTGCTTATACCCGTGTAGCCGTTCTCTTTCAGCAACTCGCCCAGTGCTTTTGCGTCTTCGTCATTAACATAAGGGCTTGTTGCCGGCGATTGTGATGTGAACCCGCCTTCCCGCAGGTTAAGATGTGGTGTCGCTGCACTGTAGTCGCCTCTCAGGGGATAACCCAGCAAGTTGCTGCACTGCACTATGAACCAGAGCGGGAAGTTGGCTACCTCGTTCACGGGGAGTGTATCTAGCTGTACAAAATAATCAAAGCTGAATTCAAATAGCTCCGGCATAAGGGCATGCTCCGGCAATAATTTAAGAAGCAGCTCTGCCGAGAAAAGGGCGATGCTGTTCTTGATCACATCTTCGTGCAGTGAGTGGTATATATGTGCCGGCCTGAACTCGCGGATACGTTGCATTTTCTTCTGCGGGTTATGGTACACCGCAAGGTCCAGCATTGTGGATGGCTGCAGCAGCCCAGCATTGTGGCTTTTATTCTTTGCGCTCCTGATGCCCTGCACCATATAGCTTTGCACGCCGTATAGTTCTGTGAAGATGGTACTGATAAGACTGGTTTCGCCATACTTTACCGATCGTAATACAATACCGCGTGTATTTTGCAGCATGGCCCTAATTCAGAAAGACTATTTTGCCTACGTGCTTTTGTGAGCCGTCTTTATTGGTAATGAATACCAGGTACACGCCCGATTGTGGTTTGCGCCCTTTATAGTCCAGGCCGTTCCATACTGCCTGCCCGCCCAGCGCCGTGGTGCGGTATATCAGTTGTCCCGATATATCGGTAATGCGTACATCCGCATTTTCTACTATGCCTTTTACAGCTATGGTCCCTGTATAGTTTGCGGGCACAGGATTAGGGAATGCCAGCAGGCTGTCATTGTTTTCGCCACCCTGCGTGGCTGTGCTGCGGTAACTTACCAGGCCCTTGTCGGTGCCTACATACACATCGCCCGTTACCTGGTCGATGGCTATTGTCATTATGTTATTAGAAGGCAGTGGGCTGTTATCCACTGTAAAGCGGTAAATGATCTTCGATGCATCGGGCGACAATAGCCACACACCGTTCGTGGTGCCTATCCACTTCCTGTCTGCTCCGTCCACAGCTATTGTCTTTACAGATTCGCCCTGGAAAAGGTAGCCTGCAAACTGGTCGTATTGTACTATCCTTTGCTCTGCCTCACAATTACCGGCTATTACATCGCCCGGGCAGTTAATGATGCCGATGCCATTTGCAGTGCCCACCCATATCGATCCGCTTTTATCCTTTGTTACACAAAATGCCGATCCGCTGGGCAGGTTGCCGCTCCCTACTCCTGTGCCCAGGTTGCGATATGAATCGTCACCCCCTGTCTCAGGTGTACCATTGTAGTTATATACCATTACCCCACCACCCAGCGGGCATACATACCATAGCTGGTCATTATCATCGGCTACTATTTTGCCCGCTGCATTAGGGTAAGGGCGCGATGCCGGTACTGCATATTTATACCATGTGCCATCTGTTGTTTTTACGTTCAGCTCATGGTTGGCTCCAAACATCGTTACCCACAAGTTGCCCTTGCTGTCCGTTGTCATTCCGCCTGTTTGCCATCTATTAGGGTCAAGTCCGTGTTCAAGGGGGCTGCCATCTTTTAGCTGTTGTGTGCTGCCATCCGGGTTTATTACAAGTACCCCGTCTATAATAGAGCCAACGTACGCCGTGCCTGTAGCCTGGTCTTTATATACAACCCCGAAATTGTGCATATTGCTTATGGGGGTATAGGTATAGCTGTTAAAATTGTTCCACTCCCCGTTCTTGAACTGCGAAAAACCTATTAAAGACGAGTTGATCGTAGGTAACAATCCCTCGCTAAAGCTGCCATTTGCTACATAAACCTCGTTATTATACGCGTATATGTCGGGCGACAAGGGTCCTGACGGTCCCTTCGGATTGTTAAACTCAAGTGCATCGCCCGAAACGCGCCTTTTCAGGCCATTGAAAGCATCCGCCACCCATGCTGCATTATCAGCCGTGCCGATGGTCTGCACCGGTTCACCGGGCACCTGGAATGAATCTGTCAACTGGTAGCTGGCATTAAGCTTATAAGATATGCCGTTGAACGCTGTTGGCCGGTAAACACTCAGCCATAGTTCGTTATTAACAGGATCTATATGGTTTATTTTTTTCGATGGAGTATTGTATACAGCCCTTAAAGTGTCGCTCTCCAATGCCAGCACAGTGCTGTCGTCAACGGCAAAAAGTTTGCCGCCGGCAGCCGCAACGCCGTTCAGGTGGTGCGTGCTGTCCAGCTGTGTCCATGCCGAGAAAGCCTGCAGGTTAGGTGCATTTTTATTCGCGCGGAACAGGCCTTTCCCTGTGGCAGCATAGAAATAATTGTCCAGCGAGGCCAGGCCGTTGATACCTATTGATTGGTTATTTTTTGTGAACTCGTATGTTTCCTTGATCTCTCTTTTCTCAATATTCACTACCACAATGCCTATCGTAGTGCTGATATAGGCTAGCCCGTTCTCGGTGTAAATGTGGTTAATGGTCTTGTCGCCTGCTACCGTTTTTATTTTGAGGTCGGGTATATTATAAAAAGTGTTGTTTTTAAAGATGTCTATATTACCGTTCTTGTAGGCCAGCACTGCATATCCCGTGCTCACATCATAGGCTACATACTTCATGTCCACGTCGCTCATCCCCTCCACTTTGCTATACGTGTTCAGTTCCTGCGTTACGTAGTTGTAGGTATAAAAAGTAAGGTCTGTAGCTGCAAATACGGTAACACCGTCAGTAGCGACACTTATGGCATTCGTATAGGGCATATGGGCACGCCAGTAGCCTATTGGTCGCTCTTGTGCCTGCGATGGGGCGATAGCGTAAAAGGATAAAATTAATATGGATAAAACCCTGCGTATATTCATCTGGATACTTTTGTCTTTTTTAGTGGTCAATGCCCTTTGCCGTGGCATGGTAGAGCATTGCTTCAAAGGTACCGAAATTAACGTTTTTTATGCCCCCAATATTGCCCCGGGCCTAATCTTCAGGCCTATTTTTGGCGCTTGCATTATCGGCAGCATATTGTTCGGGGCTGGTAAAGTCCAGTTCTGCGTCCCAGGTATTGCCATTTTCCCATGCTGTGAGCACAAAATGCACCTTGCTGGCATGCCAATAGTAGCTTACCATCTTTTCGTCATCGTCCATTGTGCTTTCTTTGCCATAGGCCATCCCTATTATGTTCCGGTAGCCTCTTACGCCGCTTTTGCCCATAAGGCCTTTAACCCGTATATATACGCCCGATAGCCTGTCCAGGCTGTCAAATCTTAAATAAAGCTTGCTGATGCCCGAGCCGAAAGCTGCCTTCGCATTTGTCCCCAGGTAGCGATAGCTCCCGTTTTTCGATAGTTTCAGGTCATTTTCCCATTTACTCTTCGGCTTTCCGAACTTAAACTCTTTAAAGCCATTGGCTTTGTCCAGCTTTTCAAGCGATTGGGCATTCAGGAAAACAGAGGAGGTAAGGAGCAATGTGGTAACGAGAAAACGGTATAGCATGCGTGGTATATTACTGCAATAAAGATAGCATAAGTTCCTTTACTACTCGTCCTCGTGGTGCATGGTTTCCACCTTCGAGCTGAAGAAGTTGAGGAAGAGCACAATGAACGATATGATCATGACCGCGTGTATGCAAACGATGATCTTGCCCAGGTCGCCATGCGGGTGCAGGTCGCCATACCCTACCGTAGTAGAGGTCACTATGCTGAAATACATATAGTCTATTACTGATGTCACCTTGTCGCCCAGTAGCCCCAGCCCTGCATATATCACCGCGAAGGACATAGATATCTCGATGTAATTGAATGACAGCATCAATATATTACGGCGGTAAGAGCGGGGTTTCACGAAAATATCACTTACAAATATCAGCGATGCCACATAACACAATGTCTCCAGCAGCAGGTAGACAGAGATGAACACCACGCCCAAATGTTTGTACAGGCCGCCAAACAGGAAAATAAAAGGCAGGATGGTCTTGAATACTACGTAAAACTCGATAGCCACATTGCGCACTATCACACCGTGCTTGCCAAATATGTTCCGCACATGCAGCCCGGGGAAAATGAATTGTATCGCCACAAGAAATAATCTCAGCACCTTTTCCAGTCCTATATCATTGTGCTTCTTATTGTTCCATATATAGTTCAGGTCGCGCTTATAGTTTTTATAAGCAGATGTTTTGATAGCATGGTTATATTCCGGTTTGCCTAAAAATAATTTGTACAGGATATGCTTCATGATAACTGGCTCTGGCAAACGAAAAGTAGCAATATTCATACGTATCTCAAAGTGCCCGGGCGCTTTGCATGAAAAAGCCCGGGCATATATTGCCCGGGCTCTTGAAACAGACGATTGATTTTATTGAAGCACACAAGTGCCTGAAAAGAATTGAGACATCCATTTGGACTCCAGTTTTCCACAATCCACTTTTGCTTCGTCACGATACCTGCTCGTTAGCGTGGTTGATTCTTCTTTGTTGGGTTGACCTTCGCTCGGTCCACCTGAAGCCGGGATGTAGGTGCACTTACAGGTGAATTGTTGTTCTGCCGGCTCCGGGGTAGGGTCCGGGTCCTCCGTTTTACAGGTAGCCGAAATAAGGATCATTGATAGTGCCACACAGGCAAGGATAGGTAATGCTTTTTTCATAACATCTTATTTTTTAGAGTTTAAAATCAGGCAAATATAAAATATTAAGATAAATATGAGCGCTCATCCCACATTTTTTTCATAACTGTGCATTTTGCAGCATCACTGGGAGGAATTAGGGCATTTACTACTACTGGCTTTATCTTAACTTAGCCCCGTCATGGCCGAAAAGAAACTTTTTTTACTAGATGCAATGGCGCTCATATACCGCGCCTATTATGCACTCATCCGCAGCCCGCGCATTACCAGCACGGGCCGCAATACCAATGCACAATTCGGGTTTACCACAACCCTGCTCGATTTGATTAATAAGGAGAAGCCCACGCACCTGGCAGTGGTTTTTGATACCGCAGCACCCACCGAAAGGCATACCGATTTCGAGGCATACAAGGCCAACCGCCAGGAAGCCCCGGAAGATATCGTATCCTCATTACCCGACATCAAGCGCATCATAAAGGGCTTTAACCTGCCTTGCATGGAGCTGGACGGTTTTGAGGCTGATGACCTTGTGGCTACGCTTGCCATAGAGGCTGCCGACCTTGGTTACACCGTTTACATGGTGACACCCGATAAGGACTATGGCCAGGTAGTGCGCGACAATATATTTATCTACAAACCCGCCTACCAGGGAGGCGAGCACGAGATAATGGGCCCGGCCGAAGTATGCGCCAAATGGGGCATCAAGCGCGTCGACCAGGTGATAGACATTCTTGGCCTCATGGGCGATTCTGTGGACAACATACCCGGCATACCCGGCGTAGGTGAAAAGACCGCCGCAAAGCTGCTGGCAGAGTATGACAACATCGAGAACATACTGGAGAACGCCGATAAGATAAAAGGGGCCCTTGGTGAGAAGATACGCAACGGTAAAGAGCTGGCTATCATGTCTAAAAAGCTGGCAACTATTATTACCAATGTACCCGTTGCCTTCCACGAAGAAGACTTCAGGGTGAAGGAGCTGGATAAGGAAAAGCTCGCAGAGATATTCGCAGAGCTGGAGTTCAAAGCACTGGGTAAGCGCATACTGGGTGATGGCTTTAATGTGAACGAAAAAGTAGCCGGCCCCGTCTCTACCGATCTGTTTGGCAATGTCATCAAACAAAAGTCCTCGCAGGCCACAACTACGGTTGCTGATGCTGCGGCCGATGCGGTAACCGGAAAGGCAGAAGAGATGCCCTCGAACCTGAAGCGTGCAACGGAGGTGCCACACACTTATCATTTAGTGAATGACGATGAAGCCGTAAAAAAGTTAGTAGCAGATATGCTGCAACAAAAAGAAATAGCCTTCGATACCGAGACCACTAACCTCGATGCCAACCTTGCCGATATAGTGGGTATGAGCTTTAGCTGGAAGCAGGGTGACGCATACTACGTCAACGTACCTGCTGAGCGTGGGGCTGCGCTGGCATTGCTGGAGCAGTTCAGGCCGCTGTTTGAGAAAGAGGATATACTATGGCTGGGGCAAAACATTAAGTATGATATGATCATGCTGAAGTGGATGGGTTTTGAGCTGAAAGGCAAGGTCTATGATACCATGGTGGCCCACTATGTGATAGAGGCCGATGGCAAGCACAGCATGGATATGCTAAGCGCCAAGTACCTTGCATACGAGCCCATATCCATCGAGACGCTGATAGGCAAGAAGGGAAAAGGCCAGTTGAACATGCGCGATGTACCGCTCGAAGACATCAAGGAATACGCTGCCGAAGATGCGGATGTAACACTGCAGCTCAAGCACGTTTTTGAACCGCTGGTGGAGCAGATGGAAGTACGCCGCGTGCTCGACGAAGTAGAGAACCCCCTGGTGCCCGTACTTGTGGAAGTAGAGACCGAAGGTGTGCGCATAGACGTCAACTTCCTGAACGAATATTCTAAGATTCTGGAGCAGGATATAAAGCAGGCCGAAGAGAATGTGTACCGCCATGCGGGCGTCAACTTTAATCTCGGCTCACCTAAGCAACTGGGCGAAGTATTGTTCGACATCATGAAGCTGGACCCGGGGGCTAAGAAGACTAAGACAGGCCAGTACGCCACGGGAGAGGACGTGCTGCAAAAGCTGCGCAACAAGCACCAGGTGGTGGATGACATATTGGTATACCGTGAGCTCACAAAGCTCAAGAGCACCTATGTCGATTCACTGCCACTGCTGATCAATCCCCGCACGGGCAGGGTGCATACCAGCTACAACCAGACCATAGCGGTCACCGGGCGCCTCAGCAGTACCAACCCTAACCTGCAGAACATCCCCATCCGCACCGACCGTGGCCGCGAGATAAGGAAGGCATTCATTCCCCGCGATGATAAGCACCTCCTGGTCTCTGCCGACTATTCGCAGATAGAGCTGCGCATAGTTGCTGCCATCAGCGGCGATGAAGAGATGATCCGCGCCTTCACAGAGAACAAAGACATACATACCGCAACAGCAGCCAAAGTATATGGCGTACCCGAGCTGGACGTAACACCACAGATGCGCCGTGCCGCAAAGGCCGTCAACTTCGGTATCATATACGGCCAGTCTGCTTTTGGCCTGGCTGAGAATTTAAGCATCAGCCGCACGGAAGCGAAGACTATTATTGACAATTACTTCACGCAGTACCCCTCCATCAAAAAGTACATGGATACCTCCATCAACTTTGCGAAGGAGTTCAGTTATGTCCAAACGCTCTTAGGCCGCAAGCGCTACCTGCGCGACATACATTCTGCTAACCAGACCGTGCGCGGCTATGCAGAGCGCAACGCCATCAATATGCCCATACAAGGCACTGCTGCTGATATGATAAAGCTGGCCATGATCAAAGTGCAGGCCGCCATTAAAAAGAGCGGACTGAAGTCTAAGATGATATTGCAGGTGCATGATGAATTGGTATTTGATGTGCCCGAAGAGGAACTAAGCGAAGTACAGCAACTCATAAAAGAGAACATGGAAAGCGCTATGGAGCTACCTCACGGTGTGCCCATCAATGCTGAAACAGGCTCAGGCCGTAACTGGCTTGAGGCGCATTAAAAACCCCTCTGCCCCTGACGGGGGCTACTATCGCGAATGGGGAAGTCCCTTTAGGCCCGCCCGGATGACTCGGTCGGACGGGGATTTAGGGTTTTAGTGTTTTTTCCATCACCACATGTGGTATGCCTACTTCGGTGAATTTTTCACCGGGCAGGGTAGTGTAGCCTAGTTTTTTATAAAAGCCTTCGGCAATGTCGCGGGCGTGGAGGATGATGCGTGTGTAGTTTCTGTGCCGCGCCATTTCTTCGGCATGCTGTACCAGCAGGCGGCCTATATTCTTCCCTTGCATAGCAGGTGTCACGGCCATCTGGCGCAGCTTTATCGTTTCATTATCTTTGGGCTGCAGCATTACGCAGCCTATTACATTACCATCCTGCATGGCCGCCAGTATGGTGTCTGTTTCATCGGCGCTGAGGTCTTCATTTTCCAGCGAGAGGCCAAGGGGTTTGCGCAATACTTCCTCGCGCAGGTCGTATACGCCGCCATATTCAGGCTCGGTGATGAAGATCTCTTTTACGATTACCTCGCTCATATACTTATCGTTTCAGTTCAAGCTGTGTGGTGTCGTTGCTCTTAACGGTAAAGCGTACTTTCTCTATGTTCGGCACAGGCACATTAGGCGTTTTATTGTAGCGCAGCTCATAAAGGCCGGGCTGTATGCGCACACGCTGGCTGTTGGGATTGCCGTTTATGTCCATGTCCAGGAACTTTACATAATTGTCATTCTTGGGTGTGAACAGCTCAACCCTGCCAAAGGCTTGCTCGTTCGTGATCTGTAAATAGCCTGGCTCATCCACAGTTATTACCGTAACATTATCAAACTCTATATCAACGTAGCGCTCCATGCGGGGCACGGTATTGACCGTGATGTGATAGGTGCCCGTTGGGTACTCAAGGTCCAGGTCGCACTTCTGGCTTACCGTAGGGCCGCCGCCGCCTATCACACGCTCAGTAACATTGGCCATAAACTCCGACACAGGTTTGTCGGGCTTACCCTCGTAGGCAAAGTGCAGCGAACCGCCGTTCACCACTATCGTCAGTTTGTTTACTTTGTTAGCTATTATAGGCACATTGCGCGCTACCAGTGCCAGCTTGCCCGGCAGCTTAAGTGTGTAGGTGCCCGCATCCAGTTTCTGTGGTACAGGGTTACCCGTTGCGTTCACCGTCCTTATAAAGCGCTTCACTTCTTTGCCCGTGTTGGCATCTGCTACTGCTATCTCGGGCGTAGTGCTGTAGAATTTTCCTTTACCATCGGTGAAGTATATCTCCACCATGGTCTGTGGCGACTCCGCAGTTTGCAGTACATAGCTCACCAGTTTTTCAGATGGCTCTTTGGGTGGCGGCGGTGTGGTAACCTTTGGTTTCTTTGGCGTAACCGTTATGGCATTCTCATTTGGCGGCGGCATGGGTATGCGGGGTATTATTACCGGCCTTGTTACGGGTGCTATATAAGCCTTATTGGGTTTGGCTGCGTATATTTTTTTGGGTGACAGGTAGGCTATGTTCTCCTTTACGCGCGGCTTGGGGGGCGGCGGTGCTTCTACCTTCGGCTCGTTGGGCGGGGGCATGGGTATATGCGGTATGGCCACCAGGGGCGATGCAAGGTCGGTATAAAGCTTAGCCGGTTTTGGTGCTGTTATTTTTTTGAGCGGCACATAGCCTATCGTCTCTTTTACGCGTGGTTTAGGTGGTGGCGGTGTCTCAGCCCTGGGCGTCACAACTTCTTTTACAGGCGGCTTCTCAACAGGTATCACCTCTTTCACCACGGGCTTGTCGGCAGGAACTTCCTTGGTTATTTTAAAGGCAGGTATGTCCACCTTCAGCATGCTGGGGGTGTTCACCACAGCGCTCTCCAGTTTTTTTAGGTCGCTCTTCAGTATGTTCAGCATGGGGCGGTACTGCTCCATGATCACGCCCACGGCTTTGGGCACATCGGCCTCGCTTGTCACCTGCAGGTAGTTGCCCAGGCAGTCGTACTCCAGCTTCAGGGCCGGGTTATCCACCAGGCTTATGATGTAGGGCTTGAAGTGTATCTTCCGCTGCATCAGCATGCGGGCTATGGCGCAAAGGTCGCCGCCGCAGCTCTCACCGCCATCGGTTATCAGCACCAGGTTGTAGAAATATTTATAGTCCTCCGTAAGGTCTTCCTCGGCCGCTTTTTGCAGCGAATAGGCTATGGGCGTAACCCCCAGGGGGTGCAGATCCTCCAATCGCAATTGCAATTGTGTACGGTTATTGCCGCTAAAGTTCACCTCGCGCTTTGTATCATAGCAGTTGCTGTCCTTTACATTATACTGCTCACCAAAGGCACGCAGGCCAAACTCCACCGACTTATTGACACCATATATACTATCGAAGAGGGAAATAATGATATCCTCGGCGGCCTTGTAGCGCTCCTTGTTTTTGGTCCATGGCATTATCATGCTCGATGATTCGTCGAGCAGGATTAGCAGGCGGGGCTGTTTCATCCCTTCGCCTACCTGGGCATTTACACTATTGGGTGATGAGAAAAACGATATGAATAGTACCAGTAAAAATAAAAAACGTCGCAACAGCATGATTATATATACTCTATATGGTGGCAAACCTACGTCAAAAGCCCGAGGATTGGAATTTATTGTATCACCCTATGGGTGGGATTTGTTTAATAATAATATCAACGAATCCGGCCCGGTGTATCGCGCGGAAAATGATATTGTATGGTTAAGATGCGGGGGCGAAGATGATCCCATAAATGCCCCGCCGGCGCAAGTATGCAGCGTAGCCATTGCGAGTGGGGTACTTGTGCCTAACCCCATGGGCCGCTTCGCTGGCTCAAGTATGCTGCAAAGCCGTCGGGGCAGCGCACTTGTGCCCGAGGCTTGGCCAACTAGCCGCGTAAGCCAATTTCAATAAATGATAGCCCTTTTAACAAACCGGGTTTCCCGCAATAATCCCTCGCGCTGCTATACAACCAATCTTCGGCCTCCGCTAAAAACCAGCCTTAACAGGATTATTATGGATATAATCCAGTTTCTGGTATAACACTTCGGCGCTATATAATGGTATCGGTTTGTTATGCTGTTGCCAAAGCTGGTAATGGGTGTTATTACTGTTTGCCTGCCCTGCTCTGTGAAATTCCTGCATCATCCGGTCCTTTCGGCTTTCCGATGGATTGCCTTGTATCGCCTTAAGTAATTCGGTGGAAGTATGTCGCTTATGGTCACGCAGTATATCTTCCATTTTATCTCCATGACTACCGATTATCAAATGAACATGATTGGTCATTATGCACCACGCATAAACATCAAGGCCTCTTTTTTCAATGCAATGGTCAAGGCTGGCTAAGACAATATCTCGGTACTCCTTTCTTGTAAGTACGTCTATCCAATTTACGATTGAGTAGGTAATGAAATATAGTTGCTCCTGCTCGTGAAATTTGTACTTCCTGCTCATTGCATTAAAGATAATTCATATCGCGCATTGGCTAGGCTCCTGGCACAAGTATGCAGCATAGCCTTTGCTGCCAGCGTACTTGTGCCTAATACACCATATATTCCCCACGAAAAACAACTCAAACCCATGAAAAAACACGTTCATATAACGATTTGCATTATCCCTCCCCAATCGTAAATCAATCAATACTTTTTGAATTATCAATTCCTCCATTTGTCCAAAAATACTGGTATGATACCCTTTCAAAAGGTTATGATACCCTTTCAGAAGGGTATCATAAAACAAAAATTTCCCCAACTCAAAACTGCATAAGACCTTTGTGCTGGTTTTACCTTTTCTCCCGTCATTGCGAGGAATTTCTGGCCTTGTGTATGGCCATGACGAAGCAATCTGCGGCTGAGGAAAAAGCGAAACCGCTGAAGTAAGTAACCTCAGCAAAAACATTTATTAACCGCCAAACCCTTCATCTCCCGCTCCTTCGGAGAGGGCCGGGCTGAGGCAAAAAACCTTTATCAAACTATGATTCTAAACCCCAAAGAGACCCTCGCCCGCGATCTCTTCTTCCAAACCGGCAAAACACAAAAAGAGATCGCCCAAATTATCGGCGTCAGCGAAAAAACCATCTACCTCTGGATGAGAGACGGCGACTGGAAACGCCTTCGTTCCGCATCCAAAAGAATGCCTTCGATGATAGTAGAGAACTTCTACTCTCAGGTGCAGGAACTAAACGAAGAAATAAGAAGCCGCGACACCGGCAAACGCTATCCCACTATTCAGGAAGCCGAAGTATTCCGCAAAATGGTAATGACCATCGGCCGTATACAGAAAGGCCATACCCAGCCCGAGTACATGGAGATGATGCAGAAGTTCCTGAGTTGGGTGATGTCGCAAGACCATACCCTCAGCAAAACCCTTACACCCATAGCAAATGCATTCCTAAAAACCCAATCCGTCGATGGCTTCCTTCCCTTCGACATAGAATACGAACCCGCACCACCCAAAGACGAACCCAACACCATCGACTTCCACGCCGCGGAATTTACCAACAACACCTCCCTCTCCGGAGCATGTCCCGCGAATAGCGGGAGAGAGGGCCGGGGTGAGGCCGAACTCGCGCCGGTTACCCCCGAAGATAGCAACAACAACTCCTCTCAGGTACCCGGAGGGGGGAGGGGTCAACTCGCGCCGGACACTCCCGATGATAACAACAACATCTCCCTCTCCTTTGGAGAGGGCCGGGGTGAGGCCGAACTCGCGCCGGTTACTCCCGAAGATAGCAACAACACCTCCTCTCCCTCGGAGAGGCCGGGAGAGGTCTCAGCTCCTCCCCTGTTTTTAAAGGTGGTACCCGGAGGGGGGAGGGGTCAACTCGCGCCGGACACTCCCGATGATAACGACAACATCTCCCTCTCCTTTGGAGAGGGCCGGGCTGAGGCAAAACAGGATGACAACTCCACTTTCTGCTCCATCGAAGAAGACAAGCCTGAAGCAAAACCAGAAACGACCAGAAATGAAACGATAACGTCATACGACAATATCCACGCCCCTTCCGGCGAACCACCGCTCAAAAAACCGGAAATAGAAAATGAACCGGAAATCGGAAAT
>APMI01015026.1_pt1 | contig 26555 bp, 20 predicted proteins | sample 667938 | NCBI WGS metagenome assembly APMI01 (sample SAMN01084076, study PRJNA167559) | wastewater metagenome | biome: Wastewater | place: Denmark: Ejby Moelle, Odense | collected 2011-11-28
TAATATAATAAATACTCTTGCACAATAATCTTAATAATGAAGAAAATATAGTATCTAAGGAAATATTTTTCACTAAAGGGGAAGAAGAAGAATCAATTACTTTTCGTTAAGTTCAACAAAAATGGATTGTTAATAAATATATTCATCGAGGATCCCGATTTCGAGAATGAAGCAGATGAAAAATATATCGATGCAAGTCATATAGTTTTCTAAACCAGAATTGATGTTGACTCTCACCGAAATAATCGAGTATTAAAGGTCTTGTAGGGCATCAGTGGGGTTGCTATGCATCTTTAGAAGTAGGTTAATTGGCGATTCGATACTGAAAAAGGTCAGTTCTGCATTTTGCACAAGGGAAATTAAGTAGGAATATATGAGTCGTCTGAAAGTAAAATATTAAGCATGAGCAGTGTATAGGCTGCTATATAAATTATTAAACACAGTGAAAGTTAGCTGGAAGATTGTTAGCTAAAATATTTGCTAAGTCTATCATTGAGATCACAAAAGAAATAATACTTAGTCAGCAAGACGGAACTAGAATAACGCAGAAAAATAATTAAAAGATAAGCTGAGGAACAGTAAATTGAGAAAATGAAGAAAGCAGAGATGTAAGCCAGAATGAAGTTGAAGTGGGATATAGAGAATTAATAACAAAATAAAGAAAAAATTATGAAAGAGAATGAGCTTAAGGAGTAACAAAAGAAATCAGAGCCATCAGTTTAGGACTCAAAGAGAGCCAAATAGAAAATATTAAATTATATCAGCAGCACATCGTTCGGAATTGAAGCATTTAGGTTTGAAGGCATGAGAATTATTAAAAATGGCGCTATTTAACATCAAATGAAAGAGAGAAATATATTTGGTAGCACGAATATGCCTGATACTAGTCAATTTACTGTTTTGATAGAGCGGATTGCAAAGGAAAATAGAAACCCTGTTATTTGGATTGGTATAGCTGATGCTCGAGAGTAACAACAATAAAAGAAAGAGGTAATGCAGCATGTTATTTGTATGAGCGACCGGAGAAAAATATATCAGAATGGTCGATATAATTTTAAGGACTCATTCGGAAACACATTATCTAAAGATTTCGTAGAGGGTGACATCGTTGTTGTCAAAATTAATTTCAATAAAGATAGCAATAAACCCGCTATAATCACATGGGAAAACGAGAAGGGAGAAACCTATGGAAGTTCTACCTTCTAAGTGAAAGATAAATCAATTAAATGGGTCCCATTCATTGAGCTTTGGAAAAATAATGACACAATCCTTTGGTTGTAATGATTGTGATCAATACGAAAGTGATCTTGATTTAACACGTGTAAATTAGTCAAACTTTGCATTTATGATATTTGATTATACTATTTGATGAGTTTAACAAGGATTATTTTGAGTCTAATGACCATAAACTCTATTGTATGGATGGCCTCCTGTGAAACAAGTTTGAGAAGACTCAACCCGATCGGCACAATTTAGCAGGATGTAGCTGGAATTATTATTTCTTTCCATAGTGGGCATTCATATGATGAGCTCTTCTCAAAAGTCAAGCAGTAGTCAAAAGAGGGAAGCATAGTTCTCACTTATATCGCACAATCCGGCACGGAGAAACACTTATTAGAGGCCTTGCTTGTAAATTTTTAACACTCTGATTCCACGATAAGAGAATTAGTCGGTGAAGTATAAAAACTTACTTTTAAATGTCCCAGTTGTGTTGTCTTTAATTGGGAGTGCAGCTCCGGGTTCTCCAATTCGTAGTTTATGTAAGGCAAAATAGCAGTTTTTGATACTTTAGAGCTGATCATTAAGCGAGGATACATTGGCATGTTCAGTGACTTTAGTCTCAAAGCATTGATAAGAGAGTGGAACAGCACAGTTTTAGGTTCAAATCCCTTTCAAAATGTTGGTGAAACAAGTACTTCAATAATACTGAAATTTGATAAGAACTCATTAATGCGATCTCCTTCTTCTCAGCTGCAAGCAGTGGCACGTTTGGCTGCTAGTGATGAGCTAGTTGTGCATGTCTTGGGAGGTACAATTATGTATGCTGTTGACTCTCGCGTTCAAAGTGAAGGTAAATATGAGCTGTAAGTTTTAACAATTGCTTCCAACTTTCCAGCTCCTTCTTCACATTTATAAAGTAAAATAGGGAGGTATACTGGATTACCAGCTCACACTGTGCTGAATTACCCAAGTGGAGGTAAAGTAATAACGAGTATGGGCCATTGGATTGAGCTGATGAAGATCGACACAACTGAGCAACAACTAATCGACACCACTGAACAGCTTTATGGAAAACAGTAATCATAGAAAATACAACGAGAATATGGAGCCTTGAAAACCAAGAAAGCAAAAACAGACTATTTAGCTGCCAAATCCAAATTATATGTCCAAAATCAGTCCCCCGGAGCCAACATGGTTTTGGTCAATTAGAAGAACAAGAAAGACCAGCCACTTGATTTATGAATAAGAGTTTACTATAATAACAGTCTTGTGTAGATATAAATTATAATATATGGAGGTTCTTTTTACCCCTGAGTAGCTGACTGCACTATCACGCCAATCTTGGTGGGTTGCATGTAATGTCACACCCTTTCTAATTAAAGCCACTGCTTTTGGGAGCTCAATTTTACTAGGTAATTGAATGTTAATCAAGTCATAACCGATCTGCGAACATGCTGGGGTGTAAAGGAAGAGGAGAAAAAGCTAATGAGGGAAAAATAAATATATGCCAAAACACTATAAGTCAGTGGTCCCGCTTAATTTCTTTCTTTGCTAACAGGGATTTTGACTGATTCTTAGCAGAAAGCGGTTTATAAATTCATTAAGAAAACAACCGGAGATTTAACATTCTAAATTTAGAAATAACTCGAAGTTTATCGACTCATGTGGAAGTTCTCATTAATATAGCTTGAGTCTGATATCGTAAGTATGATTTGTAAAGACATAATTAACCCCCTGGCGAGAACTCTCAACGCACAATAAAAGCGGATTGAGATAATGAGGAAGAAAATAAAGCTTATAGAAGACAACTTAATGAAGAGAATGACTGAGACTGAGAAAACTCACTACAAGTCTGCCCTAAATTAGGATTAGTAAGATTTAAAGCTATTGGTTGCAATTCCAAAAGATGAATAGTTTATAACTGATATCAGACTAGCCCCAAGGAGTAAATTTTTCTTTGAGCTGGCTCTAGAGGGAGCTCACGCTGTTAAGAATAATGCCAGTGAGAAAGGTCAGCAAAAGTAGAAGATAGCGAAAGTATAAAAAAGAGTAGGTTATCATAATAACTTAAATGCAGATGAAATAATAAATGAATTGGAAATGAAAAGGCAATAAGAGAAAAAGAAGAAGCGTAAAAAGAGTATCGATTTTGTGTGATTTTTTATTATCACTACTTATTAATTGCATGACCCACTTTTTCACATATGATTATTTAAAATATCATGATGAAAATAAAGTTATTAATCAAAACTTAAATACGATACCAAATCGATATTGAGGATGGTCCGGCATAGTAAAAATAAATAGAATCACATCTATCTGGAGTACTTTGACTAGATTTCCTGGTGGAGGGCTCTGGAGGAAGGTCTCAACAAGATTTCACTCTCGATTGACTGTGTATCATCAAGGGTTTTGACAAAAGGTAAGATTTTATCTTCGAGCCTGCCAACGTCCAGTAGAGCTATTTTTTTCATTTCATCAGCTTTGGCTTTGTACACTTAGCATTACTGCTTGGCAATTTCAAGTTCATTGACTGCTTCCTCGTAAAGTTGCTTGTACTTCTGTGCCTTGTCAGCAATAAGTATAAACTTCCTCTCCTTCTCTTTCATTTTCTTGAGCTTGGAGAGCAGGTACTCATTTTGCTATTTTAAGTTGTTGTTCTCTTCCTGGGTTATGTTAGCGATGTTTTCGTACTTGTTTATCTGCTCATCGATTACGCGTCGTGATTTTGATGTGCTGAATATCGCACTTGCATTATTAGATCTACATAAGTAAACTTATACATTGATAGTGAGACATCTCGACTTGCACGAAGTCTTTCCTCGCGACCCTGCAAAAATCTTTCTTTACGTTCGCGGGTGGAGGCTTGATGTTTTTCTAGTTCGACAATACGTGCCTTTATTTCGCTAATCTGCTCGCACCTGTCTAGCTCGTCATCGTAGCTGACCGTGTTGGTGTAACGACTATTGGCTGCGGATTCCGAGTTGGTTGAGTCCATAGGCAGTGAGTGTTGACTCTTCACTATTTATAATATAGGCTTCATCGGTATAATTATTGCAGATTACTAATTACTAGTCTGCGGACTGTTACTCTCTGAATTTAGACCAAATTGATATTTCCAGTCTTGCCACAAGATATTCACGTCTGCTGGATTCGTGCTAGTCAGGATTTAATTTTTTGTCTTATTAAATTTAACTTTAACTGTTATTTAGACAAGGCGTTTAACAGATAATATATTCTAATTCAAGTATTAATCTAGTTTGGTCTGTGATTACTGAGTGCTTGATTGAAGAGATTTGTAAAAAGTTAATTCCTAATCAGTATCATTTGTTATAAAATAACACACATATCGTGTATTGGTTTTGATTTAAAATGATCAAGTGTTATGATTCGTATAATACTTACTAAATGGATTGCTGATAGATTAATTTCATATTTGTATGATATCCGAGCTGTAAGCTGAGACCAATTAAGCTCAAACTACCAATTTAGCCTGTTTCTTTACTATGCTTAACTTGCATGAAGCATAGAAGTCGACTTAATAGCAATCGTATTCCCTAACTAATTCTTCATGCGAACAATGTAGGATACTTTATATCGAAAATAAAACTCTGAAAAATGAATTGGAGCGAGTGAAGAAATAATTATAAAACAGGTTTCACTGAATTTATATAGAAATGAAAGAGTTACAGCTCCAATATATGACGATGAAAGAGTCCATTAATGCAAATTCTCGGGCTGCACTAAAAGCTATAGGAGTGATGTTGCTCTCAATCTTCATATGAAACTTAAACATAACTGTGGAAGCAATCAACAAAGGAGGGAACAAGCTGAACGAATTTTGACAGCTGAACGAATTTTGACAGCTGAAATTAAAGGGCAATAGATTGAGGTACCTGAATTAAATTTCCCACCTGGAGAGTTCTAACAACTAAAATTGTAGTTTTTAATGAATCAAATCAAATCAATTGTAAATTGTATGACACACCAAATTTATGATGAAAGTTGCTAATTTTATGATTATCAATAATATAAATAACAGGAAATAATTACAATAGTGATTAGTTTATGAGTAGAAAATGTTTAAATATGATGAGTTTCCAATTCTGAGACTGTAAGTGTTCAATAGTGAAGGAATATTGATCAGAAAAATATATCGTCAAAAGTCTCATCACGCATACTTTCAGAACCAGAGCTACTCTTTAACAAGCGTGATCGACTTTGAAACATCTGAGCATATGACTCTCAAAAAAGTGTTCAAGTCAAAAAACTTATCTAAAGATAGCACTTTAGCCGAAATCAATAATCAGTCCAAACTTAGAGGAATTTAAAATTTTATTGAGATTCGGCAAGTGTTTGAGGATCATGACAACATCTACATGTTTATGGAAGAAACTCATTTGAGCCTACAGCAGGTATTGAGCTCGAGAGGCATATTCATGGAGAGATAAGTACAATATATCTTCTGCCAGGTCGTCGCGATTTTGGAGAACTTACGCAAAAGAAATATATTTCATGGAGGTATTACACTATCGAATCTGTATCTAGATGAAAAAACAATGATACTCAAACTAAGCGGATTCGGCCAGTCTATAAGCATTTAAAATGTGAAGTAAAAATGCCACAACAATCTACTTGCTCATGCAGAACTCACTCCTTATACTGCGCCTGAGATGCTTGAGTGCAACGTCGACAAACTTGATACATATTATGGCGCCGATATTTGGGCAGCCGGTGTCGTCCTTTACAATCTGCTGACGGGGAGAGAGTTATTTGTAAACCATGATTAGAATAGTCAAGTCTCAATGGCCTCTCTTATGAAAATAAAAAGTATTGCTGTAGAGTTTCCTAAACCAAGCCTCGAAAACGATAGCGTTTCTCTCAGCTGTGTATGGAAATAACTACTTAAAAAGATTTTCATGCCGAAATAGAAAAGAATAAAGCTTATCTAGCTGATCAAGCATCCTCTAAATAAAATTACAGAATCTAAATTTGGTTAAATAAGCTGTAATAATCCCCCTCAGATTAGTCATCACACTCTCAGCTTGCAAGATGTTACTCTAAAACACTTAAGACTAAAACCAACTATAAATAGCTCTTCTACCGCGAATCAAAATAAGAAGGAAAAACAGGAGTCTATTTAAATACTTAATGGAGGAGAAATTAACACTACGGTACTTAAACTTATTTTGAGACAGGAAAAGTCACAAACTAGAATGCCGGCTATTGTGTCTCAGCCTCTCTTCATTGAAAAGTTTTGTTATGTGGAGAAACACAAATGCCTTAGCTATGTCTGTCAAAATTCTATTGGTGTGATCTTTCAAGATGGAAGTTGCATGGTTGGTGAAAATCGCTCCTAATATATATACATGAATAATGATAAAAAAAGCATTGATGAAGTGCTCAAAGTATATGTTAAATTGTACTCTTAATTTTACAATCGATCAATTCCTGAAAATTGTACGATTCGCTAATCAGACTATATTAATTAGAATAGCAGTAATTTGAAAAGTGTAAATAAATCAATATTTGGACACGCTGAGTCCAAGCTTCAAAAACATTAGAATTCAAGCACAGTTTCAAGATAGATTGCAGCCGAATCGTTTTCACCATCTGGCATCTCCACCTACTCAAACTTTAGGAGACCTAAAGCACAATAGCCAGTATCTCATTCCCGATTGAAGCAGAGTCCAAAATCCTTCGGCTGGCAACTTGATAACTCCTCGATGGCAAAGTCAACAAGCTCAAGTCAGCTAGCAAATGATGCATGTAACACAGCCCCTAACTTCAAGGGGACTTCGAATTATAACAACAAGGAGGGTATTAGATTCGCATAATCGTTCTTCTCTACCAATATCATATAGTAGATTAATCCGTGCAAATATGAGCACTATAAATATTTCGTTAAGTACTTTGGTGAGCGTGTTGTCCCCTCCACTCGCTAGCATTGGCTCGTCGCTTTTTGGAAATTGGATTGCGGAATTGTCATGTTATACAACAGCGGGCTCTGGCAAGTCAATCTTAATCAATCAGTGGCTATCAAAAATATGAATTAGTGCCCTTCTTAAATCTAACATAAGGGGACTACAAAGGGAAAACAGATTGCTGTGCTAATTGATCAATACGGGTTAGCATGGGTCCTTGGTTCCAGTGCAAATTCGTTAAACTCGAGCACATAAAATAAAGAAGGAGAATAATTTTTTATCAAAGGAGTTGAACCCGATCGAAAACCTGCAATAAAAATTGGATTTGATTCATTGTGTGCCAAAGTGGCTCGCCAAGCAGTTTATTAAATATCAAAGAGTTTCATTTAATAATTTACAAGTATGATGGAACCACTTTAATATTGCGATTGATTTATATATTTAAATTTGTATTAATAATAATAGTGAAGTATGCATTAAAATCCGAAAATCAATAGTAATTATGCTTTTCATCTCCTTGTTCTTCGTACATGGATCGGCGATCTCTGCTTTTGGCCCCGCTTCTTTTGAGCTCGAGTTTCTTCATTTCCTGAATAAGTAATGATATACCTTAAGCTCAAGCAACTTAACTAAACGCTCTAGCATTTTAGCTTTATCACCTTTACCCACACTACCATGATTGTTTTGAGCTTGGCTGGTGCGATAATTTGGATGAGAGTACTCACTCAGGTCATCCTAGCTGGCTGTCCGAATAACGTCTGTGTGATGGGGCGGCGATGGCGATTTCCTTTGTTACTATCTTGATCTTTTACCTGTTTTGTTACTTTTTTAAATTTACTTTTGTTTTGCACCACTTTCAAATTTTTCAAAAGCGTTAATCATGCTTTTTAAATTCTAGATATCAGGTCGATTCGCAGTAGCAGTACTTCCTTTATTTTTTTGATTTGATATTTTTTGATTGCGATAAGGCTAAACTTCTTAGTCTTTGTAAAGCTAGTGCTTAATCCTTAATTTGCTAACTGCAAATTATTCAGCTTATTATTAATCCCATTTGCTGAGTTTATTGCTAGATTGTGGTTGGTTATTATGCATCCTTTCCATGCCAGCCAGAACTGCTTTCAATGTGTCCTGCATTTTAATAATTATTTTTTATTGCTGCAGTATTGTTTTCTTCATGATCTCTTGCTCTTCAGCTAGTTGTGAAATGCTTGCATGGGTCCGTTTCACTTATTTCTGCAGAGACAGCACAAGCTATTGATTTTGATGAGGATGATACTATGAATGAGTCTTCTATCGAATCGGTTGAGATGTTGATATAAATTGTTATTTTTGAAGCTCACCATTCGGTGATCGATGACTCTATTTCAAAAAAGTGTTTAAATTCACATTAAATAGGCCGATTTTATTGAGGTAAATTTTAGTGTCCCCAAAGCTTTCCACTATTTTAATTTTCACTTCTTTGATTTTATCAGTAAACAAGTTATCTATTTTAAAGTACTGCCAAATGTCAACAAGACTGAGTCGAATTTTAGAAACTAGTTGCCACTTATCTGCCTTATTAAACTTATTCATTTCATTTGCTTGATTACGGATATCTCCCTTTACCCAAAACTCAATGAGCGCGGGATTAGAGTCATATTGATGCCAGCAATAGAAACCAATTAAGTTGAAAAATTCAGGTTTGTTATTCATTTATTTGAGAGAAATAGTGCATTACTGAGGCAGTCCTTCCTTTGTGACCCAAAGAGACTTTATTATTAAATAACTACATTCGGATCGGAAGCAAGAATGTTACTGGCAAATCCTTTCTATCGCTGTGAGGACTGACTTATGATTGCGCATCCATTATCCGCAGTCAAGTAGTTCAAGTAGCTTAAATTCGTGGCTGGTGCTGATGCTGTCATTTAAGGAGTATTAAATTTAAATTAGCTATATTATCTATTTCATCGGCTTTGTGATGCTCTGATCACAAAACCACACAAACCAAATTAATTTATATTGACAATACTATTGCTATTATCGCAATAAATTAATCATGTATCTGGATTGGACACTTATAAAGAGCTCTTAATTATAATATAGTTTGTTCATGAACCTTATCAACCGATGCAAACAATTCCGCAAGCTTCTTACTGAGGATTGCATTATGACTCCTGGAGCATACAATGGACTCACCGCTCGGCTAGCAGTCAAGCATGGATTTAAGGCACTATATGTTTCGGGTGCTGCTGTGACCGCATCATCAGGCGTGCCCGACATTGGACTCAGGACACTTAACTAATTCTGCAATGTAATTAAGGATGTATCCACTTTCTCAGAGTTGCCCGTCATCGCCGACGCCGACACTGGGTTCGGATAGGGGGAAATGGTTGCTCGCACAGTTCACGACTACTTCTTTGCAGGGGCTGCAGGACTCCACATTGAGGATCAAGTCTTTCCAAAGAGGTGCGGCCACTTGCTAGGCAAGGAGCTCATATCTGAGAATGATATGGTCAAAAAAGTGTCAATTGCAAAATAGACCAGCAAGAAAGTCTCTGATGGCTAGTTTGTTGTATGCGCTCGAACTGATGCTAAGAGTGTCGAAGGTCTTGAAGCCTGCATTAAAAGATCAAAAGCTTATATTGACGCAGGTGCTGATATGATTTTCCCTGAAGGATTGTTCAATGCTTAGTAGTTTTAACGCGTAGCTAAATAGCTGAAGAAGCACAACCCAAAAGTATTCTTGCTGGCAAACATGACTGAATTCGGTCAAACTCCATATATTGACATTAAAGATTTCAAGAAATTTGGATACAACTGCGTAATATATCCAGTGTCCACTTTGAGAGTTGCAATGAAAGCAATTGATGAATTCTTTATCGATCTAAAACAAAAGGGAAGCCAGAAAGATTTTGTATCTAGAATGCAATCTAGGAAATAGCTTTATGAATTGCTGAATTACAATCCAGGTACAGAGTGGCATTTCCCTGAATTTTACACAAATAACAAGCAAGGGGAAAAGAAGTAAACCAGTCCTCCTAAGAAATAAAGTGCAAAATCGTAATAAAAGAAGGAAAAATCAAAAGAGAAATGATATAATGTGCATAATGTTATATTATAATACAGTATAATACAATAATATATTTAATGCATCGAGCTCGACGGTGGGAAGTGACTCACTCTCTCACTCCTCAGCCTGAGCTATCCCTAGATGTGGACTACAGGATTGACATCCCGTAGATTCCGTAAGCAAAGAAAGTGCTACCCGCTTATAAGTATCATAATTCACAATCGCATCGAAGTCGAAAACACCGATTAGCTGAATAAAGGAGCACATAAATCGAAAAAACTAATCGCATGCTGTACTAAAAAATACGTAAAATTATGCAGAAGGGGCACAGTAGCGAAAAGAAAGTTGAACCATGCCCTTAATAATCACCTCAAATCAGCATGTAATCGCAATTTCTGAATACATCAATTAAGCCTTTGTCACTACCGCACGTCCGATCCAATATTTTCTCGATGCGAGATACAAAATCATAATTGAACACTATACTGGGGGATCGCCCAAAATTTGCCTAGAAGTACTTCTAGGAGTTGTCCTAAGCAAGAAAGAATGCAGTCAATGTTCACACCGAAGAAATGGGCAACTTCAACTGCTTCGGATGGAAAGTCAAAGTCCTTAAACTCAACCATGGTGAATTTCTTGCCCTCAGTGGGAAGAAAGGCAAGAAAGAAATCAAAAAGAAATATATCTTTGAAAAGGTTAGAGCCAAAGTTGAGAGCAATCTCGAAGAGTGGGTGAACTCCAAGTTTTAATTCTAACTGTGAGTAATATTTGATACTTTTTTCTTATATTTGTCTGATACATCAATTTCATGATAGACTCAAGACACAATTTAACCAAAGCATATAAGGCTAATGTCTACAGTTAATCGATAGGTTTAAGTACTATTATTTAATATTAAAATGAAAAATATAAAGAAAGCTCAAAAGTGTGGGCGGTGTTTAAATTTTGAGTAATAGATAAATACTTATTATCATCCATTTGGGCTGAATGTGGCTACATGTCCTGATTGTTACAGATGGCAATGTTAACAGGTTACAAACTTTAAGAAAAACCGCATTCAGCTTTATCCTGAAATAGTTGAGGTAATTCCTCACCTATTCTTAAGCAACGAAGATGCAGCACTTGACCTAAACTTGCTTCAAAAATAGGGCATTAGTAGCGTCTGTGCATGTGGCTACTTTTTGGAGACTCCCCATACTGAAATCTAATACAAGCAGTATTTAGTAGGAGACTATGCTGAAGAAAGCATTTCTAAATACTTTAATTAAATTAACGAGTGGATAAATCAAAGAATACAAAATAATAAGGCAGTGTTAATCCATTGTTCAGCTGGAGTGTCCAGAAGTGTCACCATTATTATAGCTTACTTAATAGGCAATCGTGACATGACATTTGATGAGGCCTTCGAAGTTGTAAAAAACAAAAGAACCGAAGCTAATCCCAATATTGGATTTATTGAACAATTGAAAAACTACGATAAAGTATGCAAATAAAATACTAAATGATATTTTAAACAAATACAACTAATGAATCAGATCAATGTATCATTTTTTTAACTGTTTCAATAAAGCTCTGTCCTTTTTATTCCTTTTCAAATTGTATTTTCAGCACCTGTAAAATTGGTTATGATTTTTAATTTTTTGTCATAATAGAGACTGTCACATTATTGCATTTTTATCCTAGTTTCCTAACATCTGATTTACCCTTAACCAAAAACCCTGTTATGATTTGATTCTTAGTGGCTGACAATCGAACAGTAATCCAGCTAAGGCCTTTTTCATTGTCTGACTGTACTATAACATCAACTCCTTCAATTATTTGTCCACTTTCTTTCTTTATTTTGATTGCTTTCTCTTAGAAAACTTGGCTAGAAATTGTACCATACTAGAATTTGGCTTTGCTATTTTATGGATTGGCTCGATCTTCTTGTTACTTCTGAAGTTTAGAACTGTCTTCATCTTAGGCCTCGTCTTAGTTCTCTTGCTCCTACTTTTTAGCCTAAACTTTTTTATCCTAGTTAACCTATGTGATATAATATTTACTTGATTGAGGTTGCTAAAAAATTGATTACCTGTACTTGCGAAAGAGCCAAACATACTTTGATTGCCAAACTTAACAGATGGACTATGAGATACATTTTTGAATAAATTTATACTATTCGCAGTCTGTCCAAATATTCCCAACCCTGAAGGTTGTATTTTCTACACACCCATTGTTTTCTCATCCAGGTTAGGCTCTTTTTTGTTATCGTCCTTGTTGTCTGAATCGGATTATTATTTATTCAGACTAGTTGGCTTATTTTATTCTCCTTCCTCAATTAAATAATATATACCTTCTCATCTGATTAAGCCTGATCTTCTACATTGAATACAACTTCTTGAGTTGTTTTCAATATTGGCTAGTCTTTACTAACCTCTACTCCGCTTTTTTACTGTGAAATATCACGTTTGATTTTATAAATTCTGAGTCTAATAAAAATTACTTTCTTTCGGTTGCCATTCCTTATTTTTTACATCCATCTTATTCTTCGTTGATTTGTTCATCTTTTTTATACTATAAAGTTTTTTAGTTGATTTAGAATTATTAGGGTCTGCTTCTTTTGGAGGTCATTGGCTCAATTTAATTTGATTATAATTAAAGGCTAGTTTGCTGTTTAAAATTGCCGCTCCTATACTACTGATCAAATCCACATATCAATTTACAGAAACAATAAGATTTTAAATAATCAAAGAATGTCCTAATCGCTTTCATCTTCGTCCTCAACATTGTCATGAAGTGCATACATTTGCTACTCGAACAGCTAGAACTCTTTTGGACTCAGGTGTTGGTTTTGATCCTCGTCATATACCATGAATGCCAGGTTAGCATTTTAAACCAGCTCATCACTCGGAAAGGCATCAGCAATTTATTTTTGGTCCTGCACATAAGCGAGAAATTCTCTGTTCGATATCTGCCCATCTTTATCGGAGTCAAATTTGCTAAAGAAATCGAATTACTCATCAGTACATGCCACATTTAGTAACGATAAACTAATTAGAATCAGTGCAGTAAGATTTGTGGCCAAGATGTTTCTCATGTCACTACTGTAAATTTAATTAATAATATTATTACTAAAATGGATGATTTTGCATATAACCGCAATACGCTGATATTTTATTTTTATCCGATGCCAACTTCTATGTTATGATCGAGTTTGTACGATTTTACAAATTAATAGCACATCATGATTATTTTGTATTTTTAAAATGGACAGTATCAAAAAAATCGATGCGCTTGTACTCAAGGCCACTAGCGAGTCGCTTGAGTAAATTCCAATGCCTTTACTTCAGTAGATACTCAAGGCAGTTAATGAGAGAGCTGACATGTACTTTAATAACAACTTTAGGCCTAAGCATGTAGTCGCAAGCATTTCGAAAAGAATGGCCCTCAAGAACAAGCGAGTTCTCATAAATGTGTTCACTCTACTTTAATACCTCGGTTATGAATGCGAACTCTCTCTTTACTCTCAAGTGTCAACTAAAGAGTTCCTATTTAAGATTAGTGGACTTCTCATGAACAAATAAATCGACGCTGATGTAGTTAATTGCTTAATTAGACTAAACTAAAGATTATGCAGACCGTATATTGCTGGTAATAGTTGTTTAGGCCGCACGAAGACCTTTTGCCCTTATTCTTTCAATTCTACGCTGGCATGCTCAGAAATGGTTTCGATATTCCTCATGAATATAAATCTCCATTCCGACCTGCTCAACTTAAGCAATACAAGAAAGCACCATCACTATCGGTTGGTCAGAAAGTTGAGAAAAGGCCATCAAATGAGAAACCAAGCGTAGGTCCGACTATTTTATAAAAACGTGCTTTTGAATAAATTAGAGAAAAGCTCATAATAACGAACGTAATCATCAAAACATTTAGGAGCTTATCGATAATTGCAACCCAGCGGATAGTGTAAAGAACAACGAAGTTCTATTACAAATGATGGAATAAGTTAAAAATTGCTAGAAAAAAGTCACCAAGTACACTATTTACAATACAGGACAATCAATGAAAATGCAAGCGAAACAATTATGGAGTTGGCATTGGCTACTAATGACGATATTTTTATTGTAACTATGTTCTCATGTAGACTTATCGAAGGTTCAGAGATTTACAAAGGAACGTAAAGCCATAACCATTCATTATGACTTAATTAGTATCAGATGTTGAGAGGGAAAGACAAATTAAAAAAAGCATCAGTCAAAGCAGTAACAGCCAGAAACAAACATCGCCTGTAAAACAGGAGAAGCCAAAGCAAAATCTTGATGATTTTCTTGATTTTAATAAGCCAGCTCAAAAAGTATAAACGGTTCCAGCAAAAAAGCAAGCAAGTCTCTTAGATGTGGATCTTGTTGAACCCGAGAAAAAAGAAATAAAGCCACAAGGAGGGAATATATTTGACTTACTTGGAGATATGCCACAACAGTCACTACCTCCTGTGATAAATCTCAGTCAGCCATAGAGTATAAATTTTGATATGCTGCAACAACAAACTCAGGCAACTCAAGCATACAACAATCCGAACATTGTGGACCTTGGAAATTTCAACAATTTGCTGATGACAGGCAACTACCAAGCAGTACCCGCTCCCTCTGGAAATGGTATAAGCTTAAATGCCAGTGAATTTAGCACATAAATAGTAAGACATATGTTATTTAGGACTTTAAGAACTACTCGGATAAGGGCTTAGGCGATAAATTCGATGACCTAACTTACAAGTACTTAAAGAAGTGATACGCATGTGTTTATTGCAAATAATGCTTATAAATTTATCATTTAAGGGCAGTATGAGCCGAACCCTTGGTAGCACCCACACCGGCTTTACCGTGCTTGGTGTGCTTGTATGTGAGAGAAAACTCGCCCAAGTATCTGCCGATCATATCGAATTTGATTTCAACAACATTGAAAGCTTTGCCATTATGAACAGCTACGTTGCTGCCAACCATGTCGGGCATCACAATAGCATCTCGCAAATGGGTCTTAACTGGCACTGGCTTTTCTCCAGGAGGTGTGTTCTTTTTAGCTTTCTTGCATTTCATGTACAGCCGATTGTATTTGTGTTTAATTTTTCGGGCGAAGCGGCGGCGTTGTCTAGACCTGAAGAGCTCGACTACCTGTTCCTGGGTAAGTTCGTTGAGCTGCTCGGGAGTATAGCCCTTGAAACTGTACTTTTGCAGTCCCTTCTCCTTTTTCTGCACTGTGGACATTGTGGATATTAATATTCTAATATTTAAGCAAAACAAATTTAATATACTTATTAATGTAATTTTCAGTATACATACAGATACTTTATTTAATAAATATGTGTGAATTAAATATGGTTGTTATAAAAATACAAGTTAATCAAGCAATTTGGCTTTCCGTATTAAGTTTTGATCGTGCTATAATTGATTTAATAAATTAATCATGGAATGCGCAGAAAGTTCTTGCGAAGGAGGACTACACTGCTGTGTTAAAATAGACTACTACCCTGGGTTTTATTGTAAGGTAGTCTCCCAGTGTCAGCAATAGCCCCTCTGGCAAGTAATAGTAATACCTTCACTTCTCGCTTTCCTAGCAATTGCTCTTGGTCTTCTCACTTTCTTCAAACTCAGAGGTAAGCATAAGAACAAGAGAGACCAAACTGTATTTGCTAATGAGGAAATGTAATTATGTTTGCTATCACAGTCGTGTTAAACCTAAAATTTGGAGTTCACCGAACAGAACATATACGACTCTAACCAATGCGTTGTCCCCTGAGAATGGCAAAGCACAGCAAAAGCAAACTGAGGCGACACCGAACCCCAGAATAACAATTAGCGAAATTAGTAGTCCTGATAACTATAATCGCTGACCCATTTTTACTGCGAATGATGAGTCCAGTGCGAATTTAATGATGCTGTATACTCAATATGTGAACTGGTAATTAGATATAAATCAAATAATTTATTGACGAGTGTCATGATGCATTTTAGAAGGACATCTCTTGAGGTACAGAATAAACGAAATATTGCATTTTCGGAGCCTCTTGATAAACAGCTGCTTTGTTACTTACATAAAATTTCTATATTCGGTTTATCTTGATCCTCTCCTTTGGTGGTGGTGAGGGTTCAGGTTTGACTTACTTCGGAGCTGGAGGAAGCGGCTTATTTCTAGTATTGCACATAGCGCATGACTTTTAACATTCGCATTTACAGTCTTCACAATCTTTGCAAGGCTTGTTGCATCTACACTCGCACATTGTGCATTTACAAGGCGTCTTTTTGCACCGGCATTCACAGTCAGGCTTGTTTGAGGCGCAGCATCCCATTGATGCACTGCTAGTCAGATAAAAATTATTTTAATCTTTAAACTAAGCAGATTTGCTATAATATACTAACTTATATAAATGTTCCGCAACCTGTTCAAAATGGCTCGCATTTCAGTACCCCTTCTAATATTGCCGTATGCTCTGAATTCCTATCATGCTTTCTTTTGGAATAAAAAGAAATAAAATGCGATGGATGGGCGAGTATTCATTGACGTGTAGATTTCAAATAAGCCTTGCGAAGATCGGAATGCTAAATATCAACTAACAGCTATAAACGGGTATGCTGTTGCAGTATTTGATGGCCATGGTGGCTGGCAGGTTTCTCACTTGAGTTCCAAAATCATGCTCAATAGACTCGATGAGCGATTAAAGCTGAACAAGTAAAAAATAAAGGACGAATAATAACTTATTAAAACATCATTAAGGGAAGCATTCTGGGATGTTTAAAGTGAATTTCTGGAAACTGCTCGTAAGGGCTACCAGCTAGGTTTAACTTCTGTTATTTAGGGTTTGGCAAAATGGCCAGAGCAGGTTCATGCGCACTTGTTTGCGTTGTTGCGAACAACAAAATTTATTCTGCAAACGCCGGGGACTCGCTTGGTCTTATTGTGGAGCAGAATTAAAACAAGCAAATGAAATACATATAAATCAATCGAGAACTAAATGCAAATAAATAATAATAAAGACTGAGATTGCAGAAGCTGTTCCCACACTAGTAAGATGTGGTGGTGTGTAAGGACAAAGTCAATAACAAGTCATGCTATATTAAAGGTCGTCTGCAGCCCACCCGATCTTTGGGCGATTTGCGATTGAAGCATGCTTAGTTTAACAACCCATAAAACTATTCAACTGACCACGAGTATCAATCACCTTTGCAGACATTCACAGGTCCGTACATAACTTGGGAGCCTGAGATCAATGTGTTTCCATTGAAAAAATCCTATAAGTCAATCATATTGGCTTCAGATGGTTTATGGGATGAACTTCAGAGACAAGAAGTTGCCGAGTTGTTCAAGAGCAACCCAGTTGGACAAATGCCAAAGGTATTGATTGATAGAGCTATTGAGGTCGCGGCCAGGAATGCCAACATGACTGCACAAAGTTTGCGAGAGATCCCGCAGGGAAAGAAGAGAAAACTACATGACGATATCACTGTGGTAGTTGTAGACCTGGATGGACAATTCAAGTAGTGATATAATTAGCATTTAATTATGACTAAAGTAATACACTGAATACAAAAGAGCTCATTCTTCATTGATGAGTTTTGTGATCATTTCTTAAAGAGTTGATCCACTAAATTTGTTGTTGTAGATTCTACGTTTTCTCAATATTTGTGACACCATCATTTCGTAATACTTTCGAGGTTCACCCTATTTATTTTATCTCGACTTCAAGCTGCGCAGAAGGAAATCTAAAAGAAGATCTTGCTCATTAATTTTGTAGTTTTCTTGACCAGAAATAAACTTAGCTTACACAAGAGCAGGAGCCAGATTATTACTTTTTATAAACTTATTGTTAATATCAAGATCCGCAAGCAAAGATATCTTATAATTGTTACTGCTTTCAGTCATTATATTCTCTTTAATGAATAGAGAGGCTTCTCTCATTGAAATAAGAACCATTTCTTAAGAGTTATACTTTACAAAGTAGCAAAGCGAGAGCTAATTGGAATTTTTTTTACTTTTATCACAGGCTTATGTGGTCATTAAGAAATTACTCGTCATTTTTAATGTTTCATGAAGTTTATAATCTGTTCCTTCTATTGAAGTGCAAATTTTTGGATAATTCGACTATTAAATTGGAGATAATTTGTCTAATGAATCTTCCTGTGTCTTCTACTTTTATTTTTCAGCTTCCACTTATCGCTCACAAACATCGTCCAAAGCACCGGCCTGCTTACGAACATTTTTTCCATATTTTTAAAGTATTAATCGCAAATGTTTCCCAGTCTGATGTTCTTGACAAGCTTATTCTTTTTTACTGCTGGTTTCCTTGCTTATGTCAGCCACTGTTCTAGTCTCAAGTGTGCTTTCATATTTCTACTTGAGCTCGCAGATTAATTCCTGTTTGTATGGAACTTTTTTGACTTTTGAATAGATGTACTTCCAACCCAAGTTCGAGTATTGAATTAACAAATTTTCATTCTAATGGACCGTATTCTTACAGCACCACGCCATCACGAGTGCAATTATCTACTTAACAGGTGTGCCAGCGAGCTTGTTGTCTATTTATTCTATTGTTTTTGGAAATGTGGGGAGAGAAGCAAAAACTTAATGAGTCGCCAATATGATAAGTGATTGATTTCTGCCTAATTTTCGAAGCCGTCCTGCTGCCTGCATAAATTTGTCTTTTGTTAAATCAGGCCCTAATGACATTGCAGCGACCACATCATTGTCAAGTTTGAGATCCGCTCCTCTGGTCCTGGCTTCATCGAAAATTACAAAAGTTTGATGATCAGGTATGGTTGTGCCTCTACTAATATAAAATTTAGCTTCAATATCATAGACTTGCCATTTCCCATTTTAGTCACAAAAAGATATTCCAACATACTTTTCATTATTGAACTATTAATGCTCTGCTATCCATGGAACAATCTAATTTTTGAGAGATTTGCCTACACAAATTGCACCGACATCAATGAGACAGCCAACTTTTTTAGACAAGGACAAGTCGATGAACCTTTGCCATAGAGGTTTTTAATTTTAAGCAATGATTGCAACTTACTTAGTGTATTTAGTAGTTAAGTATATCATCTTACCATCTGTCCCTTTAATACTTGGAGTTTAACAAGGCATATACTTTATCTTGTTCGGCAAAATCCAATGATTGTCCATGGTGCCTGAAAATCCAACTGACTCATCAACATGCGCTAGATCGAATGATGATGAGCTAATATTTTCTTTATATTGAACCAAATCGCGAGGGAAAACACATTTGTTTAGCCAGAATGCTATTGTTCTCCTGTTCCTGTGGAAAATTTAATAAAGTCGTAGTTAGTCGGCTTTTGATTTGAGATTAATTTTTTTTGCTTGGTCTATTATTAAGTTCTTACGGTCTTCTTTACCCAAAATATCCAACCATTTCTCATACTCTCCTTCCATGGAGGTGGAGGTTAGTTGAAGCAGAGATTACAAACATTGCCTAAATTGCTTTTTAGTTAGTCCCTTCATGTAATAAGCAATGTATGAAAGGATAGCAGAAACCTCCGGATGCTCGTACTCACTAGTTTTAGATGGGATATCTGCAGCCTCATATGGAACTGCGATTTTCTTAGCATGCTCAGAGCCTGGGACACCGTAATCAACTCCACACCTCTTCGAGAGGCAGTGTTATAATATTCCATAAGCAAAGGCTCCTCGCAAGATGTAAATTTGATCTTTAGATCCTTTGGGGATTTTAGATGGTAACATAGTCGAACTCGCTGATGGGTCGACACAATATGCAATAACTTTGTCTAACTCTTGATCATTTAACTTTTTCATAAAAGAGTACTCATGTCTGCGAGAGTCCTTCAACAACAATTTAATGACTGATTCCTTCCATGATCTAATTTTGGAAGAAGGAACATTTTCAGGAGTGAGTCTGAGTCCATCAGGGTACCTACCTCGCTTAGACTATTAAATAGCATTTTATTATGTTTCGTCAGTGATGGCCATTTTATCTTTAAGCAACTGCTGGAGTGAGGTTGTTGCGAATATTTCAATGCATTATCTAACAATTTCTAGTCGAATGCAGGCTGATGGTAAATCAATTTTCTTACCAATCGAAAATATGTATGATTTTTTCGGAGTCATCATCGCATCAATCTCATCAAAAATATCAAATATTTTACAGTCCAACAAGGGAAACGTATCAATGTTAATTTTAGAGTTAGGCTTGAGTGCTACTTCATTGTATCTCAAAATTTCAGAAAGTCTGCTTTCTCTATTGACAAGCAAGAATGCTCTACCTGAAAAGCAATTCATGAGATCGCGAATACAATATATATTATGCTAGTTTAACTCCACTTTGCGTGTAAAAGGTACTTCGAAGCCTGGAATTTGAAAACCAGTCACTGATAAGAACTTAAACATATTACCTCTTGCTTACTCGTAAAGCGAAGCCAATAGATTTATTCTCGGCAAGCTTCTGTTTTTACTAAAAATAATGTTTAGGATAATCATTGGAATGATTACCTGAGTTTTACCCTCTCCCATGTTCAATTGACAGAAGGGTCCCTCTTTAGACTTGCTCATAAGGTTTTAATAAGTTTCGAGCTGAGATGGCCAAATCTGAATTTTCATCTATGTTTCGAAACAAATCCATTCTGTTTTTTTGAAGATCTCCTTGCGGGGACTTCCAACTTCTCGTAGAAGAGCTACTATATCTACTTTCTAATTGTTTAAATATATTATAATTCTCTGAAAACTTGCAATTCTTGTCTGTAGAACCATCCATATTTTAATGACGAGTCTCAGTTTCTCTGCACTCTTTGCACTTATTCTTGGGTAGTAAGCATATATTTAATCTTTATTGATCAACATACTTGTGTAACAAGTCTCGCAAAGGGTGGGTCGAAATCCAGAAATAACATCAGGATGGCTCTAATTCTCAGATTTAATTCTACTAATTAACTTGTCAATTCTTTAGCTGCAATTCTTAGAGTCTTCGACTAGGTCTTCAACGATTTTCAAATACCTTGGCTTGTTAATTTATGATAAATCATTGCAGATATTTTCTATTTTGGCTTCGTAGTTCACAAATGACTAATAGCTGCTTTTAATTTGTCCGATAAACTACTTCATCATTAGACTCTCATTTGTTGAGTCAACCGCGTTGGTTTAAATGTCATTCGGAAAATAAATTTAACATTTAACTTTGTGTTAATAATCTTTTTTCTAAAAATTTACTTTTTCTGCCTTCTAACAAATACTTTCAAAGCTATTTTCAATAGCAGCAATCTCTGTTAAGATATCCTAGCCGGTGAACTCAGGAACATTCTTCCAGCCTGTTTCTGAAATGAATTCAGAAGACTCACTCTATGAGTCATGAGAGCTTACATCAGCTGAGACAGCTTACTTTAAGATAAAACCAATAAATGCCAACATATTTTCAAGGATACTCTGTCGATAAGTAACTGTTTGTTTTGTTTTTTTCTTGTTGTAAAGAGTCCTAGCCTGCAACAGATGCTTCTCATTAAACAATGCTCTTGAAGGTTTTTAGCCTGCCTGCTATTTGAAGGGTAGAATACCCCTTAATTTCTACGACCCTTTCCATAGCACTTCGCATAGCAGTAGGACTTCATCATTGGCCATAGAAATTATGTTATTTAGCTTATCTATTTAATTTTTTGTGAGTGGTCTGTTTGTAAAGCAAGTCTTCAGCACGTGCATCCCGTATTAGAGAGGAGTCATTTAGATTGATTGCATGCGCATGCAGTCATCAATTGACAGCATTAAGGCCACCAAGTGAAACTGGCTCTCTCTTGTTTGTCCGCGTATGTCTCCAAAACTGTCATGAATGTCATATTTGAATGAATTAATGTGGACATTCGCTGCTTTGCTTTTATTTATCGTCCCATTATCAATGACTTTTCCATCACTTATTATTAGGATACGCTTGTGACTGTTCATTATCATTTGGTTTGTATCGTCTTTCCTAAGTACAAGACAGGGAAATCGATTGAAGAGACACTCTTTGATATCTAAGTAACTGAAGTCAACTTGATATCCATAGTAGCTTTACGATACGAGTCGGTTATCTCTCAAATTGAACCTCAACTGATACCGATGTAGAACAAAATGAATTTGCTTCGTTTGCTGATTACAGAGCTAAAATATGTAGGCAGAGTCTTCCATTCTAGAAAGATATTTGTATGGTTTCAAATTAATTAAAACTTAATCTTTTGACCGCAAAATTAGCTATTCATAGATTTGATTGTTTGGGTCACAAATGAGCTGTAGGTTTTGATTTTAAAATCCACCGTGAAAAGTTACATGAAATGCTTTTTTAATTTAGTACTTATCTTTTGATTAATCATTCAAGTGAATCACTAGACCAATATCATAGATTTCTTCATATTTTTTCTTGCGAAATATCAAACATTTCTTTTACTAGCATAGCCAGCCAAAATGATCTTATAAAAATATTAATGGTAGATGAACATTTGACTTTTTTAAGAAGCTTGGTGATACCAAATGCCAAATTTCTTCTTGCGCCTTCTATTAACCTAACAAGTGTTTGACTATATATCGAATATTGTTCCCATCTTCAGAAAATTAGAAAAACAATTGTTCATTTTCTCTATTTACTTTGAACTGATGACTCAAATTATTTTTAGTTCTTAGGAAATGAGGTTCACGACTGGGATAAACTTGAAATTATCGATCAACTCCAAAAATTGCGACATAGTTAGGATTCTGTTTAATTTTTGGATCTAATGCAGAAAGCTATTTGCCGTTTTTATAAATGCATCCTCGATATAGATCTACTTGATAGATGTCATCCTAATTTTATGAAGATTTCCCAACAAATTCATAAATTCCCTTTCTTTACCATGTGACAGAAAGAGGAAATCCTTCATCGATAGATCTCAGGACCTCGGATAGTTTATCTTTCGAAAATTCAAACATGTCAGAAAGGGGAATGATGTTGTTAAATATTGCCTTCTATATCGAAAAAGCTCTTTCTTTTTAAAACGCCCGTTTATCTTTAGGCTTTTATTCACGATCTGAAAATATTTTACAGCTTCTCAACTGAAAGATCAATTTTGCAAGTATAATTAACTATTCGGTATCATTTAAGGTGAGTTATATTTACCTGAAACAGCAAATTGCAGCAGTCACGATGAACCTTTGATCCCATTGAATATTGAGACTAGGATTATCTATCAGCTACTTCTCACCTCTCTCAATTTCTTTTAAACATTTTTTAGCCAACTGGAATGGAGACTTTGTTATTTATTGAGTGTATAGCTCACTGTTAGAGTCACAAAGCTCTCTCAAAATAAAGCCGAAGAAGGGGCCAAGGATAGGGCAAAAGTTAACATCTGAGAATACCCACACGTTAATAAATTAAACCAACAAATTTTTAATGCTGTTAAAGCAAGCTTATATTTTTGGATGGTAAGCTTTGAGCTGTCCAGCGGCATGCAGAAACACTTGCTATCCAAAGTGATTTCCAATTTAATAGCAATTTGCGATAATCTTTCTCTTAAGTACATTATGGCACAGAACTGGTATTTGTGTATACTCTGCTGCCCTGGTGGTGCACAAAGCTAGGAATTGTTAAATCTACATATTGATAGGCTTCAAATATTGCTTTGCATAAACTTAATGCTATCGTTATCTTTATGAATCTTGGGGCGGTTTGATAAAGCTTTTTAAATAATATTTGATATACCACTAACCTTATGCCATATTTGGATCTTCAATCTCAATAGTATCCTTCAGAGATTCCTGTTAATATAAATTAGTTTTTAATCCTTTTCCATGGTCGCATCCTTGAAAAACTATTTTTATATTATTGGAGGGCTATATGAAATTAACATCACCACTTTATCTACTTTGGGGTTTTTTGTTATGAATTACAACAGGCAATTTTTAGTTCATTATAGGTTGTATTGATCCCATAGTGACAAATTGGTTGTCTTAAAGCACATCTTATTTTTAGTTTTTCTCTGGGTTTTGAGCCAACATTAGTAATTTAATCAATCCCAAGACATCTGGAGGGATGTTATGCACGAAAGCAAAAAGCCACTGATTTTCTGTTTTAAACTATTTTATTGGAGCATTTCCGTATCGTTTAAAGGCCTTAACATAGTACTGACTTTTCTAAATTTCTGATTTAACCATCTGCTACATATAGGCAAGCCAAACGTGAGCGCTCCTGGTCTCTTCGCCTACTAAAGCCCCAAACTTTTCAAAGCTTGAACAGTTTCCATTGAGCTCAAATAGCGGACTTTTATTTTATCTTGGCTTAAAATAAGCTCTTAAGCTGATCATTGCCTTGCGAGCCATGTAATCATGACTGATGAAATTTTGGTAGAGCTTTTCAATATTCAAGGGTACACGATACTAATTGAGATTAGAGGTCCTCTTTTATCGATTGATACTCACTAGCTCAAAGCCAATTACAGCTCCAATCAGCTTGATCAACTCAATGTGACTTTTAGCTTGACTCTCCAACCCCATGCCGAAGTGTAGTACATTTTAAGAAACAATTTTCTCATATAACACAATTAAAGAGCATAAGTTAGAAGAGCCTATCTCACACTATATCTAACGCATGTGGATATGACATATCCAGTATGGATCCTCCTTCAGCGAGTCCACAAAGTACACAGTTAATTGAAATAAAGTTTTCTCGACAAGCAGGATCCAGTGGTTTAAAAATTCGTTCAGTCGTAATTTATAATCAGTCTTATTAATGAAATCTTTTTAAAGCATCTTAGTTTCTGATTAATACATGTTCAACAAATGCTCAAATGGAAACCTATTGTCTTCGGTATAGCTTAATTGGCTAATTTTCACCATCTCAACTGTGCGCTTTTAATGCATGATTGAATCTAGTTTAGTAATATGGCTAATTCTTTTAGGCTCATAAACTATTTCGTTTTTCTCAGCGCTGTCATCTAATTTAGAAATGATACGACCGCCATTTGCTTATATTATTTTCTTCTATATTTTCCTTGCTACCTACACAAATCTTTCGTTCTTCTTGGTATGAGCACTTACTTAAGCTTTGTAAGTATGTATTAGCTCATCAAGACATTTTTTATAATTGATGATTTCTTGCCGTTAAGCTTTGCCCGATGATACTTTCTATGTAACAGCCTACATGAGTATAGACATTCTAAATCCAACTAGGAGCTTGTCACTCTTTTGCCTGGCTTTATTAGGGTCCTTTCTATCCACAATCAGACTGCGGATCACTGACTCGACTACATACCAGGCAGTATCTACGTTCTATGAATTAAACTGAATGTTTTCGCTTGAAATTGTGTTGACATTGCTGATTTTAGAAGACTATTAATCTTATTTTTCATCCTTTAATCCTTTATCATCTTTTTTTGGTTTGTAATACGTGCGAAATTAACCTGCGGTTATAAGTGATTTTATAGCTCTCTCGATGTTCTCAGTTGTAAACAAGCCCTTTGTGTTAGAGCCTTCGGAATCTTGAGATAATCCTTTCAGTGAAATGCCCAATTGGTCTTGGAGATAGGTAACAAGTTTGTTAAGAGTGAGCTCATACTCAGCCAATTGAGGCGCGTATATTAGCGATTCAGCTTGAGGTTCGCATATTTCTAATTTTTAGGTTTTACTGGAGTTAGAGCCCGAAGACCACTCTTCCGGCACAATAATTTATATAGATATCGCGCTTTCAACTTTCTCTTTAGAAATGATGATAGCACAGCCATACTCGCACATGAACATTACATAGATGCCTGTGTTAATTTTAGTGAGATCTCGACTAGAATAGGCCATTTGAGAGAGCAGTTATAGCTTGTCTTTGCGCTTGGGATACAGTGAAATTTCATTATTTGAGTCTGATTCCAAATACTATTTGATCATTTCATAGATGTTGTTTGCGAATACGCTATCTCTAGAGCCACCTCCATAAACCATGGGGAAGAGCACTTTGAGAGTGTCTTGCATAGATCTAATTACGGTAAATGTACTTGAACAAATTAATAAAAATGCTTAATTTATTTTACATTAGTTTATAACTCGTATCGGAGTCGATTCAATAACTTAGATTCTTTGGTGTAATAAACAACTAAATAGACTGCTCAATTTCATTAACTAATCAATTATTAAAATAAATAAGGTAACTCGTTAAACCCAGTATTGTTGTATTGAAATTAAAAAATCACTAATTTTATAGATTTGCGATTATTGATGTAATTTTATAGGGACTCTAAATTTGTTACTGCTGTAAATATTGGACTGTTTACTATCTCATTTTAAATTGTACATAATAATAAATTACTTATCATAAATATATAGGTCATAGATAGTAATCTCACAATATTTTTTTGTTGCGAATAAATATATAA
>APMI01000791.1_pt1 | contig 26397 bp, 21 predicted proteins | sample 667938 | NCBI WGS metagenome assembly APMI01 (sample SAMN01084076, study PRJNA167559) | wastewater metagenome | biome: Wastewater | place: Denmark: Ejby Moelle, Odense | collected 2011-11-28
CCCGAAAGCCCGCGCTGGCTACATGTCGATGTGCAGTTCGTGCGCAAGACGCGGCCTGTGGGTTTGCCCGAGTTGCGCAGCCAGCCGGAACTGGAGAACATGCGCGTCCTTGCCCGCGGCAACCGGCTCTCCATCACCCCGGTGGCGCCGGCCGAGTGGCGCTTCATCGTCGGGCAACTGCTCGGCGCGACCGATCTGGTGAGTTGATCCGATGAGTATCGAATGGCTGGCGGCCTACCTGGCCTTGGGTGCCTTTGTGGGATTTTTTGCAGGACTGCTCGGCGTGGGCGGTGGCGGCATCATGGTGCCAATGCTGGCCACCCTGTTCGCCGCCCAGGGTTTTCCGCGCGAGCATCTGGTGCATCTGGCGCTGGGCACCTCGATGGCGGCCATCGTGATGACCTCGATTTCCAGCCTGCGTGCCCACCACAAGCATGGCGCGGTGCGCTGGGACATCGTCAAGGGTGTAGCGCCCGGCGTGTTGGCGGGCACATTTGGAGGCACCTTCATTGCTTCGCGGGTGCCCACCACGCCGCTGGCGATCTTCTTTGCCTGCTTCATGGCTTACGTGTCGATCCAGATGATCCTCAACGTCAAACCCAAGCCATCCCGCGAGCTGCCCGGCGCGGCCGGACTGGCGGGCGTGGGGGCCGGCATCGGGGTGATCTCGGCGCTGGTGGCGATCGGCGGCGGTTCGCTGTCGGTGCCCTTCATGACCTGGTGCAACGTCAAGATGCAGAACGCCATCGGCACCTCGGCAGCCATCGGCCTGCCGATTGCGCTGGCTGGCGCGCTGGGCTACCTGATCAATGGCTGGGGCACACCGGGCCTGCCCGAGTGGACGGTCGGTTTCGTGTACCTGCCGGCGCTGGTGCTGGTGAGCGTGGTGTCCACCTTTACCGCCCCGGTCGGCGCCCGCCTGGCCCACACGCTGCCGGTTGGTGTGCTGAAGAAGATCTTCGCCGCGGTGCTGGTGCTGCTGTCGCTGAAAATGCTGAGCACGGTGCTGGGCGCAGTCTGAATCTCAGGTGAAGAAGCGGCGGAGGGCGCGGCCCAGCCAGCCGCCTTCCTGTTTTTCTTCCACAAGTGCCTTCATCTTGGGGCGGACGGTGGCCACATAGGCGTGGTCATCGTGACGGATGTGACTGAACAGCCAGCGGTATAGCAGCGAGTGCAGTTCATGGGAGATGTCCTCTCCGCGCTGCAGGCGCTCATGGAAGCTGGATACCCGGCGGACGAAGAGTTCATGAACTTTCTTGTGGCCGCGGACGAATTCGTAGCCGGCGTCCTCCAGCAGGCATTCCTCGAATGCAAAATGGGACAGGGAGTATTCCACCAGATCATCAACTACGCTGATGATGGCCGCGCGGTCTGCGTGTTGTCTGGCGTCATCGAGCCGGTTGATGAAGTCCATGATCTGCTTGTGCTGATTGTCGATCTCGCCGATGCCGGTGTCGAGGTCGGCGGACCAGGTCAGGTATGCCATACGTGCCTTTTTTTGTGTGCCACCTGCAGAGTGAAAAGGCCGCCAGCGCCCAGATGTGGGGCGCGGCGGCCAGGGCAGGTCGCGTGGGGAAGGATGCGAATCGCACCTCTATGGGTGCTGGCGGCATATGTTAAAAGATTGAAGCCGTTTTGTGCGCAGCCATGCCCCGAAATGGTGCCTTAGCGGCCCTTGAAGACTGGTGGCCGCTTTGTGAAGAAGGCGTCCAGCCCTTCCTTGTAGTCTTCTGTGGCGAGGAAGTTGAAGGCCTCGCGTTTCTCTTCGCTGCTGAGGGGCTGGCCGTTCATCAGGCGATGCACCCACTGCTTGTGCCAGCGGGCCACCAACGGAGCGCCCTTGATGATGCGGGCGGCGGTGGCGAGGGCTTCGCGCTCCACTTCTTCGTCGTCCACCACACGGGTCAGCAAGCCCTTGCCGAGCGCCTCGCGGGCGCTGAGGATGCGTCCTTCGAGGAGGATTTCGAGCAGCACGGCGGGGCCGACGAGGCCGAGCAGGCCGGCCATTTCGCCCGGGTACATCGAAAAGCCGAGCTTGTTGATCGGCGCGCCGAAACGGCTCGATTCGCCGGCGATGCGCAGGTCGCAGCAGCCGGCAATTTCCAGCCCGCCGCCGACGCAAGCGCCCTGAATCATCGCTACGGTGGGCACCGGGCAGGCGCGCACCGCGTCGAGAGCTGCGGCGACCAGCTCCTCGTGGTAATGCAGCGCGTCATCCACGGTGGCGCGCACCGTGGCGAATTCCTCTATATCGCCCCCTGCCGCAAAGGCCTTGTCGCCGGCACCGCGCAACACCACGCAGCGGATGTCCGGGTTGCTGTTGATGGCCCGCATGCGCGCCTGCAGGCCGCGCCACATGCCGGCATCGACAGCGTTGAGCTTGTCCGGGTTGGATAGGGTCAGGGTGGCAATGCCTGCGTCCTGACTGAAAAGGATCTCGCCGTGCATGGGGGGCTTCCGTTCTGACGGATGGTTTTTGCTACGCACATGCTGCACTGCAAAAACCATCCGTACGTTATGGTATGGAGTCTTGTATATGTTATATCATCCGCTCGGGCGTCGTTAAATGGCGCGGCTTCGCCCTGCAAGAAGCACTACCAATCAAAAAAACAGCTACACAGATCGCCGCATCAAAAAACCAACAGGCAGATCGCGCCAAATCCACAGACTTTCTCTAGGGAGGGAAATCATGTCGAGCACTTCTTCTCAGCGTGCGGTTTATGCACGCATACGGAACAACCCGCGTTTCACCGAACTGGTCGCCAAGCGTCAAGGCTTTGCGACCGTACTGTCGGTAATCGTCCTGACGATTTTCTACGGCTTCTTCATGGTCGTGGCTTTCAATCCGCAACTGATCGGCCAACGCCTGTCCGAAGGCTCCTACGTCACCGTGGGCATCGCCGCCGAACTGTTCATGTTCATCTTTTTCTGGCTGCTCACCGCTTATTACGTCAAGCGCGCCAACGGTGAGTTCGACGACATGACCACCGAGATCATCCGCGACGCCGCCAAGGAGGTGAAGTAATGTTTGCCCGTCTGAACCTCGCGCTTCTGGCGCTTCTGGCCCCGGCCCTGTCCTTCGCCGGTGATGCGATCTCGGCCACCGAGAAGCAGCCGCTCAATGTCACGGCCATCGCCATGTTCGTGGTGTTTGTGTCCATGACGCTGGGCATTACCTACTGGGCCGCCGGTCGCACCAAGTCCACCGCCGACTTCTACACCGCCGGAGGCGGCATTACCGGCTTCCAGAACGGTCTGGCGATTGCCGGCGACTACATGTCGGCGGCCACCTTGCTGGGTCTGACCGCGCTGGTCTACACCAAGGGCGTCGATGGCTACATCTACATGATCGCCTTCTTCGCCGGCTGGCCCATCATCCTGTTCCTGATGGCCGAGCGTCTGCGTAACCTGGGCAAGTTCACGTTTGCCGACATCACCTCCTATCGCCTCAACCAGAACAAGGTGCGCACGATGGCAGCGGTGTCGTCGCTGACTGTGGTGTGTTTCTACCTGGTGGCCCAGATGGTTGGTGCCGGTCAGCTGATCAAGCTGCTGTTCGGTCTGGACTACAACATCGCCCTCGTTGTGGTTGGTGCGCTGATGATGGTCTACGTCACCTTCGGCGGCATGGTTGCCACCACCTGGGTGCAGATCATCAAGGCCTGCATGCTGCTTGCCGGCGGCTCGCTGGTGGCGGTCCTGGCCATGTCGCGGTTCGACTTCAGCTTCGATACGATGATGGGGCAGGCGGTTTCGCTGCACAGTCTGGGTGAAAAGCTGCTGTCGCCGGGCAGCCTGATTCCCGATCCGGTCACGGCGCTGTCGCTGGGTCTTGGCCTGATGTTCGGTACCGCCGGTCTGCCGCACATCCTGATGCGCTTCTTCACGGTGACCAACGCCAAGGAAGCCCGCAAGTCGGTGCTCTACGCGTCGGGTTTCGTGGCCTACTTCTTCAACGTGATCCTGCTGCTGGGTTTCTCGGCGATCATCATCGTCGGGCAGAACCCCGAGTTCTTTGAAGGCGGCAAGGTTGGCGGCAAGATTATCGGCGGCGGTAACATGATCGCCATGCACCTGGCCAAGGCCGTGGGCGGCAACATGTTGCTGGGGTTCCTGTCGGCAGTGGCGTTCGCGACCATTCTGGCGGTGGTGTCCGGTCTGGCGCTGGCCGGTGCGGCAGCCATCTCCCACGACATCTATGCCCGCGTGATCCGCAAGGGCAAGTCGACCGAAACCGAAGAGCTGCGCGTGTCCCGTTTTGCGTCGGTGGGCCTGGGTATCGTGGCCATCGTGCTCGGCATCGCCTTCGAGAAGATGAACGTGGCCTTCATGGTTGCGCTGGCCTTCGGTATCGCCGCCTCCGCCAACTTCCCGGTGCTGATTCTCTCCATGTACTGGAAGGGCCTCACCACCCGCGGTGCCATCATCGGTGGTTACTCGGGCCTGGCGGCGGCGGTGCTGCTGGTGGTGCTTTCCAAGTCCGTATGGGTGACCGTGCTGGGCAATGCGCAGGCGATCTTCCCGTACGACCAGCCGGCCCTGTTCTCGATGCCGCTGGCCTTCCTGCTGACCTATATCTTTTCGAAGCTGGACAACAGTGCCGAAGGGAATGCCGAACGTGCCATGTTCGACGACCAGTACGTGCGGGCCCAGACCGGTTTCGGTGCCGCTGAAGCCAGCGCCCACTAATTCCGGCAGCGCCCGCAAGGGCGCGTGGCAGCAATGAAAAACCCCCGACGGGCTGGCCCGGTCGGGGGTTTTCTTTTGGTGGTGCGCGCGGGGTCAGGCGGCGGATTCGCGTCGGGCGGCGATCTTGGCGAGGGCCCGGCGACCGCTCGAAATGTGCTCGCGCATGGCCTGTTCGGTGGCGCCAACGTCGCGGCGACCGAGGGCGTCGAGAATGATCCGGTGTTCAGCGAGCGATTGCTCGATGCGGCCGTCGATGAACAGGGAGTGATGGCGCGACAGTTTGATGACCTTGCGCAGGTCGGTGATTGCCTGGGTCAGCCAGCGGTTGTCGGCAATCAGCTGAACTTCCTGGTGAAAGGCCTGGTTGGCTTCGAAGAAGCCGTCGATGTCGTTTTTGGCGGCGGCCTGCTCGAGATCCTGGTGCAGGCCTTGCAGGCGGACGATGTCGGGGCCGGTGGCCTTGCGTGCCGTATCGGCGGCGCACTGGCCTTCAAGCAGGGCCAGCACCGAGAAGATCTCGTCGAGATCGCGCTCGGAGATTTCGGTGACGTAGCAGCCCCGGCGCGGCTTGAGGGTCACCAGACCTTCGGATGCGAGCACCTTGAGCGCCTCGCGCAGGGGCGTGCGGGAAATGCCGTACTGGCCTGCCAGCGCTTGCTCGTCTACCCAAGTGCCTGGCTGCAGCTCGTGGGAAAAGATGCGCTGGCGCAGGCGTTCCGCGACTTCCTGATAGAGGGCGAGAGGGGCAATCCGGCCGGCGTTCATGAGTTTTGTGGGCAAGGTTTGAAAAGTCGGAGATTCAGCTGTTGCATCCATAATTATGGATAAAGTATTATCTAGATGAGTGCAAGTCAAGTTCCTGCGCAGGATGTCACCCTTGTGTCGGTCAGGCGGCAGCATAGCCGTCAGACCACAAAAAAATAGAGGGAGGGAGAAAACTGCCCTGCGCAGGGCACGGCAGCCGGCCGTGACCAGGAGTCACGGCCGGTACTGGCGTCACATATTACTAAAGGCCGCCCAGCGGCCCAGCTACGAGGGTAGAAAAGCCATGGCGAACAACTCCGAACCGACCTTCCCCCAACCCGATCTGGCCGCCTGGAACAAGGCTGCCGCCAAGTCGGCCCCCGGTGGCGATGTCGCCAAGCTGAACTGGGTGACGCCGGAGGGCATCACGGTCAAGCCGCTGTACACCGCTGCCGACCTCGACGGTCTCAAGTATTCCAACACGCTGCCGGGCTTTGAGCCCTTCCTGCGCGGCCCGCAGGCCACCATGTACGCGGCGCGCCCGTGGACCATCCGCCAGTATGCCGGCTTCTCGACCGCCGAAGCGTCGAATGCGTTCTACCGCAAGGCGCTGGCCGCCGGCGGTCAAGGCGTTTCCGTGGCGTTTGACCTGGCCACCCACCGCGGCTACGACTCGGACAATCCGCGTGTGGTCGGTGACGTCGGCAAGGCCGGTGTGGCCATCGACTCCGTCGAGGACATGAAGATCCTGTTCAACGAGATCCCCCTCGACAAGGTCTCGGTGTCCATGACCATGAACGGCGCCGTGCTGCCTATCCTCGCCGGCTACATCGTCGCCGCGGAAGAGCAGGGCGTTTCGCAGGACAAGCTGTCCGGGACCATCCAGAACGACATCCTCAAGGAGTTCATGGTCCGCAACACCTACATCTACCCGCCGACGCCGTCGATGAAGATCATCGCCGACATCTTCAATTACACGTCGTCGCACATGCCGAAGTTCAACTCGATCTCGATTTCGGGTTATCACATCCAGGAAGCGGGTGCGAACCAGGCCATCGAGCTGGCCTTCACGCTGGCCGACGGTGTCGAATACGTGCGCACCGGCATCAAGTCGGGCATGGACGTCGATACCTTTGCCGGCCGCTTGTCCTTCTTCTGGGCGGTGGGCATGAACTTCTACCTCGAGATCGCCAAGATGCGTGCCGCGCGCATGCTGTGGTGGCGTCTCATGAAACAGTTCGAGCCGAAGAGCCAGAAGTCGATGATGCTGCGCACCCACAGTCAGACTTCCGGCTGGTCGCTGACCGAGCAGGATCCGTACAACAATGTCGTGCGCACCACCATCGAAGCGATGGCGGCCGTTTTCGGCGGCACCCAGTCGCTGCACACCAATGCGCTGGACGAAGCCATCGCGCTGCCGACCGAGTTCTCGTCGCGCATTGCCCGCAACACCCAGATCATCATCCAGGAAGAAACCCATATCACCAGCGTGGTGGATCCGTGGGCCGGTTCCTACATGATGGAAAAGCTGACCCAGGACATGGCCGATGCGGCGTGGACTCTAATCGAAGAGATCGAGGCCATGGGCGGCATGACCAAGGCGGTCGAGTCCGGTTGGGCCAAGATGAAGGTCGAAGAGTGCGCGGCCGACAAGCAGGCCCGTATCGACTCCGGCAAGGACGTGATCGTCGGCGTCAACAAGTACAAGCTCGACAAGCAGGATCCGATCGACATCCTCGACATCGACAACCACGCCGTGCGTGAAGGTCAGGTCGAGCGTCTGGCCCGTATCCGCGCACTGCGCGATCAGGCCGCCGTCGATGGCGCGCTGGCTGCTCTCACCGAATGCGCCAAAACCGGCGAAGGCAACCTGCTCGATCTGGCCATCAAGGCCGTGCGCCTGCGTGCCACTGTGGGTGAAATCTCCGATGCGCTCGAAGTCGTCTTCGGCCGCTATCGTGCCAACCCGCAGGCCGTTACCGGCATCTACGGCGCGGTGGTCGAGGGTAACGACGACTGGCAGGCCCTGAAGGCCGACATCGAGGCTTTCGTGGCCGAAGAAGGGCGCCGTCCGCGCATCATGATCGCCAAGCTGGGTCAGGACGGTCACGACCGTGGCTCCAAGGTGGTGGCTTCGGCCTTTGCCGACCTGGGCTTCGACATCGACATTGGCCCGCTTTTCCAGACGCCCGAAGAAGCTGCCCGTCACGCCGTCGAGAACGACGTGCATGCGGTGGGTTGCTCGAGCCTGGCCGCCGGCCACAAGACCCTCGTTCCGGCCATCATCAATGCGTTGAAGGATCAAGGCGCCGACGACATCATCACCTTTGTCGGTGGTGTGATTCCGGCCCAGGACTACGATGCGCTCTACGCCGCCGGCGCCAAGGGCATCTTCGGGCCGGGCACGCCGATCCAGACTTCCGCCCGTGAAGTGCTGAAGCAGATCCGCGCCGCCCGCAAGGCCTGAGCGGACACGTAGAGGACAAGCGCGCCGGCACCGGTCGGCGCGCACGCCATTGATGAGCTCCATGAACATGCCTGCTGAATTTCCGCAACGGGACGCTGCTGACCAGGCCTTGGTCGACGGTGTGCTCAAGCATCAGCTGCGCCCGCTCGCCAAGACGATCACGCTGATCGAATCCCAGCGGACGGACCACAAGCAGCGCGCCCGCAGCGTGCTCGAAGGCCTGCTACCGCATACCGGCCGTTCCATGCGGGTCGGTATCTCCGGCGTGCCGGGGGTCGGCAAATCGACCTTCATCGAAGCGCTTGGGCTGCATCTCATCGGGCTTGGTCACAAGGTGGCGGTGCTGGCGGTGGATCCGTCGTCGAGCGTGACCGGCGGTTCCATCCTTGGTGACAAGACGCGCATGGAGCTGCTGTCCCAGCGTACCGAGGCCTACATCCGCCCGAGTCCGTCGGCGGGCAGTCTGGGCGGGGTGGCCGAGAAGACCCGTGAAGCGATGCTGGTCTGCGAGGCGGCGGGCTTCGACGTGATCATCATCGAGACGGTCGGTGTGGGCCAGTCAGAGATCGCCGTGGCCGGCATGACCGACATCTTCTGCCTGCTCCAACTGCCCAACGCCGGTGACGATCTGCAGGCGATCAAGAAGGGGATCATGGAGATCGCCGACCTGATCGTCATCAACAAGGCCGACCTGAACCCGCAGGCGGCCAACGTCGCGCGCTCCCAGATCAAGAGTGCGCTGGGCATGCTGCGCCACGCTTCGCCCAACTGGACGCCGCCTGTGCTGATGCTTTCCGCTTTGCAGAAGCAGGGCGTTGTCGAGTTCTGGAATACCATTAACGATTACCGCTCCACCATGCAGGGGAGCGGTGAGTTCGACGCGCGCCGTCGCCATCAGGCGCGGGCGTGGATGTGGGAATTGATCGACCAGGGCCTGCGGGCCCGATTCGCAAGTCACGCCCGGGTGCAGCAGGACCTACCCGGTTTGCAGGCGGCCGTCGAGGCCGGCCAGACGACGCCTTCGGCAGCCGCAGCGCGGCTCCTGGGTTATCTGGGCTAAAAAACAATTCGAATTATTGACTGGAGGCTGTAAATGCACGACATCATCCACCAGCTGGAAGAGAAGCGCGAAGCGGCCCGCCTCGGTGGCGGCCAGAAGCGTATCGACAGCCAGCACAAGAAGGGCAAGCTGACGGCTCGCGAACGCATCGAACTGCTGCTCGATCCGGACTCCTTTGAAGAATGGGACATGTTCAAGGAGCACCGTTGCGTCGATTTCGGCATGAACGAAGCCGAAAAGACCCCGGGTGACGGTGTCGTCGTCGGTTACGGCACGATCAACGGCCGTCTGGTCTTTGTGTTCAGCCAGGACTTCACCGTGTTCGGCGGCTCGCTGTCCGAAACCCACGCCGAGAAGATCTGCAAGGTCATGGACCAGGCGATGAAGGTTGGCGCCCCGGTGATCGGCCTCAACGATTCGGGCGGCGCCCGCATCCAGGAAGGTGTCGCCTCCCTCGGCGGCTATGCCGACGTATTCCAGCGCAACGTGATGGCTTCCGGCGTCGTGCCGCAGATCTCCATGATCATGGGCCCCTGCGCCGGCGGCGCGGTGTATTCGCCGTCGATGACTGACTTCATCTTCATGGTGAAGGATTCGTCCTACATGTTCGTGACCGGTCCGGAAGTCGTGAAGACGGTTACCCACGAAGACGTCACCGCCGAAGAGCTTGGCGGTGCGGTTACCCACACCACCAAGTCCGGTGTGGCCGACCTGGCCTTCGAAAACGACGTCGAAGCCTTGTCGATGCTGCGGCGTTTCATGAACTTCCTGCCGGCCAATAACCGGGAGATGCCGCCGTCGACCCCGACCAACGATCCGGTTGATCGCTTCGACTATTCGCTCGATACGCTGGTGCCGGACAACACCAACAAGCCGTACGACATGAAGGAATTGATCGTCAAGGTTGTCGACGACAATGACTTCTTCGAACTGCAGGCCGATTACGCCAAGAACATCATCATCGGTTTCGGCCGTGTCGATGGCAGCCCGGTGGGCATTGTTGCCAACCAGCCGCTGGTGCTGGCCGGTTGTCTCGATATCAAGTCGGCCATCAAGGCTGCACGCTTTGTGCGCTTCTGCGATGCCTTCAACATTCCGGTGGTTACCTTCGTGGATGTGCCCGGCTTCATGCCCGGTACCGCCCAGGAATACGGCGGCATCATCAAGCATGGCGCCAAGCTGCTTTACGCCTACGCCGAATGCACCGTGCCGAAGGTTACCGTGATCACCCGCAAGGCGTACGGCGGCGCATACGACGTGATGAGCTCGAAGCACCTGCGCGGCGACGTTAACCTCGCCTGGCCGTCGGCCGAAATCGCGGTGATGGGCCCGAAGGGCGCTGTCGAAATCATCTTCCGCGAAGAAAAGAACGATCCGGCCAAGCTCGCCGAGCGTGAAGCCGAGTACAAGCAGAAGTTTGCCAACCCCTTCGTGGCGGGCGCCCGCGGCTTTATCGACGACGTCATCATGCCGCACGCCACCCGCAAGCGCATCGCCCGCTCGCTGGCCATGCTGAAGGACAAGCAGCTCGAGAACCCGTGGCGCAAGCACGGCAACATTCCGCTGTGATTCGCTGAGGACGCCAAGACATGTTTACCAAGATCCTGATTGCAAACCGCGGCGAAATTGCCTGCCGCGTCATCAAGACCGCCCGCAAGATGGGCATCAAGACCGTCGCCGTCTATTCCGAGGCTGACAAGGACGCTCTCCACGTGGACCTCGCCGATGAAGCCGTGTGCATCGGACCGGCTGCCTCGAAAGAGTCCTACCTGGTCATGGACAAGATCATCGCTGCCTGCAAGCAGACTGGTGCTCAGGCGGTCCATCCGGGTTACGGCTTCCTGTCGGAGAACGCCGAGTTCTCCCGCCGCCTCGAAGAGGAAGGCATCAAGTTCATCGGGCCGAAGCATTACTCCGTCGGCAAGATGGGCGACAAGATCGAGTCCAAGAAGCTCGCGCTCGAAGCCAAGGTCAATACCATCCCCGGTTACAACGAAGCGATTTCCGGCCCGGAACAGGCCGTTGAGATCGCCAAGGGTATCGGCTACCCGGTGATGATCAAGGCCTCGGCGGGCGGTGGCGGCAAGGGCTTGCGTGTGGCCTTCAATGACAAGGAAGCCTTCGAAGGTTTCACGTCCTGTGTCAATGAAGCCAAGAACGCCTTCAACGACGACCGCGTCTTCATCGAAAAGTACGTGCTGGAGCCGCGCCACATCGAGATTCAGGTGCTGGGTGACTCTTTCGGCAACTACGTCTACCTGAACGAGCGCGATTGCTCCATCCAGCGCCGTCACCAGAAGGTCATCGAAGAGGCGCCGTCGCCTTTCGTTGATCCGGCGATGCGCAAGGCCATGGGCGAGCAGGCTGTCGCGCTGGCCCGTGCCGTGCAGTACGAATCGGCCGGTACGGTCGAGTTCGTGGTCGGTGCCGACAAGAGCTTCTACTTCCTGGAAATGAACACCCGTCTCCAGGTCGAACACCCCGTTACCGAACTGATCACCGGTGTCGACCTGGTCGAGCTGATGATCCGTGTCGCGGCCGGCGAAAAGCTGCCGCTGACACAGGACGAAGTGCAGCTCAACGGCTGGTCCATGGAGTGCCGTATCAACGCCGAAGACCCGTTCCGCGGCTTCCTGCCTTCCACCGGTCGTCTGGTGAAGTTCCTGCCGCCCAAGGAAGTCGATGGTCAGGTACGCGTCGATACCGGCGTCTACGACGGCGGCGAGATCTCGATGTTCTACGACTCGATGATCGCCAAGCTGATCGTCCATGCTGCGACCCGTGACGAGGCCATCTCGCGCATGCGCGATGCGCTCAACGGTTTCGTGATTCGCGGCATCTCCTCGAACATTCCGTTCCAGGCGGCGTTGATGCAGCACCCGCGCTTCCAGTCCGGCAACTTCAACACCGGCTTCATCGCCGAGGAATACCCGAAGGGCTTCGACGCCTCGATGGTGCCCCATGATGATCCGGCATTGCTGGTTTCAGTGGCTGCTTACGTCTATCGCGCCTTCACCGACCGTTCTGCGTCGATCTCCGGCCAGTTGCAGGGCCATGAGCGGCTCGTCAGCGACGACTGGATGGTTGTGCGCCTGAAGAAGGAAGGCAACGAGCACCACCCGGTGATCGCCCGCCAGATTCCGGGCGGCTATCACGTCGAGTACAAGGGCAAGAACTACGAGCTCAAGTCCGACTGGAAGCTCGGCGAATCGCTGTTCAACGGTACGTGTAACGGCGAGCCCTTCACCCTGCAGGTCGAGCGTCACAAGACCAAGTACAGCCTGTTCCACTGGGGCGCCCGTGCGGACTTCATGGTGATGAGTGCCCGTGCTGCCGAACTGCTGGCACTGATGCCCGAAAAGCTGCCGCCCGACCTCTCCAAGTTCCTGCTGTCCCCGATGCCGGGCCTGCTGCGCGAAGTCGCTGTGAAGGTCGGTCAGGAAGTGAAGGCCGGCGAGAAGCTGGCGGTCATCGAGGCAATGAAGATGGAAAACATCCTCAAGGCCGAGCAGGACTGCAAGGTCAAGAAGATCCTCGCCTCGGCTGGCGGTAGCCTGGCGGTGGACGAGATCATCATCGAGTTCGAATAAGCATTGCACAGGCCTGCACCGCGTCTCCCGCGCGGTGCAGCTGACAGGTTTCATTCGATGGGGAGGGAGACTCGTCCTTGTGGCGGGTTCCTGTCGAGGGAGTGGGGTCGTCTTCGGACGGCCCCTTTTTTTGTCCGCGGGCTTTCGACAGGACTCAGCCGTAACGGCGGGCCGCTTCCACTGCCAGACCGGCGCCGATGCTGCCGAACAAATCGCCCTCCACGCTGCGGGCGTGTGGCAGTTCGGCGCAGATCCGTTCGCGCAACTGAGGTACGCCGCTGGCGCCACCCGTGAAATAAAGGGTGTCAACCCGGTCACGGGCAATGCCGGCCTGGTCGAGAAGGCTGCTGACTGTCGCCGCTACCCGTTCCACCAGACTGCGGGTGGCGAGGGTGAAGTCATCGCGGGTGATGTCGTGGTGCAGGCCGGGCTCCAGGCGGTCGAGGTGCAGGCGCGTGCTGGCATCGGTGGACAGGTCGATCTTGGCCTGTTCGACCTGCAGGGCCAGCCAGTGGCCTTCGCGCTGGCCGATGAGGCGGGCCAGACGGTCGAGCTCGCGACGTGCGGCGGCGTCCCGGTAAATGCTCTGGAAGTCGGCGAAGGCCTGACGGGTGTAGGCGAAGTTGATGGTGTGCCAGGTGGCCAGGTGGAAGAACAGGCCCGATGGCACCGCCGCACCGCTTTTCATCTGCCCCTTGTAGCCGAGCAGCGGCATCACGCATTCCAGGCTCAGGGCCCGGTCGAAATCGGTACCGCCCACATGCAGGCCGGCGTTGCCGAGCAGGTCGTCGCGCCGGTCAAGGTGCTTGGCGCGTTCCGGCGACAGGCGCACCAGCGAGAAGTCGGCCGTGCCGCCGCCAATGTCGGCAATCAGCACCAGCTCTTCCCGGTCGAGGGAGGCTTCGTAGTGCAGTGCTGCGCCGATGGGTTCGAACTGGAAGCTCACGTCCTTGAAACCGACCTGGCGGGCGATGGCTTCCAGAGTGTCCTGGGCGCGGCGGTCGGCGCTTTCGTTGTCATCCACGAAGTGCACCGGACGGCCGAACACGGCCTGCTCGAAGCAGCGTCCGGCCTGTGCCTCGGCGCGCGTCTTGAGTTCGCCGATGAAGCTCGCCAGCAGGTCGCGGAAGGGCAGTGCCCGGCCGCCGACCTCGGTGCTGCCCTCCATCAGACTGCTTCCAAGCAGGCTCTTCAGGGCGCGCATCAGACGGCCTTCATAGCCTTCCAGGTATTCCAGCAGCGCATCGCGGCCGTAGTGGGTGCTTTCTTCGTCGGCATTGAAGAAAACGGCCGAAGGCAGGGTCGGTTTACCGTCCTCGAGGGTCAGCAAGGTGGGCTCGCCGGGGCGTAGCCAGCCGACAGTGGAATTGGACGTGCCGAAGTCGATGCCGCAGGCGCGGGCCGGGGTCATGCTCATGCGTATTGCTGCCCGCAGCGGGCGGGAAAAGGACGGGGGCAGAATCGTACGCCAGATCGTTCATGGCGGGCGGAAATCACGGGGCTCAGTCTTTTTTGAGCAAGGCGCCAAGCCCGGCGAAGGGTGAATGCGTGGCCGCATTGGCGGGGCTTTTGGCCGATACGTTGCCCTGCGTGGCTTCCAGCTGGCGCTGGTGTTCGTTGTCGTGGCAGTACAGGCACAGGAGCTCCCAGTTGCTGCCGTCTGACGGGTTGTTGTCGTGGTTGTGGTCGCGGTGGTGAACCGTGAGCTCGCGCAGGTTGGCCGGGGTGAATTCCCTGGCGCAGCGGCCGCAGATCCACGGGTAAATCTTGAGCGCCTTTTCGCGGTAGCCCTGGCCGCGGGTTTCGGCGGCGCGGCGGGCATCGGCGACGAGGCGGTCGAGCTTTTCGGTCATGATTTGACTCCGGGAAAACGGCGGGCAAGGTCGGTCAGCGCATCTTCGATGGTTTTGACAGCCCAGTCCAGTTCGGATTCGGTGATTGTCAGCGGTGGGGCGAAGCGCAGCACGCTTTCGTGAGTGTCTTTGGTCATCAGGCCGCGGGCGAGGAGCGCTTCGGCGGCGACGCGGGCGTCCACCCGGCTGGTGTCGAGTTCGATGCCGATCATCAGGCCGCGACCGCGCACTTCGCGGATCAGCGGGTTGTTGATGGCTTGCAGACGGGTCAGAAAATAGGCGCCGAGGGTGGCGGAGCGTTCGGCAAGCTTGTCGTCGGCAAGCAAGGCAAGGGCTTCGGCGGCGACGGCGCTGGCCAGCGGATTGCCGCCGAAGGTGGAGCCGTGGTCGCCCGGGTGGAAGACCTGCATCACCGCTTCGTCAGCCAGGAAGGCTGATACCGGCAGGAGTCCTCCGCCGAGGGCCTTGCCGAGGATGACGCCGTCGGGACGCACGCCTTCGTGGTCGCAGGCGAGCAGGTGGCCGGTGCGGCCGAGGCCGGTTTGTACTTCGTCGGCGATCAGCAGCACGTTGTGGGTGCGGCAGATCTCGGCGCAGCGGGCCAGCCAGCCAGCGGGCGGGATGTTGATGCCACCTTCGCCCTGGATCGGCTCGAACAGGAAGGCGGCCGTGTTTGGCGTGATGGCGGCTTCCAGGGCGTCGGCGTCGCCGAAGGGAACGCTGCAGAAGCCCTTCGGGAAAGGACCGAAGCCGTCCCGGTACTGGGCTTCCGACGAGAAGCCGACGATGGTCGTCGAGCGACCGTGGAAGTTGTTGTTGCAAACGATGATCTCGGCCTGCCCGTCGGGCACGCCCTTGATCTTGCAGGCCCACTTGCGGGCCGCCTTGATGGCCGTTTCGACGGCCTCAAGTCCGGTATTCACCGGTAGCGCCTGGTCGTAGCCAAGCAGAGCCGACAGGCGCTCGAGCAGCAGCGGCAAGCGGTCGTTGGAGTAGGCGCGGGAGGTGAGGGCGAGGCAACCGGCCTGTTCGGTCAGGGCCTTCACGAGGCGCGGGTGGCTGTGGCCGAAGCTCATTGCCGAGTAGGCGCTCATCATGTCGAGGTAGCGCCGGCCTTCCACGTCCCACAGCCACACGCCTGCACCGCGGGTGAACACCACCGGCAGGGGGGCATAGTTGTGGGCGCCGCAGGCCTGTTCGCGGTCGCGCAGCTGGGCCGTGGTAGGGCCAAGCGCGGCGGCGGCAAAGTCGGCCACCCAGCGGGCGCCGCTGCCATCCTTGTCGCGCTCGGGTACGTATTCGACGATCTCGAAGCCGACCAGGTCGGCGCAACTGCGCAGGCCGTGGAGCGCATCGGCGAGTTCCTGCGGGTCGAGGCCGTCGGGCACCAGGCACGTGGTGGCGGGCAGCTTGGCGCAGTCGACAGCGTCCAGGTCCAGCGACACGCCGAAGCCGGCGGTTCCCTTGCGGGCAATGCTCAGGGCCTCGCCCAGCACTGCGGACAGGCCGCGGGCTTTCACTTCGGGCATGAAGAAGATCTTCACGCCGAGCTTGTTGAGCAGGGTGAGCTCTTCCGGCTCCCACGAGCGGGCACCGACGATGACCACATTGGCCGGGTCGAGGTGCGGTCCGGGCAGTCCGGTCAGGTTTTCGTTGCCGACGCCAAGCAGTGCGGCCATCGGCATGCCGTGGATGTTGCCGCTGTGGGTGGTGAGATGGGTGTGGGCGTCGAGGTGGGCGTCGATCCAGATCAGGCCGAGCTTGCCGCGCGGAGCCAGTGCGCGGGCCACGCCGCGCCAGGTGCCGGCACCAATGGCGTGGTCGCCGCCGAGGACGAGCGGAATCGCGCCGTCGGTGCAGACGTCGGCGACGGTGTTGGCGAGGTCGTGGAGCAGCGCGCTGACGGTGCCGAGCCGTTCTTTGAGTGGCGAGTGGGGCGGCTTGGGTGCCGAGGGTTCGAGCAGTGTCTGCCAGCGGGCGGAGATGCCGAGCCGGCGCAGGCGCGTTTCGAGACCGAGGTTCTTGAGGGCGCGGGGCCCGGCGGCGGGTCCGAAGATGGGCGCGCCGAGGCAGGAGCCGACTCCGACGATGCGGATCGGGCGGGAGGGCGCGAACGGGGCAGGCATGATCTTCCTTCGGATGCAGGTTGCAGGCGCCAGATTGGCGCTGCTACGCCTGTTGGAGCGGCCGCAGCCGCCCTTCGTTCAGTGCAGCCAGCGCCAGGCTTCGAGGGCGACGAGGCTGGCGAGGAGGGCTCCACCGGCTGCCAGCCAGCGCCCCTGGCGCTGGTTTTCGGCAGACAGGCGGAGGATGTCGGCGCGGGCCGTTTCGTCGCGCGGGCTGGACAGGGCCTGATGCACCAGACGCGGCAGCTGGGGCAGGGTGGCGGCCCAGGACGGGGCCTCGTCCTTCATGTGACGGACGAGTGCACGCCAGCCCATCTGGTCGTTCATCCAGCGCTCGAGGAAGGGCTTGGCGGTTTTCCACAGATCAAGGTCCGGATCGAGCTGGCGCCCGAGACCTTCAATGTTAAGCAGGGTTTTTTGCAGCAGGACGAGTTGCGGCTGCACTTCCATCTCGAAGCGGCGGGCGGTCTGGAAGAGGCGCAGAAGGGTCTTGCCGAAGGAGATGTCTTTCAGCGGGCGATCGAAAATCGGTTCGCAGACGGCGCGGATGGCGCCTTCGAACTCGTCCACACGGGTGTGGGCCGGCACCCAGCCGGCCTCGATGTGGGCCAGGGCGACGCGTCGGTAATCGCGCTGGAAGAAGGCCAGGAAGTTGGTGGCCAGGTAGTTTTTGTCGGAGTCGTTGAGGGTGCCGATGATGCCGAAGTCGAGGGCGATATAGCGCCCGCGGGTCGGGCCTTCGGTGGCTACGAAGATGTTGCCCGGGTGCATGTCGGCGTGGAAGAAACCGTCACGGAAGACCTGGGTGAAGAAGATTTCGACACCGGCCCGGGACAGCGCCTTGAGGTCGATGCCATTGTTCTTGAGGGCGTCGAGCTGCGAGATGGGAATGCCCTTCATGCGCTCCATCACCATCACGCCGGTGGTGCAGTAGTCCCAGTGCACTTCGGGGACGACGAGCAGCTCGGAATCCTTGAAGTTGCGCCGCAGCTGCGAGCAGTTGGCGGCTTCGCGCATCAGGTCGAGTTCGTCGCGCAGGTATTTGGAGAACTCGGCAACGACTTCGCGCGGTTTGAGGCGACGGCCTTCCGGCCAGATTTTCTCGAGAACGGTGGCGGCGGCATCAAGCAGCGCCAGGTCGTGGGCGATGACCGGGGCGATGCCGGGGCGCAGGATCTTTACTGCCACCTCGGTGCCGTCCGGCAGCTCGGCAAAGTGCACCTGGGCGATGGAGGCGGAGGCTACCGGCTCGCGTACGAAGCGGGTGAATACGTCATCCACCGGCTTGCCGTAGGCCGTCTGCAGCTGTTCGAGCGCTTCGGCGGTGGTGAAGGGCGGGACGCGGTCCTGCAGGCGGGCGAGTTCTTCGGCGATGGCCGGGGGCAGCAGGTCGCGGCGGGTGGACAGCATCTGGCCGAACTTGACGAAGATCGGCCCGAGAGATTCGAGCGCCTGGCGCAGGCGGACCCCGCTGGGTTCGGAGTACGTGCGGCGAAAGCGGGTGAGCCTGCCAAGCCAGGCGAGCCGGCCGGTCGGCTCGTTGGAGAGAATCATCTGGTCAAGCCCGTATTTCAGGCTGACGGAGATGATCTTGACGAGTCGGAAGAGGCGCACGGCGGCAGGTATTTAGTAAAACGCGGATTGTGCCCGGAAAGCCGGGGCGCGGAAAGCTCAGGACTTGCGGCGCGGTGGCGGAGGCGGTGCCGTCTCAGGCTGCACGGGCTGGCCGGGCTGTACCCGTTCGATCAGCCAGCGCACGGCAAAGCGGATCTCCTTCTTGACGGTGGCGTCTTCCTCGGCGCTGCCGAAGTTCAGGTTGGCCAGACCGGTCTCGTCGATGGCAAAGACCGGCAGGCGCCATTCCCGCTCGATAACAAAGAGGTGATCACCGTCGCGCATGGCCTTGTGGGCAATGATGTAGCCGTAGGGGCGATCTTCGAAGCGTCCGCAGTAGGCGGTCAGGGTGGCGCTGGGCAGACCGTCACGTTCGGCCGGTACCAGACCGCTGGTAGTGAAGTTTGGACAGTGGGCACGCAAGCCGGCGGAAATGTGGGTGAGGTAGGTTTCCGGGCTGAGCGCCTGGGCTTGCAGGCGCTGCACCAGGATGCGGTCGCGGTAGTCTTCGGTGCCCTGCCCGCGGGGAATGTAATCTTCGTGGCGGATGCCATTGCCTTCGCGCAGATCGACAATCCGCCATGGATGACCGGCGGGCAAGGGAACGGACCAGTGCAGGGTCGGCGGTTCGGCAAAGGCCGGGGCAGCCATCAGCAGGCCGACAAGGAGGGAGGCAAGGCGCATGGGGCGGAGCTCACGGTTCAGGGGCGAGGGTTTGCGGGGGCCCCAACAGGGAACAAAGATAGGTCAACAAACTTGTTTTTGCCATGCTCGTCGTACTTTGTTACGGGCAAACTGCCGTCCGGGCGCAGTTTTGCCCCCTCCTTGGATATAATCCTGTGCTTTTAGTCGCAGTATTTCCCATGAGCGCCGATCAGAAAACCCAGCTTGCCGACCTTCTCCGTGCTGCTCTCCTGAGCGTGGCCCCCGAGCAGGCCGAAACCCCCATCAACCTCGAGCGGCCGAAACAGGCCGGTCACGGGGATTTTGCAAGCAATCTGGCGCTGCAGCTGGCCAAACCCCTCAAGCGCAATCCACGTGAGCTGGCGGCCCTGTTGCTGGCCGAATTGCCGCCCTCGCAACTGGTCGTCAAGGCCGAGGTGGCCGGTGCCGGCTTCATCAACTTCACGCTGGCCTCCGACGCCAAGACGGGCGTCGTGCTTGCCGTGCTCGGCAAGGGCGAGGCCTTTGGCAGCGGTGACAAGAGCGGCGTCAAGGTGCAGGTCGAATACGTCTCCGCCAACCCCACCGGTCCGCTCCACGTGGGTCATGGCCGCGGTGCGGCATACGGGGCTTCGCTGTCCGATGTGCTCGAGTACGCCGGCTTCGAAGTGACCCGCGAGTACTACATCAACGACGCCGGCCGGCAAATGGACATTCTGGCGCTGTCCACCTGGTTGCGTTACCTGTCCGAGTTCGGCATCGATGTTCCCTTCCCTCCCAACGCTTATCAGGGCGATTACGTGAAGGACATGGGCCGGCAGATCAAGGAAGCCCACGGTGACCGCTTCGCCAAGGTGACGGCCGCCGACGTGCTGCTCAACGCCCCGGAAGGGGAGGAAGAAAAGGAAGCCCGCCTCGACGTACTGATCGCCAATGCCAAGACCCTGCTCGCCAGCGATTACGCCTGGGTGCATGGCTTTGCGCTGACCGAACAGCTGGGCGACGGCCGCGAGGACCTCGAAGAGTTCGGCGTGACCTTCGACAAGTGGTTCTCCGAGCGCTCGCTGTTCGATTGCGGCCTCGTCGAAAAGGCCATCGCCGAGCTCGAAGCGCGTGGTCACATCTACGTGCAGAACGGCGCGAAGTGGTTCCGCTCGACGACCTTCGGCGACGAAAAGGACCGTGTCGTGCAGCGCGACAACGGCCTGTACACCTATTTCGCCTCAGACATCGCCTATCACGCCAACAAGTACGAGCGTGGATTCGACCGCATCGTGGACATCTGGGGTGCCGACCATCACGGCTACATCGCCCGCGTGAAGGGCGCCCTCGAAGCCCTCGGCCTGCCGCCCGAGAAGCTCGATGTGGCGCTGGTGCAGTTTGCCGTGCTGTATCGCAACGGACAGAAGGCCGCCATGTCGACCCGCTCCGGTGAGTTCGTCACCCTGCGCGAACTGCGCAAGGAGGTCGGCAAGGACGCCTGCCGTTTCTTCTACGTGTTGCGCAAGGCCGACCAGCACCTGGACTTCGACCTTGACCTCGCCAAGAGCCAGAGCAACGAGAACCCGGTGTATTACATCCAGTACGCGCATGCACGCCTGTGCTCGGTATTGGGCCAGTGGAGCGGTGTCCTGTCTGATCTCGCCGATGCCGACCTCGGTCGCCTCGACAACGAGCGCGAACTGGCCCTGTGCGCTCGCCTGACGGCCTTCCCCGAAGTTGTCCGCAGTGCCGCAGCCGAGTATGCACCGCACCAGATCGCCTTCTACCTGAAGGATCTGGCCGGTGAATTCCACAGCTACTACAATGCTGAGCGCATGCTGGTGGACGACGAGGCGCTCAAGCTTGCCCGTCTGGCGCTTGCCGCTGCCGTGCGTCAGGTGATCCGTAACGGACTCCGGCTGCTCGGTGTCTCCGCTCCCGATTCGATGTAATTCCGGACCCGCCGTTCATGAGTCGCGATAACAAGCCACGCCTGCAGACCAAGCAGCCCAAATCGGGCAGTCGGGGCAGTACCCTGGTCGGCATCTTTGTCGGCCTGATTCTCGGAGCCTTGGTGGCGGCAGGCATTGCGCTGTACTTCACCGCGTCGTCCCCGTTCCAGAAGCCGAAACAGGAAGACAGGCCGCTTGCGCCGCCGCCCAAGCCCCAGGGCAGCGAGCCCATCGCGCTGCCGGGCAAGGCTGGTGACCGGCCGGTGGAAAAGCCGCGCTTCGACTTCTACAACGTGTTGCCCAAGGGCACCGACGCGCTGCCTGCGCCGAAGCCCGAGGAGAGCACCGAGATCGTCAAGCCGCCCAAACCCGAGAAGACGGATAAGGCTGACAAGCCCGAGAAATCCGACAAGCCCGACGATCCAGGCAAGGGCGACAAGGCCCGGGCCGACGCCGAGCGTGCCAAGGCCGAAGCTGCCCTGTCGGACAAGCCGGTCGCCCTGGAAAAATACTATCTGCAGGCGGGAGCCTTCGAGGATCCGTCCGAGGCCGACAACCTGAAGGCGCGTCTAGCGTTGATGGGGGTGGAGGCTAGCGTACAGAAGGTCGAATTGCCCGAAAAGGGCACCGTCCATCGTGTGCGCGTCGGCCCCTATCTGGGTTCTGAAGACATGAACAGGGCGCGCCTGCAGTTGTCGTCGAACGGCATCAACGCCGCCATCGTCAAGATCAAGCCCAAGGAACCAAAGCCGGCTCCGACCGCTCAATGAGTGCTTAGCCGATTCAAGGAGAAACCGTAATGCAGCGTCGTGATGTTCTCAAGCAGCTTTCCGCCCTTGCCGCTCTTGGCGCCGCCGGCATGCCCGTTTGGGCGGAGGGCGGTGGCTTCGAGCGGGTTTCTCCGCCCCAGCCGACCGATGTCAAGGGCAAGGTCGAGGTCCTGGAGTTCTTCCACTACGGTTGCCCGCACTGCAAGGCTTTCGATCCGCTGCTCGACATGTGGGTCAAGAAGCTCCCTGCCGATGTGTCCTTTCAGCGTGTGCCGGTGACTTGGGGCAATCCCCAGCTGGCTGGTCTGGCCAAGCTGCACCTGACCCTGGATGCCACCGGCGATCTGGCGCGTCTGCATTCCCAGGTTTTCGACGCCGTGCAAACCGAGAAGCTGCCTCTTCATCAGGAAGCTGCAGCCCAGGAATGGGCCGTCAAGAAGGGTGTCGACGCCAAAAAGTTTGCCGATGCCTATCGCTCCTTCAATGTAGGCGTGCATATGAAGCGGATTGAAGAGCTGGGCCGCAACTACAAGATCCAGGGTGTTCCGACCCTTGCCGTGGATGGCAAGTACTTCACGTCGGCCTCGATTGCTGGCAGCCATGAGGCGGCCCTCAAGGTGGCCGACCAGCTGATCGCCAAGGCCCGCGCCGAGCAGGGGCGCAAGTAAGTTTTCGGGCCGCGTCGCTCTTTCGGGTGGCGCGGCTTTCCGGCTGTTATCTCTTTCCGCTTTTCTCGTTTCCTTCCTGTGACTCTCCGCGTCTTCATCACCGGCGCATCAAGCGGTATCGGCGCAGCGCTTGCACGCCACTACGCCGCCCGGGGAGCGACCCTCGGCCTCTTGGGGCGGCGCGAACCGGCCCTGGCTGAACTGGCTGGCAGTTTGCCCGGCGAGCATGCCATTTACGGTGTCGATGTGGCCGATCCGGCTGCGCTGGCCGAAGCCGCGGCCGATTTCATCGCCCGCTTTGGGGTGCCTGACGTCGTCGTCGCCAATGCCGGCGTGTCGGCCGGCACGCTCACCGAAGAAGCTGACGACCTTGCCGCCTTCGAGCGCGTGATGCGCACCAACGTGCTTGGCATGGTCGCCACCTTTCAGCCTTTTGTGGCACCGATGCGCTTCCGCGGCAGCGGTCGGCTGGTGGGGATCGCCTCGGTGGCAGGCATCCGTGGTCTGCCGGGCGCCGGCGCCTACAGCGCCTCCAAGGCTGCGGTGATTGCCTACCTCGAAAGCCTGCGGGTCGAACTGCACGGCAGTGGGGTGAAAGTGGTCACCATCGCCCCGGGCTACATCGCTACGCCGATGACTGCGGTGAATACCTACCCAATGCCCTTCATGCTGCCGGCCGACGAAGCCGCCCGGCGTTTCGTGCGGGCCATCGACGCGGGAAACACTTACACCGTGATTCCCTGGCAGATGGGCGTGGTGGCGAAGTTGCTGCGCCTTCTGCCGAACTTCCTTTTCGACCGGATCTTTGTGCGGGCCGGGCGCAAGCCACGCGGCCTTCCTCTGTAGCCCCCGCCTTCCCTAGTGTGCCGCGTCGGCGCCAGGCGCTGCCGGCCGGCCATGGGTCGGGCGGGTCATCCAGATGGTCGCCAGCAGCGCCAGAAAGAGACAACCCGACAGCCAGAACACATCGTTCGCAGCCAGCGAGAAAGCTTGCACCGTGACCTGCCGTTCGAGCACGCCAAGGCTGCGGGCAAGATCGAATCCCTGGCCCTGCAGCCCGTTGAGTGCCTCGGTGGCGATCGGGTTGAAGGCGCTGACCTGCGCCGCAAGTTGTTCGTGATGCAGCGCCGCCCGGCGTTCCCACAAGGTTGTCATCAGCGAGGCCCCGAAGGCACCAAAGGTGATGCGCACGAAGTTCGACACCCCCGAGGCTGACGGGATGCGTTCCATCGGAAGCCCCGACAGCGTGATCGACACCAGAGGAATGAAGAAGCATGCCATGGCGATGCCCTGGATAATCTGCGGGATGATGATGCTGGCCGGTGTGATGTCGGTGGAGTAGCCGGAGCGCATGAATGACACCAGCGCAAAGACCATGAAGGCCACTGTGGCGATGCGTCGTGGGTCGGTGCGCGGCAGGATCTTGCCGATCACCGGCGACAGCAGCAGGGCCAGGAAGCCGATTGGTGCGGTGACCAGCCCGGCCCAGGTGGCGGTGTAGCCCATGTACTGCTGCAGCCACAGCGGCATCACCACCACGTTGCCGAAGAACACGCCGTAGCCGGTGGCCAGTGCGATCACCCCGAACAGGAAGTTGGGCCGCGCAAACAGGGTCAGATCCACCACCGGATGTTCGTCGGTCAGCTCCCACACCACGAACAGCGCGAAGCCGACGAAGGCCACTACCGCCAGCGCGATGATTTCGCCAGACTGGAACCAGTCCAGCTCCTTGCCCTTGTCGAGCATGATCTGCAGCGCTCCGACCCACACCACCAGCAGGAGCAGCCCGATCTTGTCGATGGGGAGCTTGCGGGTGACGGATTCGCGTTCCTTGAGCAGTTGCCAGCTCATCCATGCCGCGCCGAGGCCGACCGGGATATTGATGTAAAAGATCCATGGCCACGACAGGTTGTCCGACAGCCAGCCGCCGAGGATCGGCCCCATCACCGGCGCGACCAGCGTGGTCATCGACCACATGGCCAGCGCCATGCCGGCTTTCTCCCGCGGGTAGGCCTGCAGCAGCAGGGATTGCGACAGCGGAATCATCGGTCCGGCCACCAGACCCTGCAGGACTCGCGCGGCGATGAGCATTTCAAGGCTGCTTGCCATGCCGCACAGCAGCGAGGCGATGACGAACAGCACCACCGAGGTAGCGAACAGGCGCACTTGTCCGAAACGCTGGCTGAGCCAGCCGGTGAGGGGCACGGCAATGGCGTTGGCGACGCCGAAGGAGGTGATCACCCAGGTGCCCTGACCTGGGCTCACGCCCAGGTCGCCGGCAATGTTGGGTATGGACACGTTGGCGATGGTGGTGTCCAGTACATTCATGAAGGTCGCCAGCGACAGCGCGACGGTGGCCAGCCGCCGCGCCCCGGGTTCCAGGGGCGGCAGGGGAGCAGGGGTGGCGCTCATGGCTCAGGCTCGCGTGCGGCGCGGGGCGGCCTGGTTGGCGGCGGCCGGGGGGATGGTCGGCAGGGTGAGCTCCGGCAAGTCTGCCGCCTGGCCACCGTTGTTGGCCGAGATGATGGCCCGGATGCGTTCGCGGGCGGCCTTGCCGAAGTCGGCGAAGACCTCTGTGCTTGCCACTGGTGCCGGTGCGGCGGTGGTCAGTGGGGCGTCGCCGCCTTCCCGCATGTCCACCTCGACTTGCATCGACAGGCCGATGCGTAGCGGGTGGGCAGCGAGCTCCTGCGCATCGAGGGTGATCCGGACCGGTATGCGCTGGACCACCTTGATCCAGTTGCCGCTGGCGTTCTGAGCAGGCAACAGGGCAAATGCCGCGCCGGTGCCGGCGGCCAGGCCGGCGACCTTGCCGTGGTATTCAACGCCGCTGCCGTACAGGTCGGCGGTCACGGTGACCGGCTGGCCGATGCGCATGCCGCGCAGCTGGCTCTCCTTGAAGTTGGCATCTATCCACACCTGCTCCAAGGGCACGACGGCCATCAGCGGGGCGCCGGCAGCCACGCGCTGGCCGATCTGCACCGAGCGGCGCGCCACTTGGCCACTGATCGGGGCCGGAATGGCGGTGCGGGCCAGGGCCAGATAGGCTTCTTCAACCCTGGCTGCCGCGCGCTGCACATTGGGATGGGTATCGACGTGGGTGCCGCTGGTCTGGACCCGGTTGGTGCCAAGCTGCTCGCGAGCGGTGAATACTGCTGTTTCGGCCGCGCGAAGGGCTGCGCGGGCGTGTTCGATCTCTTCGCCAGCCACGGCGCCGGTATCGGCGATCTGCTGGCGGCGGGCGAGGTCGTCCTTGGCTTTGGCAAGGTCGGCCTCGCGCTGCTTGATGGTCGCTTCGAAGGCGCTGCCACCGGCGTAAAGGGCGCGCGCCTCGCGCACGGTCTGGCCGAGCTGGGCCTCGGCCTGCTGCAGGGCCACGCGGGCGTCGGACGGGTCGAGGCGCACCAGCGGCTGACCGGCCTTGACCTGCTGGGTGTCGTCGGCATCGATGGAAACGACGGTGCCGGCCACTTGCGGGGTGATCTGGACCACGTTGCCGGCCACGTAGGCGTCGTCGGTGTGCTCCATGAAGCGGCCGTGGGTGGCCCACCAGCCGCCCCAGGCGGCACCGGTCAGCGCGAAAGCGGCGGCAATGGCAATGAGGCTGCGCTTGCGCCGGCGGTTGGCGGGGATCTCTGTGTTGGGGGTGTTCATGGTCCGGTTCCTTCTGCGGGATTAGTTGGACGGGGTGTTCGGGGTGTAGCCGCCGCCGAGGGCGCGGGCGAGGCCGGCGCTGGCCTCAAGGCGGCGGGTCCGCAGCTCGGCTGTAAGGCGGCGCTGGGCGAGGAGCGGGGTTTCGGCGGCAAGCACGGCGGTGTAGCTGGCCAGTCCGGCCTTGTAGCGCACTTCGGTGAGGCGCCAGGCCTCCTCGTAGCGGGCCAGTGCGGCTTGCTGGTCGCGCCCTTCCGCGTCGGCCCCACGCCAGCTGGCGAGCTGGTCGGCCACGTCGCGCAAGGCATCGACCAGGGTGGCGTTGTACTGGGCGACGGCTGCGTCCTGGTCGGCATGACGACCGGCGAGATTGGCGCGCAGACGCCCGCTGTCGAAGACCGGTAGATGGAAGGCCGGGCCGACGCCGAGCACCCGGCTGCCGCTCTCGAACAGGTTGCCGAGGCCGAGGGACTGGAGGCCGACGAATGCATTCAGGTTCACGTTGGGGTAGAACCCGGCGCGTGCGGCGTCGCTGTCGCGGGCGCTGGCCTCGACGCGCCAGCGCTGA
>APMI01002031.1_pt1 | contig 26387 bp, 15 predicted proteins | sample 667938 | NCBI WGS metagenome assembly APMI01 (sample SAMN01084076, study PRJNA167559) | wastewater metagenome | biome: Wastewater | place: Denmark: Ejby Moelle, Odense | collected 2011-11-28
GTCGGATTGCCGATCCCGCGCGCATCCGTCCCGGCCAGAATATCTTGGTACCGCTGAGCCCGGCCGCCGGCTTCCGAGCGGTCGAATATCATGTCGCCCGTGGCGAATCCCTCTCGGGCATCGCCTTGCGCATCTACGGCGACGCGCAAATGTGGCGGGCCATCTATCGCGACAACGAGCGGCAGTTGCCGAACCCCGACTTGATCCAGCCGGGACAGGTATTGATCCTGAGACCGCGGGTGCCGCAATGAGCCTGCAATCCGTACGAGATTTCTTTTCTGCCCGCAACATGGACATGTCCATCATCGAGCTGGAGGTCAGCACCGCCACCGTCGAACTCGCCGCGCAAGCCCACGGCGTGGAACCCGGCCGTATCGCCAAGACGCTCTCCTTTCGCTTGGGCGATGGTCGCGTCATCATTCTGGTGGCACGCGGCGACGCACGCATCGATAACCGGAAATTCAAGGCCGTCTTTGGTAAGGGAAAGATGTCACCGCCGGAAGAGGTTGTCGCGCTTACCGGTCACCCCGTCGGCGGCGTTTGTCCGTTTGGTCTGGCGCAGCCACTACCGATCTATCTGGACAAGTCATTGCAGGATTTCGATGAAGTATTGCCCGCTGCCGGCGCTATCCATACCGCTGTGCGGATCAGCCCGGCGCTACTGGCCGCAGTGACCGACGGCGAGTGGGTTGATGTCTGCCTGCTGCGCGGTCCCTGATTCCGCTGACTTGGCAATGACTATTCGGTCAAATTCGGACGATCCAGCCCACTCAAAGCCCCAACGCCTGGCGGGTCATGCGGTAACCTGACTCGATCAGCTGGTCGACGGTCTGTCGCGAAAAATCATAGTCTTTCGATGAAGGTTCGCCTTCGCTGTTTTCCCGGACAATGCGGGTGATTGTCATCGGCGCGTCTTCGCCCATCATTTCGATGAAACGTGGCCGATGCCGGAGGCGGGCAACGGTATCGGCAGGCATTTCGGCGACAATTTCATCGACCAGTTTCCGGAAGTCGCGAATCAGGTCGCGAGTCTTCACGTCGCTGCGGATGCGTTCGCAGTAGAGTATTTCGCTTTGCCTGGCCATGGCTTCCGCCAGATTGCCGGGCAAGGCAGTTCTCGTGCCGGGAAACAGGTCGATGATGAAGACGCGCTTGCCGGCAGAACCGCAGCGTTTCACCACTAGGTCCAACGGCGAATTGCTGACGATTCCCCCATCCCAATAGTGTTTGCCATCGATAGTCGTCCACGGGAATCCTGGCGGTAAACTGCCGCTGGCGATGATGTGTTCGGGGGTCAGGTCGTCAACGTAGCTGTCGAAAACAACGAGTTCGCTGGTCTGGATATCGACCGCACTCACCATCAGCCGGACCGGGCTCGATTTCAGCTTGCTGAAATCAACGTACTTTTCCAGCAGTTTAATCGCCGGCGTTGTGTCGTAAAGGCTGGACCAGTGGCTTGGCATCTGTTCCAGACTGAGCATCGGCATGAACCAGCGCGGCCTGAAGAACTGGGGAACGCCAAACATGGCGATCAGCCCGCAAGCGACCTGCTGGCGTAGACTCTCGTCCGGCAAGTCAGGCGACAGGGTGCTTATATCGTTCCAGAAAGACGCCAGTGCATCGGCGGCTCGATCGGGGTTGCCGGCAATGATTGCGCCATTGAAGGCGCCAATCGAGACGCCGGCGACCACATCCGGGCGAATGCCGGATTCTTCCAGCGCTCTCACTGCGCCACACTCGAATCCACCAAAGGCACCGCCGCCCTGCAGAATGTAGATCGTCTGGTTGGGGATATGACTCAGCTGGTAGTCTGGATCTGACAGACTCGGTTTGCTGGACTTGAGATTCACCCGATGCTTGATGAGAAGTTCAACAACCTTGGTCTCGTCCGTCGGCCTGCCGAGGGAAAAGAGGGCGCGGGGCACATCGTCCCGCAGATAGAAGGCTGCGAACGATCCGGCCTGTAAGGATCCACGCTCGACTTTTTCATCCCCGGATTCGAAAAGGCCCAGCAGGTTAAAGCTCAGATCGAACATCTGACTATAGAAATAGGGGACCTCGTCGTAGGGGAGGCGTTGGCCGAGCATGTTCCGGGCCGCCAGTTTTCCCTGCTTGATGGCATTGTCCCAGTGTTCGATACGGTGCTGCCGGTTGAAAACCGGGTCGAAAAAGTTCGCGACATCACCGGCAGCAAAAACATTGGGCTGCGTGGTTTGCAGAAAGCGATCGACCACAATACCGTCGCCAACCTCGATGCCGCTTCCCCGCAGGAAACCTGTTTCAGGGCTCACGCCGGCGCCGATCACCACCATATCGCAGGCAATGGTTCTGCCGGCCTGAGTCACCACCGCTTCAACTGCAGCTTCGCCTTGGAACATTGCCGGCGCGTCACCGACGATAACCTCGACCCCTTGCGCTTCGAAGGCGCGCTTGAAAAAGGACGACATCTCCGGATTGTGCAATTTATTGAGCAGCACCCCGCGCTCGATCAGGGTCACCGCCAGGCCTCTTTGCCGCAGTGACGCGGCAACCTCCAGGCCAATGAAGCTGCCGCCAATAACCACGGCATGCTGTCCCTTGTGCGCACTCGAACGGATGGATTCGGCATCGGTCAGCGAGTAAAGATGAAAAATGCCAGGAAGCGCCGCACCGGGCAGAGACAAACGGCAGGGCGATGCGCCGGTCGCGATCAGCAACTTCTGATAGTGGATCTTCTTTCCAGGCAAGGTGTGGAGCATCTGCCGCTTTGAATCAACTGCCGTGACGGGACTATCCAGGGCGAGATCGATGTCCAGTTCGCGGTACCTGGTCTGGCTAAGAATGAGCCGGGGCGGCGGCGCCCGCTCGGCAGTAATGGCAAGCTTCGATAGCGGTGGCCGTTGATAGGGGAGATGCCGTTCTGCTCCCAGGAGGAGAATGCCTCCCTCGGCGCCCTCGGCTCTCAAGGTTTCCACGGCCGTAGCACCGGCCAGCCCGCCACCGACGACGACAAAATCGAAACTCCGTGTCATGTATGAATTCTCGCTGATCTGCTTGCCGTGTCATTGGGGCGTAATGTCACCTGCGCACCAAGAATGGATCAGGGCTGCGCCTCCACCTCATCGAACATCAACCCGCTGCTTCCTTCTCCACGGCCAACCTCGCGTCGACGGCGGGTCCATATGTAGGTTGTTCCGTTACTGCTGCATGCCAGTACGCGCTCGCGCAGCAGGCGCACACCCTCGCGAGGGACCTCCTCCTCGCGGATGACGCCGCCGGGCGCGGGTAGCAGCAAGCCACGCGGAACCCTGGTAGACGGCGCAAGCAGCGCGAGCCGCAGCCGACGCGGTAGCCCGGATTCCAGCTCCAGCGGAAACCAGTGCGGCGGCGCGGCAGTCATCAGGCGATAGGCAAGTGCAGCGTCGGCCACCGGGGCACGCTCGGGCGCCGGTGGAGCGGTTTCCGCCCGTGGCTTGGCACGGCCATCTCCGCCTTCCGTCGCATACTCGATCGCCCAGACAAGATTCGCCATCTCGTCGCGCATGAGTCGAACGTCCTCGATCACCGGGCCGATGAGCGGATGACCAGCGACATGGGGCAGCACCAGCGCCGGCACGCGGCCGCCATCAGGTGTCGCCGGCGTCATGAAGCTCCAGCCTGGATCGTTAGCGCTCGGTGCGCGCGCGGCGCTTGCAATACGCGTGGCAAGGCCGAAATTATCCTCGACCTCGAGCGAGACAACCTCGGCTACGACACCGATCGGCATGCGTACCGGGACCATGAACATGTCGTTGGCGTAGACGAGGCCGAATTCCAGCAGCGCCATGCGCGCCAGATCGGCGGTCGAGGCATCGATGGCGCCCAGGTCGATGCCCGCATCCTCCATCTCGAAATATCGAGGGAGCGGCATGCCGCGGAATCGTACCGGCGTGGGGAGGGTTGTGATCGTCAATGACGCCGGCGGCGGCGCGTTCGCCGGAACGGCAACGGCGTCGAAGCTCGCCCAGCCCACTCGCCCACCGCGTTCGCTTTCCGCGACCAGCGCGTGCGACCAGCTTGGCGCGAGCAGGCGCGCACGATATTCGAAGCGCTCGGCGTCCCAGGCGTCATGACCGGCACCGGGTTCGGCATGTACGGCGGCCAGCCACTCGCGCCATGCCTGTAGCGCGGGCTTGAGCTGTGCGGCGTCGGTGTCGGAGAGCCCGAGCCGAGTCAACGTGCAGCCGGGCGCTCCGGCGTCGTCGTGGCAGGCCTTGCCGTCGGGCAGCCGTCCGGCTGCGACGCGCGCCAGCGCTACAGCCTGCGGATCGAGCAATGCCTCGTCGCCGGTCGGCACCGCCAGAGGATACTCGCGCGCGATTTCGCCGATCAGCGATATCAAGCCGGCTTCGCGCAGCCGGTGCACGAGCTCGCGCCCCACATCGATGCGTTGGCGCATCGTCCATCGCGACGCCGCCAGAGTGACCTCGCACTCGATCAGCATATCGAGCGGCGGTCCCGCCGGATCGAGCTGCACGCGCCGACCTGTAGCCAACTCAAGTTCCGCGAAGGCGTGGGTGCGTAGAGTCGCACTGGCCAGGACCGGTGTACCCGCGTCCTCGCCGTCGAACTCGCCCATCACCCATTGCCGGGCCAGCAACCAAGCCGGGTCGTGCACGGCCGCAGCCAGACCTGGCGTCAGGTCGTCGCCACGCGTGCGTGGCTCGATGCGAAGGTAGAGTGAGTTCATGGCGCTACCGGCGTCGTCCACAGATCGGCGAGGCTGTCGGTCCCGTCGCCGTCAAGCAGCAGCAAGGCAGGCAGCAGCGCGCCCGCGCGGGCGACCAGGTCGGGGTCGACGGCACGCAGCTTGGCAAGCGCGAGCGCCTCAAGTAAATGGGCGAGCACGTCATCCTCGGTCCAGGTTTCACGCGACGCCTCGGGCACGAGCAGCAGCATGGTGTTAGGTGCGGCTTGCGAGGCGGCGGGTGCGTCGAAGACGATCGCAGTGTCGAGCTCGGCTTGCGGTACGACCTCGTTCCAGGCGTCGATGAACAAGCCCGCGACATGCTTCGTATGCGCCAGGTCGAGCGTTGCGGTCTGTGCGACGACATAGGACGTCCGGGAGGGTGCGGTCGGGCCAGGCAAGGCAGTCCAGCGCTCGCCGGGCGCCAACGGGTGCTGCGCCACGGTGAGGACGTATGCCGAGCTCCGGGCACCGGAGAGTGCGTCGGCCTGGCCGAGTACCGCATCGAGGCGTGCCACCGGCTCGCGCACACTCGCCACCCGGGCGATGAAGGCGCGAATATCCGGTGGCGTCGCGGCAATCGGGGCCGCGAGGGCGGTAGCGAGCATGGCGCCGTCGACTGCGAGTCGTGCAACGACGATGATTTCCGGTCCGGCAAGAACGCGCATGCGTTCGGCAACTGTTCGCGCCCGGTCGCCGGCCTCGGCAATGCGTCGGTCCAGCTCACGCAGTACCGACGCAACGGCTGCGGTGAGCGCGCCAGCGCTGGGAATCGCGTCGATGCCGAAGAGTTCGGCGGTCTCGAGCGCTTGCAAGCGCGCGGCGTCATTACCGGCAGCGGCGAGCGCGTCGCGTGCCGCCACGGCCTGCCCATTTAGAGTCGAAAGCCGTCTATCGAGCTCATTATCCTGGTCGAGAGCAAGGCCCACAGTCTGGCCCAGCGCATCGAAATCGGCTGGCGCTAGAGCGCGCGCGCCACCGAGCATGCGGCGGAGCGTCGCAGCGAGCTCGATGACCTCGGCAAGGGACCAGTCGCCGGAACGGCCTGCGCGCTTGTCCTCGGGCTGCAGTGTCGGCGCGCCGACACTGGCGGCGGGACGTTGCGATTCAAGCAAGTCGAGAAGGCGCCGATCCAATATGGGCGTCTTCATCAGGACGATATCTATTGCGCCAAGTCCGCGCTGCGCCGTCGCGTCCGCGAACAGTGCCGCAAGCGTTGTCGTCACCGGTATCGCCGTACCGTCCGCGAGCGCGAACGTCGCTCCGATCACGATTGACGACGGGTCGGGAAGCTGGCGTTCGAGCCAAGCCTCAAGCGCCGGTTCAGCCGACGCCCGCGGAGTTGCCATCCAATGGGAAATGCCCGCCTCGCCGGGCTCGAAGAGCGCCAGGACCTTGTGCGTCGTGGCGATGCCGCGCTGACCGATACGTGTGACCTCGATCTCGTCCGGCACGGCGACCGGTCCGCCCGCGAGCAGGTCGCTGGCGGCACCGGCGCGCATCGGCGTACCGGCGAGCATGTGGTGCACAGCCTCGGCGAGCAGAAGATCGGCAAGCGCATCGATCCGCTCTGCGGCGTCGTCGAGGATCGGCGCGATCGCGTTGCGGCCTGCGGTATCGAGCGAGGCGAGCCGTGCTGCGTCGGGTTGGCTGGTGCCGTCATAGCCGGCCAGGCGCAGCAACGCGAGGCCGTCGACGACGTTGTCCGCCGCAATGTTTTCCGCTTGCAGCCCGCTCGCCTCGCGCTTGTTGGCGACGAGCGGGGCTACGGCGCGCACGCGTGCGATCAGGGCCGGTGCTGTGCTCGCGAGTCTGTGCTCGCGAGCCGGCGCTCGATGCGATAGCCGAGCAACGCGCCCAGCGGCTGGCCAGCGCGCAGGCCTTCGAGCAGCTCCAGCGCGCCACGGACGCGGGCAGACGACAGGTCGACCGCAAACGCATTGCCGTGGCCCTGCACCCGATGCGCTTTGTCGGCGGAGAGCAGGACCGCAGCAGTCATCGCGTGCTGGGTGCTCGGGGCATGAACGTATCCCGCAATCTGCGACGCACTGCCGGAAGGAAAGGTGTCGAGCCAGCCGAAGGCGCCGACGACGATTCCCGGCTTGATGGGCGGTGCGCCGCCGACCGAGGTCGCGCCATCGCTGCGTAATTGGTCGAGTCCCGCGATGGCAAAGCCCGTATACCAAGCGTCCAGCCGGTGGGTGAGCAGCCCGAGCACGGCACCCAGCGCGGCCTCGAGGCGCGCCGGCGATAGCCGGGCGAGGCGGCCCATGTCTTCCCGCAGCTGCCAAAACTCGAAGGCAGCCGGTACCGGTTGGAGACCGTTGTCGAGCAGGAACGCGATGGTGTTGGTGGAATCGGATGGCGCGGGGGATCGCAGCCGAGCCTCCATCGTTCCGAGCGGTGCCAGCGGATCGTCGAAGATGGGCACGGGACGGCCATTGGCCAGTGCGTCGTCGATCATCCATTGTCGTGCAGCGCGATCAGCCGTGTGCAGGATCGCTTGACGCGCCAGCTCGTAGAGCAGGGTAAATGGGCGCGGTGGTCCACCAATGCCATCGAGCAGCTCGAGCGTCATCAACGGCACGGGCGCCACTGGATGCGGGTTGGTGAATTCTGGCCACCGCAACGCGCGGAGCTGTATCACCGCCGCTGCGTCGCCGACCATCGCCAAGGTGAGCGGTGCCACGTCGCTAAACAGGCCGGCCATGCCGATCGGGGTAATCGTTGGTGAAGGATCGCCGAGAGCCGCGAGCAGACCACGGACCTTCTGGTGCGCGGCAAAGGTTGTTTTGCGGTCGTGAATATCCATGCTCGGCAACACGGCCGAGAGCAGCGCCGGATCGAGCACGGCGCGGACACCGAGGCTGCGCACGTTGGCATCGAAGCGAAGAATCTCAAGCAGCCTCCGGCCAGGATTACTCATCACCGGATCGCTGCGGCGCGGTTCGGACACGCGCAGAATGTCGGCGAGCGCCGGCTCGAAGACGTGTGCGCGCAGCCGATCGAGCAGATCGAGAAGCGCCGCCGGCTCGGCATCAAGGCGGGCTCGATCGGCGATTCGCACCGGCAGTACGCCATAGGGCTGCGCTCCGATGCGCAGCGTGGCGAATGGGCCGGTGGCGCTCACTTGCTCGCGCATCACGCCGAGCGAATAAGCGATCGATTCCGGCGCGACCGAGGGTGCGAGCATTCGTTCGATGGCATCGGTTGTGGTCGATGCGAGCAGACTGCGCAGCAGGCGCTCATGACTCGCCAGGTCGTCATCCGAGCCGGCGAGCCGGCCGAACGTGCCAGGCGGCAGGCCGAGCGCGCGATCCAGGCGGAAGCCTGCTGTTTCAGCACCGTCGAAGCTGCGCGGCGGCCCTCCCGGTTCCCAAGATGTGCTGCGCCGCTGCGCGCGACCACGGTCGAGGCGATAGGCGAGTTCGTCGCGATAGAGGTGATCGGCATCCGGATGTGCGCGATACTCGGTCCGCTCCTCGCCGAGCGCGTTGGTCGGCGAGCCCGGGACCATTAACGATACGCCGTTGGTGCAGCGATGCGCATCGATCAGCCGCACGAATTCGCCTGACTGAGCCGACGGATTGATCGTTGCGCGAACGCCGACAGCGACGAGCCGCGTCACCCGCTCGCCCGGTGAGAGCGGGATTTCGAGGGCCATGCCAGCATCGAGCGCGGCCTTGAAATCATGCAGCCAGCGCGCACCACCACCGAGCGGTTGTCCCGAATCGGCATCGTCGCGCATTGGGTCGGCTCCAAGCACCAGCGGTTCGCGCACTAGGTTTGGCGTGACGCTGCGAATCGGCGCGTTGCCGGGATTCGTCCAGGCGAATGCAACGAAGCGATCAGGAAGCAATCGCGCGGTGGCAGCGCGCGTCCATCCGGACGGTCGTTGTACGTTCGTGCTGCCGGTCGCAAGCCACAGCGCGCGCAATGGCCCGACACGGCGCGCGAGTTCGCGCCAAACCGCTAGCCAGTCCCGCTCGTCGCGTCCGGATTCAATGCTGAGCAGGTAGTTTTTCTGCAGTTCACGCTCTTCGCGGGTAAGCGCCGGCTCGTGGCCGTCGGCATGGATATCGTCGGGATAAATCCGCACCAGGAGCCGATGCGGCCCCGACGCGTAGCGTGTTTCAAGCCGTACTGGCAGCAACAGAAGCGGCAAATCCGCGGCGACCAGATTGAAGCCAGGATCATTCCCCAGGCCTTGCAGGCGCGCCTTGTCGAGCTCGGCCCGCGCTGTTTCGAGCGCGGCGCGCGCGGCGTCGCGGTCGCCGTCTCGAGTTGCCGCGATGGACAGGGCGTCCGCCGCCGTCTGCAGCGCCGCGCGCGCGGTGGCAATTGCAGCGAGCGCGGCCGCAGACATCATGGCAGCACCGCACCGATGTGGATCGACAACCGGAAGGGCCGCCGCACTGCGATCGCCGCGAGCGCATCGCTGGACGCCGACCAGCGTGGCTCGAATGCAAAGGTCGAGGGCCGCGTCTGCACTTTGCCGCCGAAACCGGAGGTTTCCAGTGTGGCGAGATCGATATGCCCGGTCGCGTTTGGCCGCAGCGATTCCCAGACGACATCGGACCAACTGGACCAGCGCGTCGCGTCCTCGGCACGGAGGTCGCCATCGGAGCCCGAAAAGCCGAAGCTTAGCTCGCGCGGTTGCTCCTGAATGACCAGGAAGTAGCCGTTGGGCGCCGCTGCCGTGCCACCTCTGGCGTCGTCCGGGGTGACGCGAAAACCGAGATAGACAAGGTCTTCGCCAAGATCTCCGCGGAAGACCGGGAATTCGCTCGATGGCCCGCCGATCATCGCATTGGGCGTACGTGCGCCGCCACCCGCCCTCGCCTTCTGCAGGAACATCGTAGCGTTCGGAAAGCGGCGGACAAGTTCTCCGCGAATGATCATCACGAGCTGCGCGGCCGCACCCCCGTCGGGATGTTCCCCCAGAGCGCTGTTGGTTCCCCAGGTGTGGATCGGCGCGATGTCGCTGACCGGCGCATTGACGCGGCCAGCGGTTGCCGTTGTGTCCCAGAAGCGCGCGAATACCGTGCCGCGCTGATCGGTCGGAAACCCGCGCCACAGTAGCTCGCGAGCCATCTCGTGATTGAGGCCGACCATGTAGGACTCGATGAAGGCGCGATTGGCGGCGATTGCGATGACGCTTTCGGGCGGTACGCTGTCGACGCCTGGCATCAACCATTGCGTGCCGAGCTCGATCAGCGGCAACACCATGGGTGTGTCGATCCGCGGAGCAGCGATCACGGGGGCCATGCGATCGGCTGGCTCCCAGACGCCTGCCGGAATCGCGAGCTGGCCACGCACGCGCTTGGGAATCGTGCGGCGTGGGTCGAGCGAAGTCGCGAGGCGATCAGCGAGCGCGACCGGATCGAGTGCGACGCAGGCGGTTTGCGGTGCCCGGCGCGCCAGCTTCGCGGCAATCGCTGTGGCGGCATTTAACCGCGTGCGCAAGACCGATGGCAGCAATGGTATCGGGTCTGGTGCGGCGCCCTGTGTCCAGGCGGGCGGCAGATGTGCGGCCTGTGGTGTCGGGCGCGACAGAACGCGTGCCGTGCCCTGGGCAAGTGCACTGAGTACATGACCGATGCGTGGGGCGAGATCATTTGCCCGACGCAAACGCCGGCCGACCGGGCCCGTTGCGCGCATGGCCTTACGGAAGGCGCCCGACAACGCGCTCAGCGGAAGACAGGAGTTGCGTGCGAGCCCCCGCAGCGTGAACGCCGGATGGACGCGCACGCGCGCCGCACCGGGGCTGGCAAATGCAATTACGCTCCCGTCGCTCACCAACGGTGTCATCCGCCTTGCATAAATGCGGCTCGACGCCGCCACCGCCAGTTCGCCCTGGCGCAGGATCTGGTTGGCACGCAGTATCTCACCGGCCTGATCCCAGCAGGCAGCCATCAGTTCCTCCTGGCGCTCTTGAACGACTCGGGTTCCGAGGGCAGCGGCGATGCGGCGCACGGGATCACGATTGAGTTCGTCGAGCCAGGTTGCACCGGGTGCGCCGCGCGGGGCGCCAGCATGCCAGCGCCCGTAACGCGGCGGGCCGATGCGATTCGTCTGGTCGAGCAGGCTGCCGATCGCTTGCTCAAGGGCTGATGGAACGGCTGGACGGTTGGAATTCCTAGGGCCGAGCGCGCCATCGAGTGCGAGCGTATCCGGCGCCCCCGATGCTGCGATGCCGCCGCCGGGCGCGCTCACGTCAAGCGGCCGGGTGCCGATTCCTGTCAGGCCGGGGCGCGGCTGCAGCCGGCGCACCAGCGACTCAAAGCCAGTCTCCTCGCCGGTTGTGAATTCCCAGTAGTGATAGGTGGGGAGTTCGACCGGTCCGCTTGCGCCCCAGGCCGGCGTTAGTGCATTGGCCGCGACAATTTCCTGCCCCAGCCCCGCTCGCCGCCCCGCCTCGAAAGTTGGGACGACGCAGGCCCGGTAGCGGGTTTTCGGCTGCAGTCGCCTTGGGCAAAGCAGACGCGAGAGGGCACGCATCGGATCGTGTGCAATGAGCGCACCGACATCCTCCCCGGCTGAGATGCCGGAGACCTGTGCATGCGCCCAGGCATGCGTCTGGTCAAGCGGGGGAAGCTGGCTCGCATCATTCACGGAAAGGCGTGGTAGCGGCGTGCCTGGCGTCAGGGTGGCGGCACTCAACGGCACGACGACGAGCGCGATCCAAGGCCGCAGCGTGTCGTTGGATGCCGTGGGCGCGAAGGGCGTCATCAGCCAAGGCAGGCCAGGGAGGCGGAACTCGATTGCGCAGAGCTGGTCGGGATCGGCATCGAGCGCTTCGCGTACAGGCGTTTCGCGCACAATCTGGCGCCGGTCGATTGCGACGACGTCGCCGGGACCATAGAGCGCGAACGAAGGTCCGGCCATCGTGCGCTGGGTGGGCGTCGGTATTGTGGCCGGATCCGTCCACTGCTGCGTGTGTTCGATTGCGGCCGACACCGGCACGGCAGGTCTGGCGACGATGACGGCATCCCCTTCGCGCTGCGTGATCAGTGTGCCGACGCCGAGCCTGAGATGACGAAGGAAGCGGTAGCTCATCGCTCAAGCCGCCTCATGGATCGCGATTACGGTCGTCGCGTCCGCTGGCCGGCCGCCCAGCCGGCGATGATCTTGGGCCTCGGCAGCGCTGCCAACGGTGCCGCCCGGCACCGCGTCGAGGTGATCCGCGCTTGCTGCGCGCCAGCGCTCTCCCGGCACCGCGATAGCACGATCCTTCGGGCCATCGAACTGGAGGTCGCCACGGATGCCGTCATCGGCCATCGCCGCGATCAATCCGGTCGCCATCACGGGCTTTTTGCGGCGCCGTGTAATACGCGATGGACGCGCGATCTGGTCGATGACACGTTCCTCGTAGTCGATCGCGATGTGCGTACCGAGGAGCCCCGTGCGCGGATCGGCGGCAGGAAGCCGCATCGCCAGCGAAGTGGTTGCCTCGCCCCCGGCTTGCATGCGCTCGAAGGCGGGGCGCGCGAGCTTCTCGTCCTCACTCAGCGCCTCGTACTGGCCAGGAGCGAAGTCGTCCAGCAATGGCGCCGCTGTGTTGCTGCGGCCAGCGACGACGATTTCCTTCAGCACGAACATTGCCCCTCCACCTTCCGGCGTCGCAGAGCCGAAACGTGCGAGGCGCTTGCCGAAGGGCAGCAGACGCTGGTGCAGGGCGACGCCGCCCAGCGGATGGAGAAGGGCGGCGCCACTCGCCCCGGCATCGCGCAGGACAACCATGTCGGCCGCTTCGGGCGGTGGCAACGTGATCCAGGACTCCAACCGTGCGATCTCCTCTGTCAGCTTGGGCAACAGGTCGATCATCGGCAGCGTGGTTGGCTGCGGGTCGCCGGCGCGCGCCTCGAACGGAATGCGATGGCGGCCGAGGAAGACGACCTCGACAAAGCCTACGGCATGCCACGGCTTGGTGCCGCTCAGCGTTGCCATCAGCTGAGCCTGGATCAGTGGTCTTCCGCCGAGCGTGACCTCGATCGTGGCGCCGAGATCGACGATGAAACCGAAAGGATCGAGTTCGATCAGCGCGTCGAAGAAGATCATCGCTGCGGCACCGAGATCGCCGATGGCGGTCTGAACTTGCGCCGAAAGTTCAGCTCGAGCGCCGAACTGGATCGTGTTCGCCGTCAGCGCGAGATAGCTCTCGAGCCGGAAGCGCGGGTTCTCGCTGTCGGCGAGCGACAGCGAGAGGCGGCGCAGCACGGGAAATCCCGGCGGTGGCGTGAAGCGCGGATTGAAGCCGCCAGCCGCCAGCGCGAAGGCCTTGGTCGCACCCCAGCCCAGGCGCAGGGCCATGTCGCCGGTCAGCGTGAAGCCGGCCAGACGAGAGTCGACGAAAGACGCGTCGATGGACGCCTCGCTCCGATCGAAGTCGAGGATGCCAACGACGTCGAGGCGCAAATCGACGACTGCCGCGTTTTTGTCGGGCAGCACCGCGCGCATGCGTCCGAGCAGGACGAGGCGCAAGGGTGAGGGCAGTTCCAGAATCAGCGCCGCCTCGATCGTGATGAGTTGCGTCGGGCCCCAGCCGACTTTGACCATCGGTCCGAACACGAAGCGGCCCTCGGCCGGCGGGAATATCCGCTGCAAGGCGCCGATCAGGCTTGCTGCGTTGGCGAGGGGATCCTGCGGAAAGAGGATCCCCTCGATCGAGCGGTCGCGCACGCCGTCGCGCAACGGATCGAGCATCATCGTGCGGTTGATGCCGATCAGCCCCCCGATGCCATTGAGCGTGAAACCGAAGCCGAGCGGCATCGGCGGGAACTCGGCAGTAATGATCAGCAGCAGGGAGAAGCCCCTCTGTCCCGGCGGCAGTCCTGGCAATCGCGTCGTCAGCAGGGCGATGGCATTGAGCGCGATCTTTTTCTTGATCGAAAGCTGCACGATGCCGCCGTACTGCTCGGCGTCGTGGTCGAAAAAAAGGTAGCCGCCACCGGACACGGGGCCAGCGTCGATCTTGAGACCGACCCCCGTCGGCGGCTTGAAGCCGATGGTCAGATCGACCGGTCCGGCGTTGCCGGGGCGGAATTCGACCGCGAGCTGGAAGCCGATCTCGGTGACCTGGAAGCGCACCGGCCCGACCTTGCCGGAAAACACTGCCGCGGCAAAGGCGCGCAGTGTCGGTGTCGACTGGTTCGTCGCATCGGCGGCAAGCGCCACGCGCACAGCATCGACCTTGATCGGGCCAAGCGCGAGATCGGGCTTGACGGTCACGTCGAAGCCCGCACCACCACGGAAGCTCACCCCGCTACAGCTCGACCATCTCAGCCCAAGATCGATCGGCACGCGCAGGCCGCCGCCGGGCAGCATCTTGGCGAGAAACCCGTCGACCTTGCCGCCGCCAATCGCAATCGCCAGGCCGTCGAGATCCAGACTGAGCGCCACCTCGCTGTCAGCGGCTGCGGCATCGATCGCCAGCGCGACCGCCATGCCGCCCAGCTCGATACCAACCGCGCCGCCGACGTCGACCAAACGCCGCGGCGTCCGCGGGGCGTAGCGCAACGCTGCATCGAAATCGAGGGTCGGGGGTGCGGCACCAGCGCCTGGATAGCGCAAGGCGATCGCGTCCGGACGCATCACTACGCCGAAGCTCTGCGCGATGTTCGATGCCGCGCCGATCTCGAGCGACACATCGCTACTCAAGGGGATCGAGCGCTGCACCTGCGACGGGATCAGTGGCAGCAGGACCAAGCCACCGAGTTTGCCCGCCTCCGGAGGGAGCTCGAGCAATGACAGGCCGAGCTCGACGTGCATTCCGGCCACCTCGGTGCCCACCAGTGGAATCCGCAGCATCATGCCCGGCATACCATCCGGGCCGGCGAAACTCCGCGCGAGGGGAACCGGGACCCGACCGAGCATTGCCGCCGGCCCGAGGGCGCGGATGATTTCGATGAGGTGGAAGGCGAGCCGGGGGAAGTCGATATCCGGCGTGCCCCAGCCGTATATGCGCCGCGGCGCGGCGAGCGGATCGCTGACCAGGGTTCCGAATTGGTTGTAATCGAGTCTACGCCGGATATGGCCGGGACGCGTGGCGGTCTCGTCGACATAGTCGATGACGAGAATGCCGAGCGTCTCGAGCGCCTGGCTCACGCCGGGCCAGGCAGCGACGAGATAATCGGTCAGCAACTGCTCGCCGAGACGCTCGCCGACTTCCGCAGCAAAGGTGGCGGGGTCGACTCCGACCGGTGCACCGGCGGAATCGACCGCGTCAATCGCCGTAACGAGGCTGCGCAGCGCTGTGAACGTCGCCTCGACGGTCTCTGGATCGGGATCGTCGATCAGGGCTTCGACGGCGATCGCCAGCTGCGCGGCATTGCCGCCGAGATCGACGAAGTCCTGCGGCAGCGATTCGACCGACCAGCCGAGCCGTAGCATAAAGCGGACGAAGGAGTCGAGATCGGCCGTCGCCTCGCGTAGTGGCGCGAAGGCGAGTGCGAGATGCTCAGCGATCGCGGCGAGGGTGTCGCGCTCACTCATAAGGGCGTGGCCCGGGGTAGCTCGGATCGTAGAGATCATCGAGCGCGCGATGTTTCGAAGGATCGATGCGATCGACCAACCAGTAGCGGCAAACGTGACAGAAAGGCCGATACTCGGCCGTATCCGCCGACAATATCGACTGTGTTCTGGGCTCTTCAATTGCGCCGCGCATCATGCAATCGCCCGCCGGGTGATAGGCGCCGCAATCGACTCCGAGACCGCCCTGGTAGAGGCCGACGATGTTGTGCCGGCGGAACGTTGCACGTTCCATTTCCGGCGTGCGGGTTAGTGTTGCGGGTAGATTACTCGGAAACTGTGGAGCGACGGGAGAACTAGCCGCCGTGCAGGGTCGCATCGGATTGTTCGCCGCAGCGTTCAGCGGGCCGCCGCTCTCGCCAATGTGCGCGAGGATTTCCGGGGCAACGAGCGGCTGCTCCCGCCTGGCCAGGGGTTCGCTGCCCGGACGCCGCAGCGGAAGCATCAACACTGGCGCAAGCCTGCTCGGGAGAACGTCGAAATCGTAGGTATCGGCCGGCGTGAAGTTCGGGTGGCACTCAAGCTGAACTTCGTCCCTGGTGATGTCAATGTCAATGATGCGCATCGCGGGTGAACTCCGGGTTCCGGTGGGTCCGAGTAGCGGGCGCTGCCGAATCTTGACTTGCATATCGAGAGCGAAGTCGCGAGCATGCTTTTTGCGCAATTGGACATGCACGGTCGTACCGACGATCTCTGGCCGTGCCACCAGTTCGCCGGCCGCGCGCAGGCGAGCCCACGCCGCCCAGACAATCTTTGAAGGCGAGATCCGTTGGTCGGTAGGGAGCGTCGTTGGAGCATCGTAAGGACCCAGCGGATCGCCGGAGCGCCGGAACAGCTCGTATCGCCATTGGCCGTTCGGGAACGCTTTGGGGGGATCCACCTGATCTGTTGGACGTTTGCCGCCGTACTCGTCCACGAGGCCGAAGACATGGCCGAGCTCATGCATGATCGGCAGCACCATGTTCGGAGACGCGCCGTGGGCCGGATTGACCATTGACGGTCGCAGCACGAAGGTCGCCCGTCCGGTTTGGCGCGCCGCCATCTCATCCTCAGTACCGTTGTAGCGCCAGAGCTTCGCCAGCACATGTTTCGGACCGAACACGGTATCCGTTACCGTCACCGCACCGAAACTCGACGCCCGGCTCAGCACGCAGACGAGGCCGGCGTCTTTGCCGCGCCGGACCGGCGACGGACGCTCCCATACCCGGCCCACCGGCAAGCGTTGTGGCGCCCCGCCGTCCTTGACGTCGCAATAAAGCGCGCCCACCAACGCTGCGATGTCGCCATCCTCGATCCGGCGACTATCCAATGACGGCGAATGAGGCGGCCTCCGACCCACAAAGGGGCGTCCCCCAGCCTGCACGGCGAAGAGCGTGTCGCGCGATTCGACGAGGCTACGACCCGCAAGCCGGCGCCAAGCGGCGAACATAGCTAGATCGATGTTGTTGAACTGTAACGGCAGCACGAAATCGTTCGCCAGCAGTGGCACCAGCCTTGTAAAGGCCGCGGAGTCGGACTCACCGACGCCGAAATCAACGAGGACCGGCAGTCCGAGGAACCGGATCAACCGCTCCAGCGTGAGTGCGCCGGCTGTATCTTCCAGATCCGTATCGGGCACCTCGTCCAGCTTGAACGGGGCATTCCCCAGGGGCGACAAGTGCTCGCTCAGCAGCGTCGTGCCGCTTTCCTCCGATGCCAGGAATAGCCCCCAGAAATTGATCGACTCGCGCAGCAGCTTGAACGGCTGCATGTCCTCGCGCGAAACGATCGGGTCGGCAAGGCGTGCCACCAGCTCGCGGAAGCGCGCCTCCTCGCCCGCAATAAAGCCATCGGCGAGAAACAGGATGTTGGTCGCGGACTCAAAGTGCTGCGGTCCGGGTCCCGCGATGAAGCTTACCGGCCGCGGAAGGGGCCACGCCGCGGCTACATGCGCGCGCACCGGTGCTGACGGCGCGAATCCGGCGGGCAATGCTGGGTGGTTCAGCCTCGCCTGAATGTTGACGGGGCTTGGCGACGGCGTACCCGTGCTGCGCAACCGTCCCGATGTGGCGTCAACCTGGACACGCGCCGGGTTGGCGCTGGTCCACGTGAGGCCCAAGCCTTCGATCACGCTTGGCCACTCAGTGATGTCGGCGGCCACGCCATCGTCGAAATCAGCGAGCAGGCGGGGCGATGCGCCAGCACTGTGGGCGACGACGCGCATCTTCTCGGGTGTCGGCCACCACTTCCGGATCCGATCATGGATATGGATGCGGATGACCGCGAGCGCTGTTCTTGCGATGGGTGTCGCTGGCCCCGTGCTGCTGCTGTTGCTGCCACTATTACCGCCGCCCACTGTTACCTCAACGACTACCGGCACACCGAGGGCCGAGCGGTCGTCCCCGACCGGCATCTCTTCCGTGTCCTTGATGTACTCGACGATCTGAAGCTCCGCCCAGACGAGAAAGTTGCGCATCCGTCGCTGCCCGGTAGCCACGGGCAGCGCGATCACTCGGCCGGTTTCGAGCTCGAAGTCAATGCCGTTGCCGTGAACAAGCGTCTTGCCCTGTGCCGTCATCGTGTCGGGTCGCGTGCGCTTGAATTCAGGTTCGAGGGAGACGCTCCCCAGACCCACCGCCGTCTGGAGCGAGGGGGCCAAGGCTCCGATTGGCAAGGACAGTTCGTTGTCGATCGTCACCGTAAGGAGGTCACGCAACGGTAAAGTCGTCATCCCGCTGAGAACATGGATATCACATTCGAGTGACCATGCGAATCCGGTGACAACTGCCATCGCGTTTGAACTCAGCGGGAAATGACAGACACTCTACCGGCGCGGTGCGGGAAATTCAATGGGGCTTTTCCATGGCGTTCTGTGCCATTGAATTGCTGCCTCGAATTGAGCGTGTGGATCGCCCGGGATTTCACGGGCAAATGGCGACAGTTCTTAATTGCATCGCACACTAAAATTGCAGCGATCAGTCATGTGTTCCGACCAATTAAAGTCGAAAATTGAGGTCAAGAATCCATGCAGGTTGGAAGCCAGCTGATTATTATGGCGTTGAGTGGAATGTCGAAAACTGACCTGCCGCCAAACGACGAAAGCTCTCCGCAGTTGCATTTACAGTCGAAAACCAGCCGATGCGATTGCTGCGGTGTCCTTCAGGGTGGGTGCTACGTGGCATCAAGGCTCTTTCAGCCAGGTACGAAGCCGCTCAGTAATCTGCTTCATAGCCGGTGTCCACAATCGCCTGGAGAATATCGTCCGGGCTGACAAAGCGGCCATGCTCGACATGCGCTTCACCTTTTTCCAGCGATACCACAATCTGGCCGATGCTTGGCAGATCCTGAATCGCGTTGGCCACGGCACGCACGCATTCTTCGTTTTTCATTCCACTGATTCTGAAAATAGCGGTTTCCATGAAATCTCCTTGCTTGCCGTTCATTTTTTCTCGGTAGTACATTCCTCAATGCTACCCCAGCGCCCGGGACAGTATTTCCAGCGTGCCTTTTCAGCGCAAATGACCTGCTTGAAAAAGGCGAGTTGATTGCAAGCGGCCAGATCGGCACGCAAGGCTGTTTGCCAATTGCTGGAGGACTGGCGATTTTTAGCCACGACGGTGGTGTCGCTGGCAGCCTTTGGTTCTCGGGCTTGAACAGGCGGTTTTGCGCTGGGCACTTGCTCGGTTTTCTTTGACTCTTCAGTTTTTTGCTCGACAACTACCGGCGCTGTGGCGGATGGGCTAAGCACCGTGCTGCGGCTGTTGGCTACCGGCAGCGGGGTACTCGGGCGCAGCAGCAATCCGCCGGCGAGCAGCACCAGTGCGGCCAGTGGTATGCCGTAGCGCAGGGCGCGCGATCCGCTGCCGGGCGCCGATGCTGACGGAGGAACGGTCGTGATTTGCAGGGTGACATCAATAGAATTCCCGGCGGCAGGTTTTGCCGCTGCCATCGGCACGCTATCCACATGTTTTCTCTGCGGCATCAAGCCGGGGGCGCCACGATAGTTGCGCAGATCGGCGGCCATCTCGGCGGCTGTCTGATAGCGCTTGTCCGGGTCTTTGGCCAGGGCGCGGGCAACGATCCGGTCGAAACTGGCCGGCAGGCGCGGGTTGCAACTTGAGGGCAGGGGCGGCACGCTGTTCAGTACCTGATAGAGAACCGCGTTGAGGTTGTCGCCGCTAAAAGGCGGGTGCCCGGTCAGCATTTCGTAGAGCAGGGCGCCCAGTGAGAAAATGTCTGAACGGCCATCAGCCTTCTGCCCGGCGATCTGTTCCGGCGACATGTATTTCGGTGAGCCGAAAGCCGTGCCCGCTACCGTCTGCGAAGCGCTCGGCAGGAGGGCGACGCCGAAATCGGCGATCTTCACCGCAGCGTTGTCGAGCACCATGATGTTGGCCGGTTTGATGTCGCGATGCACGACATCGTTGGCGTGGGCAAAAGCCAGCCCGTCGGCGATCTCGGCGGCAATTTCGGCGATGCGCTCAGGTGCCAGTACCACGCCTGAATCGAGCATCTCGCGCAGTGATCGGCCAGAGAGAAACTCCATGGCGATGAAGGCCAGATCGTCACTGCGCCCGATATCGTGGATCGTCACAATATTCGGATGATTGAGTCGCCCGGCCGATTTCGCTTCACGAAAAAAGCGCAGCTCGAATTCCCCGGATTCTTCTGGCGTGAGGCCGGCGAAACTGATCGTCTTGATCGCCACGGTACGCTCGATCAGCGGATCGTGCGCCTGGTAAACGATACCCATGGCACCGCGCCCCAGCGTAGCGGTGATTCTGTAGCGACCTAGGTGCGTGAGTGGCATTGGCTGGATGAGCAGTATGTGTGCATGATGAAAGTGATGTGCCGCAAGCGCAGACTTCGATTTCGCCTGCAAAGGCGGCCAGGAATCCAGGGTGAGAATGCTAGAATTTGCATTCTGTTGTATTTCCCTTCGTCTTGCTACCCGGTCCCATATCTTGAAAACTGCAGCGTACCGTCTTGAAGCCGTCAGCCTGTCCGAATCCGGCCGGGTGCGCGCGGTCAATGAAGATGCGGCTGCCGTCGATCACGAGTACGGCATTGCCGTGGTCGCCGACGGCATGGGTGGCCATCGTGCCGGCGATGTGGCCAGCCGCATGGCGATTGATCGGGTGCTCGGGCGTCTGCGCGCCGCGCTGGGGCGCTTCAGCGCAGGTGTGCCGCAGCCGGCAGCGCTGCCGCTGGCCGAGCAGGCTATCGCCGAGGCGAACAGTGCGATCCATGCGGCCGCCCATCCACAGTCCGGACGCAGCGGCATGGGTACAACACTGGCGCTGGCCTTCTTCCACGGTGAGCAGGTGGCGCTCGCGCATGTGGGCGACTCACGTATCTATCGTCTGCGTAGCGGCCGGCTTCAATTGCTCACGCGTGATGATTCGCTGCTGCACGACCAGATCGAACTCGGTGTAATCGCCGCAGAAGATGCCGCTGATTCGCACAATCGCCATCTCGTCACGCAGGCGCTTGGCATCGCCCCGGCGGTGACGGTACATCTGCAGCAGGAAACGCTGCGCAGCGGCGATGTTTTCCTGTTGTGCACCGACGGCCTGAGCGATCTCGTTGACGAAAAGGATATCGAACTCATTGTCGATTCGCTGAAAACCAATCTGCCGCTGGCCGCCAGCCATCTGGCCCAGCTCGCCAACGACAATGGTGGTTACGACAACATCACCGTCGCCCTGGTGCGCGTATTGGCCGATGAGGCCGGAGCCGGCGCGAGGGGCTGGATCAGCCGCCTGCTCGGCCGGCTGATGCCCGGAAAAGCGGAGCGATAAACGTGGCCAAACTGATACTCACCCTGAACAGCAAAGTCCTCAACCAGTACTTCGTCGACAAGCCGTGCCTGACCATCGGGCGCGGGCCGGATAATGACATCGTGATCAACGATCCGTTGCTCAGCCGCGAGCATGCGCGCATTGTTACCGTCGGCAAGGATCAGATCGCCGAAGACCTGCAAAGCAGCAATGGCACCCTGCTCAACGGTAGCCCGTTGACCCGGCAAATCCTGCAGCACAGCGACGTCATCGAACTGGGCAGCTACCATCTGCGCTACATGAGTTCGGGCGTGGCGGCCGACGTCGAGCTTGAACGCACCATGCTGATCAAGGTGCTGCCGCGCCACCGTGCACCTGCGGAGAATGCGCCTGTCGTCTCCGTGCCGGTTGCGCGCACCGCCAGAGCGCGCTTGCCGGAGGGATGCATCAAGGTGCTGGCCGGATCGGGGCAGCACAACGCGGGCGAAAGTGTTCGTCTTGATCGCGTGGTTGTTACTTTCGGCATTCCCGGTGAGCAACTCATCGTCATCGCAAGGCGACCGCAGGGGTTTTTTCTCACACACGTCGAAGGCGCCCGATTGCCACTGCTGAACCAGCAGTCGATTGGCCGTGAGCCGCAGGCACTGCGCGACGGCGACCTGATCGAAGCCGCCGGCTACCGGCTCGAATTCCGGCTTGAACCACCAGCATAAAGATCTGGTCTGCAAGCCGCTTCAGGCGGCGATCTGGAGCGGCAGGCGTTCGATCGTTTCCAGGGTAACAGACACGGATTTCAGGATAGATCGGACGAACCTGTTGAGAAACTCACAATTTTGTTGCCTGAACACCCGCGACGGACTTTATTTGTCTCGCTCAATCATGGCCGACCTCTGACCCGAATCACTCGACAGTGACCGATTTTGCCAAATTACGCGGTTTATCGACGTCCGTCCCGCGTACCAGTGCGACGTGATAGGCCAGCAATTGCAGGGGAACGACGTGCAGCAGGGCTGAGAGCTGACCGTAATGTTCTGGCAGATGCATGACATGCAGTCCGTCGGCAGCGACCATTTCACCGTCGGCGTCGGCAAACACGTAAAGCTCGCCGCCTCGCGCTCGAACTTCCTGCAGGTTGGACTTCAGCTTCTCCAGCAGTGCGTCGTTGGGCGCCACCGCAATCACCGGCATGTTCTTGTCGACCAATGCCAGCGGTCCGTGCTTCAGCTCCCCGGCCGGATAGGCTTCGGCGTGGATGTAGCTGATTTCCTTGAGTTTGAGGGCGCCTTCAAGTGCGATCGGGTAGTGCCGTCCGCGCCCGAGGAAGAGGGCGTCCTGCTTCATGGCAAAGTGCTCGGACCATTCGCGGATCAGCGGTTCCAGTTCGAGCACCTTGGCTACCGCAACGGGCAGGTGACGCAATGCCTGCAATTCGGTGGCTTCGGCCTGCTCGGTGAGCCGGCCGCGTAGTTTGGCGAAGATCAGGGTCAACAGGTAGAGCGCGGCAAGCTGTGTGGTGAACGCTTTGGTCGATGCGACGCCGATTTCAGGGCCGGCGCGAGTGATGAAGCGCAGCGCGTTCTCGCGTACCAGCGACGACTCGGGAACGTTGCAGATGCACAGGGTATGCTTCATGCCGAGTGATTTTGCGTGGTGCAGTGCGGCCAGTGTGTCGGCCGTCTCACCCGACTGCGAGAGCGTGACGACCAGCGTTTGCGGGTCGGGAACGGATTCGCGGTATCGGTATTCGCTCGCCACCTCGACGTTGCACGAAATTCCGGCGATCGCTTCGAGCCAGTAACGGGCGACCAGGCCGGCATGGTAGCTGGTGCCGCAGGCGATGATCAGCACCTGCCGTACGTCTTTGAGGATCGACTCGGTGTCAGCGCCAAACAGTCCGGGCTGGATACTGCGCGCCGCGCCGAGCATCTCAAGCGTGTTGGATAGTGCGACCGGCTGTTCGAAGATTTCCTTCTGCATGTAATGACGATACTGGCCAAGCTCGACTGCATCGGCGGAAAGGTGCGACTCGGTCTCCACGCGCTCGACTGGCGAGCCGTCAACGCGGGTAATGCGGTAACTGTCGCGCGACAGCTCGGCACAGTCGCCATTCTCCAGATAGACGATACGGCGCGTTACCTGCAGCAGGGCGGACGCATCGGAAGCGGCATAGCTTCCGTCATCGGCCAGGCCAAGCAGCAGCGGGGAGCCTTCTCGGGCCACCACGACATGCTCGGGTTCGGATTCGCGCAGGACGGCGAGGGCATAAGCGCCCTGCAGTTGGGCGATCGCCGCACGCGTGGCGGCGAAGAAGTCCGAGCACTTCTTCAATTCGGAAGCAATGAGGTGGCCCACCACCTCGGTGTCGGTATCCGACGTGAATTCATAACCTTCGGACTTCAGTCGGGCACGCAAGACCTCGTGGTTCTCGATGATGCCGTTATGTACTACGGCCAGACCTTCCGAGATATGCGGATGCGCATTTCGTTCCGACGGCGCGCCGTGCGTTGCCCAACGCGTGTGAGCGATTCCCGTGTTGCCGTACGCACTGCTTTGATCAGCCTGTGTAGTCAGTTCGGCGACTCGGCCGACCGCTCGCAGCCGTTGCAATCCCGAGCCGTTGATCAGTGCCAGGCCTGCCGAGTCATAGCCCCGGTATTCGAGCTTGCGCAAGCCTTCAAGTAGAACGGAAACTACATTGCGGTCGGCGACCGCGGCAACGATGCCACACATGATCTAACTCACTTTTTGATTTTGACCGGCCGTTTCCAGCCGCTAATGGAAATTTGCTTCGGGCGCGTCAGGGTCAGGGTATCGGGAGGCGCGTCTTCGCTCAGCGTAGTGCCGGCCCCCAGGGTTGCGCCGCGGCCGACAGTGACCGGGGCAACAAGCTGGGTATCGGAGCCGATGAAGGCATCGTCTTCGATTATCGTCTGGAATTTGTTCGCCCCGTCGTAATTGCAGGTGATCGTACCGGCACCCACATTGACCCGGCGGCCGATGGTGGCGTCGCCGATATAGGCCAGATGATTGACCTTGGAATGCGCCGCGATGCTGGTCTTCTTGATCTCTACGAAGTTGCCGATGTGTACGTCTTCCGCCAGGTCGGCTCCCGGACGCAAGCGAGCGAAGGGCCCGATCTTGTTGTCCGGCCCGACGACGGCATCCTCGATGTGAGTAAAGGCAGCCAGACGCGTTCCGGCGCCGATGCGGGCATTGGTCAATACGCAGTTGGGGCCGATTTCGACGGCTTCGTCGAGCACGACTTGGCCCTCGAAAACGCAGTTGACGTCGATGAACACATCGCGCCCGCAGACCAAACTTCCGCGAACGTCGATGCGTGCCGGGTCGGCCAGGCGTACGCCTTGCTCCATCAACCGTTCGGCAGTGCTGCGTTGGGCGATGCGTTCCAGCTCGGCCAGTTGTACTTTGCTGTTAACGCCGAGCACTTCCCATTCGTTTTTCGGGTTGGCGGTACGAATCGGCAAGCCCGCCTCGACGGCCATGCCGACGATGTCGGTCAGGTAATACTCTTGTTGCGCGTTGTTGTTCGACAAGCGACCCAGCCATTCATCAAGGCGCGAGGTCGGCATGGCCATGATGCCGGTATTGATTTCACGGATGCTGCGTTCAGCCGCCGTCGAATCCTTCTGCTCGACGATACGTACAACCTGCCCGGCGTCGTCGCGCACGATACGCCCATAGCCGTCCGGATCGGACAGCTCGACAGTCAGGATGGCCAGAGCGTCGTGAGCAGCGTGTACGAGCCTGTTCAGTGTTTCGGACTGTATCAATGGCACGTCACCGTACAGGATGAGCGTCGTGCCCTCCTGTTTCAAATGCGGCAAGGCTTGTTGCACGGCGTGCCCGGTGCCTAGTTGCGGCTCCTGCAAAACCCAAGCCAGATCGGGTGCGTCCAGCGTATTTCGCAAGGTATCGCCGCCATGACCATAAACCAGACAAAGCGTCTGCGGCGACAGGCTTCGCGCAGTGTCGATGACATGCGACACCAGCGCCTTGCCGGCGACCGGGTGAAGGACTTTGGGCAGGTTGGAATGCATGCGCTTTCCTTGTCCTGCAGCGAGAATGACTATGTTCATTATGGGTTCTCAACAAAACTGACTGGCAATCTGGCCGCCTGTCAAATTGGGCCAAGCGTGGTTCAGGAAACCGGAAGTCGGCCCATTTTCACCAATATTTCAGTGTGAACATAACGACTATTCACTTGACTCGTTTTGACTTCTCAGGTCGGAAGTCGATTAATGCTCTTCCTGTCCGGACAGGACATCGCCGAGCATCTGCTTGCCCTTGGGTGAAACAAACCAGTGCAGGACATTTCTTTCGTTCATACGCGTTTCGATGACGCCAAGGCTTTTGAGCACGGCAAGGCGCGAGCTGACCAGATCACGCGCCAGACCGGTCTTGTCCGTCAATCCGACAAGGTTGCCGTAAACGTAACTCTCTTGCGCCAATTCGCGCAGGATTTCGATGTCATTGTAGGACAGCGATTCCCTGACCACTTCCGGCTCGGATACAACGGCTGGCAATTCAAATGGCTCTTCGCGCAAGGCGGGGGCTGCCTGTTTGATCTGCGCCATTTCACGTTTCACCTGATCCATCTGATGCAAAAGCCTGTTGGCCACGTTTTCGAAGAAACGGCGCGAAGCCACCACATAGATCAGGCAGAAACCCGCGAAGACGAAAAAATCGACGGGACGCGTACGCGCCGCTTCGAGTAGATTGCTGGAAAGCATGTTCAGAAAGAGCGGCACCGTCAGTGCGGAAATCACGCCAAGGATCAGGTATTTTGCCCAGTCGCGACGAACGGGTTCGCCTTGTCGATCACTGAGATAATAGTTGGCGACACCACCGAGGATTCCGGCAACAACCATGATCAGCAGAATCATCAGCATGTAGCTGTCCAGCGTGTTGGTTGGCGGGGTGACCTGCAAGGATTTCTGCAATTCCGGGTTCATTGACTTCTCCTGCAGTCTGAGCAGCCGCTACTATGCCATAGCCTTGCCCAGTGCAAAATAAAAACCCCCTTCCGTTAGCCTAAAGGGGGTTTTTACAGGAGAGGTCGATGCCCTTCTCAACCTGGATTGCAGATCAACGTGGAAGCGTACTCTCCCCCATCAGGTAGATGTCAACCTCCCTGGCGCACTGGCGGCCTTCGCGGATTGCCCAGACAACCAACGACTGTCCGCGGCGTGTATCGCCAGCGGCAAACACCTTGGTGGCATTCGTCGCGTAACAGCCTTCGCCGTCGGTGGTCGCCTTGGCATTTCCGCGCGCATCCTTGTCGACACCGAAGGCGTCGAGCAGTCCGCCGACTGGGCTCAGGAAGCCCATGGCCAGAAAGACCAGATCAGCCTGAACAGTTTTTTCGCTGCCGG
>APMI01004912.1_pt1 | contig 26370 bp, 16 predicted proteins | sample 667938 | NCBI WGS metagenome assembly APMI01 (sample SAMN01084076, study PRJNA167559) | wastewater metagenome | biome: Wastewater | place: Denmark: Ejby Moelle, Odense | collected 2011-11-28
TATTAGAATCATCAGCATTGGCTGCAAGTTAAACTCAGGAAATATATTAATTTACAGAGAAGGAAAGATAAATAGTAGTGTTTGAATCAGTATAAAAGAGACAAAATGATGGAAAAAAAAAAAAAAATGATGCAGAGAAGGATTAAAGGAGATGATGTCGAAATTAAAGACGGCTATAGCATGCACACCTCATAACGCAAAGGCAATTACTCTCAATAAAATAAGAGGCCTCACTCTCCTAGATAACAGATGCCATTCCAAAGAGCAAATCAGACTGACAGGCACCGAGGTAAGCATTTATCAGGTAATATTTCTCCAACATATGAAGTAAGTTACAATCACAACTTTGGTCCACAAACATGTAAAAATGCTCAAAATAGGCTCAACTCAAACTGGAATGAGAATGCTGATTTTAATTTGTTAAATAGAATAAGAAGTAATCAGAAAAATAGAAACAATAATATTGATCAATTGAAGATTAATCAGCCTAAAAGACGAGCTTAAAATTCGAGTGAGGCAGGCAAAAAACCATCTAAATAAAAGGCCGATGTCTTTAGACAATATATCGATAATCAGGGAAATGCTGATGGGTCAGTTATATACAATTAAGACAATCCCACAGATTAATTTCCTTATATTGTTGATTATGATAAACAAAAAGATAACTTTAATGTATACCAGCATCAACACAACATTAAAAATAGTGACAAATTGGTTTCTAAATTCAGTGATCGAAATTAGAATTTGTATACTTCGCCTGAACTGCTAGAAGAGTGTCGAAGATTTCTACAAAAATCAACAGCAGCTACAAATATTTAGTCTAGCTACAAGGCTAAAGAAGCGCCACGTAAGTAATATCTATAAAGCATGGATGTATTTGAAAAAATAGAGTGTCCTTAATATCACCAGTACAATTCACCTCAGTTTAATCAACCATTTGGAGTTAGTAAGCCTATTCCAGTTCAACCGACCATATAAAAATTTAAAGACCTAAAATAAATGTTAAAATACATTTTTGAGAGAGGTTGGGCAGTATTTTTACGTTCCTCATAAAAATAGTAAATTATAAAAAGATGTCCAATTGGATATTAACAAATTGTAAGCTTACTAATGACATAAATCGATGATAAAACAAACTACCTAAACTTCTTATAAATATTGCCAACTCTTAAGAAATAACTAAACTTAAACTTCTCATTTAGTAACGTTTTCTTATTGCTTGATGTCGATTCTAAAGGAATAATTACGCATTCAGATTACGAACTATTTCTATAAAATTTCACCAATTGTTCCATCGAACTGCACGTTCTTTAACAATTGAAACAATCATTGTTCAAGTAAACTATTTCTAATTTTAGGTTGGAGTAAGCACTCGAAAAAGTATTCAAAGGTAATGATATTGTTCCTGGTTGTATCGAGTACTTGTAACTGATGGACAAACCATAAATTTATTAACTTGGTGAGATCTTGCAGCTGTTTGAGTTTGAAATTGATTCTGGAACTAGTAACGAACTTCATGATTCTTATCAATGAGTTTTTTATTTCTTAATATTAAACAATTACTGTAAGCTAAGTTTGACAGTCCATTATTATTTATTTGTAAATACGTGTAAAACTGAAGAAAATTCAACGTTTTTAGTGCTGTTTGACTGTGACTCCAAATTGTTGTTCATTATCATTAATTTATTAATTTTATGCGTTCTGAGGATTAACAAAGTGGTAAGCCGCAGCAGGTATTACAATAAACGCGAGCCAATGACGGACTCGAAGCAAGTAGAAGCAGAATGCAAACTAAGCAAACCAGAGTCAACAGAATTTTCAAAGATATCAGTCCTGAACCTAGACAATCTACAAGCCCTATGAGTCCCGTATTACAGATGAGCCCACTCCATCAACATAGACAGGCTCTGGACAGCAGCAACAAAAGCACATCAAGACTGACAGACACAACTCGGCAAGGCTGCACCCTCTACTACAGGTAGGGATATGCCTCACGAAGTCCTCAACTGGTGAGCAGCATTGTTCAATCAGCGAGTCCATAAAAAGTAAGAATAGTCAAGCCCCTTGAAGTTCTGGAGTACGAGAACGACGTACTGAGGAGACAGCTGCAATAACGGTAGTAAGTGTTGCGCATGTATAAATCAGGATACTATAATGCTAACTTGCCGATTAATGATGAGCTGGTCAAAAGTTTAAATCTCAAAGTTGCACATAAAAGCGTGCTAATCGAACAAATTCATCGAAGCTTAGTCTAATTTCAAGAGATTGTTACAAAATAAGGCATATAAATATCACCTGTCTGTCAATAAAGATTTAAAATATTGATGTAACTGATTATGAGTCATTAACATGGTCCAGTAATAATAAACGAGAGAATTTTAACAACCAGACGAGATGCTGAAAAGGTATACATTAGATAATAAGGAGTGCAATAATGGCAGATCAAAATGGAGCAATCTTATCGAGAACTAACCACTATTAAGCAAAGATTATAATGGTTTGAGAGGCAGAACAGCGTATTATAAAGCACTATTGTTGGACTAAGAACTCAAAAGGATGCAGGAAGTAAAGACTAAGTTGGGCAGTATAAAATAGAAATACAGAAGCTCAACAACCAAGTGATTATGCTGCAACAAGACACCAGTAACTATAAGACTCAGATTAGCAGAATGTTGCAATCAATTCAATAGCTGAGAAAGCGAGCAGAGACAGCCGGGTAATTAAACAAACCAACAATATCTGGTAGCACACCACCGCAATTATCTGAATAATTGAGTACTTTAAGGTCTCAGCTAAATGCAGCTCTCGCTTAGCATAAACAGACTAGTGAAGTGTTGGGATAAAGAATTTCTTCATTAACTTCTCAACTTCAGCTTTCAACCCAACGTTAACAAAATTTAAGCAAACAGTTGGCATAATTGCAATCGGAGTTAGCTAAATAAAAAGCTAAAAGTGTAGACCCTTCTAAGAAGTATACTGATGTATAAATGAATGGAAAATTGGATTAAATTAGAAACTTAACTATTAAAATTGGTTAAATTGATAAATTGTTACAGGCCTAGCGAGTCAAAAATAAATAGCTAATTGCAAATAAAGCTATAACTGATGAGTAAGCGAGCAAGTGGAAAAAGCATTGTCAATAAGCAGAAGATTACATTGAAAGGTTGCTTAAATAAATATAAGGTTATAAAGCAGATATTAATAAATTCAAGTCTGAGAGTAACTCATCAGTTAAGATACAATAATAGAACAATAAGCTTTCGATATAGATAAAATCTTGGTCTATTAAATTCCAAGCATTACAAAAATAATACGATTCAATATTTTCGCAGTTATAGCCAACGAAATCGAAACTGCGTTAATACGAACTACTGCTATCAAATTCAAATAAATAATTACAACAGGAACGATCTAAATGGCAGTCGACAACTACAAAAATGAGTGCGGAGCATTCTCTATCAATCCAACAGATTTAAATTAGAATCAGAAATTAATATGAGTCTATTATTGCAGGATTGAAGAGAGAAGAAGAGAGACTCAAGGCTGAATATTAAAGGTTAAATAAATCGAAAATAAGTGCTGAAACGGCTACATCCGACTTGCGCAGAGATAATTAAGCATTAAACGCTGAGTTAAATAAAATTAAAGCCTAGAAAAACAATAGAAACTATGATAAAGAACTACAGACTATCAAATAACAATATGAGAAAAAGTTATCAGATCTAGCTTAGGCTCGAACTAAATTAGAAAAAGATATGCTAGCTATACGAACACAGATGTAAGGCACAATATCAGGTTTAAAAAGAGATATTGATGGGCACTTAAAATAAATAAATAAACTGAAAGGTTAAAAGAGTAGTAAAGATTGGGAAAAATAAATTCAGAATATTCGACGTGAATATGAAATTCGATTGAATGATTTGCAATCTAAGCTAGTGAAAGCAGAATAATACATCGAGTCATCAACAAGAATGTCACAATCTGAAATATCAAACCTAAGATCAAGCTTAACTTCCTTATAAAATGAAAATGTTCATCTAAAATAGACAGTGAAGTCACCTAAAGATTAATATATGTACAAAGTAGACCCAAGATATGAAAAAATCCACAAAAAATTGTTATAATTGTCAACTAGAAGCAGCAACTCTGTGTTGACTGAAAGTGAATTTTGGTAGAGATATCAATCACAACGAAAATTAGATATCCAATAAATACAGTCTTTAATTAAATAAATGATGTATATAATGAGCGATGTTGAACAAGCTGTTGTAGTTAGACGGGATGAGTTATATAGGCTTGATTTTAGTAAATTGGATGAAATTATTAGACAAATTGACAAAATTAAAGCATAGAAGAAGGAACTTGATGCTAACTCAAGGAAATAGCTAGAAACTAAATTTTATGGGCTATTAAGAACTGTGGCTACTTCAATTCCTCAATGATTGTTTCAAATATTATTTTATATCAATCATCATACAAATAGTTTTTCATTGAGAAAACTCGCGCTGAGCTAAACTTACTATTGGGTTGTCTTGTAGAACCGACAGATTTGTAACTCGTTTTTGTATTCCTGAGGCTTAATTTGGTTGCTAGATCATTTTACTAATCGTTGAAGTTAAAATATTAGTTGAGTTACTCTTTGTTTATCTGCCTTATTCCAGCTCCTTTTGCTCTCTAAGTGCTTTTGTAATATACTCCGCTTCTAAAATTCTTCAGCTTATCTTTTTCAATTAAATCTTCCGATTTCTCATCGACAATACCTTATCTCTTATCAAAGCCATTAAGTAAATTATTCAAGCTTATTTTTCGACTTTCTCTTACCTTTTGAAAAAGTCCTTAAATATTTTTAGCTTGCTTTAAAGATAATCTTTACACTCCATCTCCTAATCTCTTGACTTTGGACTTAGACTATGGAGCAATATTTAATTGATCTTTACGGGTGTTAATAATTTCTAAAATTTTTAGTTTTTCACACGTTGTTTCTGGATTGTTAAATATAACTGATCTGCGTCTGTGAATTAAGCTCATTTTTATATTGTTCTATGTCAAATTTTTATTTATGTTTTGGTATTATAATATGTGATTGTCTAATAAATTTAATAACTGTTTCAATATTAATTTAAACTTTGATTTATTTAAAATTATATAGATATATGCTCTATGAAATATTAGAGATCTATTTATTGGATTTTATTTGAATATGTATTACAAAAAATGTTGTTTAAAATTGTACTCATAGAGTATCAAAATTTATTTCACTTCTTCTTTCTTCCTCTCTTGGGTTTCTCGGACTATTCCTCATCTTCGAAATCTTCGTCATCGTCAAATTATTCATCATCATCATCGCCTTCATAGTTGTCTTCATCATCATCGTCCTCGTTGTCTTCGAACTCTTCTCCATCATCAAGGGGAGCATCGTTTCCTTCTTTGTCTTTCAAGTCCAAGTAGTCGAGATTTGGGAATCTGCATTAGGATTAAATGTACGCTTCGTAGACTTTTTCGCGGTAGTTCTCAACTTGAGCCACTGGGTTCTCTTGGAAGTCCATTTCAGTCAAATTCTCAAGAGGTTTCAAGCTGAGCACGGTGTCCAAATTTTTAATATCGTTATCACCGAACAGAAGTTGGGTCAGATTTTTTAGTTTAGTTAGAGTATCAATATGGGAAGCATCAGTCAGTCTAAATGATAAAAGTATTACTTGTTTTTGCTGAAATCAATAGCGGCAAATTGACCATTGGGGAAACCCTCCAAAGTTGTCAAATCACAGTCAATTAAATGCAAAATCTCAACATTTTTGCATTTTTCAATAAGAGCATTTAATTCAGGAGTGAATTTTCCAATTTTGACCTCCGACAAATCCAGTTCAGTAAAATTGGCATCCTTTTTCTTGTTCTCGTCTATTTTCTTTTTAACCTCTGCAACGATTTCCTTGGACATTCTTGGAGCCCTTTTTAATTTAATTATATACTATGTTGATAATGTTGTGATTTAAATTGACCTATTGAGTTATTAGTCACCATTAAATCAACAATTTTATCGACCCGGCTCCTATTTCCTTTGTTTGAGACTTGAAAATTTTAGTAAATATTTTTATCCCATGAATGAAGGTCTTGCCTCTAAAAACCGCTTTTTGTTATGTTTGCTTTTTGTGACCATTTATTTTTCTGCCCGCTTTAAGGCACTCAAATATTCATTTTCGAGTTTTTATTCCCATCATGTCCTATTACTTTTTTAAGGGTCATTGGTTTTAGCTTTTATGTTTTTCTTTGTTTTGCATTACACGTGAGGCTTCTGATAACATTTTTGCTGACTTGGCATTGAAAAATATCTCAATGAGGATTATCACTTTTATGATCAACAGAAGTGCTACAAAAGAATAAGATTTTTGATGATGGAATAGGAATTGAAGTGTTTTTGAGCCAATCGATGAGCTGAGAAGTGTTTATGAACCTTATCATGATGGTTGGAGCTTTGGTAAAGCTTAAAAATTCCCTTAAATCGATAACTTTTGGAGCTAAGTATAAATTTTACAAACAGCAGCAGACCCAAGCATAAATAGATTCAAAAAAATTGTTACAAATGTCAAATTTGTGCAAAACAGATGCCTATATAACCAAATTAAATTGAAGTTTTTAAATTTAGAGATACTATCATTTTTTGGTCTTCAAATTTTCTTCATCCTTTTCCTTCACTTTCCCCAAAAAATTAAACCCTTTGAAAAAATAATGATTTTGGCTGTATTTTGACTTCTTTCACGCTTTAAGTTACCTAAAAATTCACTACTTTGTTCTTGAGTCGTTTTCTTCCTGCGGCTCTGTTAAATCTTTCATGAACAATCATTTTTCTGAAAATGATTACAAAACTCTTAATAAATGAAAGTTCTACCATATTTTTGGCGAGATTGCCTTTCTTTTGGGTGAATTAGAGCAAAAAACAATAGTTATTTCCTTTTTAAATTCAGCCTTGAGACATCATCAAGTCGCAACTTCTTATTTTTATACCTTATTTTTGTTCAAAGGCTATAGATGTTTTGACTTATGGATTTCGAAACTTTTGAAACTTCATTTAGCCTCTCTTTTCGAGCAGATTTTTTTATTGAATTTTTTCATATTTGTTCTCTTATGATATTTGACTAATTTTTTTATGTATCTAACCCAGATTTTTAATTTGATTTAATTTTAACTGGAAACTTGAGAAAATTTAAGTTTTGAAATTTGCATTAATAGTGTCATACTGTCATCGTCATTCTATTGACATTTAACTTTCAAAGTAATGCCTTATAAGTAATTGCCTCATCTTTATGCTTAAAATGTTGTTATTTATCTCGTTTTACTTAAATTATTGTGAGACTCGCTTGATCTTGACAAGATTGTCGATTGAATTAAAACGCAATTAAAATTGATCGAACTTTTAAATTAAGCAGTTTCTTAAACGATTTTGTATATTTCATTTTATTTTTACTTTGGATTCTCTGTGTTAAGGTATTTGCTCCATTACTTATTTTAAATTTATAAATATTAATGTATTTTAAGCTGTTAGTACAAATCGCTTTTAAAATGTGATGTAAACTTAAAGTAAACTAGAAACTATATTGCTCTTAAATTTTCTTTATTTTTGCAATGTTTAAAATTTTGCTCTTGTATTGAACTTGGAATAATAAAAAGTTCGATAATAATACATAAATTCTATTAGAAATGTTAAATACAAAGAAACTCATATCCTTAGGTCTTATTTTCGCAGGAGTTCTCGGAGGATAGACCAAAGACTCAAAGCATATCCATAACGAAAACTGTGATGAACAAGACATGATCGAAGTTCTTTCCATCTTGAATGATGAAAATTCATTGTGCTCAAAGTGGAACGATGATTAGTGCATTTAGTGTGCGCCAAAAAGTTATTTCAATGATAAAGGAACATGTGTTCAAATTGATCCTCTTTGTAGAAATTTTGATACAAAACAAAGAAAATGTTTGAATTGTTACGGAGGATATTAGTTATCAAATGGGAGATGTGTTGTTTAAAATAAGCAAGAATAACCGAACTGGACACTTGATAATCCTTTATGCGCTCAATGGGATAAGAAAAAGTGCATCAAATGTTCTCCAAAATCATTTTTTAATTCCGATAGAACGTGTGTGATGGTGAGCCCTGACTGTAAATCTTTTTCAGAGCTCACAGGCTACTGTCTTTCATGCTTTGATGGATATTAACTCGATAAAAATGGAAAATGCAACAAGGTGTCTGACGATTACTGGAGAAGTAGAGACCCATTATGTTCAAAGTGGACATAAAAAGGAGCATGTGCTCAATGTGCTCCAAGAAGTTATAAAAATAAGTCAGGAGTTTGTCAACTAGTGGACCCTCACTGTAATACTTTTTCATAGGAAAATGGCTAATGTCAAACTTGCTACAAAGGGTATGCAGTAAAAAATGGAAAATGCATTGAGGATACAAGCTCAATAACATCGACAAACCCATATTGTGCAAGCTGGTCAGGCCTAAAATGCTTAAAATGCTCTTCCCGAACATTCATGACTAAAAATGGAATGTGTACTCCAATTAACCCTCAATGCAGGACATATTCCTAATAAACCGGAGACTGCACAAGTTGCTACCCAGGTTTTAAACTCTAATCCGGCAAATGCGTTGACGCTCCAGCATTTAACCCAAACTCAAACCCATTATGTGGTACTTGGAGTGGCAATGACTGTGTTCGATGTTCAGCCAGAAGCTATTTCGGTACTGGTGGTATCTGTATCGCTGTGGATGCCAATTGCAGAGATTATCAGACTGCCAATGGTGATTGTGTTACCTGCTATGACGGGTATTAAGTTAGTGCCGGTAAGTGTGTGGTCAAAAATGTTGGACCTAGCCAGGAAGAACTTAAAAATAATCCTTTGTGTAGTCAGTGGAAGGATAGGAAGTGTTCGGCTTGTTCAAATCGATCATATTTTAATGACAGAGGCATCTGTATTGAAATTGATCCATATTGTCAGAAATTTTCATAGGAAAAGAGAATTTGTCAGAAATGTTATCCTGGATATAAGCTAAAAAAGGATCTTTCCGGATGCGTTGCACCAGCGGTAATAAGACCATCAGTTCCTGTTGTTGATCAACCTCAGCCAGTTAAAGGTTATGATGATCCTTTGTGCGCTTAGTGGTAGAACTCCACAAAATGCCGATCATGTGCAACTGGAGCTTACATGTGCGAAAGTGGAAAATGCTTAGCTTATGATTCCAACTGCAGAAGATTCAATCATAATGATAGATTTTGTTAATAATGCGGGAACGGCTTGTAAGCTGTTGGAGACAAGTGCGTTAAATTCTAATGGAATTCAAAGTTCGATTTAGAAAAGTGCGTTGCATGGAAAAATGGATCATGTAGCGAATGCGCAAGAGGACTTACCTTAAATTCAACAGGCGCCTGTGCATGCAAATGATTACCCAATTTAGTTTATTACTTATGAATATGTTCCTTATTATACTAATTATAGCAACTGAAATTGATTATTTATACGTAAAAATGAGGCCGGACATTAAATAAACAACGCTGGTATAAAAAATGAGCATGGAGGCATAATTACTCAAGTAATAATAAAATCCATACACTCACGATGAGACTATGCTGGATTAATTAGAGTCAGCTTCGTACTCACAACTGTTCCACTTTGCAGACAAGAAGGATTACATGATCATGGCTATCGCTACTCTATTTTCACTGGGTAATGGAGTGTCTATTGTCTTCTACTCTGTGCCTATCAGAATGCTCATTAATGCCTTCTCTAATAATGTGGCGACTGACCAGATTGTCTCAGCGGCAATGCGGTCAGTTTATGGGTTTTTAATCAACAGCGCGATTTTGTTTGTCAATTGTTGGCTAATGACTGCAGCATGGACAATAACCAGTGAGAGACAGATGAATCGGGCTCGAAAATAGTACTTTGCGGCACTTTTAAGGCAGTAAATATCTTGGCATGATCGTACAAAACCTGCAGAAATATGCTCCAAAATGTATATACAAATATCAAAAGTACAACAAGGACTTGTCACCAACATGACTTCGGTTTTAAATAAGATAAGCATGGGAGTAAGCGGGATAATAATGGCACTGTATGTCGGGTATCAGATGGCGTTGGTTATGATCGGATTCTTACCAATGATGATGCTCTCTGGATTTATTAGGGGCTATTTTATGAAACAAAAAGATATGTATTTGCAGACTAAGAAAGTTAAGCTTGACTCTGAAGTCATTGAAGTATTCGACAATATCAAAACTGTAAAAATGTTAGCAAGTGAAGACTACGAGTCTGAAAGATATTAAAGACATTTAAAGCGATAACAATAAATTCTATGGTCACATGGATGGAAGGGATCATTTGTTTTTTCCTTCTTCTTCTTTTGTATAATCGCAAACTATGCACTTGGGTTCTGGTATGGAGCCAAACTAGTAGCTGATAGAACTATAAATACGAATACAGGTCAACCATATGATATTGCTGAAGTTATCGTCATATTTTTTACACTCTATCTTAGCAATTTGAACCTAAGTGGACTGCCTGATAGTTTCGCATCATTTAGTGTCAGTAGGTACTCAATGAAGAAAATATTGGCTATCATTAATCGTCAGCCACTGATGAAAAATGGTCATATTAAATTACCTGCTTAGTTGGACAAAATATAATTGAAAAACGTAGCCTTCAAATACGATAAGCCACTCTTCAGTAACTTATCGATAACTTTCAACAAAGGCACAACAGCTTTGATCGGCCAATCAGGATGTGGCAAAAGTACAATAATAGGATTAATAATGAGGTTCTACTAAGCTATGAAAGGCAGCATTTAATTTTCATCAAAGGGCAAAAGTTTAAATATTAATTAAATCACAAATGATAGCCTAAGAGAAGTTATTGGATATGTTGGACAGTAACCAGTATTAATTGGGAGGACGATCAGGGAAGTGTTAATGGCTGAACAATGCACTGATCACAATGTGTATTAGGTTTTAGAGGCTGTGAAAGCTGATAAATTTGTTCGATAAATAGGACTACACTCCGAATTTAAATCAGTCAGTGGTGGCCAAAAGCAAAGACTGGCAATCGCAAGAGCATTACTAAAAAAACCAAAGATTTTGATTTTAGATGAGAGTACAAGCGCACTGGATCAAAAGACAGAGCAATAAGTACTTCATAACATCGTAAAGTGTGGGGTTGATTTTATCATCATGGTAGCACACCGTCCAGAGACATTAGCTTACGCAAATAGGATTATAAAACTTAATAAAGATTAAATATAATTCGATGGAAATTACAGCTAACTATGCAAAAGCGGTGTAATCAATATGATTCATGAGGAACATCAAAAACACATAGGCAGTCATAAACTTAAGGATGTAAAAAGTATGTAAACTGCAATGTATGAATAAATTCAGTAAGTGAAAAGTAAACTAAATGTTGAAGAGACTTAGAAAAAGTAGTAAGTTAGTGAGCAACAAGCTGAAACTGAACAAAAATTTAAGCATCTTCAGTTTTCTATGAAATATTTTTGCAAATTGATTAGTTTGAACAAAGGAAAAGGTTTTCTATATCTTTTAGGCATTTTAGGAGCAGTTTACTTTGGATGCATATTTCCAATTTTCTCATACTTAATTTCGAGGATTATTACGATCTTGCAGGCAATTGCGACAGCCGATGCATAAACTCTTCCAAAATATCAAGATTAGGCTTATTGGTTATCTACAATTCTGTTCTTCATTAGTTTCGGCTCCCTTATTTTCACAACTATGCGGTGGGTCATTTTCGAGTATTTTAATTAAAAAATTGGATATATTGTCAAATCAAAAGCCTTTAAAAAGCTTATTCACAGGAACTATGTATAAATTGAGAAAGACTAAGCTCAAACATACTCGTACATGATAAACAAAAGCTGTGAGGATCTAAAACCACTTGCTGGCAATTTTATGCCTATGATAATATAAAACTTAGTCACTCTTGTTGTTGGGCTTGGAATTGCCTTTGCATTCTGCTGGCAAATAACTCTTGTTTCCTTCGCAATTATGCCATTGATACTGCTGTCAAGCAAAATGATGATGTCCTTTAACCACGGTATGCAGAGTAACACTGAGTAAATCCATAAAAAGAACCATGAGCTTGTAATCACTTCAATGATGTACATAAAAACAGTAAGAAGTTGTAATTTGTAGCAATGTATCGTCTAAAAATACAGTAAATAGCTCGATGATGCACTCAAAGTTTCTGTAAAGTATGGCAATCTAGCAGGCATCCTGTTCGGTATTGGACAAACCTTAATATCATGTACTCTTGCTATTATTTTTCTGATTGGAGCGGTACTGATTCAACATAATGTTATCAATATCAAAGATTTGTATACTGCCATATTGGCTGTCATGTTCGCAGGTGTGCAAGCTGGAGGCAATCTTTACTTCCTTAATCAGTTAGAAGCTGCCAAAACAGGAGCAAGCATATACTTTCAAATTATTGATAAAAAAGACCCTTTATAAGATACATTTATTGAAGACTTAAGTGACCAATATCAACCAAGTGAAAATGGAGCTACCATTAAATTCTAAAATATAAATTTCAGATACAGATCAAGGCCAGATCCTATATTCAACAATTTTAATCTTGAAATCAAGAGTAATGAGAAAGTAGCCATTGTCGGATAATCAGGATCAGGAAAGTCTACCCTAACAAGTTTATTATTTAGGCTTTACAATCCTGAAAATGGGTCAATTACATTAGATGGACATGAACTGAACAAAATATCCAGAAATAGATTGTCGAGAATGTTAGGGATTGTTATGCAAGAGCCTGCTTTATTTAATCGGTCCATTTACTAAAATTTAAGATATAACACATCATAAGCCACAGCATAAACTATTAAGTCGATCTGCAAGTCTGCTAATGCATATGATTTTATCGTAGATGCAAATTTTGGTTTAGGGGATTAAATTTAAAGACCTTCTAATATGGAGGAAAAAGAAGATTTAGCTGAAGGGTTTGTAAAAACTGTAGGACCAAGAGGCAGCTATCTCTCCGGAGGTCAAAAGCAACGAATTTCAATCGCAAGAGCACTCATTCGTCAACCGAAAGTACTGGTGTTAGATGAGGCGACTTCTGCTTTGGACACATAAAATTAAAGATTTATTCAAGTACTAATTAATTTATTTAGGAAACATTTTAGAAGATGAAAAACGTAACACAGATCATTATAGCTCATCGGCTGTCAACCATCAAGAATTGCGACAGGATTGTGGTGCTGAAAAACGGTCAAATTTAGGAAGAGGGCACGTACAAGGAGCTTATCTCAAAGGGAGGGTATTTCCGTGAGCTTTCCTCCAGTAATTCTTTAGTAGAGTGAGGAACAGAAGAGTTCTACGCGTAGCTGTAGGGCAATCAATTAAAAATGGGATCAAACTGAGAGCATTTGATTATTAACAATTATTACTTTCTCGATATCTTTAATTATTTGAGAAGCGGATGAGTTTGGCCATATTTTCGACCAAGAACCTGTACCACCGCAACGGTTGACTTCCCCTAATTTAGGTATTTGGTGGTGGAGCAAGATGATCAATCGTGCAGTCGGTGAGGAAAGATATGATGCTTTCAGAGTGTACCGGAGAGTGCTTTCTAACAAATTCTACTACTTCAGGCAAGAGCTGCTCTATCGATGCTTCATTGAAACTCCAGAGCTGGCCAATTTGTTAGGTATTTATCCGAAAATCGACTCAAGTCATGGTTTCGGATTTCACAGTAAAAATGCGATCATTTAGACACTTACGAGATGTACAGAGATTTTCAGTAGAACACAATCAACAGCGACGGTTCTTTTGCTATGTGGATCGCCTACATCGCATTTTTCTACTCTATCCATGCTACTTACAATTACTTCCTGCCTTGGTACTGGAACAAAACTGCGCCCTGCAAAAACGGAGAAGAGCAGAGAAACCGTATGAGAGACGTGCTGGCTTCCACTATTATCTAAGAGACCATCGGTATGCAATGGGCTGAGTTGGGGTGGACTCCTCATGATTACCATAGCATCAGAAGAAGAATGTCTGAAGGTCTCTCGCATCCTGACGACGTCAGAGCCATGGCGATGAGCTGCTTGAATAGAAGGCATCGGTATGTCGAGCACTACCGACACCACATTGGCAATGACCAGACCAAAATGATAGCTCCCTGAATAAATGCATAAACAACACCATTTCTCACATAGCTTCAGTTATCATAATTAATACATTATATAACATTTATTCGCAAGAACCCAACTAAAATTAGCCAGAGTTTAAAACAAATATTTTTCAAGTGTCTTTAGATTACAAGAAATTGATGGCATATATATTAATTAAAATCATCAGCTGCCGAAATCAAACTGGTCTAAAAATCCTTGATTAAGTCCACCTTGCACTGCCAAAACCACAGTAAAGTGCTTTAGACTCTATATCTTTACTTCGATTGTGTGAGTGAACATGAACTATTTATTATAAGCTTTCACTAAATTATCTCCACACTTCTGTAAACCTTCAATGGATCTCAAAATACGTACTGAGCCATTAGGTCTTTCATTATTAATATTTTATATGATGAGGCCTACTTTCCTATCAATGTAAGAGTATGTGCAGATATTTTGGTTCAGCTGTTTGAGTTTACCTTTGCTTTGTGCAAGATCCATGGCTGCTTATATTAAGATACCTTCATTTCCAAAGTAAGGCTGCCGTTCAATGTTGACTTTAATATTGGCTTGAAATGTAAGATTAAGATCATAGCCTTTCCCTTTCCATTATGGTATAATAAAGACAGCATATTAAGCAGGTTCTAGCCATATACTGAGATTAGCATATTTGGTATTACAGTAGCACCCACTAACCCACCGATAATTATTTTAGCTTTCCCTCATAACAACAATAACCCTGACCCAAGCATAGCTATACTAACTCAAATACAGATGTCGACTATCTTTCTGTGCAAGAGTGAACACGCATTGAGTAGGTTAATCTACTTTAATAACTCTTATGGATGTCTGGTTACTGTTCTAGGATTTGTTGCTGTTGTATTTTATTGTGCAGAACCCTGAGTAGAAATATTTGTGTAATGATATGCAGTATACTCTAGGGAATCTCTATCTAAATTATTATGCAGTGAAGGGTTAGGAAATATATGCATTTTGGGAGTTCTAGCATGTTAATGTGGGTTTACGGGGAGTCATCGGGTGGAAATTATTATTGTGATCTTTAGCCATCAATATAGAGTCACAGTTGTTTATTTCATTAGTAATTTACTCAAAATCGTGAGTACTCGGATCAAGCTATTCAGGATAACAACCTGTCAATTCCTGCATAAGGCTGATTTCATTAGTCATATCAAGGCACTCATAATTGGAGTAATGTTTAGCATAAGCTTTTTGGAGTAAAAATGGCCACAGTTGCATATGATTTGGGTTGCTACTTTGAACATTTAAAAATGCAGGAAAACCCTTCTTTTCATCTTTGTATACTGGTACATAGTCGTCAACTACGATATATTTCCAAGTGTTATTTTGATTTATTTTTACATAGTATATACCATATTGATTGAAGCTTTGACTCTCGAACATTTTCTACAGCAAGAAATTATTATGTTTAATGCTGTTAAAACAGTTAGGGTACAAATTGGTGAGAGAAAATTTGCCTGGTAGAATTTTAACTGGTTAATTCGAGTCCCAAACAGTCATATATTTACCTTGGAATATTTCAGATAATCGCATCCACTTTAAGTCTTTGAAAGCTGGCTACTGCATTCTTGAAATTGATGCCCAGACTTGTGGAAATAATTCATCTATATACTTCTTGTCTGATTTTTTCAATGTTTATAATTGTCTCTAAAACTTTTCTTTACTGATTTTATTAGATGACAAATTTTATGTGGATTGATCATCTTTCAATATATTAGAGCACACTGAATTATTCATTGACATTTTATCTGAGAGTCTAGGTTTTTTCCCTGCTTTAGTATTTTTTAAAATTGAAGAATTACTATGTTTTCTGATTGGTTTTGCTTCATCAAGACTTTAATTAAATCTTACGCTTTTAACACTCCTTGAGCTTGTACAACCCAGCTAAATTGATCTTTGCATAAAATGAACTCTCTAAACATTTTTAATTCCTTAAGGCTTAATTTTTGGTTCCACCACGATATTTTGATCTCTAGGCATTAGAGCATTTCGAACAATTTCAGAAGGTGCATTAATTTTTAGCTTCTTACGTATTTCTTATCCGATGTTAGATCTGTGCTTGTTAGTCGAGGTAAGATATATTGCCGATCATATTTTATTTATTGTTTTTTTCAAATATTTGGTTTTTAACGTTCATAATTAATAATAAAATAGATCAATTTATTCAAAACTAAGATTATTCATCTTCAATAAGATTTCCGTTGTCGAATTTTAGTGTGCTACGTTAATTTCCTTTACGAACATGAATAAGCCCATGCTTTAAATCGTTTACATATTGGCCTGATTACTCATATAAATCTCTGTTATTTTTATCTACTATTTCATATGGTCCGTTCTTTAAGTTATTCTCGTAGAATGCTGTAATAATTTGTTTTTCTCCAATAAATACACCTTTCCCTTATTTCTTATTTTATCTAAAAGTTCCTATAAATTAGCATCCATTATTGAAACGAATACGACCTTCGCCATCTTTCTGATCATTTTTAAAATAACCTTAATAAACATATTCAGCAGCTTTGAGTATTCCTTTTCCGTTCTTCATGCCTTAATAAAATTAACCCTCATATGAAGTCCCATCAGTTTGAACCAATATTCCAGGACCATGATACTTTCCATTAAGGATACTGCCTTTATAGTAACCATTTTCTATTCTTTAAGTATTGGAAGCTTATGGAGGAATTTGAGAAGATACTTTTGAACCATTGCTGACCTTATCATGGCCTTTTTGATCAACTTTATGTCTTTTCTTTCCGGAAAATACAATGTTGCATTGATTGTCTGATTTTTGATCGTTGTCAAATCGACCTTCATAAAAATCACCTGATTTATATGTGTATCTTCCCTGTCCGTGTTTTTGACCATTTGAAAATTAGCCTTTGTAAATATCTCCGTTTTTAAATTTTAGCTCTCCCTCCCCGTCAAACAATCCCTTTGAAAATTGACCCTTGTATTCGAGAACTTTTTGTTAATTCTATGTTATCGTTAATGCGCCAACTCCATCGAATAACCCTTTCTTAAATTACCCTTCATAGAACTGTTTACTTGAAACAAGCATACCAGTCCCTTAGAAGAGATCGTCTTGAAAATATCCTTCGTACGTAGTTTATTTTGTTCTAAGAATGCCTTTACCACTTTTTTTCATCTAAATAACCGAACCTTCGTACGTATCTCCATTTTTGAGACAAGTCTTTCCATGCACAAATTTACCTTACCTAAATAACCCTTCAAGTGTCTGCTCACTAGTTTTGAAGTACCCTTGCCCATTGAACTTAAGATTTGCAAGCTATCCACGATAATAGTTGCCGTTATTATAATTAATTTAAGCTTTTAGACAATCGCCATCTACGAATCTGCCAGTTAGTATATCTTTATTCGCGTACTATATTTTCCCATCACCATGCTCCTGACCTGCCGAGTTTATTTCACCTGTGTACACTGACCCATCGAAATAACGAATAGTCGATTGTTTCTGTCCCATGTTTAAATACTTTATATTTCGATTAAAAATTATTTGTCACTCTCTCAAGTTATTAAGAATAGGAACATTACAAATGAAAGCAATATAGAATATAAATATACTATCATTAGACAGTAACTTTCCTTAATTTCTCCAGCTGTATCCTGGTCTCAATCGAAGCAGCTCGATAATTAAACTAGAACTATTTTTGTGCGTATTATACTTATTTTATAGTTCTCAGCAAGTTACGATTACTTTTAGTTAACTTTTTGTTGCATTCTCTCAGTTCTGATGCTTACGAATTAAGTTGGTTGTATTTTCCATACATTCCTTACAATTTGCCCATCAAATCTTGGTTATGATTTCTAATTAGTGACTTTTCTGTTGTTTATTCATCGGGTTCAGTGAACTGTACCCATTAATTGGGATCCAACGATTTGGATTCTCGTGTACTACACTTGCTCACATTCTATTTTTCGCTGGCGTAACTTTTGAGTAAGTTGTCGCTTGATGGAATTGACAACATATCGAATGAACGTCTTTCTATGCATTTTTCGTTGTAAATTTATTTCAATCTTGTTATTTCTGCACTTAAGTTAGTTATGACAATACAATCACATTTTACTCTTTCAATTAATTATTTGTTATTAATTTGCTCGTTTTCCAGTTGAATTTCGTAGTCTTTGATTTCTGTGATTAGCTTTTCATTTTCAAGTCTTAAGTTACGATAAGCTTCAGTATAGTCTGAAATGTATTTGATATTTAGTTAACTAAAAATGTCGAGTTTCTAATTTCGGTATCTTTAATTCTACTTTCTCAAATTTTTGGTCTCTATTTCGGATTATTTAACAATCTCAAGCATTTCCATATTAGTCCGTGACGCTTAGGCTAACTTTTGTCTTAATTCTTAGTTTTCACTTTATAACAACTCAAGTTCTTCAATAATTTCCTTAATCTAAGTAATATTCTCCATTTTAGATTCAATAGTTTGCATTTCCTGCATCAAGAATTTCTGCGACTACTCAGACAGTTCAAGTATTCTACTGATAACTTCATTTTTCTTTTTGGAGTGAATGCTGAGATAGCAAATCAGTTTAGTTAATTATACAATCTATTTTTCTTGCTTAAACTCACCAAGAGTCTGCTTGTAACTCCACTTAAGCCTTTTCCCGAACTCCCTATCCATATATTTTTAAAGAATATCCATCTTCACACTATGGGTAGAGATGTCAAATTTTTAGAATATGACCTCGTCAACATTCTTGAGCATCTCACATAGTGATCCATCTTCAAGTAACGCATCGAAAGTAAATGCATTATCGTGCTTATTTAAGCAATTTCTTTCACCTCGCACCCACTCGAGAAGGTACGCCTGGCTGGGCTGCTGGACTTACTATACGTTAAAACTCATTTAATAGTAATATTAACTTTTAATCTAATACCCAGACCAATATATTAAGAACTATTCGACTGTTATTTTTAATTCACCATGAAAACACAATAGAGACAGTGGTTACCGAAATGCAATTTTAACATCTGAAACAAGTATGAATTTAATATTTACTTTAGAAATGGAGCGATAGTTTTTTTTTGCTTTTAAATCAAAACAAAATTGTGTATCTTTAATTTATGCATAAGTAGTTATAATCTATTAAATGCGAGGATAATAAAAAGAAAAGCTAATATATATAAATTTGGTCAGCTAGAAACCAAAATTATTGTCAGTTTGAAATATATCTAAATTATTTCAGGACATTCACAATTTTTATAAACAAGTTAAATATATTTCGAAAATTTCACCTATCGACTGTTTAAATCGTTGTGAAACTTCATTAATTTTGTTCCCCTTAGATTAAAAATTATTATTATAGGGTATGCAAATACTGACCAAGTAATAACTGCTATAAAAATAACTGAGCATTCTCAGTAGCTCAGGTCCAACCCTAAGTTCGTTCTACTCTCACGACTGCGAGCACCCACTGTTATTTGAGCCAACCCCATCAGCCAGACAGATAATATAACAGAAATATAAATTAACAAATATCCGCACAGTACTACCCGGCTGCAACAGTATATTCCACATCCTTGCCTATGTTATTGTCTCATAATGTTTATCGTAATAAAACTGTGCGCATGATCTGTTGAACAAATTAAGATGCGTACTGTATTCGGAACAATTTGTACTTAGTAATTTTGTGGGATTTTCGCATCCTTAACTGACTAGTAAGAATATGAAGAAGCTCATTGTGTAGTTTCTGCAAATCGCCAGCTATCATAAGAAAAATTTAGCTTTTATTCTGGCTAAGTATTAAATAGTACCTGATATTTTTACCGCAATTTTCAGAAACTTACTCTAGCAGTTCCATGTAAAAGATGCAAAATGTTTCTACCGCGAGCTAAATGATTTAGAATCAGCTTCGGCAATCTTAGATTTCTTCGACATTTCATACATTATCCGCAACAACATGATTGCATTCGAAAATAAGACTATCTGTATTGCGATTGATCCTAACTTGAAGGAAGTATTTATTGGCGACCGGTCTAATTAGGTTTCTACTAAAGGTTCTGATATTGAATTTGATTTAAATGTGAATGATGAAATGGAGTTAGTGGTTTATAAAAAATAGTTTGCACTGCAGAATGCTACGCCATGCTTTATTGAAATTTCAGGATGGGAAGACGCGATAAACCCGATGACACCCAAGTTAACCATCAGTAATCCTATGCCAACTATCGAGTAATATAATCACTGTAACATTTTTACTAACTTAGTAGAACAGTTAAGTGAAAGAAGACTATAAAATTCGCCAACTGATTAAGACAAATTCAACTCAAAGTATTCTTAAAGCAATAAAAGCAAGGATCAACTTCATTAGTTTAGCAAAAATGTTGTCGCTGAAGATACTAGAATTTTTAAGCATTTTCTTACTAAAGATTAAAAGTCTTAGACACCTAAGAGCGCTAAAGAAAAAGAAAGTGCTTTTCTTAAGTAAAAAATAAACAAAATGAAGCATTCTGAATTTATTTCTGGCAGCAAGTAAGACAAGTAAATGAGCATGCTGGAAAGAAAGTAAACTTTATCATAAAGGATTATCAAAAATGATGATCGATCCGATAATGGTGACAGAGTAGCCTGTACAGAAATATAAAGATCTAAAGCGAATAAATTACAATCAAATGTCCTTGAAGTTGTTATTGAGCCCATTAAACCACAGAAAAAGTAGAAAATAAACATTCAATAGTAATTTAATCAGAAGCACAAATAAAAGATTACTGATGTAAAAAAAGGGCCTAGTTTCAATGCATCACTTAAAGTAGGCACTAAAAACTATTGTAAGATTCCAGCTTTCCTCAATCAAAAAATACAAAACAGACAAGCTGATCCTGTAAAGAATCCTCCTACTAATACCTTATTAGCTCCAAACAAAGTTTTCAACCCGAGTTAAAGCTTCAACTCACGAAATGCTCAGCAACGAGTGATATTTACATATACAAGCCGAGATCTATCACCACTTTACGCCAGCCATCACAATACTCCAAACAGCACTGCTACAAAAACAACAAACGGTCACGTTAATCAAAGCCATAAAATAAGCCCAAATTTAAATTCAAGTATGCATAGAAAAGTAGAAATTAATAACGATACTCCCAAAGTCACAACTCGTGGATAAAATCATACAAAGAGGCCTAAAACAGAGATCAGTGACAATGATAATGACATAAAAAATATGACTTAGAGATTATCTCCTCATAAATTTATATTCTATGAGGGCAGTAAGAACAATACTAATAATAACCAATTTTTCCGATATTTTGGCAAATGATTGCTTCTGTATATAATTAAACACTTATTATCTATCATTATTTCAGTTTTTTAAAAATAAGTAACGGAAGGACTGCATCGAGTGCTCCATAGTGCAGCTGACTCTTGCGGAGAGGTCTGTTATGCCAACCGGAGCATTGTTCGAATTTTGACAGCGATTTTTTGAATATGAAATCGCAGATGAACTCCAGGCTTGATTTTCTTTGGTCATATTTTTATTTGAATAGCTCAGCAACATCGACAAATTTTAAATGTTGTATTTCCTTACTTAAATTTCTCAAATTGCTTTCAGCGACAAGTGTATAAAAATCTCTTGATACACTGTGCCCTATAATTTTACCTTTGTAATGACAGCAAAGACGTTCAAGCCATTATTTAAATAGTTTGTTAGTTTTCAAATCTTGGAAATCAAAAATGTATACAAATTTAACGTTGATATCTTAATTTATTTCCATATCGAAAATTGTATATTTTAGCGCAATTTGTATAGTCTCAGTCGTCCTGTTATCATTCTCATAAGCATGAAATACAGGTGCACTCTCGCAATCCATGCTGAACATTGGTGAATTGATAACATTTTATAATATTTTCTATGTGATGTTATTACTATTCACAAAAATTACATCCTATTATTTGAAACCTAATTCATCAAGTGTCAGAAATTTTTTACTATACTTTGAATTGGGTAATGTATCAGCCAGAATATGCTCAGTTGGGGCAAAAGTATCGTATTTTTATAAGATGTTTTTGTTGTATGAGCGATTTGATGAAGGATTTATATCATAGAATTTTGTTAAGTAAAATTTGTTTATGAAATGCAAAGCTTACTTCTCTCTATTTTGATCAATGAGAATTTAAACTAAACACTCTGCGACATCTGGTCTGCCTTTGATCTTCAAATCAAGTGCGTAAATTGGCTACTGACTCATAAAATATCTTAATGACTTTTTAGTAAGATTTTTAACAAGTTAAGGAAATTAGATTGGCTTCATATCCATTTTTTTGATGAGCTTAATTGCTTTATCTTCGTCTCTGAATATTTATTTTGTAATGAAAGCTCTAGCGAGATCGTCAATTATATGTCTGTTTCTATCCCTAAGAAACACTTAAGCCTGCTATAAATTTATATGTTTGGCAATACATACTAAATCCTGTGTTCTAAAAAACCGATATAAGTCCATGTGGTGGATAAGATTACAGCACTGTTTAGAATTTTGTTCTGATAATTGGTTGAATTTCACAACTTCAACGATTGAATTACAAAGCTCTTTTTAACAAAATTATCGATTTGCTTATGAGAGTTTGTTTGTGTTTAAGGATATGAGCTCAGAAATTAGCGAGCTGAAGCTATCATCAAATTCGAAATAATTTTTTATTAGGCTTAAAGTGAAGTCTTTCTTTATTTTAGGAGGTATTGATTGCTTAAAGTAAGTGAATAAAAATTTGCGAAAACCATGTACTATTGATCTTACTTGAGATTCGCTATTGGAGACACTTTTCATCTTGGACCCTAAAAATTTGATCATGTCCACCATCTTGAATATATCGAGCTTTGCAGCTTACAGCTATTTCTCAATGTAAATAGAAAATTTCTGAAGCTAAATAAATTTTATACTTGATGATTTGGATTTTTCTTATGCTTGAGAAAATTTAGCAATTGGGTGATGGAGTAAGAAGGCGAATCATTTTTCTCAGTTATAATTTAGACTTAATAACACGATTGTTACTTATCTTCTTGGCTAGCTCGTTGGAAGGCATCGATTAGTCTTCATTGTTGATCATTGACTCCGTATAATGATTATTTATCAATTGAGCCAAGTCTTTGTTTAACATAATAAAATAAAGTTTAAATCAACCGACAAATTATCGAGACCCATCCCAGTCGGCAGGAGGAGTCAAATTCTTTTACTCCATAAAGTTAATCAATGCCTGACTAGGACCATCGTGATGATTTACGCCCAACGCTAAAGTTTTTTTGAATATTTCATGTGCTTACTTCCAATGCCCCTTCAAGTAAAATTAAAATCCTCTTTTCCATTAATCGAAGAAAAATCGACTGAATGGCTCTCTCATAGCTTTAATATCCTTGTCTTCATTCCAGATGGCTCCTGTAATTCTTTTCTTTTGAATCAACTGCATTAGCTTATCTCTGCGTTGATTGTGGAACACTTTCGCCTTTTTCTTTTCAAACATGCTTAGTTATTTTTAAACGCGAATTCCGTTCTATTTTAATAGGTTGGCAATTGAGATATCGACAGTGTATAGTCCCATATTGTTATGAATAATTTATTATGATGATCCATCTTTCTACTCGCTTAATCTCACTAAGTCAACTTGTCTTAGATGCTCCTTATTTTTAGGAGTCATTAACTGATAAATGCTTTCACTGATTAACATAGGCACTCCGTAATGTTTAGTTGCAGCCTATAGTCTTCCTGAAAAGTTGACATGAGTTCCTAAGTAGCTTGCATCAATTTTGAACTATGAGCCGATTGGTCCTTCGATAGCCCATCCAACATGAAGACCGAATCCCATCCTTACACCCTCATAGTTTTTGATCCTTTTCTTGAGTCCATCGTTCTCCTTATATTTTTGTAAGTTTTGGGATCGAGCACTTTCAGCAATCATTTTGACAAATGAGTAAACCGCTAAATCAGCAGTTTGTCTAGTTTTAAGAGTTGAATGAAGTTCTAGATCACTATGGTGTCTATTTTGCACAGTCAGAGTATCATCTTGATTAAATTTCCACACTAAAAGGAAAGCGTCACCGATATTCTTGTTTGGGTTTCCTCCAACTCGATTAACGACTTCATGGCATATTTCAGCAATTTAGTTTACGAATACCATGACTCCAGATTATAGAACTTCGGTGGCATCAGTGAAGTTTCTAATATCACAAAATCCAAAGATACACATAACTTTCTTCCCAGGCATCATCACATTGAGAGAGCCGTAATTCTCAATATTCTGAGCAATAAGTTCAGTACCAGCTTAACCAAAACCCACTGCCAAAAGAGAACCTATTTTCACAATCATATTCTCAAGTAACGCTGGTTCTGTGAGTGATTTTTTACTCTCTTTTACTTCCATAAGCAATTGCTATTCTGACTATCCTGCCATAACTTTGAGTTATTTGTTTTCTATGGCATGCTTAATCATGTTCTCTTTTTCGATGTCTTTTATAGCTTGCAATGGATTTGAAGATATTTTCTTAACTGTATCAATCATGTTTTCCAAAGGCTCTAAAGCTTATATCTCGACATCTCTCGTAAAAAGCAGAGTAATAGTGATTAGTATTACACAAACGAATAGAGTTCGTCCAACACTAAGCTGTGATGAAAAAATAGATTGATTTGACTGATCGTAAGCAGCTGTCACAGTGTTTGAATTGTCATCAGCTACTACATACACTAAGATATCGCTAGGTCGAATACTATCGAGACTTTTTGTGTTAGCATAATTTGGCCAATTTTTAGGAAATTCACAACAAGTGCTATTGACATATGCTGAAAAATATACAAGAGGTTGTGGTTTACTCGTCATGTTCTAAATAAAAACACTGATCATAGCGTCAAATTAAGTGCTGACTCTGCCATCAAAAAAGGCAAGTTAGTTTGGAGCCATTTCATAGCTTGTAACATTATCGAACCAGGTATCCGAATTCAGTAAAGGGATGCTTATCAGGATTAGCAAAATCATAGAAATAACATTCTTTTGAATTTCTTACTTTAGTCGAGATCCAACTTTTGTCTCGTTGGGAACATCAAAATCATCACCGCTTTGCTGTCCCAAACCAGAGCTCTTTCCAACTGGATTATTACCATCTTCGCTCAATACATTATCATTACTTCTCATATTTTATAAATTTTGTTTTGTTTTACTTTAAACGCTGCCATCTTTCATATTAATTTCTCCACCACTTGGCTGTTTTTAAATTGCTTGTACACTAGGTAGCTTAGCACTTAAATTGTGACTAGGATGCAAAACTGAGAGTCTTCTTTGTGATCCTTCAAAAGCAATATTTTTAAGTGAAACTTGATGTTTAGATCCTCTTTTTTCATGAGCTTCTCCACCTTTTCCGCTTCCATAGCTTCTGACCACTGTGTTTCCGACAGCCGATGCTTGTCTTACTCGATCCATTCTTTTTGATGTTTTTCTTGGAGTTCGCTCTTAAATATTGATTGTATCCTGGACAGGCTCATTTGTAGCTCCTGACTTCTTTTGATCCTCCTTATTTAATTGGTTCTTTGCAGTTTTGTAGAGCCTCAAAATTCGAATCAACCTTAAGATTCTAATGAGCTTGGTAGATCTAGCGCCAATTTTGGACACTCTAGATGCTCTTGCAATTTTAACAACTTTAGACGCAGTTTCAATTCCATTCCCATTAATAAGAGCATTGACCCAGCTAAGATCGAGTACCATCGACAAAGTTGAAATCAGATCGAGCCAAAAATAGTATTTAAGGAAGTATCCATCCTTGACGAAGCACAGCACAACCATTTCGATAAAATAAATTGACATGCAAATTATAGTCAAAATGGAGAAATTGACGTCTGCATCAACTGTGAAAAATATCTGCCGAATATCATCTGAGAACAACGTGATAAATGTGATCACTGTGATGAAGATAGAGTAAGGTAGCCCGTCGATAAACTACAGTATTTTCTACATAAAATGTTAAGTACGGCTCCAGTGGCAGTGTTGCCGAGAAAGAGGGGACACTTAGTACCAGAGTCCGAAGAAAGTGAGTCGATTGATTACTTCGCTTATTGCTTCACATGGTCTTAGTTTTCCATATATTCTATTAGTAATTATAATTTCTATTTTATTAATAATATTAAAGCTTCTAAAGCACCAAATTTC
>APMI01009807.1_pt1 | contig 26341 bp, 24 predicted proteins | sample 667938 | NCBI WGS metagenome assembly APMI01 (sample SAMN01084076, study PRJNA167559) | wastewater metagenome | biome: Wastewater | place: Denmark: Ejby Moelle, Odense | collected 2011-11-28
TGGTGCAGTATCAAATAACCCTAATTGTACTGATGGAACTTCTGCCTTGCTCTCCGGCATCGGCAGGTAAGTCAGCTTTTTGCCTTCGTTTTCCGAAACTGGTAAGGCGAGTGTTTGCGCTTTCTCAAACAGTTGGGTATTGAAGCGATTTTGAAATTGATGGGTAAGACTGGCATAAAGGGCATCTCGTATCTGGTTAATATCACCGTCCTGCCATACCACTTCTGAAGCCCTGCCGTATTGATTTTTTCCGGGCTTACGCACATTGCCCATGACAACATCATGATCGTGCGTAGAGATGAAGTAGTTATAAGGAAAACGACCAAACTCATTCTCCCTTTCACGTACTTCATTCAGCCAGTCTTCTTCCCAGCTTATCTTTTCCTTTGCTGTATTTTTTTGAACGATCAACAGGTGATTCGGCGCTTCTGTATTACCTGTATCTTTCATCAGGTTGTCTGGCATTACAGCCAGGACCACGAAGTTTGCCCGCTCAAACAGGTATTTCCTTGCCGCATGGTTAGAAGGGCTGTTCAAAAAGGCATCTGTTGTAATGAATGCCATAAGACCGCCTTCGGCCAGTTTATCCAAACCTTTAGCAAAAAAGTAATTGTGAATTTTGCCAGATATTTCCTTGTCTGGAAATGCTTCGTCATATACCGAAAAGTTCCCAAAGGGAATATTGCTTACTACAAGGTCATAGCTGCCATTATCTCTAACCGGAGCTTCTTCAAACCCCGTGATGTGAGTAGCTGTTTTAACCATGAGTGTACTATTAACCGCAGAAAGCACTAATCCGGTAAGCCTGTCTTTTTCCACTGCGGTAATCTGTTCCAATTCAGGAAAGGCTGTAACAGCCTCGCTTATAAATACCCCGGAACCGGCAGAAGGCTCATATAACCTTTTAGGCTGTATGCCTTGCGCTTCTAAGACACGATACAGTGTTTGGGGTACGACCTCTGGTGTGTAGAAGGCGGTCAGAACACTGTGTCGTAATGAAGCGATAATTTCTTTATAGGCTGCTTCATCATAGTTTTCCCTGAGCAGCTCGTGTAATTGCGTTATACCCTGGTGGTGCTTCAGGTCTTCTTTGGTAGCCCCATTAGCCTGCCATTCCTCCGGCGTGCCGTAAGGATATAAAACGGCCTTAATGCCACCAAAACCTGCGTATTTTTTCAGGCTGGCGACATCCTCCGCTGTAAGCGGGCGACCGTTCTGATAATCCAACGCTATTCGGATAGCATCAAGATTATCTTGCAGCTTTTGAGAAACATTGTAAGCCATAACCACACATTTTCTTTCTTCACTTTTCTTTTTGGCTTAGGCGAGATAGTCATGCACCTGACCGATGATGGCATATCTCAAATGACTGTTTGCTTCATTTTCACTGTTAAAACCAAAATCACTGAAGATGCTTTTGCAGGCTTCAATGAGGTTCACTACTTCATAGGTGAGTGTTCCGTTTTCCTTCATCCGCAGGTAGTCATCATTAAATTCTTCCTCGATAACTGAGCGGATATACTGATAGCGGGACGGTTTTAAATCTTCCGTCATAGCTTGCAGGCACAATTCCTCAATAATGTATTGCGGCTTTTCTTCGCTAAGAAACTGCACTGCCATAGGCATCACTGCGGCTACCTTGTTCTCCAGATAGCTTGTAACTGAATAGTCCTCCTGCAAGCTAAGCATCAGGTCAGGGTTGTTGTGGATGATATACGCCCACAACTTTTCCGTTAGCATACTTTGCATACGTCCTGAATTTTTAAACTCCAAAGAAGGATTGAATAACAGTGGCTACCACTACCAGAAAAATGCAACTGCCAAACCAGGCGGCTGCAACCTTTCCGGTGTCCTGATCACCTGCATTCCATTTCTGGTACACCTTAACTGCGCCAATCAAACCAAGCAATGCGCCCACTGCATACATCAGGTTTGTACCTGCTGCAAAATAGCTTCGCACTTTAGTGTTGGCTTCATTGATACCCTGTATGCCATCCTGAGCAAATGCTCCATAATGGATAGTCAATAGTGCCAGAGCGGCACAGATCATAATAACCCTTTTTCGGTTATTTGCTTTTGTTTTCCTGCTGCACATTTCCATAACACACGTTTATTAAAGTTTGAAATCAACTCGAAAGAAATGGAGTGGCTTCGCCGTCACATAACCCGCTTTTCCTACCACACTTTGCCCTTACGCACCGGGAAGGACAGGGAAGCGCACTCCATTAGGTCTGCTACACTGCTTCTTTCCACAGCAGTTCCACTTCATCCTCGTTAAGTGCAACAGCACCATATTTTTGACACTCAGATACTATCAGTTCATTGATAGATGAACGAAGGGGAGAGTATCTTACAGAAGGGTATTCTTTCAACACCATGCTGAGATATTGCTTAAATTCCTGGGGAATAAGTTTTCTACGGGAAGCGTCTGCTATTACCGCTTTCAGGCGTTCAATAAGATGCTCCACTTCTGAAAATTCGTCATCCGTGGTTTTCTCAAAACCACTGGTTTCCTGAAGACTTTGCTCATTGTCCAGATTGTATGCAGCATGGTCGTTTGGGACGGCTGCTCTGAACTTCATTTTCCTTTTCCCGGATAGTAGATCCTTGATCTCACCTGAGAAATACTTCATACCGACAAAGAGGTAATAGATGGCTAACAGTATGGCAACTGCAATGATGTAGTCTGACCATGAAATGTTTTTTAACATACGCTTGCTTTTTTTCGTTTACACTTTTCATCCCGACTTTGAAAGCCGTTGTATTCTGTTGTTTCTGATAACAAAAGAACGAAGACGAGCAAGGCGATTCAAGTCCAACATTTCTTGCATTGAAAGTTGTACCCCTTGTACCCCTATGATTATCAGCTATTCCAGAGGCTGAAAACCGATTATTTTTTTAAATTAGTAGTCGGAAATTAGTTGACCATTATTGTTGAATAGCTAAAAAGCAGTGTTATGAAAATAGTAAGTGTATTAGGATTTGCCATTTTACTCATGGCATCTTGCAGCCAGACCAATCTGGAAAAGGAGGAAGCCGCTTCGGTTATACGTTCTGAAAAGAATTACCCGAAGGTGTACGAGTATGAGGTTAATGTGAGTGATCCGGCAAGTGCCAGGAAGCTATTGGACGCAGGGCTGGAGGCGGAGGGATTGGTAACTATAGATAAAACGCAGAAGCTGAAAGATGCGGGACAACCTATCGTCCATTTTACGGAGAAGGCAAAGCCTTACCTTATTCGCATAGATGAGAAGTATGATAATGTACAGGTGGTGAAGGTGGCAGATATGGACTTAGCAGAAGTTACAGGCATTCAGTTGCGGGAAGATAACAAGAGTGCTACCGTGGAATATACCGTGGCCTACAAAAATATTACGCCTTTTGCCAAGCTGATGAAACGTGACCTTTCCGAAAAGAAAACTGAACGTACAAGCCTTTCTCTTTTCGATACTGGCTGGAAACTGAATAAGAAGCAATAAGAACTTCGACAAACAGTTGTACAGTATGTCATCTTGAAGAACAATTCAAGTTCAGTAATCATTTATCTTCTTTATCATCTGCTGAAGTGTTTCTATTACAATCTCCTTATCCCTCGTTTCTGCCGAGTAAGATTTGCTTCTCATGCTGTCATACGAAATATTTTCCTGGTAAGGAGTTGACAGGTAGGGAACAATATTCTTGAATACGCTGTTTAGAGAGCGTGCCATAACGATTTTTAGGTCATCTGCGGCCCTTAATATCAATGCCATCTGATCAACGGAGAGTATAGATAGAAGTTTGGACTTTTCTTTCTGAATAACTTCTTTCGGAGCGGCAACTCCTTTGATGGGCACTATTGAATAATGTATTTGCTTTTCCAGGTAAAATACCTCCTGTGTAAACCAATTGGAAACTTGCTTGTGCAAATCCGCATCTTTCCCATTAAATATTATTCCGGGTTTTTTGTGGTATTGCTTAAACAGTTTGAGATAGAATAAGAGCCTATCCATTTTTGCACCGGGTTGCTCAATATCATTAACATTCGTAGCCAATCTTCCTGTTAGGTTATAGATATAGGCTTTGCTATTGAAGTTCATGTTGATAAGCAATTCATCCAGCTTGGAGTAAGCAGCATTACCATCCACAGGTTCAAGCCGCTCCAATTCTAAACACAAGTCTTTTATATACAATATCTCCTGAAAGATATAGGTGTGCTCGGCTGAGGGCTGATTGAGAAACTTTTCCAGTTCCTGCTTCAATATTGTAAAGCTCGGTTGATAAGCCTCATGCCCGCGTAGTTTTTTATCAACTGCTGACAGCCGCTTGGTCAGTTCCTTTTTAACAACATCAAGATAAGTAGCAGGCACCCTTTCATCTACGCTTAGGTAACTTGTGAATCTATATTCAATAAGAGTAAGCAGCTCATCAAGACAGGAAACAATGGTACTCAATACCTGCCTTATAGGGCCGTTATCCGGAATATGCGCTAAATCTTCTAATGCCTGATCCAGCAAAGTAATCAGGCTCGAATGGTACTTCTTGATTAAGCATTTGATTTTCACTTCGTCATTTAGGGTGAACACCGTTGACTTAATGGCAGACTGAACCCTATTTTTTTGAATGATTACCTGATCCTGGATTTTTGCTACATCACCCGTTATAGCAATATTTTTAGTTTTCACCGGATTTAATGTAACGGTAACCAAAGTATCCAGCCATTCTAATACATAGCCCTCACACATACCCCTTTACTTTAGTTTTTTGGCGACTATTCGCCATCAACAAAGGTAGGGCGGGCTGCAACGGAAACCTATACGACATTTCTACTATTTCCGTACTCAATTAATAGTAAATCAGTGGCTTGTAGCCTATTTGCTCAATTTATTTATAAGCTCTACTTTATTGGAAACCTCTGCTTTCGCAAAGATGTTTTGTATATGCTTTGTCACAGTCTTTTCTGAAATAAACAGCTCTTTTGCGATATCCTTATATGTTTTTCCTTTAAGTATCAGCCGGGCTATTTCTATTTCTCTGGCCGTAAGGTTCAATAACTTGCAATTTTGTTCATACTTCAACAGCGAAGACTGAGCCATATTGTCAGCCTCCTTGCCTTTACTTGTTTTCAGAGCTGCAATGGATGTGCTGAGTATAGCCTTCTGTTGCCTTACAATATTATCAAGTATGGTTTCGATTTTCTGACCTAATTCTTCAAATGAAAATGGCTTTGAAATGAAGTCTATTGCTCCAAGCCGAAGGCCTTTCAGACGATCAGTAGGTGTGGATTTGGCTGTTAAAAATATAATGGGTATATGATTGTACTTATCCTGTTCTGAAAGGGTTTTTGCGAAAGCGTAACCATCCATTTTGTCCATCATAACATCGGATAGTATCAAATCAGGCATAATAGGCATTGCAAAAAGTTTCTTTAATGCCTCAGAGCCGTTGAGAGCACCAAATACATTGTAGCTAAACCGAAGTTTATTGGAAAGGAAATTAATCATTGCTGCGTTATCCTCCACCAGCAGTATTGTTCTTTTTTGCGCATCATAATCACCATCACAAACTTCTTCATAATTAAAACTATAATTGAGTTTGTTCAATTTATCTACTTCCTTTACAAGTTCGTCCTTTTCTGTTGGATTGTAACGGGGAAGTGTGATGATAATTTTTGTGCCGCGCATCTTATTCGGGTTGCTCTCGATGACCACAGTACCGCCAATTCCTTCAACTACCTTCTTTACTATCGGCAACCCAAGCCCGATACCTTGAAGACTGGTGTTTTTATACCTAATCTGATAATACGGCTCGAAAACTTTTTTTTGCAGATCTTCTGGAATACCAACGCCGGTATCAACGACTGAAAAAATGATTTCATCATCCTGACCTGTCAATGAAATAAGCACTTCGCCATCCGGATTGGTGAATTTAATGGCGTTCTCAACAATATTATTTACTATCCGGTAAAGGGCATTAGGATCGGACTTAACAAAAACATTGTCATCTACACATGTTGAACACTCGATTTTATGTTTGACACAATAGTGCTTGAATAGAGGAAGACTATCTCGAAGAATGCCACTAAAATCAGAAACCTGGCTATGATTATATGTCTCAATCCCTCTTGAAAAACGTTCAATATCGAAGAGGTTGATTACATCAGCAGTCAATTTATCTACTCCACCTTTGATAACATCTAATTCCTTAACGGTGCCGTATTTATTAATATACTCATCCAAATAATTTTTTATTAGTGTCAGCGGCGTTTTAGTTTCATGAACGAGGTTGATGAAATTGTTGGTTTTTTGCTCATTTATTTTTTCTAATTCCTTAGTACGCTTTTTAACTTCATCCATCAAATCCGCATTCCAACTTCTCAATCGTTGTTCCGATTCTATCAATTTTTCATGTTCATTCCGCAACTCTGTAATATGCCTGTTCACTTGTAACCCGAACAAAAGCAGAAATCCAATGTTGGTGATCAATGCTTCAACTGCCTGCCCCAAATTAAAATAGGTAATAATCGGCAGTCCTACCCAGGGCGTTAAACTAAAGAGCAGTACAACCAGTTCCTGCCGGGCCTCAATGGTAGTAAAGTCATTGTTGTATTTGTACGCGATCGCTTTAGCCAAAGAAATTATCACCCAAATTGCATACAATACTGGAATTATAAGCAGATTTTGAGCATCTTTTAGCGCCCCTGTAAACCAAAAGACAATAACAAAAATACAATAGGGGAAAATCAAGAATAGATATATACCCTTGTAAGCGTGAAATTTTAGCTTCTTTAAACCGAACGCTTTAAATACATAGTATGGAAAATAACAGGGCGTGATAAAGCCCGTTGCATAGGCAATCAATTCCTGTAAGAAAAATGATCCCGGTAGCTTTGGATCAGGAAGCAAACCACCAGTGACGTTATAGGTAAGTAGCAGAAAAATAAGGATCAGGTTAAGCAAAGTAGTCTTATCGTCTGGCCGTGCTAAGCGAAATATTGCCAGATAGAAAAAGATCACTATTTCTATACTCACAAAAATAAATGTGACAATGTGCATTTGTGTTCCAAATACCACCATAAGATCTTCTATTTATTTAATTCTCTCCTTAAAAAGAATAACTTATAGCTCAAATCGAGTTCATTGTATATCTGAAAGCCAAACTTCTGGTACCAGGGTAAATTTTTCAGTGTTGATGTTTCGAGATAGATCGGTCTTTTTTTATCTTCGCTATCCTCTATAATTTCACTCAGGAGAACACTGCCAATGCCTTCGTTTTGATATTCAGGGTTAACACCGATAAACCATAAATAATACATTAGCTCCTTTGGCTGTAATTGTTTGATCTTCGATTCTCTGGAAAGCGCTTTTTTGATATTTTCTATGCCCATGCAGGAAAGTATCAGCTTTACATCAAGAAGTATTGATTTGTATGTCGTTTTCTTTTTATCAGGATAGAGTACCAGTGCACACGCCTTCTTATCATCAGATAAAAAAACATCTCCGAATAAATGACAGACTTCAAAAGAATAATTCATGAGTGCACCAATTCTTTTTAGCCTTTTTTCGTCCTGCTTTGCGATGTAGTTAACGCTTTGATTGCTTTCAAAAGATTTAGTAAGTATATCTATTATTAATTGCTTATCGTTTTGATTTGCTTTTATCATATTATATAGATTTAGCTTTCTAAAAGTTATTGCATTGAATAGTTCCAATTACCCAAAAGCTCGTAACTCACGTTGTAGATTCATTACCGCTTTTTGCTAAAATTAATGGCTACGGAACTTATCAGCCATTTAAGCTGTTATCGTTTATTAGCCATTAGCCAGTTGCCCAATTCCTCAATTTCCATCGTTTGTGAATTGACGATGTTAGTTGCCATCGTTTTTATCTGAGTATTGTTCCCATGATGCAGGTAAGCAGATGCATTATCAATGGCAGACTGGTGGTGAACCATCATAAGGGTAGCAAAATCATTGTCTATGTCACCGGTTATCAATTGCACATCTGCTGCTTTACTGCCTTTCATCATGTTATTCATTTGCTCCATTGTAAATGAGGGGTCGCTGTTATCAACTGTAAGCGTTGCCAGAATGGTATTGAATTGTTGTATTTCTGCCTGTTGCTCATTTATTATCCTTTGCGCCGTACTTTTTAAACTATCATTTTTGCCATCCTGTAATTCTACATTAGCCATATTAATGGCACCTTGGTGATGCATCAGCATCATTTTTACAAAGTCAATTTCAGGATCATTTGTCTTAGGCATGGCGTCCATCCGGCTCATCATGGCATGCATGGTATCCATCATTCTATTCTGGTCATGGGGCTGCAGTTGTAAGGCATTGTTGTCTTTTGTGCAGGCAGATAACCCTACTATAGCTGTAGCGGCTATTAATAAAAATGCGTTTCTCATTGTTTTAAAGTTTTATTCTTTTTAATAAAAAGCGAATTAAAAAATTGTAAGTATGAGATGGGTATATCTCATATCAACTTAACTATCTATTGATTCATTTTATCCAATATGACTTTCATTTCTGCAATTTCTCTTTCCTGGCTGGAGATGATTTCTTGTTGCAGCTTCACTATTTCGGGGTCTTTAGCAGGGTTTTTCCTGCTCATTAAAATAGCTGCCCCATGGTGAGGTATCATCCCTCTTAAAAACTGCCTCTCTGAAACAGCCGCTTGCTGTCGGATACAAAGGAAAAAGCCAATTAAAGCAAGGGCACTTACGATAATAATACCTGTGTTCAATTTCTTGTTAATATACATGCTGCGCATCAGAACCACTTCGATAATAATCATTGGCATGGTCATTAACCCCGCCATGTAGAATTGATTGATGTTGGTATAGACATTACTTAATTTATCTACCATAGCGTACATAAGTATATACATACTTATGAATGAAAGCACTGCCATCACGACAAGTCTCCCATAATGCTTGCCTTGCATTTCCTGATGCTTTTGATGTTGCCCCGTTTGTTGTATATGTTCCATAATCGTTGGTTTGAGTGATTAAAAGAAAATGGTGGGTTAAAGAGAAATACAGCCATTGTTTACCAGCATTTCTCTTTGCCTTATCAGGCTGTTACACCAGAACGACAAGCTTCGACGCATTTTCTGCAAGCCTCCGCACACCGCTTACAATGTTCCATTCCCATCTGTGCATGTTTTTCACATTCTTCTGCACAGGCATCGCAGATCTCTGCACATTCGTTCAATAGGTGCTGCGCATGTTCCGAACGCCTTGCTACATAAGAAGCCGTGAGCATACAGATTTCTGCACAATCAATATCGAGCTTAATACATCTTGCCAGCATTTTTACGTCCTGTTCTTCCAAGCTGGCAGTAGCGCAATGATTACATTCAGCTGCGCAATTGCTAAGTGCATCTAATAATTGTCTGTTTTGTTCATGTGCCATTTTTTTTAATTTTTATGGTTAAGAAATGATTGAGGATTATTTAATAGGTTAATGTTATACCTGCCCCTAAGCCCATGTCGCTGTCATAGTGCGAGGAAACAGCAAACCATTTAGATACCACGTATTCTAATCCTGCCATGTACTCTTTATCGGTGTTTCCCATAAAGTTTAGCCGTAAGCGCCGGGTAATTGGTACTCCTTCTCTGCTCAATTGAAACCTCAACTTGCCATTACCATCCACACGTGCATCTGCTATCACTAGCCAGGGCAGGGTATATTGCATACCTACTACAACCGTTTTACGATTGTTTTTGTTACTTACCTGTCCAAACAAATTTTTGTAATCAGACTGCTCGGCTTTATCACCATCTACTTTTTTGTAGTGATAGTCAAATCCAATGTATGGGTACCACCATTGCATTTTACCCAAATACCTTCCGATATAGGTTTCGCTTTCATAACCATGATGAGGATTTAACCCAAGATGCCAAACCTGCTGTAAGGCATAGCGATTGGATGATAGCATCGCCAGGCCATCGCTGCCATTGCTTTCTAATCCTGCCCGTACCATTAAATGGTACATGTCATTGTCTCTTAAAAACCTTTTATAAGCCTTTGCTGGATCGGGCAATTCGGGATTTGGTGGTGAGTTTTCATAAGTAAATACACGACCCATACCTGCCATCATGTGGTATAAAATATGACAATGAAAGAACCAGTTGCCAGTTTGGTTGGCTGAAAACTCTATGGTATCGGTTTCCATAGGCATGATGTCTATCACATTTTTGAAAGGTGAATATTCTCCTTGCGAGTTCACAACTCTAAAGTCATGACCATGTAAGTGCATGGGATGGCGCATCATGGAGTTGTTAGTAAGTATCAACCGTACATTTTCACCCTGCTTGATTAAAATCTTATCAGCTTCGTTTACTGTTTTGTTATCCAGTGTCCATACGTAGCGGTTCATATTTCCGGTAAGGTTAAAATGCAATACCCGTGTAGGTCCATCGGGGAGTGTTGTCTTTACCGGCGAACGGAGCATATCATAGTTAAGTGTTACAATGCCTGAGCTGCTATTCATACCGGGCATGTTAGCCATATCATTCATTTTCATCCCCTGCATAGTGTCTTTCTTCGGTTCACTCATATTCATGTGGCCCGAACGATCCATTTGGTTGGCATCACCATTAGAACTGCCTCCTGTTATTTCAGGATACATAACCGCATTCATGTCCATTTTTTGTAAACTCATATCCATACCCATGTCTTTCATGTCACCATTCATTTTCATCATATCGTTCATCATCTTCATGCCCTCAAAATATTTGAGCTTTGGCAAGGTGGGTGCAGGCATTTTCATACCTGTGCCTAACCATAAGGAAGAATGTCCTGTTCTGTCTTCAGAAGTAGCCCTAAACTCATAACTCATATTATCAGGGATGGTTACGACAAGATCATAGGTTTCTGCAGGCCCAATTATTAAGCGATCAACTTGTACCGGTTCCATATCGTTCCCGTCGTTTCCCACAACTGTTATTTTCCCGCCGGCATAGCCCAACCAGAAATAAGAAGAAGCACCGCCATTAACCACACGAAGTTTTATTTTGTCTCCAGGCTTAAATTCAGGAGCTGCGTTTTCGGGTTTTCCATTCAATAGAAATCGTTGATAATAAACATCGCTTACATCCATTGCCTTCATCCGCTTCCATTCGTTAGTAAGCTTGGTTTTAAAATAACCTTCTTTTATGGCTTCCACATAACTTTGCGTACTGCCTTTTTTAATAGAAAACCAATCGTTACCGGTACGAAGGCGTCGCTGTATTTGTGTAGGGTTTTCATCTGCCCATTCGCTTAGCACAACGGTATATTCCTTGTCGAATAAAGAATTACTCATAACCATTGAGCCATTCTTTATAGTATCCTGCTCCTGCTGTGGCGTTTCTCTTTTTTTAAATATCAGCGCACCATATTGCCCAAGTTGTTCCTGCAAAGCAGTATGAGAATGATACCAATAGGTACCGTTTTGTACTACGGCAAATTTGTATAAATGTATTTCGCCGGGATGGACGGGAGCTGTGGTGAGGTAGGGTACACCATCAGCCTGATTGGGTAAAATAACGCCATGCCAGTGAAATGAAGCATCTTCATTTTTAAGCATGTTATGCAGGTAAATTTCTGCGGTATCTCCCTCTGTGAATGTGAGTGTGGGTGCAGGTATTTGTCCATTGGTAGCAATGGCTCTTTTCTTTTTGCCGGTAAAATTTACAACGGTGTCTTTTACATAAAGGTCATAACGAACTGTCTTGCCTTTTTTAAAATTAACCTTTGCCGCAATTTGATTAGCTGGATCCATTTTGCTACTATCCATATTCACTTTATGATCATTCATAGGCATATCCATCTTGTCGGACATATCCTCTTTCATATTCATATCCATCCTATCCGTTTTGGCAGGCACCGTATCTTTTGGCATTTTCATTTCGTCCTGCTTTGCAGGTGCTGTTTTTTTCGAAGAAGTTTTAATTGTTTTTTTAACCAGCTTCATTCCGCAGATAGGGCAATTGCCTGGCTTATCTTTTTTTACCTGCGGATGCATCATACAAGTGTAATAGGTGGTAGATTGCTCCTTTGTTTTGCTTTTTTTTTTGGACATGTCCATTCCCTTCTTATCCTGCGCTGAAGCGATAGAATATATTGAGATAAGAAATACTATTAGAATTATATTTTTCATTTTTATATTTTTATTGGCAACACTTTTTCTTATGAACAAAGAGTGCTTTAAGAGCTTTCAGTATTATAGTTTTTAGCTTTTTCATTATGGATTATTCTGTTCCAGACCGTCTTTCGTTTTTTGCACCCACTCAATGATCAATTGCTTTTGTTCCCTGGTTAGCCTTGCATCTTTATGCATGAGAGTATAAGAATTCAATGGCATCTCGCCGTCCTTAACCTGGTTTGCAATAGCTTTTAATTTACTTCGCTGCCTTCTTGCTGTATAAGAACCAAACTCATTAAAATTGAGTTCCTTCTTACCATGTCGTATATGGTTGGCAAGCATCCAACCAACGGGCTGCAAATAAGTGTACCACGGATAATTAGTATTGTTACTATGGCAATCGTAACAGGCTACCTTTAAGACCGCCTGTACTGTGTCCGGTATTTTATACATAGCTGCCATATCGGTAGCTAATACCTGCCCGCTTTTATTGCGGGCAGGTTGTATGAACTGTATGACAATTAATACAATGAGTATCGCCAATAATATTTTCTTTACACGGTTCATGTTCAGAAGAGTTATCGAATAGTTTCTTTTACTTCACCGCATGTTGCCATGTTTTTACCCAAATAAGGATTTTTAATTTCCTTTGTTTCACTAAGCCAAGTGGCACCTTTATTATTGTTATACATGGGGCAGAAGTCTTTGTATAGCGTTTCGTTAGCACCAAATGTTTTCACCAAATCATAAACATCTTTGCTAAGCGTTTCAAAGTGTTCCCGCTGATGTTTAATGTTGCCACCGTTCATGCCAATGTGCTCTGCGTGTTCACTCGCGTCGTCTTTTATGTCTTCAAACGTTTTCTTTTTATCGGCTGGCAAAGAGGACTGATCGAAGTTTTTAAAGGCACTGACCATTGCACTACCCGCAGTTGCAGCATCTTTTCCGTTATCGTTTGCCAGCGCATTTTTCAATTGCAGATAACTGCTTACAATTACATTTATAGATGCCGCATTAGAATTCTCATTGGTGGATGTTGATGCCTTATTCGTTTCTGTGGCTGTGAGTGCTGTGTCCGTAGCCGTTTTATTTTCATTGTTCGATTTATTGCCTGTATTGTTACAAGCTGATAATGAAATTGCGCTAATTGCTATTGCAAAAAATAAACTTTTCATCTGTTTGATAATTTATTGTAGTTAATTGAATTGAAAGAAGATTGTTATCCTATAAGGGACAACCTTCCCTTCCCATGTTAAATTTTAAATGATAGATTATTGTATTTTTTCTGTAACCTTTCCGCAGGTAAGCATGGAACTGCCGAAATAGGGGTTCTTAATGGTTTTACTGTTACTTAGCCAGTAAGCCTTCTTCATCGGGCAATAGGTTTCATACGCAGGTTGTTCACCCAGCTTCATTGCCTTTGCCAGCGCAATCATGTTGTTGGAAAGATTGGCGAATTGTTCCCTCTGCCTTTTGATGTCTTTGGTTTCAGAAATGCCCGTGGCATCCTTTACCAAAGCATTAATATTGCCCTCGGAAATGACCTTGTAGTCAATGCCATTGGCTACCCTAAGAAAATCTTCTGCTTTTGTGGCAGCGAGATTAGCGTTGCCTGCCACCAAGGCATCCTTGATAGCATAATAAGAAGTGAGTAGTTGTGATAAAGAGGCGTTACTACCGGTATCAGTTGTTACAGTCGTAGTATTTTGATGCTCATGTTGAGCATATACGAAAACTGAAGTGGAGCAAAATATAATTGCTGTTACGATTAATTTTTTCATTTCATTTGATTTAATGTATAAATAGAATAATTACGGGTATGGCAATAGAAGACCATACTGAAATAGTATCTATACATTAAAATCAAATCTGAAAACTTTGGATAGCTATACGAATGTCTGATATGGGGGGATGGTAACTTCGGACGAAGTGTTTGATGCTTACATTGACTGATAAAGCATGTAAAGTCTCAATATAATAAAATGAGGAAATGAACGCTGTAAAGAATATCGGATGAAATACAATGTTTACAGATTGAGAAACCACTTTATCAAGTTGGGTAAATTTCATTACCCCATCATTGCAGCAGTTTTCCTTAGTGCCCTTTGATTTATGATGTTCATTTTCTGCTTCGTCGTGATGATGATGTTTTGAGGCTTCTTTATGAACGTGCTTTTTACCGTCTGCATGAATGTGTACCGAAGCTTCGGCAGCTTCTTCATAGTGGTGTTTTGTATTAAAACCCATATCCATACCAATAGAGCACGCAAATCCTATGACCGTATTCAAAGAGAACACCATCAGTAAGAATGCCGCTTTTAATTGTATAGATTTATTTGTCTTCATTAATCATCATCAGAATCTACTAATGGTTAAAAGCTACAAATATCTTGCCTACTAAAGGCATGATTTTAATTGCAAAGTTAGACATATACATTTTTATAGTTAATAAGCTGATAGTCAATTAATTATGGAAAAACTTATAAAACTCGACTCTTATCCAGAAACCAAGTTTTCCCATCTGCACCAAAACGCTCATCATAAATAACAGCAAGCATAATATTCTTTACCTTCTACGTTTACCTGCTTTATTTCAACTTCAAGAGCTTTGCATTGATGGCTACAATTACTGTACTTAAGCTCATGAGCACTGCACCCATAGCCGGACTTAACATGAAGTGCGGATACAATACACCTGCTGCCAAGGGAATGGCAATAATGTTATAACCTGCTGCCCAAATCAAGTTCTGTATCATCTTCCGGTAGGTTTTTCTGCCAAAGTCAATCATCTGCACCACATCTTTCGGGTCGCTGTTGACTAAAACAATATCTGCTGTTTCTGCAGCTACATCTGTTCCACTGCCAATGGCTATGCCTACATCTGCCTGTGCTAGTGCAGGGGCATCGTTTACACCGTCGCCAGTCATGGCAACAACTTCCCCCTTATTTTGAAACTCTGTTATTTTCTCCTGCTTTTGATGCGGCAGCACATTGGCTAAATAACCATCCATACCTAACTGATTGGCAACAGAAGCCGCAATTTTTTCATTGTCACCTGTGAGCAAAAAAGATTTAATGTTCATTTCCTTCAACTGCCGGATCGCTTCTTTTGAACTTTCTCTTATTGTGTCTGCAAGTGTAATGATGCCTGCGGGCTCACCATCAATCAGAAGAAAGTTTACTGTTTCTGTTTCCTGGTTTACTTGTGAAGGAATTTGCGGTGGCGTCTTCTTCTCTTTCGTGAAATAATTCGGACCGGCTGCAACCACTTGCTTGCCATTCACCATGCCAGATACGCCAATGCCCTGCATATACTTAAAGTCTGATGATTGCCAAATCTGCAGGGTCTTTTCCTTTAGTTTTCTCAATACGCCTTTAGCAATGTAGTGTTCTGAATGTTGCTGAATGGCGGCTGCATACTGCAGTATTTCGTCGCTGCTGTATTTAGCTGAAATGCTGATTATGTTTTGCACTTCGTGTGAGCCTTTGGTGAGGGTACCGGTTTTATCAAAAATGATGGTGGTGAGCTTTCTGGCATTTTCAAAAGCAGTACGATTTCTTATCAATAATCCGTGTGTAGCGGATGCTGTTGTTGAAATGGCGACTACTAAAGGAATGGCAACGCCCAAAGCATGCGGACAGGATGTTACCATTACGGTTACCATTCTTTCCAGTGCAAAAGCCAAATCATTATTTGCATACCATACGATGAACGTTGCAACGCCTATCACTATGGAAATAATGGTTAGCCACTTAGCAACCTTATCGGCGAGGTTTTGTGTTTGGGATTTTGCATTTTGTGCCGATTGAACCAGGTTGATTACTTTATTCAGATAGCTGTCTTTTCCGGTTCCGGTTACTTTTATTATTATTGAACCATCACCATTCACCGCACCTGCAATGACACGGCTGTCTTTTCCCTTTTTCACAGGAACGCTTTCGCCTGTGAGCATACTTTCATTGACAAAAGAACTGCCTTCCATGACAACGCCGTCGGCAGGTATTTTTTCTCCTGGCTTTACCAATGCAACATCATCTTTTTGCAGGTCATGAATATCAATGTCTGTTACGGTTCCGTTGCGTTCCACATGCACATCAGAAGGCAGGAGGGCAACAAGTGATTGCAAAGCACCGGAAGCTGCCATTTGCGAACGCATTTCGAGCCAGTGCCCCAGGAGCATAATGTCAATAAGTGTAGCCAGTTCCCAAAAGAAATCCATGCCTTTTAAGCCAAAAACAGTGGCTACGCTATAGATAAAGGCAACGGAAATAGCAACTGCTACCAGCGTCATCATACCAATGTTGCGGCTTTTGACTTCACCAACCAACCCTTTAAGAAAGGGCATACCACCGTAGAGGTAAATGAAGGTTCCCAAAGCAAGCAGCACATATTTATCGCCAGTGAAAGAAATATCAAAACTAAACCAATGCTGTATCATTTCAGACAAAAGCAGCACCGGAATGGTAAGTGCCAGACAAATCCAAAAAAGCTTCAGGAAATCATTGGTATGATGACCGGCGTGTTTGTCGTGCATACCAGTTTCGTTTGAGCCATGCTGATGGCTTTTGCCGCTGCCCAGCGGAACCAGCTTCATACCACACAAAGGGCAATTGCCCGGTTCATCTTTTATGACCTGCGGGTGCATGGGGCAGGTATATTTTTCCTGCGTTCCCTTAATCATCGTTTTTGTGTCGGGCTTCCCGTCGTGGTGGTGTGTATGGTCCATGTTTTTTAGTTTTTAGCTATGATGATTACTGAATGTAATCAATTTGTACCTGCAAAGGTGAATTACTAAATTAAATAGCTGCTATTATTTTATTGTCTCCTGCACTTCGCCACAACCTAACATCTTTTCTCCAAAATATGGATTACGGATTTCTTTACTGGTGCTAATCCAGTAAGCGCCTTTATCGTTAAATGCCATCGGGCAGAATGCTACGTACAGTTCTCCGCCGGATAAGCCCTCCTTCTTTATTAGTTCAGCCATATCCTTACTCATGCCAGAATAAGCCGCTCTTTGTGCTTCTATATCCGATGCTGCGGTAATTTTTGCGGCGGCTGTTGCTATGCCCTGAGCGCCGGTAACAACTTCGGCACCGGCTTCAATAGCATTGGCAGCTATTTTTGCTTCTGCGGCATTTCCGTTAGTAAGCGCAGTAGTTAAATGAACATAATGCTGATAAACGGCATTGAGTTTACCGTTCTTTAAAACAGGATTGTCGGTTGTTGCCGATTGTGCTTTCTCCACTGCCGCATTGTCATGACTGGCTGAAGTTTCGGTTTTGTTTTTCGGATTGCTGTTGTTTCCACACGCTGAAAGAATAATCGCTGCTGCAAAAGGGATTGCTGTTCTTAATAAATGTCTCATTGTTTTTTTGTTTTTGATTTTATAATTATTAAGTCGTTACATTTTCATTCCTGCCATCGGGTTCTTACCTTTTTTCAATACAAACTCACTGTATAAAAGATAAGCCCCTGAAACCACTACCACGTCGCCCTCCTGCACACCGCTTTTTATCTCTACCTGGTTAAAACTTTCTGCCCCGGTTTCTACCATTCTCGGACTAAATTTTCCAACACCGGTTTTCACCCAGATATGAGTGCCCTTGCCATCATGAATAACAGCATCTACCGGCAGGGTGATAGCGTTAGACGTATTGGCTACAGGCAGTTCTACCACTGCCTGCATTCCGGCTTTTAGCTGATTATGAAGATTGGGTATGCTACCACGAATAGTAAGCAACTGGCTACCTGATTGTAGGGCCGGAGCAATAAATTCAACCCGCATTTTTTGGGGTTCATTTTCAAAGCCTGCAACTGTTACACTTACTAAGTCGCTTTTCTTTACAAGGCTTGCTTCGGCAGGATATAAATCTGCCTCTACCCAGATGTTATGATAGGCTTCGAGGCTCATAATAGATGAACCTTCGGCCACATACTGCCCTTCGGTAACCATTAATTCAGACACTACGCCATTAGCCGGAGCCGCATAAGTAACATACGGGCTGGTTTGCTTTCTGCTTCCCAGCTGTTGTAATTGGGCTTCGCTCTGACCATAGAGTAGCAATTTTTGTTTAGCTGCTTCTGTTAGCTGCTGAAATTTTCTGTCTTCGGGAAAATGTGCCATCTGTGCTATGGCTAACACATATTCCTGTTGCAAAGCAGCCAACTGCTCTGAATAGATTTTATACAAAGGCTGCCCTTTGCGAACGGAAACACCCGTTTGCTTTACATACAATGCCTCAATTCTGCCGGCTACGCGACTGGATATAAATTCCGTTTGCGAAGGATCTACTGCCAATCTTCCGTTTAATTGTTTGAAGGAAGAAAAAGAACCCACTTTAACCGTGGCTGTGGTTACGTTTGCCAGCGCCTGTTGCGGTACACTTAACGTGAGAAAATTAGATGTATTGGTTTTATCAAACGGCACCAGATCCATTCCGCAAATGGGGCAGGTGCCTGGTTTGTCGCTTACAATTTGTGGGTGCATGGGACAGGTATAGGTTTGCTTTTTTGCCGTTTCTGTATGCGTTTTGGTTTCCTTACTGCCACAGGAAGACAAGCCTACAAGTCCTGCCAGCAGTAAGACGGCCACTATTTTTATTTTCTGTTTCATTTTGAATTACTTGATGTTAGTTTGATAAAACTTTCGTTATCTACCAGGAAGCTGGCATTTTTGGCAATCTGCCAATCGCCAATAAAATCTTTTATTTCCACCATGCCATTTACCTTAATGCCGGTTTGTACCTGTTTGGGTACAAAAACATTGTTCTCTTTTTTAAATACCACAGCTTTTGTTCCCAGTTGCAGCACGGCATTTTGAGGCAGCCAGTATGCACCATTTTTTACTATCGGTATATTAGCAGTAAGCAATTGCCCTGGCTTTAAATCAGTACCAGATAAGTACACCCGTGCCACAGTAAAGCTTTCGCCATTTTTTAGCGTAGGTATAATTAAGCCAATGCTGCCGGCTTTTATATCATTGGGATTGGCAACGGTATGATACACCAACTTTTGTCCCCGCTTTACTTCTGCTGCCAGTGTAGGAGAAAACGAAAATTCTGCTACCAAGCTATTGTTTTTGTAAAGGGTAAAAACCGTTTCGCCTGCACCCACATATTGCCCTTCCCGGATAAGCACTGGTGTTGGGTTGATGGCTTGTTGGGTTGCAGTAGTGTTGGACGCAGAAGCATCGCTTCCCATTCCGCGACCCATACCATCAGAGGATGATGTAGATGGAGAAGGCATGGCAGTACCGGAAGAAGCCCCCCTGGCAGCTACATTCTTTTCTACGATATAACCACTGACCGTGCTGTAAACGGGCACACGGTATAAAGGCTTTCCGGTTTTAAGGACTTGATTGATTTGTGCCGGTCGCATACCCAATAAACTCAATCGCTGTTTTGCTCTTTGAAGCAGTGAAGCATCATTATCGCTTCTGCTGATGTAAATGAGTTCTCGTTGTGCTGCTGCTAAGTCAGGTGAATAGATTTCCATAATTAGCTGTCCTTTGCTCACCAGCTGGTAATTGTATTTGATATACATTCTTTCAATTCTTCCTGCCACACGGCTGGAAATACTTTCCTGACGCCTGGTGTCATAGGTAACGATACCCTGCACCGGCAAAGAACAAATGCGGCTTCCGCTCTCTGCGGTAATGGTACTGATATTTGAAACGACTTGCTCATTCACCGGTTTCAGCAAGGGCAACAAGCTACTGTCCAAATGCAGTTCGTTGGAACTGCTCATGGGTACTAAATCCATGCCGCAGATGGGGCATTTGCCGGGCTGGTCCTGCACAATTTGCGGGTGCATGGGACAAGTATATTTTGTTGCTTCACTGTGGTTATGTGTAGCTACTGTTGTAGTCGCTGTTTCAGTTTTTTCCTTGCAGGAAAAAACCAACAGCACCAATAGCAACGATATAAATGTTTTACCTGAATAGTTCCTTTTCATAATCAACGATCATTTGAAATAATTTTTGTTTTTCGTCCAGCACATCAAGCTGCATCATATTCAATGCTTCCCAATTGTCGAGAACCACAGTAAGCGCTAGCTTGTTTTCCTGGTAAGTAATGAAACTGGCATCAAAGGTTTTTTGCAAGGCAGGTATTACTTTTTCTTCCATTGATTTTATGCGTTGCTGCATCGTTTGTATTTCTGCCTGCATACCATACAACATGCCTTGCGTTTCCTGAAGCATGGCAGAGCGTTCCTGTTTCATCGCTTGTATATTGGACTGCATGGATTTGATCTCGGACTGGTACATTTTTTTTGACCAGGGAGCAATGGGTATAGACACCATGCCCATTACGCTGTATGCCTGTGGCATCATGGAAGACAGTGGCGACATATGATCGAACTGAATGCGAAAGGTTGGTTTTCGTTCCAGCTTCATGGCTTCAATATTGAGCTGCATGGAGTTAATGCTTTCATTCATCCGCAGCACATCTTTTCGCTGTGCAGAAAGATTTGCCGTATCATAAAAAGCGGCCGCCACAAAGCGGGGTTCGTACGTGGTATCAATCCGAAAATCGGTATTACCTGGACAGTTCATTAAAGCATTAAGATAAGCTTTTGCCTTTGCGATATCGCCTTGTGGCATGAGCCGCATATTGCGGTTCTTTTGTATTTCCGCTTCTGCTCTATACATCGTGCTTAACTGTGACTGATTGTAAGGATACCGTACTTCTTCAATCTTCTTCATCATCTCCAGCACTTTTTCGTTTTGCTGAATAACGTTGATTTTTTGCAGGGCTATCAGCCAGATGAAATACTGTGTTTTTGCCTGTGCCTTTAAATCATTCAATGTAACGGAACGGTTTGCGTTTTCAATATTGCTCTGTGACTGTATATAGTTTTTCTTTGCCTGCAGTTTTTTCCCGTTCGGAATTTCCTGTTCCAGACGAAACATTATAGAACCTTTATCCCGGTCATCCATTATTTTTTGAAAAGGATAAGGTGTCATAAACGTACCTACTCCAACCATTGGCGGCATCCAGGCAGTGGCTGCATCAGCGCTGTATTTATAGCCTTCAGCCCTTAATCCGTAAGTTTTGAGCAGGATATTATTGCTGTCTATTTTTTGTATGATTTCCGGCAGGCTTAATACTTCGTTTTGTTGTGCCAGGGCACAAACCGGAAACAGTAAGACCAACCCTATATAGTTTTTAATGTTTAACATCATACACCTCCAGTTTTCCATATTTTCGTAATTCATATTCCTTTGCCATTAAAAAAATGAGTGGCGTTACCAGCAGGATATGAATAGCCGAAGTAAATACACCGCCAATCATGGGCAGTACCACCGGCTTCATGACATCGGTTCCTACACCGGTTGCCCATAGCACCGGCACGAGACCAAACAGTGAAACACAAACGGTCATTATTTTGGGACGTAACCTTTTTGCTGCACCCTGAATTACATACTCACGTAGATCATTTTTGGTAATCGTTTCACTGGAATTGCCTTTGAGTTTGATTAATTGCTGCATGGCATCGTTCAGGTAAATCACCATCACGATGCCGGTTTCCACGGCGATACCAAATAAGGCAATAAAGCCAACAGCAACTGCCACCGATAGATTGACGCCCCAGAAGTAAATAATATAAGCACCGCCGATGAGGGCAAAAGGGACGGTGATGAGGCTTAAGAACGCTTCACGAATGGAATGAAATGCGAAGTATAAAGAGAAGAAAATAATTACCAGCACAATAGGAGCAATCCACATGAGCGTTTGCTGCCCTCTGATTAAATTTTCATATTGTCCGCTCCATTCCAAAAAATAGCCAGCCGGTAAAATTCCTTTTTGTTGATTGAGCTTTTCCATTGCTTCTTTTACCGTGCTACCCAAATCCCGGTCTCTTACGTTAAACAACACTGCACCCCGCAGTAAAGCGTTTTCGGAATTAATCATCGGTGGACCATCTTCAAACTTTATGTCTGCTACGGCACTTAATGGCACTTCGCCAAAAGCGGCAGGTTGAAGCGGTATCCGTTTAATGTTCTCTACGCTGTTTCTGTAATCCTGCGCCAGCCGCACATTAATGGCAAAACGTTGTCTGCCTTCTACCGTTTGTCCGATAGGTGCACCACCCAAAGCCGTTTCCACCGTTTGGTTTACATCGTCCACACTCAAACCATAGCGAGCTAAATCGGCACGGCGAACATCAATAGCAAGATATTTTCCGCCCGTAATAGGTTCTACATACAAATCCGCTACTCCGGCAGTTCCTTCCAGTGCTGTTTTTACCCGCTCGGAAACTGCTACAATAGTATCGAGGCTTTGTCCATATACTTTAATGCCTACATCGGTACGGATGCCGGTGGAAAGCATATTAATACGGTTGATGATGGGCTGCGTCCAGCCGTTGACCACACCGGGAATTTGCAGTTTGGCATCGAGTTCTTTGATGATGTCTGCCTTGGTAAGTCCTTCCCGCCATTCTTTATGCGGTTTCAGCATAATAATGGTTTCAACCATGCTGATAGGTGAGTTATCTGTAGCCGTATTGGCTCTGCCGGCCTTGCCCAAAACCTTTTCTACTTCAGGTACCGATTTGATGATTTTATCCTGCACCTGTAGTATTCTTTTTATTTCGGAATTGGAAACATCCGGCAGCGTAACGGGCATAAACAAAATGCTTTGCTCGTCGAGCGGCGGCATAAACTCCGTTCCCAGACTTCTTAATAGAGGAATGGAAATAAGCAGCGCCAGGATATTGATGGCAAGTGTGGTTTTTCGCCATTTCATTACCCAATGAATAATTGGGGTATAAATTCGTTCCAAAAAGCGATTTACCGGATTGGCACTGTCGGGGCGGAATTTTCCTTTCATAAAAAAAGAAATCAGCACCGGCGCCAGTGTGAGTACCAGTAGAGCATCTACCATCATAATAAATGTTTTGGTAAAGGCTATGGGATGAAACATTTTTCCTTCCTGGCCGGTGAGCAAAAACACCGGAAGAAAAGAAGTAATGATGATAACGGTAGCAAAGAAAACACCCCTGGATACCTGCTTGCTGGATTTTTCAATGATGGCAAGCCGCTCTTCTTCGGTAATCCAATTTTCTTTTATCTTTTTATTTTTCCTGCGCCAAATCATAATTCAGTTTTATTTTTTTGTTCTTGTTGCCAATGAGCATAGCGGTCTGCCAGGTGCTTGTAGGCGTTTTCACTCATCACAATGCCATTGTCCACAATAACCCCGATGGCGAGTGCAATACCGGTTAGCGACATAATGTTGGAAGAAATACCAAAAGCATTCAATAAAATGAAGCTGATGGCAATGGTGATGGGAATTTGGATGACAATACTCAAGGCACTGCGCCAGTGAAACAGGAAAATGATAACGATAAGCGATACCACTATCATTTCCTCAATTAGCGTTCCTTTGATAGAAGAAATAGATTGTTGAATGAGTTTACCGCGGTCATAAACAATATCAAATTTTACACCCTGTGGGAACCCCTTTGCCACTTCCTGCATTTTAGCTTTTACGTTCTCAATTACTTGGGCTGCATTTTCACCGTAGCGCATTACTACAATGCCGCCTACCCGTTCTCCTTCACCGTTCTGGTCAAAAATGCCCAGCCTTGTTTCTCCACTTGTTTGCACACTGGCTACATCTGAAATTTTGATGGCAATACCGTTATCTGTTTTGATAGGTATATTTTGAATTTCTTCTATAGAATTTAAATAGCCGGAGGTCTTGATAACATAGCCTATATCACTTAACTCAAACTTGCTGCCGCCTGTTTCATTGTTGTTGGAACGCACTGCATTAATTACATTACTAACAGAAAGTTTATAGTATAAAAGCTTGTTTGGGTCGAGTGTAATTTGATATTGCTTTTGAAAACCGCCAAAAGAAGCGATTTCACTAACGCCTTTTACGTTTTGCAGGGCAAACTTGATGTACCAGTCCTGCAAGGCTCTTTGTTCGCCCAAATCCATACTCGGCGCATCCAGTGTGTACCAAAGAATATGACCTACGCCTGTGCCATCGGGACCTAATTGCGGGCTAACGCCTTGAGGTAGGTTCCGGGAAATGGTGCTGAGCCGTTCCAGCACCCGTTCCCTTGCCCAATAAATATCTACATTGTCTTCAAAAATGATGTAGATAAAGCTCATGCCGAACATCGAAGTGCCCCGTACATATTTTATTTTTGGAAGTCCCTGCAGGTTGGTTACCAAAGGATAAGTTACCTGGTCTTCTATCAATTGAGGGCCACGCCCCATCCACTCGGTAAATACAATCACCTGGTTTTCTGAAAGATCGGGAATGGCATCAATAGGATTGTTTTTTACAGAGAAAGCTCCCCATACAAATAAGCCTGCTGCCAGCACCAAAACAATGAAGCGGTTGCGCAACGACCATTCTATAATACGATGTACCATGAAGTGGTAATGAATAATGTGATGTAATGATAATCAGTAATGATATAGGCGAACAGAAATGCCTATAGCCCGACAGGTACTGTCCGGCTCAATGAAGAAGTGTAAAATTTAAATACGGAAAACGCAGTTGCGTTTGTAGATGGCTACGCCGCTACTTCGTGGCGGTGCATTACTTGTAGGATTCTCTTCAGTAATGGAAGAAAAATTGGCGTCTGGAACTTCAAAGTGAGAAGCAGGCAGGGCTAAAGCCACTAATTGCATCCCTTGGAAAGCGGTTTCTGTGATGCTATGGTCGTTGGTGACTTTTAACTGCTTATGTTCATCCTTACAGCAGCCTTTATCTTCCTTTTTATCCATGCCACAATTAGGGCATTTATTTTTCTCACTTCCCATTACGTTCCATTCCACCATTTTACCCATGCAATAATGCATGTACACCGTAGCCCCTGAAGTAGAGGCGAAGTAAGTGAATGATAATATGAGAATGAGAAACTGTTTCATTTCAGCGGTACAAATGTATTAATTTTTAAGAAGTCCTGTTTAATTTATACTTGTTAAAGTGCATTAACAGAATTAGAACTGGCTAAAGACAGTAAATAGCCGGATCAGGAACATAATCCGGCTAAACTTTTATGCTAATTCCTCAGCTTTGTAACCAGCCTTTTCCACTGCTTTTTTTACTTCCTCTTCTGTTGGGTTTTCAGCAGAAACCGTTAGGACTTTTTTTGGATTTTGAGTATCCACTTTCCAGTTTCCCTCACCAAAAGTTTCGTTTAAAACAGGGGTAACTTTTGCTATGCAGGAGCCACACATGATATTTGTCTTTACTTCTACTGTTTTCATTGTTTAAATATTAATTGTGATGTAAAATTACTTTGGGTCGTTAGTTTTGCTGTTATACAATTCAGGATTTGTTTTTCATAATTTTTGGATTATAGCTTTAATGATTTTAATCGTAGGCTATTTGTAACAACACTGATGCTGCTAAGTGCCATTGCTGCGCCGGCAATCATTGGGTTTAATAAAAAGCCATTTATGGGATAAAGCACCCCTGCTGCAATTGGTATTCCAATTAGATTATAAATGAATGCCCAGAACAGGTTTTGTTTGATAGTGGCAACAGTACGCTTTGATAGTTTTATTGCTTGTGAGATTTTTGTAAGATCTGATGAAATAATGGTCATTTTAGCGACATCCATCGCTATATCACTTCCTTTGCCCATTGCTATGCTTACATCTGCCTGTGCCAACGCATTACTATCATTAATGCCATCACCCACCATTGCCACCACTTTGCCTTGCTGCTGCAATCCTTTTACGAAATCTGCTTTGTGAGAGGGCAGCGTTTCTGCCTTATAATTTTTTATACCTGTTTTCTCAGAAACGGCTTTTGCAGTCCGCTCGTTGTCGCCGGTGAGCATGTACACCTCTATGCCTAAGGCTTGTAATTTTTTAACCGCTTCTATTGAAGTGTCTTTTATCTTATCTGCAATGGCTATTGCAGCCAAAGCATTTTCAAGGTCAGAAAACCAAATCACCGTGTATGCCTGTTGCGACCATTGCTCGGATTGACGTTTTAATTCCTCGCTAATTTGAATGCGGTGCGATGACATCATCTTTGGACTGCCCACTAAATAGCTGTTGCCATTGTGCTTTACAGCAATTCCCTCTCCTGTAATGCTCTCAAAGGTGTCAAGGTTTAATTTTGTTGAAGAAGAAGCGGTAAAATATTTCACCACTGCTTCTGCCAGGGGATGCTCTGATTGAACTTCTATTGTGTAAAGCAAATCGGATAACTCTTTTTGAGCAACGCCTTGCTTCCAGGCT
>APMI01063897.1_pt1 | contig 26244 bp, 19 predicted proteins | sample 667938 | NCBI WGS metagenome assembly APMI01 (sample SAMN01084076, study PRJNA167559) | wastewater metagenome | biome: Wastewater | place: Denmark: Ejby Moelle, Odense | collected 2011-11-28
CTTTGGTATCTCTTTTACCAACACGCTGATGAACCAGGCAAGGGCACTTGTGCATGTGTACACCGACGGCAGCGTGGTGGTTAGTACCGGTGCGGTGGAAATGGGGCAGGGGGTGAACACGAAAATGCTGCAGGTGGTAGCACAAACTTTCGCCATTGATCCGTCAAGGATAAAAGTGAACAGCACCAATACCTACCGCATCGCCAATACTTCGCCAACGGCTGCCAGCGCTACTGCTGATCTTAACGGGAAGGCCACCCATATAGCCTGTATCATGATCCTGAACCGGCTGAAAGAAGTAGCGGCTGCAGAGTTGAATGTGGCAGCAGGCGACATCAGCCTCAAAGAGGAATTGGTGTATGTAAACGGCATTGCATCGGAACTGCAATGGAATAAACTGGTACTAACGGCGTACAATAAACGAATCAGTTTATCTGAACATGGCCATTATTCCACACCCGAAATTCATTTTGACAAGACCAAAGAAAAAGGACACCCGTTCGCCTATCATGTGTATGGAACTGCCATCACAGAAGTAACCGTAGATTGCCTGCGGGGAACCTATGAATTTGATTCGGTAAAGCTGGTGCATGATTTTGGAAGCAGCATGAATCCGCTGATCGACCGTGGCCAGATAGAAGGCGGCCTGGTGCAGGGCATCGGTTGGATGACAATGGAAGAGATCGTGTACGATCAACAGGGGAAACTGCGGAGCAATGCGCTCTCCACGTACAAAGTGCCCGACATCTATGCAGTGCCCAAAGAGATCAGCATCGATTTTTTGCAGACAGAAAAAAACAACCTTGCCATCTTCCGCTCAAAGGCAGTAGGAGAGCCGCCATTGATGTATGGTATCGGGGCTTTTTTTGCATTGCGTAATGCCATCAAAAATTTTAATGCTGCCGTAAAGCCTGCGTTTGATGCGCCGATGACCCCGGAAAAAGTATTGATGAATTTATATGGAAAAGATAACAGCATCGTTGCAGTAGAAAAGGCAGCAGTGGCTTCCTCCGTTTAAACAAGCCGGATCACCTGATCAATACGGCTGTTCCTTTTAGTGATATTTTCTGGTTAATGGAATCTATATATTCCAGCATCCAGATATAGGTGCCTGGTGATTGGGGTTCACCCCTGAAGCTGCCGTCCCACCTGAAATTCCTGTCCCTTGTTTCAAAGATGAGTTGCCCGCCCCTGTTAAACACCCTGAACCGCAGGCTGCTGGCCTTATAAGCATTGATGGGGTACAGGTAGTCGTTAATGCCATCGTTATTGGGAGTAAATGCATTGGGCACATCGATATAACAGTTAGGCACAGCCGTAACTACTTTTAATGCTGTGTCGATACAGCCCGCTGTATCTGTTACAATTAATTTAACCCGGTAATCTTTTAAAATATTATTGAGCGTTAAAAAAGGACGTGGAGATGGATCTTTTATGGAAGCGATCTGTCCATCATCAAAATCCCAGTACCAGGAAGTAATGACACCTGCACTGGAATCTTTCAGTAACACAATATCTGTAGGACATGCAAAGGAAGGTCCGTTCACGATGGCCTTCAACAGGCTGTCACGCAGGCTGATGGTAACGGTGCCAAATGCCCCACAACCTGTATTGTCTGTAACCTTCACTTTGTATTTTGTTGTAACAACAGGGTTTGCCAGTGGGGTGGCAATGCTGGCATCGTTTAAACCTGTGGAGGGAGTCCAGAGGTAAGTAACACCCCCGCTTGCAGATAACTGCGCCGGTTTGCCATAACAGATGGCCTGGCTTGGGCTCACCTTGATATCAGGCCCCACGATCTGCACATAAGTGCTGTCTTTTGCACTGCATCCTCCATAAGATTTGATATCAGCATAATACCAGCCCGTGTTCGACAATGCTGGATTGTACACATGTGGAAAAGGGGTATTGTCAAAGTAGTTATTCGGTCCTCTTACCACATAACTGGCACCGCCGTCTAATGTAAATTTCAGGTCGCCATCTTCGCAAACAGGCGAATTGCTGGTGAAAGAGAAGTCGGTCGGTAATCCATCTACCTGCACTTTTATCACATTGGATACCACGCTGCAGCCGATCTCGTTGATCTCTGCCGCCTCTGATGCACGCAGCCTTACAAAAAAGGTATCCGATATTGAAAAGTGGTAGGAAAGGTTAGTATTGGTTTGTCCGGGTACGTCCTGCCAATTAAAGCCACCATCAATGCTTCTTTGCCATTGGAAAGCAGGATTCACAAAATCCGGTGAAATGAATGTTGCAGCGCCAAAGGAAAATTGTTGGCTCCCGGTGCTGCCGTCCAGTTTAACGGGCGTATTGCCCTGGAAACAACTGCCCGTAAGCCATCCACCCACGCTGTTGGGAAGCGCAATGCTGAGTTTTGGACCCATGGTAGTGAACATGATATTGTCAACTGCAAACAAGGCACTGCAACTTGAATTGGCTCCTGAAGGGTTTACACTGATTTTTGCCACCACCGTTGTTTGCCCCGGGGGCAGCGTTAGATAGAAGCCGTAATATTTTGGGAACTTAACGATGGCTGGTGGCGGAAACGGCCAAAAACCCGGGTACCAGGCATAATTATCAGGCGACCCGCCGGCGTTTCCTGTTTGAAAAGATTGTAATACCTGGCCGCTGAGCGTTTCAACACTCATGGTGAGGTTGGGATACATGCACGATGAAGTGCCAAAATTGTGAATGCCCATGGAAAAGAGGAAGGTCTTGTTCGTACATACGTTCCTGATAGTATCAACATACAGTATTTTAGGAACTGGAGATGCCGCCGCATTCACCACCATCATATATCCCAACTCACCGGCCATGGGCACAATGTCTAAAAAAGTATGACCGGCGTCTTCCTTTAATGTGTTGGGTACCGTGCAGGTAGCTTTGTTTACAATGCTGTATTGCCCGGAGATAATACAGGAGTCTGTACTGTAAATAAATTCAGTTCTGCCCGGCGGCAGTGGTGGGCCGGGATTAGATGCCCCCTTTCCAAACGCCATATTGATACCGGCACCCCAGGGAATGGTTACTGGCTGGGCGTTGCAGGCGAAGCAATAAATAAACCCTGTAATGAAGAGATAAAGCCTCAGGGGTGATCTTATCGTCATTTTCACAGTGTATTGTAAACCAAATATACCTTTAAAAGCAACCATTTGCAAGGACAGGTTATCAACGCTTGTAAAAGACCGTTAGCATAACGGCTGTCGCTGAGCAGGACAATGCACTATGGGTCAGGTAGAAATTAAGATATATAAAAGATAGCAGCAATGCGATTGTTGGTTGATATGGCGTATGCAACCCTCTCACTACCCAGGTTGTCATCTAAAATGAGATTAAATGCCTATAACATGAAAGTATATTTATTAAGCATCCTGTTTTTTATATGTTTTGTTTCCTGTAAAAAAGCTGCAACTACGTCATGCGGAACAACAATGACTGATATTGCCGGAAACTATAAAATAATCAAGTATGAATCGGTTTCTTACAACACAGGGGCTACCCAGGATATGACCACTGCTTTACCCGGTTGCATGCTTTCCGCTATTTATCATTTTAATAGTGACGGCACCGCCACCTATTCTGAATCAGGTAGCTGTGATGGAAGCAGGGATGGTACCTGGGCTGCATCCAATGCTGGTTTTCACAGCACATTTGCCTCGGTCAATGGTAATCGTATTGACGCCACATCAATCACCAGTTGGGATTGTACCAATTTGGTATTAACTACTATGTTTCCTTCTGTTAATTATAATTACAGGTTCACGTTATCTAAGCTGTGATCCCATACTTCTTAATAATAGATTTCCCGGACATACTTTAGAGGCTTTGAGCAGATCAGCTACATGCGAAAATCATAGCCGTCACAGCAGTCAACAAAACTGTTACTTATAAATGCGGCTTGACGTCAAACCAACAGCAGTTTGGATCGTCAAGCTTTAATGCGGATTGGACGAATAACTGGTAGGAGACACTATAGACAACTGAGTTTTTACAAAGCATTGGGATGCTTATTTATATTTTTCCTTGTAATGTTTTACAGAACTGGTCACCAGTTTTTCCAACACTTTCACATCCACATCAGCCAATTTTTTAATGTACACACAGGCCTTGGCGGTTTTGTGTTTCCCAAATTTTTCCAGGAGTTTTTCTTTGCCCTCAAAATTGGGGATGTATAAGGAGAATTCGCTTTTTCTTGGGGAGAAGCCAACCATGGGCGCATCCCCCTCATGGCCGCTTTCATATTTGTAATGATAACTGCCAAAGCCAATGATACTTGGGCCCCACATTTTCGGTTCAAACCCGGTTTGCTTTTTCATGATCTCAATAAGTTGGTTGCAGTCAGCCTGCCGTTGAGCATCATCCACTTTTTTTACAAAGCCTGCCACACTCAATTCGGTTTCTACTGTTTTGGGAGATGCTTTAGCCATGTAAAATCGTTTCTTTAAAATTAAAAAAGATTCTTCAACATGCAAAACCAGGTACCTGGCGCATATTTTATTTCAGCTTTCATAAATATGCCTGCCACTGGGGAAATTCACCTGCAGAAGCAGCGCTTGGTGCTCTACCACATTATTTCTTTGCAGGGAGCGTTTCTTCCAGCCATTTATAAAATTCGTGCTGCCATACCATTGCATTTTGGGCATTGAGTACCCAGTGGTTCTCGTCTGGCAGGTAGAGCAACTTACTTTTAATGCCGAGCAATTGCGCTGCCTGGAAAGCCTGCAAGCCCTGCTCAATCGGTACCCGGTAATCTTTGCCGCCCTGTATCACCAATATGGGCGTATTCCATTTGCTTACATAATTGATGGGGTTGAACTGGCTGTAATTTTTTTGTGCGGCCAGGTTTTTCTTATCCCAGTAATTGCCACCCCAATCCCAATCCGGGAACCATAATTCTTCGGTGGTGCCGTACATGCTTCGCATATCAAAAATTCCATCGTGTGCAATAAAACTTTTGAAACGATTGTTGTGTATGCCGGCCAGCATGTACACAGAATAACCACCATAGCTTGCACCAATACAGCCCAGCCTGTTTTTGTCAACATATTTTTCTTTGCTTACCGCATCAATGGCACTCAGGTAATCTTTAATGGCCTGGCCGCCATGATCCTTACTGATCTGCTCATTCCATTTGGTGCCATGGCCCGGCATACCACGCCGGTTAGGTGCCACCACAATGTATCCCTGCGATGCCATTAACTGGAAGTTCCATCGGAAAGAATAAAACTGCGTAAGCGGTGATTGTGGTCCGCCCTGGCAATAAAGCAGCGTTGGATATTTTTTTGCAGGATCAAAACCCGGTGGATAGATCACCCATACCAACATTTTCTTTCCATCAGTGGTGGTTACAAAACGGCGTTCTGTTTTGCAGCTTGCGATATTGCTGTACAGGTCATCGTTTACATGAGTAAGCTGTTGCATGCTGCCATCTTTCAAATTCACCGAATAAATTTCTGCAGCATGGTTCATATCGGTCCTGGTAACTATAAGTGTATTGCCGCTTTGCCCAATGATGCCTGTGATGTCAAAATCACCCCTGGTAACCTGTTTTACTTCGGGTAACTGCATAGTAGCACCGGTATAATTCACGGTAAACAATTGGAGGGTGCCATTAACGGGCGCATTGAAAAAAACATCCCGGCCATCATTGCTCCAGCGGAAACTTTCCACGTGAATATCATCCCTGTTGCCGGTGAGGTTTACGATTCCGAGCCCGGTAGAAGCCACAATATCCTGTTTGTCGGATTCATAGCCGTCTCTTTTCATTTGCAACCAGGCAAGCGTGCCATTGCTGCTGAAGGATGGGTTAATATCATACCCTTTATTGGCTTCGGTTAAATTGATCGTTTTGCCCGTTCCAAGATTGTACTCATACAGGTCGCTGTTGGTGCTGATGGCATAATCTTTCCCGTATTTCTTCTTGGTTACATAGATCACCGATTTACTGTCAGGCTTCCAGGTATAATCTTCATCACCCCCGAAAGGTTTGGTGGGAGCATCATAGGGCTCATCTGGCATGATGTCTTTGGCTTCACCTGTTTTGCCAACAGGTGCAACAAACACGTGATCAAAATTGCCGTCTTCCCAGGTATCCCAGTGGCGGTTATTGAGGTTGTCGAAAATATAGGCGTTCGACTTACTGAGTTCAGGATAGTAATCGTTGCCGGTGATCTTTTTGATCTTGACTTCTTTATTACTGAGTACGAATTTGCCATCCGGTGAAATATTCCTGTCGTTCAGCAATTCGTCCGGATTGCTCACTTCTGAGGGTACGCCGCCTTCAACCGGGATGCTGAAGGTTTTGCGGCTGCTTTTATTGGCTTCAACATTTGGCGTGCTTACGGAATAGAGTACCTGCTTTCCGTCTTTGCTGATGCCGAGTGCACTTACCCTGCCGATCGTCCAGAGTATTTCAGGTGTCAGTTTGTTTTGCGCAATGGTAAAGAGTGGTGATATCAGCGCCACCAGGATCAGTTTTTTGTACATGAGGATTTTTTTAAGAGGACTAATGTACGGTTAAAAATGCTTGCACTTATTGCATTAACTTGTTGCCGGGAAAAAAATATTGAACCGATGTACAGCAGGATCTTTCATATTGCCGGGGCAGCGCTGCAGCAGCCGGTAGAAGACTTTGTAAAAATGCACCACCAGCAGGCACATGAAAGTATTTACAGCGGCGGATTCATCCGGGTGTACGAAGACTATAGTTTCGTCAATGAAAATGACCTGATGGTTTGCATTCGGGTGGATGCTACGGAAGCATCGTCGGGCAAAATGACCATTGAGTTCATCGCCGGTGGAGGCAGGCAGGGGCTTATCAACTGGGGTAGCAGCGGTAGTGAGCAACGCAGGGTCAATAAATTCCGGGAAAATCTTATTGCGTTTTGCACAGCGCATCCATATCAATTGACAGAAACACAAAAGCAGGCTTAGTCAGCTTATCTTTTTGCCCTTGCATATTGCAGCGGCCATTCGATATCTTCCGACAATTCTTTGGCAGCATGCAATGGAAAGTACGGATCCCGTAAAAATTCTCTTGCCATGAAAATCAGATCGGCCTGCTGTTGCTGTAAAATTGCTTCCGCCTGCGACGCATTAGTGATGATGCCAACGGCACCTGTTAATATACCGGCATCTTTTTTTATGGCAGCAGCAAAAGACACCTGGTAGCCGGGGCCTGCACTGATCTTCGCTGTTGCAGATACACCTCCTGATGAAGCATCCACCAGGTCAACGCCTTTTTCTTTTAATATTTTTGCCAGGCTGATGGAATCATTGATCGTCCAGCCCGTTTCTTGCCAGTCAGTAGCGCTTATCCGTACAAACAAAGGGAGATCGGCCGGCCAAACAGTTTGCACCGCTTCCAGTATTTCCAGTAAAAAGCGGATCCTGTTCTCAAAACTACCACCGTATTCGTCGGTGCGGCTATTGCTTAGGGGTGATAAAAATTCATTGATGAGATAACCATGTGCTGCATGTAATTCAAGCACTTTAAATCCGGCCTTACCTGCACGGATAGCCGCTTCTTTAAAGGCATTGATCGTATCTTTTATTTCTGCAACCGTCAATGCATGCGGCACCATGTCTGTTTCATAAAAAGGAATGGGAGAGGGTGCTACCGTTTGCCAGTGATGTTCGCCTTCTTTAAGCTGCCCGCCACCCAGCCAGGCCAGTTCGCAACTGGCTTTTCGGCCGGCATGTGCCAGTTGTATACCCGCTACTGCACCCTGTGCATGAATGAAGGAAGTAATGCGCTGCAATGGCGCTATCTGTTCATCTTTCCACAATCCCATATCGCCATGGCTGATGCGTCCCGCTGCTGTTACGGCTGTTGCTTCCTGTACGATCAGGGCAGCTCCGCCCACTGCACGGCTGCCGAGGTGAACCAGGTGCCAGTCGTTGGCAAACCCATCAACACAGGAGTATTGGCACATCGGCGACACCACGATGCGGTTTTTTAAAGTGACGCTTTTTATTTTCAGCGGAGAGAATAACAGGCTCATAATAATTGATTTACCCTGTTTAAACGCTCAGGAGGTATTATAGTTTAGTAATTCTCTTTACAATCTTTTTATGCTCAGTCTGCACGCTGATCCAGTAGTTGCCGGCAGCCAGTTTGCTAAGGTCGATCCCGATGCGGTTGCCATTGACAGCGCTGGCCCGGATCTCTTGAACCGGCTGGCCGATATTATTGAGTAAACTGATCAGCGCATTGCCTTTGTAATTATTCATTTGCAGCGTAGTGCTTTCCTTTGCAGGATTTGGATACAAGGTAACATAAAGATCATCGCTGCCAATAACAGCGGTACGCACAGGTGAGTACTTGTATGCCCCGGTATTTTCTTTTATCAGCAGGCGGTAATAATAAAGAATGCCCGGCCTTGCGGTAAGATCGTGAAAGCTGTAATTGTGTGCAGTATTGTTGGTATTGAGGGCAGATACAACGCCGATTTCAGTAAACCCGCTGCCTGGTTTTTCGGAGCGCTCGATCGTATAGGACTGTACGCCTATTTCTGTTTCTGCCAGCCAGTGCAGGTCAACCTGTTTGTTGACTGCTGTAGCAGAAAACAATGCAATGTTTACAGGAACAGGGCATACGCTGCCGTTAGTGCTGATGTGAACTGTGCGGCTGGTGATCAGCGTATCGATGCCGCAGGCATTTCGTATTGTATCTGTATAAGTGGTATCGTTTACAAACACATGTCCCCAGGCGCTGTTGCCCCGGCAAACCGTGGTGTCGGCAGTATTGCGGTTGAGCAATTCACCATATTCAATAAAATCAAAGCTCCTGGTGTACAGGTAACCGCTGCCTACCTGGAAAGCCTGCCACTTGTTGTGGGTAATGCTGGCGCCCAAAAATCCACCCCTTGAATTGGATGCCATCGATACAGTAAATCCTTCGTTGTACAATCCAGATGTAGCCGGGAAACCAAAATTGTTTTCGTTGTAGTGAAACTGTGTGCCGTTATTGTGGAGACCGATCTCTACGCCGGTGGACTGGATGAAACCGGGGTAGGCGGGGTAGTTAGTATTGTTGTTGAACTGTTTGGCGTAGGAAACATAAATGGCTGAATCGCAGGAAGTGTATACGATGTCGCCGGCCCTGTCATTATCGGTATTGCCATACATCTTTATCCATTGCAGGCTGCCATCAGCTTTTAACTTGCTCACAAACACATCAGTGCCGCCGGCATTGGAAGGGATATCACCGCCGGAAGAATTGGTAGTGCCAACACAGGAAAAACCACCATCATTCACCGGGATGAAATTTCTTACCATATCATCACCATTGCCGCCCCATGTTTTTTTCCAGGTAATATTGCCGAGCTTATCAAGCTTCATTAAAAACGCATTTTTACCAGTATAGGTGCTGCTTAAAAAACTGCTTGCATCTGCAGCACCTGCCAGCAGAATGCTTTCATCGGCGAGTATCTCCATGTCGTATGGGATTTCATCAAGGGAACTGCCGTAAGTTTTCTGCCAGATGATGGAGCCGTCGGCGGCGCTGATCTTGAGCAACCAGATATCAACACCACCCTGGAAATTGAGTACATTGCCATCGTTGGAATGTGTTGACGCAAGCACCAGCAAATTGCCATCCCTGGTACGTTTGATGCACTTTGCATATTCTGAATTGCTGCCGCCGTATAATTTGAACCATTTAATCTTTCCGGCACTGTCCGTCTTGAACAACAGCAGTTGGGTGCTGTCGGTATAGTTGCTGAGTAGAGGATTGTGAAAGGCAGAGTCCCAGCTATTGCCGTTGTTATCGGCCAGTATAAAGAAGTTTTCACTGCTGTCTGTTTCAAAATCTTTTGCATAGCAGGTAGCGCCGCCTGATACCTGTATCCAGCTGTATACGCCTGCCAGGTTGGTACGCAGCAGCGAAATGGATTTGGAAGAAAAGTTGGGAGAACGATAAACAGTGGGAGAGATACCTTCTGTTTCTATCGGCAGCAGCGCACTGTTGTCGAGCGTATTAAAAAGGATGGTGCGGAAATCCCTGGGTGAATATTTTATTTTAGCTGCCAGGTACTGAACCCTGCCGCCCCACTGGAAACTGTTGTAATCGATCTGGTTAATGGGCCAATTGTGTTGATTGAATTGGGCATTGGTTAGAGTGGGAGTGGTAGTACAAAGGAGCAGTAAGATGAAACATCTTACCATTAAGGCTAAGCACTGGTTCATTGTGGTGAAGGTTTTACAGTTAGAAATAAGATATTGACGAATGCTGATTTTCGGCAAATATATAATAAAAGAAACATAGCTATGCTAATTGTAATACATCATTTTCAAACGGTACAAATTGCGAGGTATTGAATAAGGGCATCTCAATTTATTGAACCGGCTTTCTTTTATTTTAAGTAATTTTCACTTCCTAAAATTTCCTGATGAAAAAGTTTATAAAAATAACAGCACTTATGATGGCAGGCAGTGTATTGATCAATGCAGCAGATGCACAAATAAAATATCCCGTAACAAAAAAGACGGACCAGTCGGATGATTATTTTGGTACCAAAGTAGCAGATCCTTACCGCTGGCTCGAAGATGACAACAGCGAAGCAACCAAGGCCTGGGTGGTAGAACAGAATACCGTTACCAATGCATACCTCCACGCCATTCCTTTCAGGGATAAAATAAAACAGCGGCTCGAAGAAATGTGGAATTATGCCAAATACAGTTCACCTTTTAAAGAAGGAAAATATTATTATTTCTACTAGAACGATGGCCTGCAAAACCAATCGGTGCTTTACCGTCAGGCCGGGCTGGAGGCAGCACCCGAAGTATTCCTTGATCCCAACAGCATGAGCAAAGATGGTACGGCAGCCCCCGGTGTGCCTGCATTTACAAAGAGTGCTAAATATTGCGCCTACCTGTTATCGCAAAGCGGCAGCGACTGGCAGGAAGCTTATGTAATGGATGTGGAATCAAAAAAATTACTCAGCGACAAACTGCAGTGGATCAAATTCAGCGGCATATCCTGGAAGGGAGACGAAGGTTTTTATTACAGCCGTTATCCCGAAGGAGATGAGAAGGATAAACTAAAAGGAAAAAATGAATTTCACAAAGTGTACTACCATAAACTGGGTACCCCGCAAACTGCAGATGAATTGATCTACGAGGATAAAGATCACCCCCAGATGACGATTGGTGCCGGACTGACCGAAGACCAGCGTTTTTTGGTCATTACAAAAAGCCAGGGCACCAGTGGGGTTGAACTGTGGGTAAAAGATCTTGCAAAGAACAGTGATTTTACCATGCTGATAGAAGGTTTTGAGAACGAAGCAGACGTGGTGGAAAATGATGGCGACCGTTTGCTCGTGAAAACAAATATTGATGCGCCCAATTATAAAGTGGTGAGCATTGATCCTGCCAATCCCGCAAAAGAAAACTGGGTAGAGATCATTCCAACAAGAACGAAATTGCTCGAAACAGTTGGTACTGCAGGAGGGAAATTATTTGTTACCTACCTCGAAGATGCTTCCAGCAAAGTGTACCAGTGCAATATCAGGGGCAACCTGGAAAAAGAAATAAAACTGCCGGGAATAGGCACCGCCAGCGGATTTGGTGGCAAAGCGGCTGATAAGGAATTGTTTTATTCTTACACCTCTTTCAACACACCGCCAACAATCTATCATTATAATATCCTGGATGGAAAAAGCGAACTCTTCCGCAGGCCGGCAACAAAGATCAACCCCGATGATTTTGTAACCGTGCAGTCTTTCTTTAAAAGTAAGGATGGTGCATCGGTACCCATGTTTATTACCTATAAAAAAGGACTTAAGCTGGATGGCAATAATCCAACGCTCATATACGGCTATGGTGGATTCAACATTCCGCTTACACCTACCTTCAGTATCTCCAATGCATTTTTCTTAGAGCAGGGTGGTGTGTACGTACAGGTTACTCTCCGTGGTGGAAGTGAATATGGGGAAGACTGGCACAAGGCAGGAATGTTACAGAACAAACAAAATGTATTCAATGATGTGTACGGCGCTGTACAATTTTTGATAGATAATAAATATACCAATCCATCAAAAATAGCATTGCGTGGTGGCAGCAATGGCGGTCTGCTGGTAGGTGCCTGCATTACTCAACACCCGGAACTATTTAAGGTGGCCATTCCGCAGGTAGGCGTACTCGATATGTTACGGTATCACCAGTTCACCATTGGTTGGGCATGGGCGGTTGAGTATGGAAGAAGTGATAAAAAAGAAGACTTTGAAAACCTGTACAGGTATTCGCCGCTGCACAATCTGAAAAAAGGAATCAGCTATCCTGCAACACTGGTTACCACGGCCGATCATGACGACAGGGTAGTGCCGGCACATAGTTTTAAATTTGCCGCCGCCCTGCAGGATGCCAATGATGGTAAGAATCCAACGCTCATCCGCATCGACAGCAAGGCAGGGCATGGAGCAGGAAAACCCACCGGCAAAGTGATTGAAGAAGCAGCAGATATCTGGAGTTTTGTGATGTACAATCTTGGCATGGAATTCAAATGATCAATAACTGATAAGGGCATCAAACAATGAAAATTCTGATAACAGGAAGCAATGGTTTGCTGGGGCAGCACATCATCAAGCTATTGATCGAAACAACCGGGCATACCATTGTTGCAACAGGCCGGGGTGCCAGCCGTTTGCCATTTGAAGTGTCTGACCTGTACGACTATTTTCCGCTCGACATTACTGATGGCGTAGCGGTGAATGATTTTTTGCTGGCGCATGAACCGGAACTGGTGATACATGCCGCCGCCATGACGCAGCCAGACGAATGCGAACAGCACCCCATTGAATGCTGGAATGTAAATGTAACGGCCACCAGGTTTTTGCTGGAAGCTGCTGAAAAGATCAACGCAAGATTTATCTACATCTCTACCGATTTTGTTTTTGATGGTATAAATGGTCCGTACAAAGAAACGGATGAGCCGGGGCCGGTAAATTATTACGGCAGCAGTAAACTGGCAGCGGAAAAATCAGTGATGGAAAGCGACCTGCAATGGGCCATTGTGAGAACGGTACTGGTGTATGGCAATATACTGGTGGGCAACCGCAGCAATGTGATCAGTTGGGTGAAGGATAATTTAATGAACGGTAAAGCCATCAAAGTAGTAAGCGACCAGTTGCGTACGCCTACTTATGTGGAAGACCTGGCTAAAGGTATTTTACTGGTGGTGGAAAAAAATGCGACGGGTGTTTATCATATTTCCGGTGAAGAAGAAATGAGTCCTCATGATATGGCCATTGCAACTGCCGATTATTTGCAGTTAGATAAAACACTGATGACAAAAGTGAATGCCGATACTTTTACGCAGCCAGCTAGGAGACCATTAAAAACAGGCTTTGTGATCGATAAGGCAAAAAGGGAACTCGGCTATCAACCTACCTCTTTCAAAGATTCATTAAAGAAAATGCTGGGCTGATTCACGGTAATCAGAACATAAAATAAAACCCGGTCATTAATTATATGTGACCGGGTTTCTAATTAAACTGTTTAGAAGATCATTACATTCTTTCAGGTACCGCAATGCCCAGTAACTGCATGCCACTTTTAATTACATTGGCCGTCATGGTGGCCAGTTGTATCCGCAACAATTTTTTGCCGGAAGTTTCTGCGTTGGCAACAGAATGTTCTGTATAAAATGAATTGAATTTTTGAGCCAGTTGAAAAACATAGTTCACGATCACTGATGGATTGTGTTCTGCCCCTGCCTGTTCAACTGCCGCAGGATATTGCTCCAGGAAAACCAGTACCGATTTTTCGAGCGGTAATAATTCTTCTTCCTCTTTGGCTGACGTTGCTGTCAGATCCACATCGCCGATCTTTCTTAAAATACTTTTGATCCTGGCGTGGGTGTATTGCACAAACGGACCGGTAAAGCCCTGTATATCGATGCTCTCTTTCGGGTCGAATACCATCGTTTTTTTAGGGTCAACCCTCAATAGGTAAAATTTAAGTGCGCCCAGGCCAAGTGTGTTGTAAAGTTCCTTTAACTCATCGGCTGTAAAGCCTTCTGTTTTACCATGGTTGATGGTTTCCTCTTCTGTTTTACCAACCAGTTCATCTACAATATCATCCGCATCTACCACGGTTCCTTCACGGCTCTTCATCTTGCCGGTGGTAAGTTCTACCATGCCATAGCTCAGGTGATAGATGTTTTCTGCATTGGGCATTCCCAGTTTTTTGCAGATGAGCTGCAGCACTTTCATGTGATAGTTTTGTTCGTTACCGATCACATAAATGCTCTGGTCAATTTTATATTGTTCATATTTTAATTGTGCCAGGCCAATATCCTGGGTAATGTAAACAGAAGTACCATCTTTTCGCTGTACCAGTTTTTCATCCAGGCCATCGGCCGTAAGATCAATCCAGATGCTGCCATCTTCTTTCTTATAAAATACATTTTTTTCGAGGCCCTGTTGTACAATGTCTTTTCCCAGCAGGTAAGTATCGCTTTCGTAATACGTATTGTCGAAATCTGCCCCAATGCGGTTATACGTAACATCAAAGCCCTGGTACACCCAACCGTTCATTTGTTGCCAGAGTGCCATTACTTCAGGTTTGCCTTCTTCCCAATCCAGCAACATTTGCTTGGCCTCTGCCATGATCGGTGTGTTGGCCCTCGCAATTTCTTTGATCTCGTCTTTTATCTTCCCGATCTTTTCAGCATCCTTTCCGGCATCAAGGTTTTGAAAAGCCTCCAACAGTTTAGATAGCTTCTCTGCATCAGCAGTGCTGAATTCAGCAAGATCGCCTGCATAGATCTTTTCCATCACCGGCTCCGACTGCGCCTTCAGGTCGTTCTCAAACCGTACATAATAATCTCCAACCAGGTGATCGCCCTTCGTGCCGGTACTCTCCGGGGTGGCGCCGTTGGCATATTTTTTCCAGGCGATCATGCTTTTGCAAATATGTATACCACGATCATTCACGATCGCAGTTTTGATCACTTCATAGCCGTTCGCTTTAAGTATCTCACTGGTACTCCATCCTAAAAAAATATTTCTCAGGTGGCCCAGGTGCAATGGTTTATTGGTATTGGGAGATGCATATTCTACCATTACTTTTTTGCCATTCATGGCTGTTTTTCCATAACAAATATCCTGGTGTTGCTGTTGCAGGAGCGTGGTCCAGTAATGATCCGTAACAGAAAGATTCAAAAATCCCTTGATGATATTGTACCTGGTAAAAAGATCGCTGTTATTATGCACCAGGTGTCCACCGAGTGCTGTGCCGATGGCTTCTGGTGAAAGTTTCAGCGTCTTCACCAATGAAAACATCACGATGGTGTAGTCGCCTTCAAACTCCGGCTTGGTTTGGTTTACCTGGAAATCTTTTGCTGTGAACGGGTGGTTGTACAATGCGGTAAGGCTCTTGATAACACTTTGCTGTATATTGAAAACAATGCTCATGCGGCAAAAATAATGAAAACGAAAGAACGGGTGGGGAAAAGAAAGTAGCAGTTGAGATTGCATTAAAATACAAAATGAAACACCCGGCAGTATTATATATTACATATTCTTTAGTTGGCCAGGATCATTTATCCAGATATTATGTTATTTGACCTGTAAAAATTCAGAATTTGAAAACCATCCTGTACATTCGCCGCTAATTTTTTCCAAACAAGCGCAATATGAAATTCAATTTTACCCTGGCCCTTATCCTGGTATGTATGGGTATCGGCACCGCCAATGCCCAGCAACTGCAACCGGCCGGCAAAAACTTTAAGAAAGAACGCCGGGCTGCCGCCAGCAAACAGGCTACAACCGTTGCCCCGGTTGCGCCGGCAGCAAGACCCGGAGGCAGTACACCCAGAAGGCAGCAATGCGGATTTGCCGCTTACATGGAAAAGGCAAGGGCAAAAGGATTCAATGAAGATTTGTATGAAAGCCAGATGAAGCGCTTTGTTCAGCAAAGACTTGCTGCCGGCCCTGGTGCTTTTACCGGTACGGTAACCATACCGGTTGTATTTCACGTAATTTACCGTTCCGGGGATGCACTTGGCACCGCTTCGCCTAATTTGAGTGCTATCAAATACCAGGCACAGATAGACCAGCTGAATGCTGACTACGCAAATCTTTCCGGCTCAACCTATGGGGTAGCGGCAGATGTAAGGCTGCGATTTTGCCTGGCGCTTGTTGACACCACCGGTAAACCTCTCACTGAACCGGGCATTGACCGTGTGAGTGGAACTGCCAGGGGATTCAGTATCACCAATACCATGAATGATGTGAACGTGCAGGATTATTTTGATCTTACCATCAAGCCAGCGACGATCTGGGATCCCTTCAGCTATTTTAATGTGTGGACGGGCGCCATGGACAACAGTGGCTTGCTCGGCTATTCAACCTTCCCCTCTTTTAGTACACTTGACGGGCTTGATAACGGTGAATCTTCCGGAACTGCCGGTTGTGTGATCAACTGGCGTTGCATTGGAAGTATTGCCAGCCCCGGTAACGAGTCTACATTTGGATTGGGTCGCACGCTGACACATGAATCAGGTCACTTTTTTGGCCTGCGCCATATCTGGGGTGATGCTGCCTGCGGAGAAGATTTTTGCAGCGATACACCACCGCAAGACCAGGAAACTAGTGGCTGCCCGGCAGCCGGAACTTTGAACAACTGTGCTCCATCGGGTCCCAAGATGTTTCAAAATTACATGGACTATACAGACGACAATTGTGTAAATACATTTACGGCACAACAGGCTTTGCGTTGCCAGGCCGCTATGGATAACAGTCCACGCAGGTTTACCCTCATTACCTCAAAAGCATGCCAGGCAAGGCCGGGAAATTCGATTGGTTTTGGAACAGGACTGGCATATTCGGTGGCGGAAACCGGCGCTCCCGGAACCTGCCCCAATACCAGGTCTTACAGTTTCAAAATATATGTATCCGATAAAGCTACAGGGAATGCTACCTTAACATTCGGCCGGGTTTCAGGAACTGCTACGCTTAATACAGACTACAGCATTTCACCTGTTTCAGTGCTTTACACTGCCAACGACAATACGGCCAAAACCGTCACCATTACCATTAATGATGACCAAATAGCAGAACCGGCAGAAACGATCGAGATCGGTTATACCATCAGCGGTACAGGTGTTATTGCAGGCCCGGATAAACAAACGCTTTCTTTAACCATTGTGGATGATGATGTAGCGGGTATTGCCGTGAATGATGCAGCGCCTTTAACGACAGTGCTAACTCAAAATTTTAATGCGGCCGCAAGCATTCCTGCGGGCTGGGTTACTTCTGTTTATGATGATGGCAGCAGCAGCTACACCCCCAACCAGTGGGTAGTGAGCGCCAATGGCGGAACAGGTACTACCGGCAATGCAGCACACATTACAAGAAATACCGGCACCAAACCTAACACTTACGCCAACACGAATTTTTCTGATGCCTACCTGTTCACTCCATTGCTGGATGCTACCGGCCTGGCGAACCTTGTGCTCAGCTTTAAATGGCGTTGCCTGGGAGAAGCCGGATTTGATGAAGGTTATATCGGTTATATACCGGAAGGACAGGCGGTTGATGCCAACAACGTGATCTATTTTGATACCACGCTGGGCGGACTGGCAGCAGCCACCGCAGCAAGAACGGCTACACTGAACCTGCCGATCGCATTAAGCAATAAAAGGTTTTACCTCGTGTTCAACTGGTTCAATGATGAATCTGTCGGTGCCAACCCACCTTTCACCATTGATGACATTTCTGTTACCGGTAAGAGCTTTTCTGTAGCAACCACTACAGATGCCGATACTGCATTTGCACAGTACAGTGCACAAACGGTAAATTATTACAGCCAGTCGGCAGCAGGCAGCAGGCTGATCGCTACCATTGCCAATCCAGACCAGGATCTTAGTTGTATTACTGCGGGCGTTCAATATGCTGGCACGGGCAAAACAGTGCTGCAAACGCAAAACGGAAGTTATTTCAGAACCGATAAAGTGATCAGGATCACTCCTGCAGTTGCCAACAACAGCGTTCATTACCAGGGTACATTGTATTTTACCACTGCAGAATTATCGCCCACCTGGACAGCAACAGAAATTCCTGCGCTGAAAATTTTGAAAGTAAAAGACGGGGTAGATATATTTGGTGTGATAACTTCTGCTGATGCTGAACTGATCACTCCAACATTTGTTGACGGTTCTGCTAAAGGATATTACAGTTATACAGGCAACTTCACTGGTTTCTCTCAATTCATGCTGGTATCGCAGAATACGGTGGTGCCGGTTCGCTTGCTGAGTTTTGATGCAAAGGCCAATAAAAACTCTGTATCATTGAACTGGGCTACTGCACAGGAACTAAACAATAAAGGCTTTACTGTTGAAAGAAGCACCAGTGGCACCAGCTTTGAAAAGATTGGCTGGGTGAATGGCAAACTGAACAGTGTTCAGGCTTCTTACAGCTTTAACGATAATTATGTACAGCCCAATACGGTTTACTATTACAGGCTTCGCCAGGTAGATGCAGATGGTAAGGAAGAGCTGTCGCCGGTTCGCCAGGTACGCATCAGCAAGTCTGGTATCAGCGTTACCGTTAGTCCTGTTCCTGCAAGATCTGTAATGAATGTGTACATCAACGGCACCGCACAGGCGGCTTCCGTGAACCTGGTAAATGCACAGGGGCAACTGGTGAAAAGCTGGACTAACGTGAACGCTTATAACAGCGCTTATTCACTGGATGTAAGCAACCTGCCCTCAGGTGTATATGTACTCAACATCACTCTGCCGGAAGAAAAGATCGTGAAGAAGGTAGTGATCGAAAAATAATTGTTCACTCCGGAATAAAAAAGAAAGAGGCTGTATCAAAAGTTACCATTGGTTGTCATATTGAGCTTGTCGAAATATAACAATCAATGGCAATCAAATCTGTAAACATTTCGCTAAATCAATGTGACAGATTTGATTGCTTTTGATACAGTCTCTTTCTTTTAATGCCGTTCAACCTTACAGGTTTGCGATCTTTATTTCTTTGGGATATTTTACGGAGTAAGTGAATCGAACCTTCCTGCTTTCTCCCGGTTTCAGTGAAAGCTTCCAGGTGAGTACGCCGGTTTCTTCATTTACCAATGCATCCTTGCTGTCTTCCAGTTTTACTTCAATGTCTTTTACAATGCTGATAGGGTATTGATCTTTCAGTAACAGGTCCACATCGGTTATTTTATTATTCTTCACTGTTAATTCATACGTGAAGGTTTGCCGGGTAGTACTGCCGCTGGTTTTAGTGCTGGTGTATTCTTTAACAGCGCTCCGCTTAATGGCCACTCTTCTGTCTTTGCCGAGCGATAAATTCAACGTGTCTGCGGTACTGTTGGGATCTATCATCGATTTGCCGAGATAGGTATTGTCCATGATGATGTTGGCAACGCCGGGCAACAAATCAAGTTTTTGCCAATCGGTTATTTCGGCCAGCAGGTAAGCATCCTTGTCAAGTTTGGGCACTGAATAATTTTTCAGCGCTGCATTGATCTTTTCTTCTTTGATGGTTACACTGTGTACCTGCCCGTCACTTTCAATATTGTAAGGCAGGTCAATCTCGAAATTCGTATTGAGCTGGCTTTCACTCAGCGTTGTAAAGCGCTGCAGGGTAGAAGCGTCCACCGTTTGCACTGCCCCTGTCCGATCTTTTCGCATTGCAGTTGCGTAACCGGTAGTTACAATTTCTTCTTTCAGCGATTTATCATCCGATGCAAAAGACTGCAGGGTGTTGGAGAGGTAAAAATTATTGGTGGTATTGTTTTGTGCCTGTGCCAGCAATTTGGGTACATACTGTTGCAGGTACCAGGGCGTTAACAGCGGTGCTACGCCACCCCAGCTTGGGTTGGCGGTGCTTAAGGTAAGTTTGGTTTGTTTCCAGTCGATGCCGGTTGACTGGGTAATGGAAGCTTTGTACACCAGCCTGATCTCGTTGGTTTTTGAATTCACCCGTACATCATACAGGGGCGTAAAACCTGCTGTGTTGGTAAAGTAGCTGAAGGATACCGGTAACTCGCCACTCTTATTGCAGATAACCTGCAACGTTAGCTGGCCGTAGGATTTGGCGGGTTTAACAGGTTTGTTCTGTGCCTCATAGATCCTTGTTTGCAGGTCGCTGATCTTTTCGGTAAGTACTGCATTGTCTTCACCAAGTTTAAAAATAGTGGCCCTGGCTTTTTCGATCCTGGTATTGCCGGCATTGATCAGTTTAATGGCTTCATCGCTGCTAATGACCTTGCTGCTGCTTTCTTTCATTGCAATTTCTATCAGCCTGTTGGTATTGTCCAGCGTTTGGGTCTCAATTTCTATGATGTTGCTGATCCTGGCCTGTTCTTTCTGAATGAGTTTGATGCTGTCCTGCAATTTTTTTATCAATGGATTGATCACAACAGGAGCAGGCGGCGTGTAAACAGCGAACTGCTGCGAAAGCAAGGCTGCATTTTCGGGCAGGTTTATCTGCAAACTGTTCACATCGATATTGGTGCTGAGCTGGTTGATCACGATGATCTTTGTGCTGCTGTTGACAATCACTTTTGCGTTGTGGGTTAATTCAGCACCGTAACCAAAGTACACGGTTGCGGCAGACAATGCTGCATCTGCCCTCGCTGTATCCTGTGCAGCCAAACCAAGAGAGCCTGCTAATAAAATGATGATGGTAGTGGATAATCGTTTCATGAATTTTCATTTGTTTGGAGATAGATGAAAAAAGAAAAGCGATTACACAATACGCTGCAATAAAATTCCCGGTTGGATTGTTAAAAGAAAAATGATTAGCATTACTGCATGAAATATTTACTCAGTCAACAGCACACGGAGCGCTTGTTTTTTCGATTGATACAGGAAACTGATTATGCTGCATGGCTGCCATTTCACCAGCATCCATCCACTGCTTTACATTGGGTATCGCCAAAAGAAACGCCGGAAACAGCCTGTAGTAAATGGTATGATAAACAGTTTGGCCGATATCAAAACAACCTTGGCGGAATGAATGCATTGATCGAAAAACAAAGCGGTCGCCTGGTTGGGCATTGCGGTCTGCTTGTACAAAGGGTGGATGAAAAAGAAGAATTGGAGATCGCTTATTCTTTATTGCCCGCATACTGGAATAAAGGTTATGCTACAGAAGCAGCCATTAAATGCAGGGATTTTGCTTTTGAAAATAATTTTGCCACTTCATTGATATCCATCATCAGCATCACCAATATTCCCTCAGAAAAAGTTGCATTAAAAGTTGGGATGATAAAGGATAAAGAAACGGTTTACAATGGTAACAGGGTGAATATCTTCAGGCTGTATAGTCCACTCATGAAATGAAGATGCAATAATATTATCGTCATCCGGGTTAACAAAAGATGCAGGAATGAATCAGTAATTCAGCCCTGCATCACCTGGTTTTATTTCTTCAAAATTTTAATTTCTACCCTGCGGTTGTTTTTTCTTTCCTCCTCTGTTTTTTCAGGGTATGGTGTTAACGGTTGCTGGTGACCAAAACCTTTGTACTTCAGCCTTGCAGATGCAATGCCGTTTTTCGAAAGATACAGGCAGATCTCCCTTGCCCTGTTCTCTGATAAATTCACCGTTCGGGTGCCGATGTCAAATCCATCTGCATCGCCTTCCTGGCAACAGATATGACCTTCTACGGCGATCTCAAGCGATGGATTCTTCTTCATCACTTCGGCAAGTTCCAGCAGCACGGGGAATGATTCGGGAATGATCACATGCGTGCCGCCATAAAAATTCATGTTCTTCAAAACGATGTTGGTGCCGGCTTTTGTCTGCGTATCAGCGATCGCCTGTTCCAGGCTTTTCCCGGTGATGGCAACAGATTTTTCAATGGTGCTGTCAGCTGCCACATCTTCTTCTCCCTCCACCAAAATTTCTACCCGGCGGTTGAGGTACATTTCTGTTTCGCCATGGTTGCGGTTAAGCGGACGGCGTTTTCCAAAGCCCTTTTCTTCAACAATATCTGTTGCAATAAATCCTTTACTCACCAGGTAATTTTTTACAGCATGGGTTCTTTTTAAAGAAAGGGCATCATTATATTCATAGCCTGCCATGATATCTGTATGGCCGTACAATTTCACCTTGATGTTTTTGCCATGGGCGTTGATAAAGCTGTCAAGGCTTGCAGTGGCATCTGCAGTTAAATTGAATTTGTCCAGGTCGAAGTGAACAGCAAATGATCTTGTTTGTGCATTACTAACTGTTACGAACAGTAGCAAAAGAGGCAGCATTAATTTTTTCATACATGTTTGTTTAATGTATAAACTGCAGGGCAGAATCAAAAGGTTGGGTAAGGTACTGAAATGTATACAGTAACCTTGTTAGCAATAGTTTAAAACGCAACGCCTGGAAGTGGCAGGAAAAAGAGTTCGAACCTGGAGATGATCATTCAATGCGTTAGACTCATGCAGGATTTGTTTTATATCTATTGCTACGCCCTGTCATAGCGGGTTGTCTTCTCCCTTTATTTGACAAATGAGCTTATCAGCGCCTGCCAGGCTCCCGTTTGTCCCAAAAATGAATCCCTGATAATTCCTCCGCAGGCCTTATCTTTGCGCCCGTTTAAAAATTATGATAAGTGTAAATAATGTTACCCTCGCCTTTGGCAAAAGGGTACTCTTCGACGAAGTAAATATCAACTTTACAAAAGGAAATTGCTATGGCGTCATCGGTGCCAACGGTGCCGGTAAGTCTACCTTTTTAAAGATACTCAGTGGCGAAATTGAACCCAACAAGGGAACCGTTTCTATCAGTCCTGGTGAGCGTTTGGCTACCCTGAACCAGAACCACTTTGCATTTGACGACGTAAGCGTACTGCACACCGTAATGATGGGCCACAGTAAAATGTGGAAACTCATGCAGGAAAAAGATGCCATCTACATGAAGGAAGATTTTACCGAAGCTGACGGTATCAAGGCGGGTGAAATGGAACATGATTTTGGCGAAATGGGTGGTTATACTGCAGAAAGCGATGCGGCACAGTTGCTGAATGAGCTGGGTGTTAAAGAAGAAATGCACCAGCAACTGATGAAAGACATTGCAGCCAATATAAAAGTAAGGGTGCTGTTGGCACAGGCATTATTCGGCAGCCCGGATATCCTGCTGCTGGATGAACCTACCAATAACCTGGATGTGGAAACCATTAGCTGGCTCGAAAACTTTTTGGCCGATTATGAAAACATTGTACTGGTGGTGAGTCATGACCGTCACTTTTTAGACTCTGTGTGTACGCATGTGGCGGATGTGGATAAACAAAAGATCAAAGTGTACACTGGCAACTATACCTTTTGGTACGAAAGTTCCCAGCTGGCAGCAAGGCAGGCCGGCGATAAGAACAAGAAAATGGAGGAGAAGAAGAAAGACCTGCTGGAATTTATTGCACGATTCAGCGCCAATGCTTCTAAGAGTAAACAGGCTACCAGCCGTAAAAAGGCATTGGATAAACTGGTGTTTGAAGACATTACACCCAGTAATCGTAAATACCCCGGTATTATCTTTAAGCCCGACAGGGAAGTGGGCAACCAGATTTTGAATGTAGAGAAATTGAAAAAAGTAGTGGACGGGAAACCGCTTTTCAGCAATATTACCTTTGATATTGTAAAGGGCCAGAAGATCGGTATCGTGAGCCGCAACCCACAGGCTTTAACTGCTTTCTTCGAGATCATCAACGGCAAAATGCCGGCTGATGAAGGCAAGTACGAATGGGGAACCACCATTACCTCGGCTTACCTGCCCAATGACAATACCGAATTCTTTGTTCAATCTGATAATCTCATGGACTGGCTCCGCCAGTTTGTACCTCCCAATACAAAAGAAACAGTAGATGAGGATTTCCTCCGTGGATTTTTGGGCAAGATGCTGTTCAGCGGGGATGAAATTAAAAAGCAGACCAACGTATTGAGCGGGGGCGAAAAAGTACGCTGCATGATCAGCAAGATGATGCTGCAGAATCCCAACCTCATTATGCTCGATGAACCTACCAACCACCTCGACCTGGAAAGCATTACAGCTTTCAACGATGGCTGTATCAACTTCCCCGGTATCGTACTCATTGCAACACACGATCACCAGTTCATGCATACCGTTACCGATCGTATCATTGAATTAACGCCGAAGGGATTGATCGACCGGCTAACCACCTACGATGAATACATCGTGGATGCGAGGGTAAAAGAATTGAGGGAAGAAATGTATAATTAAGGTTCGGGTGGTTAAAAATTAGCATAAAATTTGTTTCAGAATGCCCATTGTCAACCAACTAAATAAGCATTTATGAAAAAAATTATTTTACTTGTTTTTGTGATGACCATCCTTTGCACTTCGTATTCGAATGCACAGCAGTACAAAACTGCCGCAGGCTTACAGATCGATTTTGGTGACGGATCTACGCTTGTCGGTCCGGCTATCAAGTACTTTTTTTCCGGTAGCCAGGCAGTGGAAGGCGAAGTGTTGTTTGGCAATCACATTACTTTTTTGCAGGCCTTTTATCAATACCACAAGGGTATTCCCGGAGCAAAAAACTTAGACTGGTACTTTGGAGGTGGTCCTTCACTGGCATTGTACAGTGGCGGCTCCAGCTTTTACCTTCGTCCCATGACTGGTTTGGATTATAAATTGAACGATGCGCCCATTGCCGTGTCGTTCGACTGGAGACCTTTTATCTACCTTGGGAATACTTACGGCGGTTCCAGGTTTACAGCGGCAAGGTTCGGCCTGGGTATTAAATATGTACTTAATTAATAGTGATCAAAATATTGGAAGAAAGGGGCGCTGTAAGTGTCCCTTTTTTATTGATGCGCCATCCTGATGCTGTGATCCTGCTTTTCTGGCATGGTATTCTTAAACTACGGGTAAACAAAAACAATCCGTAACATGACAAAGGCAACCTTATTAACCTTAATCACAGCAATACTTTTTGCAGGGAGTGCATCAGCTCAAACCCAGACAACCGCCACAGCCTCGCCCGGCTACACAACAGCATTGGGAATTAAATTTTACCCCGGCGCTGTTTCGATCAAACATTTTATCAGCCGCACTGCTGCTGTAGAAGGCCTGGGCTATTTCTGGAACAGGGGCTCCCGTATCACGGGCCTGTACGAGATCCATGGCAATATCAATGGCGCTCCCGGTTTACGATGGTATGTTGGACCCGGGGCTCATATCGGTTTCTATAACCAGCGGTATGGCGGAGGGGCTTCAGTCGGCATTGATGGGGTATTGGGGCTTGATTACAAGTTTAAAGCAGCACCTGTCAATCTTTCCATTGATTGGCAACCCTCTTTAGAGTTCAGTGATAAACGGGATAAAAGATTTGTAGGAGACTGGGCCGGCTTTGCAGTACGGTACACTTTTTAAGCGCTGCAGTATCATCGAATGTTGCCCGTTTCCCAGGGGTGGCATTTTTAGTTAATGTGTTGTTGTAGATATTACTCCCCGGAGAAATGCGACTATATTTGCACACTTTAACTCATGAAGCATTTCATCATCAAGGTTATCGATTTTTTCTACCCGCCTTTTAAGCGGCTCATGCCGCTGCAAACATTCCGTTATGCGGCTTGTGGGGGTTTTAATGTAGTGCTCGGTTTTATCATCTTTACCATAATGTTTCATTTGCTGGTTGAGCAGGTGGTGGTAAATATAGCCGGGCTTCCCTTTGAACCTTACAGCGTTGCATTGGTAATATCTTCCATCACGGTGTTCGGGATTGGGTTTTTGCTCAATAAATATGTAGTGTTCACATCCTCTAATTTGAAGGGCAGGATACAATTGTTCCGCTACCTGCTTTCATTTCTTTCCAACCTGGCCATCAATTATGCGTTGTTGAAAATGCTGGTCAAATATGTCGGCCTTCACCCGGTACTGGCGCAGGTGATTGTAACTGCCATTGTGATCGTACTCAGTTATTTTACGCAGCAGTATTTCACTTTTAAAGTAAAGGAAGAGTTGACCGATTGAGGGGCTGTTTATCTTCTGTTTCTTTTATCAACTCCATAAGCTGCCATTCATTGCAACTCCGGCACAGAAGCTAAGCTTCTTCCACCTCCCTGTTGGGGAGGATGGGCGGGCCTCACCGGGGTTTCCATTGCTGTCAGCCAGCCCGTCAGCTGTTGGAGCTGTTTTCAGCGATCTGTTCATCGGGTCGGTACGAAGGTCAGACTTCCTGATTGATCGGGTCGGTACCGCAGGTCAGACCCGCTAACAGTTTCATGAAGACCCGGTCTGACCTGCGGTGCCGACCTGGGTGCTAAGGG
>APMI01011843.1_pt1 | contig 26221 bp, 22 predicted proteins | sample 667938 | NCBI WGS metagenome assembly APMI01 (sample SAMN01084076, study PRJNA167559) | wastewater metagenome | biome: Wastewater | place: Denmark: Ejby Moelle, Odense | collected 2011-11-28
TTTGAAATTGAAAAAGGAGACGCCGTAGGAATTATTGGCAGAAACGGTGCCGGAAAATCTACGTTACTGAAATTACTTTCCCGAGTAACCAAACCAACCACCGGACATTTTGAGGTGAACGGTAGAATTGCCTCGCTATTGGAAGTAGGTACCGGTTTTAACCCCGAAATGACGGGACGCGAAAATATTTTCCTCAACGGCGCCATCCTCGGAATGCGGCGCCAGGAAATCAAAAGAAAGTTTGATGAGATTGTAGATTTTGCGGGCGTAGAACGATATATCGATACGCCGGTAAAAAGATATTCTTCCGGGATGTATGTGCGTTTGGCATTTGCGGTGGCGGCACATTTGGAATCTGAAATCTTAATTGTAGATGAGGTTTTGGCGGTAGGTGATGCCGAGTTTCAGAAAAAATGTTTGGGAAAAATGGGGGATGTAAGTAAGGGAGAAGGTAGAACGGTGCTGTTTGTGAGTCATAATATTGGGGCGGTAAAAACACTTTGTCAAAAGGGTATCTATTTAAAGAACGGTCTTTTGAACTATAAAGGAGAAATTGAAGACACCATCTACAAATATCTGCAGGATACCCACGGGAATATTGGAGTACCGATAAGTGAACGGCAAGATAAAACAGGGAATAAGAAAGTCGAAGTTTTGGATGTGGCCTTTAAAAATTCTTTGGGTCAATATACTTCTGAAATATTGTCTGGCGACCAGTTAACCATCGAATTTAAAATCGCCAATCATGCGGGTTTTGATTTAAATGAACTTATTATAGCCTGTGGTTTTACAGACAAATATGAAAACAAGATCGTGTCCTGGGTATCAGATGAGATGAAAATGCAGTTAACCCAAAATGACAGAATAGAATTAGTTATTCCTCACTTTAATGTGAGACCTGAGAACTATTTATTTACCTATCAGATCTCGTATAAAACAACAAGTCCAACTGATTTCTGTGATGTATTACATAATGCCGCTACTTTAACGGTGCTGGAATCAGATTTTTTTGGTGCCGGAAAAAAAATAAGGACAGGTAATTCGTTGCTGTTAAATGCAAAATTTAAATGATTAACTTAAGATGAAAGTAGATTTATATCTGATGACATTGAAAGGTTATGAAGTTTTAAAAGCCATCATTAATAATGGATTTATTGATGTTATAGCTAATGTAATTATAGGGCAGGACAAGAATGTTATTAAAGATTATTCTGGTGAAATTATAAAAATCTGTAATCAATATGAGTTGAATTATTATTACAGAGAGGAGTCCTTTTATAGTGAATCAGATTATAGTATCGCTATTTCTTGGCGGTGGATTATAAATAGTAGAAATACCAAATTAATTGTTCTCCACGATTCATTACTGCCTAAGTACAGAGGTTTTTCGCCATTAGTAAACAGTTTAATTAATGGTGAAAAATTTATTGGTGTTACGGCGATATTTGCCAATGAAGATTTCGATAGAGGTGATATTATTTTCCAAGACCGATTAGAGGTAAATTATCCTATAAAAATAGAAGATGCAATTAATAGTATCTCAATGTTGTATACAAATTTGGTAGTACAAATAATTAATGAATTGAAAAGTAATAAGTTTCTAGAATCTACAAAGCAAAATGAACAATTAGCATCATATAGTCTTTGGCGAGATGAGGAGGATTATTTCATTGATTGGAATAGAGATGCTGAGTATATTAAAAGATTTATAGACGCACTTTCGGATCCTTTTAAAGGTGCAGCAAGTAAACTAAACGGTGAAACCGTACGTATACTTGACGCCGAATTGAGGAATGATGTACTAATTGAAGATAGAGATTGTGGCAAAATATTATTTATAGAAGAGGGTTTTCCAATAGTCGTATGCGGAAAGGGTTTGGTGAAAATAACTAAACTTTGTGACGAAGTTGGAAACTCAATTCTACCTTTAAAAAAATTTAGATTAAAATTTAAGAAGTAAATGAAAATACCGTTTAATAAACCTTTTCTAACAGGAAACGAAACTCTATACATTGAACAAGCAGTACTTTCAGGAAAAATATCTGGAAATGGTTTGTTTACAAAAAAATGCCAGCGTTATTTTGAGAAAACTTATGGTTTTAAAAAGTGTTTATTAACCACATCATGTACAGATGCTCTTGAAATGTGTGCGATATTAGCTGATATTAAGGAAGGTGATGAAGTTATCATACCAAGTTACACCTTTGTTTCAACAGCCTTACCCTTCATTCGACAAGGTGCAAAAGTTGTATTCGCAGATTCTTATACAGATAATCCGAATATTGATGCAGATTTAATAGAAGAGTTAATTAATCCGAAAACTAAAGCGATTGTACCCGTGCACTACGCAGGAGTAGCTTGCGACATGACAAAAATTATGCACATTGCAGAAAAATACAACTTAATTGTTATAGAAGATGCTGCCCAAGCGATTGATAATTTTCACATCGATAATATGGGTAAGAAAAAAGCTCTCGGTTCAATTGGCCATTTAGCTGCGTTTTCTTTTCATGAAACAAAGAATATTATTTCGGGCGAAGGTGGAATGCTTACTATAAATGATGAAAGATTTTTAGCTCGTGCAGAAATAATCTGGGAAAAGGGAACAAATAGAAGTGCATTTTTTAGAGGAGAGATTGATAAATACGGTTGGGTTGATACAGGTAGTTCATTTTTGCCCTCCGAAATTGTTTCCGCCTTTCTATGGGCCCAAATTGAAAATATAGCATTCATTCAAGATAAACGTAAAAAACTGTGGAATAAATATTACGAACTTTTCTCACAGGGTAGCTATGAAGACATTGAACTTCCGCAAATTCCTGCCTACTCTGGAAACAATGCTCATATGTTTTACATTACTGTTGTGAATAGTCAGAAAAGGGACAAAATTATAAAAAGTTTGAAAGACAGGAATATCTTAGCTGTTTTTCATTACATCTCATTACACTCTAGTCCTTACTATAAAGATAAGCATGATGGCAGAGATTTGGTGAATTCAGATAGGTTTACAAACAGCCTTTTGAGATTGCCTTTTTTTTATGACTTGACGGAAGATGAAGTAGAATTGATTGTAGAAATTATTTTACACACATGAATTATCATATCATGGTTCAAGACAAATTTCTAGATTCTTATATTGAAGACATCTTTGAAATAAATGAACAAAGCAATAATGTTTTTTGGTTTCGCGGTACAAAAGGCGAAAATGGTTTGGTAAAGACGACACGTCCTGTGCAATATTTGGGCAATAATATTACATATTGGCGTGAAAAATTTTCAGAAATCGAGGCATCTGACTCTATTTTTGTGCATTGGTATGATTTTACAATTTCAAAAATTCTTTACGACTTACCTAATCCCATATATGTAATGCTTTGGGGCGGCGAATTCTATAATGAACCATTTTGGTATCATCAATGGGTTTATGACAGAAAAACTTTGAGATTTTTAAAGCAGACACTTTCATATCCTAACTTAAGTTTTACTTTTAATTTACTACGTTTATACAGAGATCTCAAGACTATATATTTTTTTAAAAAGGCTTTGCGAAATGAATATTATCTGAAAAATAGATTGATTGGGAGGATAGATTATTTAATATTCCTCGAAACTAATGATAAATACTTTCAAGATTATCATAAAATAAAAGAATTATATCCATTATTTAAAGCAGAAAATATTTGTGGTTTTTATGATCAAAATTTTGATATAGCTCAATCTACATTTACAAAAAAAACTAAAAGACATTCGGATATACATATTCTCGTAGGTAATTCTGGAGCAGAATCTAATAATCATTTGGACGCATTTGAGGAATTAAAAAGTATAAAAAATATAAAAATTTTTTGCCCATTGTCATATGGCGGCTCAGAAAGATATGTGAATTTAGTTATACAAACAGGAAAAGCTTTATTTGGAGATAAATTCATTCCGGTAACAAATTTTATGTCAAGAGAAGAGTACATAAATTTTTATGATGAAATTGAAATTGTTTTCATGTATCATAACAGGCAACAGGCTTTTGGCAATATTTGTACTGCGCTTACAAAAGGAAAACCAGTTTTTTTAAAAATGCAAAATTCAATTAAAGGTTATTTAGATGCCTTAAATGTCAAAACATATAATGTAAAAGATATTTCGAGAATGGACTTAAACGAAGTTATCAAAGAAGCAAGACAAGACTCTTCCGTGAATAAAATGATTTTAGAGAAAATAATTTCTAAACAAACACGTCTTTCAAACTTAAAATTAATTATGGATAAAACTAAATAGAATTTTAATTTCACCGGTATAGGCAGATTGTCAATCAAAAAAAATGTCCGAAATTAGTAAAGAAATATAATTTAATAGCTTTATCAGTGAGAAAAACACGGTTTACCATTTTTTGAAGCGAAAAGGAGTTTTGGTGTATTCTTATGAAAATGAACTGAACAGTAACAGCTTTAGAGCTCTGATGACTAAGGAAGAAATTGAGCGCAACCGAAAAATCCTGTACAGCATCTTAAACGAAAAAAAAATATTGGAAGAATTAAAAACTTCCGTAGATAAAATCCTTCAGTAATATGAACCAACCCCTGTTCTCCATCCTCATCGCGAATTACAACAATGGTCGCTTCTTTAAGGATTGTTATGACAGCATCATCGCACAAACCTACCAAAATTGGGAAGCTATCATTGTAGATGATTCATCAACCGATAATTCTGTTCAATTAATTAGACAGCTGATCGGAGACGATAAGAGATTTAAGCTTTATCATAACGACAAAAATGAGGGGTGTGGTTTAACCAAAAGAAGGTGCGCAGAATTAGCAGATGGGGAAATCTGTGGGTTTCTGGATCCCGATGATGCCATTAGTGCCACTGCGATTGAAGAGATGGTGAAAAAACATCTTGAACTTCCGGAGGTGGGGTTGGTCTATTCTAACTTTATTTACTGTGATGAAAATCTGATGCCGGGAAAAATTAATGAACAGAAAGCAGTACCCGATTTTCAGCCTGACTTTTATAATCTGGGCGGAATAATTTCTCATTTCGCAACCTTTAAAACTTCTTTCTACAGGAAAACGGCTGGTATAGATAATTATCTTCAGAGAGCGGTAGATCAGGATCTGTATTTAAAACTGTACGAGGTTGGCGGGGTATTTTATTTAAACAGGAATTTTTACTTTTACCGGATTCACGATGGCGGAATTTCGACCACTCATAATATCCGGAAGGCAAAGTACTGGCATTGGGTTGTTATTATTGCAGCAGCCCGACGCAGAAATACCAATGTTGAAACTATCTACAGTGAGAGTGAAGGGGTCAGTCCAAGGGAGCGGGCGCTGGAAACTGAAATTGCGGGTTATAACAGATCTATAATTTTTAAGGCGTTCAGAAAAATCGGATTGTTTAAAATATAAAACTACTCATGGTACTCTTAAGACTGAAACGGTCGCAGATCAAGTATATAATCACAATATAAAATCCCCGGCCATAACCGGGGATTCCTGAGTTAAAAATCTAAAAACGGATCGCGGGACCGCCTGATGGGGATATAGGTAAGCCGGATCTTTTTCGGCCAAAGCTGTATGCTGCAACCGCGCATCCTGCGCTCTGCCCGTACCCGCTCATGAAGCGTCTGCAAAGTGTCGCCTCGGTACCGCCTTTTATAACTGATCATCTTCATCGCGTACCACGTCACCCGTACCAGGTCGATAATCCTGCTCTTTGGTTTTAGTGGCGGACCCGCCTGGATCTTCTGCCGCAAACCCATGGTCGGGGGCTCCGGAGTGGCCGGAATGGGATAGGGTTCCTCGCCGGGGCGGATCAGAAAATTCTTGGGATAATATACTCTGCCTCCTACCACGGTGAAGCGGATCTTTCCTTCTTTTCTGTAGCGCTGTAACGTACGTTCCGTTACCTGTAGCTGCTTCATCATCGCCTGGGTGTCGTAATACAGTAGATCAGTATGAGTGACCGGCTCTTCTGTCATCACCTGTGTTTTAATCGTTCCTGCTACCGCTGCGGTAATTACTGCCATGGCCTCGGACAGTTGAGGACCGCTGATTAAATGATTCATAATTTTTAATTTAAAAAATTAATAACTACCGCCGGAAACAAAGGCTTAGACATTGAAAGTCAGTCGAATGTTTCCTTGCAGTATTTTTCAAAAGTAGAAAACTTTAGGTCATAATAAAAGTGATTTTGCTGAAAAGCCACTTTTTTGCGGAAAAACTTTTCCACAGGGATCATCTCCCGGGCCCTCAGTTTAACTCCTGGAAGAGATATATAACGGAGGGATTATATTGGTGGGAGTAATAAGCTGGCTTTTAAGACCTCTGAAAAAAGTTACTCAATACCTTTTATTTCCTCTCCAGAAAAGAAGAACTGCATTACCCCCGTCCCCTTGGAAAGTTGGGCTTTCATCTCAGATGAAAGGTCGGAGTGGTTATTGTTCCGGCATGATCGCAACGCTGTACCCGTACAAAATAACCCAACCGCCAGTCCGCTATTCCACTCAACCACTCAATCACTAACCCACTCAATTACTCCACCGTTGGCTACCGTCGTCTAAACCCCAGTCAAACCCCGGTTTCGTTCGAATCACCTTCGCAAAAGGTATCCGTTTTCCGGAGCAGGGTGCAGTCTGATTCGAAGGAGATACAGTCCAAATCCTATGAATGTGGAGTTCTGGACATTTCTTTCATCTGTAGTTTCCGGACCATTATTTACTGTCCCTTGTTCAGTTCCTGTGGCCTGCGACGGCTTACGACAGAATACGACACGCCCATGTACCGGTTCCGACAATCTCCGACAATAGAAGAAATGATAAGAATAGTTTGGACAATTGATTGTAAATCAATGTTTTACGCTTTATATTTGTAAATGATTTCAGTGCTGCAGACCTGGATTTATGTGTAATAAAGTTTTTGTACAATTCCTCAAAATTTAAAAAAATGGGAAAGATTAAAGTCGGAATCCTTGGCGGATTCCGTGGAAAAGTAGGAACCGTGATCGGTTCTACCTGGCGGGGTGAAGACATCATCCGCGCGTTACCAAGACGTGGGGCCGACAATCCTACAGAACTGCAGAAGCTTCAGCGGCTGAAGTTCAAGGCAGTTAGTGAATTTCTGAATCCGGTACGCAGTACCGTAAGTACCTATTTCGGCAGCGAGGCAGGAGTGAAAAGCCGGTACAATCTGGCTACCTCTTACCACCTGACTAATGCGGTTGAGGTAACCGGCGAAACCGCTGAAATCCTGTTCAACAGGGTCATGATTTCCAAGGGTACCCTTTCGGGATTCCAGAACATCACCGCGGCGCATACCGGTACGGAAGTCACCCTTCAGTGGGAAGACAACTCACTGATGAACAATGCCAAAGCAGAAGACACAGTGAATGCAGTGTTTTACAGTCCTGATCTTAAGGCATTTTTTGTATATGAAAATGTGGCGGCACGGGCAGACCTCACGGCAGTCATTACGCTCCCGGCGAATCTGGCGGGTACGGCGGTAGAGGCGTATGCGTTTCTGTACAGCGGCGCCTCGAAAATTTCTGCCAACTCAGTCTATCTGGGCAGTCTGGAGCTGACGTAGCGCACGCATCAGCCTGTTAACTAACTCCCGAAGCTTAGGCTTTTGGGAGTTTTTTTTGCTTCTGGCTTTCCCCTCGTTTATGGGCGTTTGTTTTTTTACCATTCAGCCACTCAAATACCCAACCATTCAGATACCCCAAAATACACTTGTCAAACTGACATCTCCTCCCTGGCTCTGATCAGTTTTGCACTTGTTCCTTCCTTGTCTCCAGTTTAAATAAAAAGGCTATTTTTGCAGAAATTTTATAATAATGCCCTTAATCTCCGTCATCGTACCCTGTTATAACCAGGCGCAGTATCTGGATGAATGTCTGCAGTCTGTGATGGACCAAACTTACCAGGATTGGGAGTGTATTATTGTGAACGACGGCTCACCCGACAATACGGAAGAAGTTGCAAAGAAATGGTTGACTAAGGATTCCCGGTTTAAATATCTGTATAAAGAAAACGGAGGACTGAGTTCGGCGAGGAATGCGGGAATTGCACAGGCGGAAGGTGAGTGGATTCTGCCTTTGGACTCGGATGACTATATTGGCTTGAAATATTTAGAATTGTCAGCAGCGGAAATAAAAAGAGGTCATGATTTAATTTATTTTAGAATGAAACTTTTTGGAAGTGTTAACGGAGAATATACCGCAGATTTTGATTATAATGAATTGCTGTATTTCAATCCTTTTTACTGCTCATGTGTATTTCCAAAATATAAGTGGCAATATTTAGGAGGTTACGATGAAAATTTAGTCTATGGCAAAGAAGATTGGGAATTTTGGATTAATATGGTATACAATACTCCAACCCAAGTAATTAGAAATGATTATATCGGATTTTACTATAGGAAAAAGGAGGATTCGATGCTCAGCAATCTGCAAAGCAGTGCAGATAAAAATATGTTTTCTAAAACATATATCATCCGAAAACATGCGCAGCATTATGCCAATTCTGGATCTTATGTATTAGCCAACATTAAAACAATAAAAGAAAACCAGATATTAATTAAGAAATACCAAAGTTTAATTACTGATAATATGATAATAAAATCAGTAAACCGGATCCGTAAATTTTTGAAAATCAAAATTTAAGTATCCGACTAATATTAAAAGCGGGCATGGAATCTGTTAAGGTGATAACTGTTAACGTAAAGAGCAAATGCCGTGCATCTAAGCACTATGAAATTTACAGATTTAACTCAGCGCTCAATATCCTATCTGGCCCGGAAAATAGATTATCTGTTCAAACCCGTCAGTCAGATTTTTGATTATGACGCTTATAACGGACCGGCACAAGAGCAGCCTCGCCGCGTTTTACAGCAGATAAATGAGGATGATTTCCACAAAGAATTAATATTAACCACCTATTTTACGTCAAAAGCTGATCCGCAGAAGAAGATTTTTATGCCGAATGATGATTTTTCCTATATCGGGGAGTTCTACAGCAGCGTACTGGAACACGATTTATATGCTGTAATATTTTATGACAATCTATCTAAGGAATTTGTAGAAAAACATACATGCGACAATATCAAATTTGTTAAATGCAGAATTATAAAGTATTCGCTTAATGATGAAAGGTTTTTTATTTACCGGGAATTCTTAAAACGCATCGAGATAGAAAAAATAATTCTGGCGGATGTGAACGATGTTACCTTCGGGAAAAATCCTTTTGAAATGATTCAACAGGATAGATTTTATATCGGAAGAGATCACCATGCTTTGGTAAAAGGAAGTGAATGGATACAGAATAAATTGAGTTTATTACCTCAAAATATAAAAGAAAGAATTCCTGTTTTATTTGGTAATATGCCTCTGGTTAACGCAGGTGTAATTGGCGGAGATGCGCGTACAGTCATAAATTTTGTAGAGAAAGTAGCAGCGTTGTTGGCGTATGCAGACAACAATAATAACAATAATATGGCATGTGTCAACATTGCGTTTTTTGATTCTTACTGGCTGCCTTATCATAAAAATCCCGCGATCAAATTAAAGTATTTACGAAATCAAGATATAAAGAAATTAACCGAACAGCTACAGATATCATCAAAGAAATTCCTCATGGGTAAACCTTTCACCAGTCATTTTTGGAAGTTTGAAAAGGGTAATGCGAGCTATATTTACCATAAATAATTTGTTGTGAAGCTTTCAATTATTATACCTGTTTACAACGCCGATAAATTCCTTACAAAAACTCTGGAAAGTGTTTTCAACCAGGATGTGAATCCTGCGGAATACGAGGTCATAGTGATTAACGACGGCTCAAGTGATCAAAGCAGGAATATTATTTTAAATTTTAAAAACAGGCATCATAATCTCATCTTCATTGATCAGCAGAATCGGGGAGTTTCTGCAGCACGTAACGCTGGTTTGAAGATTGCAACTGGAAAGTATATTACTTTTCTGGATTCGGACGACGAAATTGAAAATAATTCTTTGCAGAATGTAACTGATAAATTAGAGCGTGACCAACTCGATATTGTATATCCAAACATAGATACCTATTTGGAAAATGGTCAACAGCTTGGAACTGTACCTTTTTCCGGGACGTATAATTCCATAAAGAGGGGTGTACATCAGGAAAGACGGACATTCCCACCTACTTTTTATCGTAAAAAACTGCTTAGCGGTATCTGGTTTGATCCGGCCATTGCTTTTGGAGAAGATACTCTTTTTAATGCGAAAGCGCAGGCATTATCGGAAAGGGTATGCTTTATCGACGTACCTTATTACAAATATACGGTCCGCGAAAATTCCCTAAGCAAGCAGGGCCAAACGCCAAAGGCTTTTTCCGGTTTTATATTGGCGATTTATGATCTCCATACTTTTCAGCAAAAACATTTTGGAGGGACCGATTTTGCTAACCACTACTTTGATAATATATACGAAATATTCGTCACACGGATTCTCGAACTCAATGTAATACCGGCCTGGAACCGAGGCTACTATAAACAACTCTTAAAAGTGCTTGAAGAGAAGAATTTAATGTATGTTTTGCACAGCTTTTCTGCCAAATATCCTTATGTTGCGACCAGTTATAATAAATTTAAAGCCTATCAGCAATATCTTGTATTAAAATCCAAAATATATAAATTGATTCACCGTGCCTGAGATTTCCGTCATCATCCCCGTTTATAATTCCGCCAGATACCTCCGGGAATGTCTGGAAAGTGTTCTCGGGCAGACAGTTCACGATATAGAAATCATATGCATTAACGATGGTTCTACGGACGAATCCCTGCAGATTCTCCATGATTTTAAGCACAAAGATTCCCGCATTACAATTATTGACCAGAAAAACGCAGGCGTGTCAGCAGCCAGAAATGAAGGATTGGCAATAGCCTCCGGCAAGTATGTGGGATTTGTTGATGGCGACGACACTGTTTCATCTGATTATTTTGAAAAACTTATACATGAGGCAGAAAGGACGGGTGCAGATGCAGTGTATTCCCGTTTTGCTAAAGATAGTGCATCAGATTTTGAAAAAGTGCTGAATGGGCAAGGAATCATCAGTCATCTGCTGCCTGAATTCTTTAAGGGGGACACTTATAATTCTGTATGCAATAAAATTTTCCGCACCGAAACAGTGAAAGCAGGCGGTCTTGCTTTTCCAACCGGCACAGCCCTTGGAGAAGACGCCTACTTTAACATTGCCTTTTTAGTAAAAGCCGAACGGATTGCCATTCTGGATTACAGTGGTTATCATTACCGCGAGGTACCGGGTAGTGCTACCCGTAATATTGCGAAACATGATTATTTAAAAAGAATAGTGGAGGTTTACAGAACAGACTGGAAGCCTGTTATCGGAGATCTGATTTCCGGACAGGATATGCTGAAACTTAAGAAAATACGTCTCGTAAACGCCATAATTTCACTGATTTATATTTACGGAAACAGGGGAAATGATCTGACCGACGGACAGCGCTTTGCAAAACTGCACGAAATTGTGCAGCACAGTGACATCGTCGAAGTTTTCAGTAACCTGCAACTGGCGGAGGAATTGTGCCTCACTAAATATGCAAACTCAATCTTCATGCAGATCAGGAAGAAAAATGTTTTTCGCTTATATTTGCTCACCCAATATTCTTATTACCGAAACAGATAAAATTTACCAATTTGAAAGTATTAATGTTTTTCCACGATGGAAGTAAAAACCGGGGCTGTGAGGCCATTGTCAGAAGTGCTGCGCATTTGCTGAAGGACAGCGGAGAGATTGCTTCGATCTCGCTTTCGTCAAGGGAGCCTGAAACCGACAAAATAATTCCCGACCTTGATGTGGTGCATTTTGACCAGCGTACGGCGGTCGACAAATTTTCATTACAGGGGTTAAGAAATGCAGTGAATGTCAAAATTTTTAACGATGACAGCCTGGCTTACCGGATAATGCACGAAAGCATCATTAAACTCATTCCTGAGTATGATGTGTTTTTATCCATTGGCGGTGATAACTACTGCTATGGTGAACAGCCGGGCATTTACGAAATCGACAGGCAGATTAAGAAAGCAGGTAAAAAACTCGTCCTCTGGGGGGCCTCTATTGGTGAGGAGGATCTTTCCGAAGCGAAAATCAATGACCTGAAATCTTTTGATCTCCTTCTGGTGCGCGAAACCATTACAGAACAGAACTTAAAAAAGGCAGGCATACCTAATGTGAAACTTGTCGCCGATGGGGCGTTCCTGATGGAAAAATCAGAGCTGCCGCTGCCCCCAGGTTGGCAGGAAGGTAAAACACTAGGATTCAATTTTTCCCCGCTCGTCCTTAAGAAAAATCCAGAATCGAAGAAAGCGGCATTTGCGCTGATACAGCATATAATGGATACAACCGATCTTACGGTGTGTTTCGTTCCCCATGTCATCATTCCCGGAAACGATGATTATAAGATCCTGCAGGAGTTTGAACAACATTTTAAAGACTCCGGCCGGGCCATACTGCTTCCGAATAATCTGAACGCTACGGAATATAAAGGTTATATAGCCAGAATGAAATTTTTTATCGGGGCAAGAACCCACGCGACCATTGCAGCATATTCTAATAACGTACCAACAATGGTGTTGGGTTACAGTGTGAAATCCAAAGGAATTGCCAAAGACATTTTCGGCACAGAAAAACTGGTGCTCGACCTGTCAGAAATTTCGGATCCTGCCAAACTGATTGCCGGTTTTGAGGAGATGAAATCAGAAGAGCATGAGTTGCGGAATATACTTTCTGCAAAAATTCCGGAACTGAAGCAACGGGCCAGGAAAGCAAAAGAATATTTGTTAGCGTTGAAATAATATAATCGTTTTTACCCATCCAGGTGTAATACCTTGAGAGCGTAAAAATTCAGGAAAAAACCAGATGAAGAAAAAACTGCTTTTTGTAATTCCCGGCCTTGATGCGGGCGGCGCTGAAAAAAGTCTTGTCAACCTCCTCAACGCAATGGATGAATCCCGCTTTTCGGTAGACCTCTTTATGTTTTCCCATGAGGGTTTATTCATCGGTCAGATTCCGCAGTGGGTCCGTGTTATCCCAAAGAATGAAAAACTGGTGGACTTTCAGAAACCGCTTTTTCAGTCGCTGCTTACCTTTTTTAAGAAAGGTAAATTATCACTGGCGAAAGACCGGTTTCTTTTTTATTTGAAAAACAGGTTCATCAAAAACAGCGGAAGGGCAGAACAGTATGCCTGGCAGCATTTGCGCAGCGCCAGTGACACGCTGCTTGAGAAATACGATTCAGCCATAGGCTTTCTGGAAAAGACTTCCAATTATTTTGTAGCAGACTGTGTTCAGGCCACAACTAAAATAGCTTTCATCCATACTTCTTATTCTGAACTGAAACTTGACACTGCCTTCGATGCGGAATATTTTTCTACACTGAGCAGTATTGCAGTAGTATCCCCTGACTGCGCAGCCAACTTCGAAGAAATATTTCCTGAATTTGCCGGTAAGGTCACGGTGATGCCCAACATTGTTTCCTCGCAGCTGATCAATAAACTTTCGGTGGAGCAGCCGGACGGTCTTTTTGAAAGTGCTGTGGTTTCAGTTGGCCGTCTGGAGAACGTGAAGGGGTTTGATCTCGCGATTGAGGCCGCACGCATTTTAAAAGAAAAAAACATTGCTTTTCACTGGTCAATTATCGGAGAAGGGACAGAACGCGCGAATCTTCAGAATATGATTGAACGGTATGATTTAAAAGATCATGTTACCTTACTGGGATTGAAAGATAATCCATATCCCTGGATCAGAACTGCCAAAATATTTGTGCAGTCCTCACGTTACGAAGGAAAATCCATCGCCGTAGATGAGGCGAAAATTCTGACGAAGCCCATCGTGCTCACAAATTTTTCGACCGCAAAAGACCAGATCGAGCATAACGTAAACGGCCTCATTGTGGATATGACTCCTGAAGGAATTGTCGCCGGGATCATAAAATATTTAGATGATGCTTCTTTTACGGAGCGTATCATTGATAATTTGCGCGCTGAAAATTTTGGAACAGAACACGAAATCTCTAAATTTTATCACCTGATCAATGAATAAGAAGAAAGATATCCTGTTTGTGATGAACAATCTGAATGTGGGGGGCGCTGAAAAAGCACTGGTCTCTCTGCTGCAGGTAATGGATTATAGCCAGTACAATGTAGATCTTCTGCTGTTTAACAAAGAGGGCCTTTTCCTGAAACAGATCCCGACAGAGGTGAACATATTACCTGAACCTGAAAACTATAAATATTTTGACATGCCTTTTTCGAAGGTCGTGAAAGAGAATGTATTGAAGGGAAATTTTAAAGTGATCTTCAGCAGGATGCAGTTTAAATGGGCGACCGGCAAAGCGCGTAGTGCTGCGGAGAAGGAACAGATAGGCTGGAAGTTTCTTTCAAAAACCATTGAACCGCTGGAAAAAAAGTATGATGCTGCTATTGGCTTTTTAGAGAAGAACCCTAATTATTTTATTGTAGATAAGGTCCACGCCGCCACAAAGATCGGCTTTATCCACAATGACTATAATGAACTGAAATTAAACAGGGAGATTGATGCACCGTATTTTAGGAAGCTGAATGCCATAGCAACCGTTTCGGAGGAATGTTTAAAGGTGCTGGTCAAAGAATTTCCGGATCTGGCTGGTAAGTTCCGGTTCATCCCCAACATCGTGTCGGGAGTTTTGGTACACCGGTTAAGTAAGGAAGAAGTTGATGTTTCTGAAAATGCGGTCGTTTCCGTAGGCCGGCTGGAATCCCAGAAGGGGTTTGACCATGCTGTTGAGGCAGCGAAAATTTTAAAGGAAGTGGGGCTTAGTTTTCACTGGTACATTATTGGAGAGGGAAGCGAAAGACGAAGTCTGGAGTCTCTGATTCTGAAGCATGATCTGACCCGGCATTTTACCTTGCTTGGATTAAAAGAAAATCCATATCCCTATATCAGGAAGGCGAAGGTTTTCGTACAGCCCTCCCGGTTCGAAGGAAAATCAATTGCGGTAGATGAAGCGAAGATTTTAGCCAAACCAATTCTGCTCACCAATTTCAGTACTGCAAAAGACCAGATCGACAATAACATCAATGGGCTGATCGTGGATATGACTCCGGATGCCATTGCCAAAGGTATTAGCAAATATTTGGGTGATGCCGGCTACACAAAGAAGATTACAGACGCTTTAAGCGCACAGAACTGGGGTACAGAGGATGAAATCATAAAAATATACAGGTTAATTGAATCATGAAACTACTAAATTTCCTGCGGGCACGTTTTAGAAAATGGCTCAACGAAGAATACTGGATGGAGGATTACCTGAAAATGGGCATGAAGGTGGGCGAAAATACGGACATTCAGCCGGGACTGATCGTAGATTATTCGCACTGCTGGCTCATTGAAATAGGAAATAATGTGACGATTGCCCCACAGGTTTATTTGCTGGCGCATGATGCTTCAACAAAAAAATATCTTGATTATACCAGGATCGGAAAAGTCATCATTGAGGATTTTGCCTTTATCGGTGCCCGCTCGGTCATTATGCCTAATGTTACCATTGGAAAAAATGCGGTGGTGGCAGCGGGGAGCATTGTTACAAAATCCGTGAAATCAGGTACGGTAGTAGGAGGGAACCCCGCAAAGTTCATCATGACTACAGCCGAACTGATGGATAAACACCATACAACAATGAAAAGTGCAATGCTTTACGATGAAACCTGGACCATAGGAGGGGGGATTACAGCACCGATGAAGTCCCAGATGTTTGAAGAACTCAATAAGTCGGGATATGTCAGATGAAATATAAACAACAGCCCCCTGGGTATAAAATTACGAACGATATAAAGAGATGATTTACCTTCTGATATTTATTCTCCTGCTTTTCCTGCTGGTATTTTCCATTGATGCATTCCCACAGTTTAATACTTGGCAGAGCCGCATTAAAATCGGCAGATTCCCAAACAGAAACGCCTGGCAGGAAAAGATACTTACAGTCTCAAAGAAATGGCTTACAAATACGCCAACGATTCCGCTGACTGACAACAGCCGGCTGATCATTATCGACATGCTCAGAGGAAATTACAGCCGTTCCGCCATACAGTCCTGGCAGGAAGCTGCACTTGTATTGGGCCTTACTGAATACTTTAAAAAAACGGGCGACGCTGCCACAAGAGAAAAACTCCAGCGTTTTGTCGATCAAAAGATGACATCAGAAGGCAGCTGGAAACACAAGCCTACGGAAAGTGACCATGCCATCCTCGCCTACGCTTTTTTAAATGCGGACTGTATAGTCCATGAAAAATACCGGCCCGCATTTGATGAAACCTGGCGGATGATTCTTTCTCTCAGAGGCGAAGACGGTACCGTTGCGTACAAATCACATGTTAGACAATACCGGTTTGTTGACACGGTTGGATTCATCGCTCCCTTCCTGGTCACCTACGGACTTAAATTTAATGTGCCCGAAGCCGTGCATTTGGCCGTTAGACAGATTACTGAGTACTCAGCATACGGCATGATGCATCAGGAACACCTTCCTTTTCACACGTATGAGGTTGAAAGCAAAATTCCGGTCGGTCTATCCGGATGGGGGCGGGGGCTGGGCTGGTATGTCATCGGACTCATCGATGCCTGGCATGCCCTCCCTGCGGGTCATCCTCAGAAAATCGAACTCGAAACCTTGGTCGTAAAGACCGCGCGCTCCTCCATTAAATTCCAGGAACAGAACGGGGGGTTCCACTGGCTTCTGTTTGATAAGGGTTCTCGCCTCGATTCCAGCACCGCGGCAACGCTATCCTGGTTTTTTACGCTGGCCGCCGAAATCCCTGAAATTAAAGAACAGTGTCTTGCCGCAAGGGAAAAGGCATTGGATTATCTGATGTCGGTAACACGCAGAACCGGTGCCGTTGATTTTTCACAGGGCGACACTAAAGGGATAGGAGTTTACTCGCAGAATTTTGATATCCTGCCATTCACGCAGGGATTTGTGTTGCGAGCAATGAATAAATGATATTAATTTTTAAGGATGCAATTTAATACCCTTACTTTTACACGTTTTTTGGCCGCGATGATGGTTGTTATTTATCATATGGGTGTCAATGCTTATCCATTTACAGAGCCTGTTTTTAACCAAATTGCACACAATGGTGGTACATTTGTAACCTATTTCTACTGTCTTTCGGGATTTATAATGACGGTCGTTTACATCAATGCACCTAAAAATTTTGCTCTAAACTACTATAAAAATCGTTTTGCGCGTATTTATCCGCTATACTTTCTTACGGTAATTTTCACTTACATTGTTTTTACAAGTGATAGAATTAAAGAGATTCCAAATTTAATATACAATCTTTTAGCAATTCAAACTTGGCTACCTGGCCGTCAGCTCTCCTTAAATGGAGTAGGTTGGTCTGTTTCTGCAGAAATTTTCTTTTATCTTTTATTTCCCGTACTTCTTTTATTTCTTCAAAAAAACAAACGGATTTTCACCTCAGTTTTAGTGGGTCTTTTCCTTACCATCCAAATTGGAGTATTCATTTACACACAATCCAGTACATACAATTTTTCACAAAAATTTCTTTATTATAATCCCCTTTTTCAGTTAAGCGGCTTTTTAGCAGGAATATATACTGCTATTGTATTTTTAAAAAATCCCTCTAAAAAAAATTATGATCTGTGGATTTTGGCGTGTATTGCAATGTGGATTGTAATAATATATTTTGGTCAATATATTTATATCAAGAATGGTCTGCTCTCCCTGATATTTTGCCCGTTAATCTATTTTATTGCTAAAAATAAAAGTGTCTTAAATAATTTTTTTTCCTCCAGATTCTTTGTTTTTTTAGGAGATATCAGTTTCGGTATCTATATTCTTCAAACAATTGTTTTTAAAATTTATTTTACAGTTTTGTACCATTTGGGAATATCGTCGGATGAACAGGCAGCGCATTCAGGCTATTTTTATTTTTATTGTTTCCTGCTTATCTTAGTTTCGGCATTGGTCTATTATCTTATAGAAAAACCTGCAAGAAAAAAACTAAGATCAGCTTTCAAAAGTTAAAAATGATGAAAATCAGCCTCCAAAGATCCAACCAGCTAAAATCCATCGCCATCCTGATGATGCTCTTTCTGCATCTATTTAACCGAAATTACGAAGGGCTATTTCAGCCGCTGGTATTCATTGGCAGTCAGCCCTTAACTTATTATATTTCGCTCTTTTGTGATGCCTGCGTCCCCATCTTTGCCTTTGTGAGCGGCTATGGACTTTATTTTAAATTCCGCCAGGACCCGCAGGGGTATGCATCCGCCAACGGAATCAGACTGAAAAAACTCTATCTCAATTTCTGGATTATCGTAATTCTGTTTGCAGTCATCCTTGGCTTTTTTTTAGGAGCAGAAGGGTATCCGGGTTCGGTGCAGAAACTGCTGCTGAACCTGACAGCGATTGATCCTTCCTATAACGGAGCCTGGTGGTTTTTGACGGCCTATATACTTTTTGTGCTGACTTCTCAGTTTTGGTTTAAACTGATGGAAAGGGTTAATCCGTATATTTACCTTTTTCTGCTGCTTATGATGTATGGAATCGCTTTTTATTTCCGGGTGTACCGGCCGGCAATTTTTGAAAATGCTATTGCAGACTGGTTCCACCGGCAGTCCGCCTTATATTTCTGCACCCTCTTTCAGTTCATGCTGGGCGCATTTGCCCTGAAGTATGATTGGCATCAGAAACTCAGCAGCCTGTTTGGACGTATTCAATTTAAGAATACCGCTGCACTTACCGGCATCCTGCTGCTGGTCCTATTCCATGGGCTCGTACCTAACTTTATCATAGCGCCTTTTACCGGACTCGGATTTATCTTTTTATTTTTGCAGCTGAATCTGCCTGATTTTATTAATAAAACAATTGATTTTTTCACCCCGCATGCCACGAATATCTGGCTGGTGCATATGTTTTTCTATATGATTTACTTTCCGGAGTTTGTTTACATTCCTAAGTATGTAGTCCCTATCTTCGGATTGCTGATTTTGCTCAGTCTGCTGTCCTCTTATATTGTAAAAACAATAGAAAAACCATTCACCAAACTTTTGTTTCCAACCCAAGCTTAACTTCAACCTCATGAAACTCCTTTACATCACAAACGGCATCACAGGCGCAGGCGGACTCGAAAGGGTTCTGGCTGTAAAGGCATCAGTGCTCGCCGAACGGTTCGGTTATGAAGTTCATATCCTGAGCCTTAACGAAGAAGGTAAAGAGCCGTTTTTTGAGTTTTCACCCAAAATCATCAGGCATTCCATTGCAATCGGAGGCCATCCGCTGAAATACATTCAAGCCTACAATAATGGGATCCGGCAAAAAGTGACCGATATTAAACCGGACGTGATTTCGGTATGTGATGACGGCCTGAAAGGTTTTTTTATTCCAAAAATTGTGGACACTACAATCCCTGTGGTTTATGAACGTCATGTATCGCAAATGACCGAAAGAGGAGCGGGGCAGAACAGGATTTCAGCAATGGTTTCCGGTTTCAAATTCCGCGTGATGAATTATATGGCCAAATCGTTTGACCGTTTTGTCGTCCTGACGGAAGGAAATACAAAAGAATGGCATCTTAATAATATGGCGGTGATTCCGAATCCGCTGCCATTTTATCCTGAACAGGTGTCTACGCTGCAGAATAAAAAAGTGATCGCCGTAGGCAAGCAGAGCTATCAGAAGGCGTATGATCTGCTTTTAGCATCCTGGGCAAAGCTCCCCACGGAATTAAAAGACTGGGAACTTCATATCTATGGAAAAAAAGATGAATCGCTCCAACTGTCTGGATTGGCCAAAGAGCTTGGCATTGCAGCGGAGGTTTTCTTTCATCCACCCGAAAAAGACATTGAAGCCAAATTCCTGGAATCCTCAGTTTTCGTCCTAAGTTCCCGCTTTGAAGGATTCGGCATGGTCATCATCGAAGCCATGTCCTGTGGCCTTCCCGTGGTGAGTTTCGACTGCCCTCACGGTCCTGCGGATATCATTACCCATGGAACCGACGGTTTTCTTGTTCAAAAAGGCAATACAGAAGAGCTGGCGAACCATCTGGCGATGCTCTTAGGTGACAGCGGACTTCGGCAACATTTTGGCATCAAGGGCAGGGAAACTGCTAAACAGTACCTGCCCGAAACAGTTGTGAAACAGTGGGATGAACTCTTTAAAAGCCTTGTAAACCAGTGATGAAGCAGTTGAGAATAATCATTAATACGGATCAAATCTACCTCCATGGCGGCATCGAAAAGGTGATGGCGACCAAAGTGAACTGGTGGGTAAGCCAGCCCGGAACGGAAGTGTTCATCGTCACCACGGAACAACAAAACCGGCCGCCCTGCTATAGGCTGGATCCACGCATTCAGCTCATCGATCTGGGGGTCAACTACAACCGTTCCAAGTCCTATTTTTCACTGGAGAATGTTAAAAAGGCCATCACGCATTATCGGAGACAGAAAAAACTTTTTAAAGAACTCAAACCAGACTTCATTATCTCACCGAACATTAATTTCGACCACTACTGGCTTCCTTTGATTAAAGGGAAGTCTAAAGTGATTAAGGAGCGACACTCGTCGAGGTATTTGGAAGACCAAAGCCGACACACAGCTTCTGCCCTTACCCAAATAAAGCTCATGTTCAGCGGTTACATCGATGCGCGATATGACAGGATCGTGGTACTGAACCCCGACGAGAAAATCTATGTTAAATCTGGTAACGCCACCGTCATACCCAATCCAGTAGAACCCACCCCCCTGCATGCAGAGGTATCACATAAGGTCGTGATGGCTGCCGGGAGGGTTTCACCGGTGAAAGGGTTTGATCACCTTATAAAAATCTGGTCCCTGGTAGCTAAAGATTTTCCTGACTGGCAACTGCACTTCTACGGACAGGATTATCTCGGAACACAGGCAAAGCTCGAAAAGCAGATAAGCTCGCTCGGTCTTGAAAAATCTGTGCATTTTATGGGAAGTGTACCCGACGTTCATCTTCCCATGACCCGCGCAGGGATCTATGCCATGACTTCAGAAACGGAGTGTTTTCCCATGGTCCTCCTGGAAGCGCTTTCCGTAGGATTGCCGGTGATTTCCTGGGATGCACCCACCGGCCCGAAACATATCCTCACCCATGAATCGGATTCATTTATCGTTCCTTACAAAAATTCCGCTATTTTTGCAGAGAAACTGAAGGAATTGATGGGCAGTGAAAATTTAAGAAAACAAATGGGAGAAACTGCGAAATTAAACGTCGGGCGGTTTGAGATTTCAAAAGTAATGGCGCAGTGGGAATCACTGTTTGAAGAGTTGCGGTCTTCGCATTCAACATCTGCCCCTCCAAAACCGTCACCCCACACTCATCAACCTTAATCTTAACCTCCACTGTGTTCGATTTCATCCCAGTTGCGATTTATACCAATGTTCAGTATTACATTATTCTGGGTATTATATTGGTGATTCTTCTTTACGCCATGACGGGCGAACTGCAGAACCCCACCGGGCGACAGTCACTGAATACTTTCGGGTGGTTTTTTGTGGTGATCTTTACCCTCTATATGGGATTGCGGCAGGTTCATTGGGTGTTTGGGGATACCTATAATTATAACAAAGCGTACCAGCGGTTACTTGAAGGGCAGGAAATTATCATTACAAAGGATTACCTTTTTAATTACATGATGGTATTCAGCAGCAAATTCATGTCCGTGAACAGTTTTTTCCTGCTCGTGGATGTGCTCTATATCGTGCCGGTGGTACTGTTCTCGCGGAAGTATTTTGGTTCGTACTGGTTTATTGCGTTTATCATGTTTGCCGGTTCTTTCTCCTTCTGGTCATATGGTGTTAACGGACTGCGCAACGGCTTAGGTACGGCCCTTTTTATCCTTGCACTTTATTTTTATGACCGGAAGTGGCTGATGTATCTCTGCCTTGGGATGGCGTATTTCATGCATGCCTCAATCATGATTCCGATCGCAGCCTTTATCGTATCAGGCCTATATAAAAACCCCAAAATCTATCTTATTATTTGGGTGGCATCAATTCCCCTTTCCCTTGCAGGCGGAAGTACCTGGAGTAATTTCTTTGCCTCACTTGGTTTTGCCGAAGACCGTACGAAGGGTTATCTCACGGGTGGTGAGGAATTTATGGAACAGTTTTCCCAGACCGGTTTCCGGTGGGACTTTCTGCTCTATAGTGCTTCTGCTGTTTTTGCAGGCTGGTATTTTATCTTTAAGAAAAAAATCACTGATCCTTTTTATATCCATATTTTTGGAATTTATTGTATAGCGAATGCCTTCTGGGTGTTGGTGATTACTGCCGCATTCAGTAACCGTTTTGCCTACCTGTCGTGGTTTTTGATGCCGGTAGTGTTTGCCTATCCGATGTTCCGTTATAAAATTTGGGAAAATCAATACAGGACTTTTGCAATTATTCTTTTAATGTATTTTATGTTTACATTTTTAATGAATGTGATTAAATAATATGAAAAAATTAACCATTTTTACTCCAACCTTTAACCGGGCGTATTGTCTCGGTGATTTATATGAAAGTTTGTGCAGGCAAACAAACAATGATTTCGAGTGGCTGGTCATCGACGACGGTTCCACAGATGACACTGCAAAATTGGTGGAACAGTGGAGAGCAGAACAAAAAATCGCAATCAGGTATATTTATAAGGAAAATGGCGGGATGCATACAGGATACAATACTGCCTATGAAAACATAAATACTGAGCTAAATATGTGTATGGATTCTGATGATTACTGCACCGATGATGCGGTACAGAATGTCATTGAATTGTGGGAAAGTAAAGGTTCAGCAAAGTACGCAGGTATTATCGGTCTGGACGCTATCAAAGGGGGCGGAATAATTGGTGACCCATTTCCGGATAACATCAAATATACCACGGTAAGCGGAATGTATCAAAAGCATAACATTAAAGGAGACAAAAAGTTGGTTTACCGAACCGATGTAGTTCAACAGTATCCTCAATATCCTGAGTTTCCAGACGAGAGGTTCGTACCCATTTTTTGTGTTCCTTACATGATTGATCACGATTTCACAATGCTTACAATGAATAAGGTTTTGTGTGTTGTTGAATACCGGGAAGACGGCTCTACAAGGAACATATTAATGTCCTATTTTAGAAACCCGAAAGGTTTTGGTTACGCAAGGAAGATTAGAATGAAATATTCGCCAACGCTATCTGACCGGTTCCGAAATGCCATGCATTACGTTTCAAGCAGTATTATTACGGCAAACCGCAATTTCTTGATAGAAAGTCCCAAAAAAATGCTCACTTTAGCAGCAGTACCACTTGGTGTACTTCTTCACCTTTACCTTTTGTTTTTAACCCGTGACAAACGATGAAAGTAATTTTTTATACAAAATATTCAAATAAAGGTGCCAGTAGCAGATTACGCAGCTTTCAATATTTCCCCTACTTAAAAGAGCACGGATTAGATGTTAAGGTAAAACCTCTTTTTAGTGACTTATATCTGGAAAGATTATACGCAGGTAAAAATGTGTTGGTCTCCGTAATATTTGCTTATCTGAATCGCTTTATAAACTTATGGTGGATATTTTGGGCAGACCGAATAGTAATTGAAAAGGAACTTTTTCCCTATTTTCCTGCATGGTTCGAACATTTAATTACCATAATGGGCAAACCTTATATCGTTGATTATGATGATGCCATTTCTCATAACTATGACCAGCATCCACGTAAATTAATCAGGAAAACCCTGTCCAAAAAGATTCCGACAGTCATGCGTCTGGCAAAAGTTGTGGTAGCTGGGAACGAATATCTCAAGGAGATGGCAATAACTTCCGGGGCCGCAGTAGTAGAGGTAATCCCCACCGTTGTGGATTTGGTAAGGTATAAAATTGGGCAAAACAAAAACCAGCGGATTGTAGTAGGATGGATTGGGACTAAAACCACTTTTGAAAAACACTTCCTACCTATTTCTGCTGAGCTAATAGATTTACAGAAAATTTATGGTTTTGATATTCATGTAATCGGAGTTTCACCTATTTCTGGACTTGAAAGTTTGCAGTTTATTGCCTGGGGTGAAGCACGTGAAGCTCAAGAAATAAGTAATTTCGATATTGGAATTATGCCTCTTCAGAATTCATTGTGGGAAATGGGAAAATGTGCATATAAACTTATACAATATGCAGCGATGGAAAAACCGACGGTTGCAGCGGATGTGGGAATGAATCATGAAGTATGCGTCAATGAAACAACAGGTCTTCTTTATAGGAATCCGCAGGAATTTTCTGTAAAACTCACCGAGCTTCTTGAAGATCGCACAAAGCGTGAAGACATGGGTAGAGCTGGGAGAGTGTTGGTTGAACAAAAATACAATTTAACCGTCACTGCATCTAAGTATTATGGGGTCATAACGGGATGATTTTCTAAATTATTAATTCAGGTATTTGAATTCTTCCATTATTGTGACTGACCTACCTTAGTTTTAATCTCAAATAATAAATTGTCTCTATATACTGTCTGATTCTTCGAAGCATTGTGATTTTTTTCAATTGCACAATTTGTGAATACAGACCTTACTTCAAAGAGATTTTCCTGTCTGCATTTATTAGAAACTGTTATCTAAAATAATGTAGTGCATCACATGTTTAATATTCTGATCTCAACCTTCCATTTTTTATCCTCCTGCGAATTTAAGGCTGACCTTTTAGTTTGACCATTTTAACTGTATCTTAGCATTTGAAAAAAAGTCTATTGAAACTCATCCGTATTACCACCGTTCCGCTTTCTCTGGATAAACTTCTTGGAGAGCAATTGCGTTTCATGAATGAGCATTTTGAGGTCACTGCGGTTTCTGCAAATGAGGTTGCACTGGCAAAAGTCGCAAAAAATACGGAGTAAAGCACTTTCATAAAGTCAATCGAGGTAAACCAACCACAATTGTGAACCAATGCCACTGTGAGTTTGATAAATTCTTGTAATGTGATTTAGAAAGTGAATTTTATATGAAATTTGTTAGTTTTCGAAATTTTTTTGATGATGTTATTAAATTTTTTATAATATTGTAGTCTCAAATTAGATGTGGGCAAAAGAAATAAAAACAAATTGATTGTTAATGATAGACTGATCACTACCTTTTTTTAAAACGTGAAAAAACTTGTAAGAATTACCACTGTTCCGGTATCACTGGATAAACTGTTGGGCAATCAGCTCGACTTTATGAACAGGCATTATGATGTTACGGCGGTTTCTTCGGACCGTGCAGCGCTTTCAAAGGTTGCCGAAAAGTATGGTATTAACCATCACCATATTGAAATGACGCGCCAAATCACGCCCCTGAAAGACCTCAAATCTTTGTGGAAGGTTTACCGTTTTCTTAAAAAACATAAACCAGAAATTGTTCACACCCATACCCCGAAAGCAGGACTAATCGGGATGTCGGCTGCTTTTTTTGCAGGTGTTCCTATTCGAATGCATACCGTAGCCGGTCTCCCACTAATGGAGGCTTCAGGGATTAAACGGCAAGTGCTGAAAATGGCAGAGCGAACTACCTATTCTTTTGCAAACGGTGTTTATCCCAATTCCTTTAATATGGCAAAAATCATCAGCAGTTATGGTTTTTGTAAGGATACTAAGATGAAGGTATTGGGTAATGGCAGCTCCAATGGTATCGATTTGGATCATTTTAGTCCATCATTTATTACTTCCATACAAAAAAGTGCGCACAGAGCTTCGTTGGGAATTTCTGAAGACGATTTTGTTTTTGTTTTTGTAGGGCGATTGGTGAAGGATAAAGGCATTAATGAATTAGTGAAGGCATTTACTTCGCTTTCCCAACATCATCCAAAAATGAGTGTCAAACTTTTGTTGGTAGGCGATTATGAAGAAAAATTAGATCCACTGCATCCTGAAACCATTAAGGAAATCAATCATCACCCACATATTATTAATGTAGGATTTCAGGATGATGTGCGCCCTTACTTTGCCATCAGTAATGCGTTGGCTTTCCCAAGTTACCGCGAAGGTTTCCCGAATGTAGTTTTGCAGGCAGCAGCTATGGAACTACCTTGCATTGTGACCGATATTAATGGCTGCAACGAAATTATTACCGATCACCATAACGGACTCTTTGTACCGCTTAAAAACAGCCAAAAACTGGAAGATGCTATGCTCCGCCTTTATGAAAATAGGGAACTGTATCACTCCTT
>APMI01001846.1_pt1 | contig 26218 bp, 26 predicted proteins | sample 667938 | NCBI WGS metagenome assembly APMI01 (sample SAMN01084076, study PRJNA167559) | wastewater metagenome | biome: Wastewater | place: Denmark: Ejby Moelle, Odense | collected 2011-11-28
GTGGCTTTATAACCCCTACCCTCATTTTTACGATATGAACCGCGTCTTGCCATAAATGCCTCTTATTTAGGTTATTATACCTTGGTTAGGATGCCTTTCCACTGCTCAAGATTGTCGACGCATTTGCCGGTGCCTAGCACAACGCATGAAAGAGCATCATCAGCAATGCTAACAGGAAGACCTGTTCTATGGCGAAGAACAACATCAAGATTACGTAGCAAAGCCCCGCCACCAGTAAGCATAATGCCTTTGTCAACAATATCAGCAGCTAATTCAGGTGGTGTGGTTTCAAGAGCAACATGAACGGCTTCAACAATTTCTTCAACAGGGTCAGCAAGTGCAGTAGAAATTGATTGTTCGGTAATTATAGATTCACGAGGAACGCCATTGATAAGGTCGCGGCCTTTTACATTCATCTGTAAGCCAACGCCATCTGATGGAGGTTCAGCAGAACCAATTTCTTTTTTGATACGTTCAGCAGTTGTTTCACCAATTAAAAGGTTTTCCGTGCGGCGCATATGGTTAATAATTGCCTCGTCCATACGGTCCCCACCAACACGAACAGAACGCGCATAAACAATACCTTCTAGCGAAAGAACCGCAACCTCGGTTGTGCCGCCACCAATATCAACAACCATCGAGCCAGAAGGCTGATCAATTGCAAGACCGGCACCGATTGCCGCCGCCATTGGCTCTTCAATAAGCCATGCATCCATTGCACCAGCATTTATCGCTGCATCTTGAATTGCACGACGCTCAACAGGTGTTGCACCAGATGGTACACAAATTACGATGCGCGGACGGCCACGAATGAATGATTTAGATTCATCATTAACACGCTTAATGAAGTTTTTAATCATTTCTTCGGCAACTTCAAAATCGGCAATCACGCCATCACGCATTGGGCGTATAGCCTCAATTTGTCCGGGTGTACGGCCAAGCATTAGTTTCGCATGTTCGCCAACTGCTTGAACAACTTTTTTGCCGCCTTTTATAGAATAAGCAACAACAGATGGTTCGTTTAGAACTATCCTGTTCCAAGGTCGATTGCCATATCGCTTGAAAACATACTAAAAATTTTTCCGAACATTGTTTTTTGCCAATAGATAAAGTTTATTAGATTCGCTACATGCGGTGCAAAACTTCGTGCCTTGATATGGTTTTTTAATCAAGTAGTGAAGCTGAAATTATAGTGTTAAATTCTGTTTTACATACCAAGTTCCTGTTTTTCCAACTCGTGAATTTGATCACGCAATTTTGCGGCTTCTTCAAATTCAAGTTCAGATGCATGTGCAAGCATTTTCTTTTCAAGTTCTTGGATAATTGCCTTGATATTGTGTCCGTTTAATGGCGCTTTATCTTTTTGTTTTGAGCTTGCTGAAGAATCTAATTGTGCTGCCTTCATTTTTTCAGAAGCATCGGTTCCATAGATTGATTCAATTACATCTTTGATTTTTGATTTAATGGTTTTTGGAATAATTCCAAATTTTTCATTATGAGCGATTTGTTTTTCTCGGCGACGATTAGTCTCTTTAATTGCCCTATCCATTGAGCCAGTGACTTTATCCGCATAAAGAATTACGCGCGCCTCTGCATTACGTGCGGCACGACCAATTGTTTGCACCAATGATGTTTCCGAACGCAAGAAACCTTCTTTGTCGGCATCAAGAATACAAACCAACCCGCATTCAGGAATATCAAGCCCTTCACGCAAAAGGTTGATGCCAATTAAAACATCAAAAACCCCTTCCCGTAAATCTCTTACGATTTCAATTCTTTCAACCGTATCAATGTCAGAGTGCATATAGCGAACCTTTAAACCTTGTTCAAAAAGGTAATCGGTTAAATCCTCAGCCATTTTTTTGGTTAGGGTTGTGATAAGAACCCTATGCCCCTTATCAATTGCAATACGACATTCATCGAGACAATCGTCAACTTGTGTGCGGCCATGTGCTTGAACTGGTCGAATTTCTACTGGCGGGTCAATTAGGCCAGTGGGCCGAATAACTTGTTCTGTGAAAACCCCACCTGTACGTTCTAATTCCCAATTTCCTGGTGTTGCAGAAACAAAAATTGACTGTGGGCGCATTGCATCCCATTCTTCAAACCTTAATGGACGGTTATCCATACAGGATGGCAATCTAAAACCAAAATCTGAAAGTGTACGTTTTCGAGCATAGTCACCCTTAAACATGCCGCCAATTTGCGGAACAGTTACATGGCTTTCATCAACAAAAATCAACGCGTTTTGAGGTAGATATTCAAATAAAGTTGGTGGCGGTTCACCTGGGTTACGGCCCGTTAAATAACGTGAATAGTTTTCAATACCGGTACAAAAACCTGTTGCCATCATTGTTTCTAGATCAAATTTAGTTCGTTCACTAATTCTTTGTGCCTCAAGCAACATTCCATTTTTATTATACCAGTCAACACGCGCATCGAGTTCAGACTTTATTTTAATCATTGCAGCTGAAAGTGCTGGTCGCGGTAAAATATAGTGATTATTGGCATAAATATTTACACCTTGGAATTCATTGGTCTTTTTGCCTGTTAATGGATCGAACTCAATGATTGTTTCAATTTCATCGCCAAAATAGCTTATTCGCCATGCCCTATCCTCAAGGTGAGAAGGGAAAACATCAACTACATCACCTTTTACCCGAAAAGTTCCGCGGCTAAAACCAACGTCATTACGCTTATATTGTAATGCTACCAACTCTTTAGTTAGCTTGGTTAATTCTGAAAACTCGCCGACATTAAGATTAATTGTCATAGCCGAATAAGATTCAACAGAACCGATACCATAAATACATGAAACGGAGGCAACGATAATGACATCATCACGTTCAAGTAATGCCCGCGTTGCTGAATGTCGCATTCGGTCAATTTGTTCGTTGATAGTGCTTTCTTTTTCAATATAGGTATCGGTACGTGGCACATAAGCTTCTGGTTGATAATAATCATAATATGAAACAAAATATTCAACCGCATTATCTGGGAAAAACTCTTTGAATTCGCCATAAAGCTGAGCTGCAAGAGTTTTATTATGCGCCATTATCAAGGCTGGTCTCTGCAATCTTTCTATACATTTTGCCATTGTATAGGTTTTGCCAGAACCGGTAACACCCAATAAAACTTGTTCTTGTTCTCCATTTTCAACACCTTTTACCAATTCATCAATGGCAAAAGGTTGATCCCCACCGGGTTCATATGGGGCAACAAGTTTGAATTTTTTACCGCCCTCTAATTTTTCAGGTATAACAGCTTGATGCGGTGTCCACTGCGGCGGTGCCTCTTTTCCTCTTGAATCAAGGATATCATAGTCAAAATCATGAATGAATTTTGGCCTTGCCGGCGCAGTGGCACTAATTGGTGTTGTTGGAACGGGGCTTGGTTTCTTGCTCATGTAGCCCTTCTTATATCCCAATATGTGAAAGATGTGCTTCTAAAACTAATAATCCTAAAAAACCCACAAAAAACATAGAGGTAATTAACGGGCTATCTGGTTTTTCGTGTGCTTCGACTAATAGTTCTTCTGTTACCAAATATAAAAGCGCGATTAAGGCAAATGTATAAGCAAAAGAAACCCAAAATGATGGTAAATTATGAACTGGCGCGCCAAGTAAAGCACCAATTGGTAATACCGCGCCAATAAAGAGTGCTGTCAAAATTTGTGTGACTTTATTTTTGAAAACTTCATGTAATTCAGCACCTATTGTTAAACCAAGAAATAAAATTTCTAGGCTTAAGGCAAATAGCAATAATGCCCCCTGTTTTGCACCAACGGCAAAACTAATGCCCAAAACAACGCCATCAATAAATATATCAACACCAACTAAAATTATTAGTGAAAGATTACCCTTAAACATGCTGCCAATTGATTTGACGCCAAACATTGTCAAAAGACCAAAGGTTCCACCCAATATAATTGCCCAAATGGTTGCGCTATGTTGCACATCTGGCAAAATTTCAGTTGCCGCTGCGGCAAAAACCACCCCTGCTGCAAGGTGCTGCAATGCTGCCAGTAATTTGTCATTTGGTGCTTTTAGGCGTGCAACCATTGCACCAACGAAAAGACATGCCCAAGGAATTAAAGTAAATTGCCACGCAGCCATATAAAAACCTCACATTTAAAACAGGTGGCTTTTAATTATTGTTGAAAATATATCTATGCGGCATATGTCCTATAAATGCCTGTTTATTCATTTCCATAGTTAAAAGATTCATCTTTTGAGCCATCCGGACGCGGCGGGCGCGTACAACCCCCTAGCCCCATTTCCATGCAAAGTTCATATGGGGTTTTAACACGCGGGGGCTTCTTGCCTATTGGAACGCACACCATATATTTACCACCATTTTCCATTTGGCATTTGTCTCTTACGCCTGCGTAATATCGTGAATTATTTTCGGCCTTTGAGAAACCTTCAACCATTTCGGGACGATATTTAGGTGCTCTTGCAGCTTGTATTAGCTTTCTTGCCACATCATTTGGTGGACAGCCTTTAGGCCTATCTTCACTATCAATTTTTGTAAGGCATTCAGTGTTGTAAATGGTATTTTGTGATGCGTTGGATAATTTCGGCAAAGTTGGATTCGTTTTTGTTCCATTAATGCTAGGTGCAATGGTTTGAGCGTTGGTGGTTAAAGTATTACGCTTTAATAAGCCATCTTTGTTATTTAAATTGGGTAACGCATCCTTAAAATTATCTATTGCGGCTTGTGACGTAATAGTTTTTTCAACCGACGTTTCGGGAGGCATATAGTTTTCAGGGATTTCTGGTTTTGCTTTTATTATGTCAGTTTCAACTTTTTCCCATTTTATTGACGGCAATTCTTTGAACTGTTTATTCTTTTGATTAAGTAATAATAATATAAAAATACCAAATATAATTATTGCGGTGCCATTGGTTAGTAACCGCAAGTAAATCCTATTATTGATGATTTCAAAATGTCCCATAATTTTATATGAACAACTCATATAAAATTATCAGCTTAAATATCTTTTATCTAGATTAAATAGTGGCAATAGTTAGACTTGGCCATCTTTAAAACGTTCACGCTCCCATTTCATAATGGCCCAAGCGTGGCTTTCATGTCTAACGTTTTTAATAGCTTCATCCGGTGTCATCCAAACGAGTGTATGGTCAGGCTCAGTTGGTTTTGATGGGTCACCGGTTATTTCTACCTCATAAAAACTTGCCAATGAGTTTAAGGGCTTGTCACCATTTATCCAAAACTGTCCGGCACGACCAAGTACGCGAATTGGCCAGATATCAAGACCGGCTTCTTCTTCAAATTCTCTGATTAATGCCTCTGGTTCGGCTTCCATTGTTTCAACGCCACCACCCGGAAGATCGTAGTGATAATTATCTTTTGAGCCAATCTTGATAATCGCGATTTTACGTAATTCACCTTGGCAAATTCCATAAACGCTTGGACGTTCTTTGTAATTTTTGCCTGGCTGATTGATGCCGAATTGGATTGAAAACCTTGCCATTTTAAACCTTTAATATTGCCAAGCCTTTAAACATAAATTATGGCTAGTCAATATTTTTTGTATTGCTGGGCATGTTAAATGAACTTGAACTCATCTAAACTTACTTTTGGTAAAATTACACTCGGAATTTTGGGTTTGTTATTCATGTCTTCATGTGGCAAACAACCCACCCAAATAAATAATTTGTTTGAAAACACATCGGCAATTAAGGCTGAACCTTCTAAACCTGAAGTTCCACCTGCGCCGAAAAACTATGCTAATTCAGATGCACTAATTGCCTATTCATATAATATCAGCATTTTGTTACCCAAAGAGAATATCGATAAAATTTCAAGCTATCATAGATCAATTTGTGAAAAAGCTGGTTATAATAAATGTAGAGTGATTAGTTCAAATACGACTGACACTTCGGCCAATCTTTCAATCCGCGCAGAGCCAACATTTCTAAAAGGGTTCAGAGATTCACTTGGTAATGATGCTAAAGACAATAAAGGTAAAATTATCAGCTCTGAAACCACGAGTGAAGATCTTACCTTTCAAATCACTGACACTGAAGCAAAATTACGTGCCAAAAATATTTTAAAAGAACGGATTGAAAAAATCATTGCATCACAACCTGCAAAGCTTGCAGATTTATTGGAGGCAGAAACCAAACTAGCTGAAGTTCAGGCTGACATTGATTCTACAAATTCAAATCTTGCCGTTGATAGAACAAGGGTTAATATGTCTGTCCTTGATTTAAATTATCAAACGCGCGACACCACAGGACTTGATGTTTTTGAACCATTGAATGAAGCTTTTGGACAATTTTTTTACGTAATGTCGGAAAGTTTGTCTTTTCTAATTCTTGCCTTTGCAGGAATATTACCTTTTTCTGTTGTAATAGTTCCAATTGTATTCTTTTTCATGTTCTTACACAAAAAGAGAATTGAAAAAGAAAAGAACAAAAATGTTATTGTAAATACAAAAGAAAATTAGCCACCATAATCAAACATAGATTTTGCCGCACGATGGAATGCCAGTCTTGCGGAATACTCACGCGGGTCTTTTTTTGTAACTAATGCACCGTCATTCGGTTTAAGCCAGTCATCAAGACGAGTTAAAAAGAAGCGAAGCGCTGCCCCGCGCGCTAATAGTGGAATAGCGGCCCTTTCTTCTTCACTCAAAGGGCGAATGCTCTCGTAGCCACTCAAAAGTGCTTTACCTTTCGTCAAGTCAAATTCTCTACCCAATGGTAAGAAACACCATGAGTTTAGCATTACAGCAATATCATAAGCATAAAAGTCAGTAGCACCAAAATAAAAGTCAATTAAACCTGATACATTATCCCCAACAAACAAAACATTATCAGGGAAAAGGTCGGCATGAATAAAGCCAGATGGTAAATTTTTTGCCCATCCGTTCTCTATCGCCAAAAGGTCACTTTCAACAAGACTAACTACACCAGTTTCAACGGTCTCTGCGCCTAATTTGTTCTTATCCCATAATTTCCGCCATGATGCCGGTCCAAGAGAATTACTTCTTTTCAAAGGAAAATCGGATAATGCATTGTGTAATTGCGCCAATGCTGCCCCAGCAGAACGAACTTGTGAAACATTTGGTTGTTTTGGTGAAATCCCCTTTAGAAATGAGCATAATGCACAGGTTTTATCACCGATTTTATAGGTCATTTCACCGTCGATGGTGTGAATTGGTAAGGCCGTTGGTAAACCTTTTTGCGCGGCATATTCGGTTGCCCCCAAATAGAAAGGTAAGTCTGCAACCTCTGTCATCGCCTCATAAATGGTAAGGATATAACGAGTATCATTTGTTTCAATGAAATAATTAGAGTTAGAAACCCCCTCTGCTATACCTTTAAAAGCAATAATATCACCTAAATTAAAGGCGTGTTGAATTTTTATTAGTTTTCCATTCAGAAGCAAAGATATAAAATGCCGATAATTGAATTAGATGAATTTACTGCATTCTTAAATGCACAAGAAAATAAAAAAGGCGCACTATTGGGCATTGATAATGGCTCAAAAAACATAGGGCTTGCGGTCTCAGATTTAACGCGGACTATTGCTAGTCCTATTTATGCTGTGAAGAAGAAGAAGCTACCGGAAACTGCTGGCGAAATATTCAAAGCTTTTGATGAAAAAGAATGTATCGCCATTATAATGGGGCATCCACTAAATATGGATGGCTCAAAAGGACCGTCAGCGCAAGCCGCACGAGCATTCGCGCGCAATTTATTAACTGTGCGCGATGTCCCCCTTTTGATGTGGGATGAAAGATTATCAACATCGGTTGTGCAAAGGCAGATGATTGAGGCAGATATGACGCGCGCAAAACGAGCTGAACAGGTTGATTCAGCTTCGGCAAGTTATGTATTACAAGGTGTATTAGATCGTATTTATGGGCTTTGATTTACGTGCAAAGTGTAAATAGTGAAGTGCAAATATAATCGAAACAATAAATCCTATGGAAATATGAATTATGCTAGATATTGCTAGATTTAATTCACTAGAAAAATAATATAGCCCCATTGCGCTTAAAAATAATATTCCAAAGCAAATACAAAGAGCTATTCCGCTTAAGATATTTTCTTTTTTACGCCAGCCTTGGCGCATATGATATGCCCATAAACTACCAACTATGAATATAAGTAATATAGAAGAAAAACCGTGAACAAAGGCTAATAATATCGAGTAGTTTTCGGGAACGGGATTAGGAATTGTTAAAGCAAATTTTAATTCAATTGCTTGCGGCAAAATTAATATACCGCTTATAAAAGTTAAAGCCAATAAAATCATAAGAAGCGTTAAAAACCCTTTTGGATACCCACGCATTTATCAAACCTCTATTAAATGTCCGCCTAATTGAGCAATTTTTTCAGATGCAATGCATTTTTCATAATTACAAGCAATCTTTGTTAATGCATCTGCGCGCCATGCGCTTGCTGCGATTACGCTAAAGCTTCCTTGTCTTTTGTTTTTCCCAATAATCCATGACGGAAAATTGGGGGTATGATTTTCACGAACTACGCTTGTCGCAATTGCAGAATTTTGAATTCCACCAATTTCAATATTTTTACCTGCTTCATTTCTTATTGACACTGGAAATGCAAAGTCACCAAAAACACGTATATCGCCACCGGCATTTATCCAGCCGTATTCGCAACCAAATTCTTTTAGTTTTTTAGTGGCATAATCAACCGCAAAACCTTTGGCAATTCCATCAAGGCAAATCAAAACTGGACGCAAAAGCCGTGCTTGGTCACCTTTTATTTCAATATCTTTTGCATCAGATGAATTCATAAAATCACCAAAATCATGATTAGGCAATATTCCATCTTTTACCAATTCCCCACCGATTGTTGGATTAAATAGCCCATCTGATGCACATGAGATGGTTTTTGCAAGCTTTAGGCAGTTTTTGGTTTTTTTATTAATTGTAACCCAATTACCATTTGCCAAATTTATGCGTGAAATATCGCTTTCAACTTGATGAAAGCTCATAGTATTATGAACTTCTTGAATTTCTTTAAATGCGGCGTTAACCGCGTTATTTTCATTTCCCAAGGTGCAATGCGCCCCAATTTCGACATAAGTTCCCAAAAAGGGGCGCATTCGCTTTAACATTCCTATACCTTCTGTAGAAACATATCTTGCAATACTAAAAGGCGTTTAACACCATTCATAATATTCTTGCATGATAAAGTTGCGCCTGAAATGTTTGGGATATCCTTATTCAATTTGAATGGATCGTTTAAAGTTTTGCCTTTAAAAATATTTCGCCAACTTGATTGACGTACTTCATCACCCCTAGTTTCTTTGTATGTCATTATTTCTATGCCACGAACATGCCCATCAAGACTAAGCCCTGTACCATAGGTTATAAATTCATGTTTTCCGATAACGTTATCGGTAATAAAATAGCCAATAAGTTTTCCATTTTTTTCTGCACGCCAAACATCTTGCTTTGACCAACGTTGCATTATGCCAGAACGCTTTTGTATTTCTTTCATCTGCTCTTTTGATAATGCCACTGGGGCATATGAAAATTTATCTGCCTCTGGAAAGATTGATTTTGCAGCCTGCTCGGCATTTAAATATTCGGTTGCGTAAGCAGGACTAATAGCAACCATAGCCGCAGGGGCAATAAGCCAATTTGGATTAAATCTCATGATGCACCTTAGAAATTATAGCCAAGTTTAAAGCGGACTTCGTATTTTTCATGATCGGCAAGATGTCTACCTACATCGTTATCTTTAGCTTCATTAGAGCCCGCAAGTTGTGTAACTGCAGTCAAAGTTGCCCAATATTTCTTGCCGCCATAATGAATACTTGGACCAAAGAATGCATCCCAATGATCAAATTCCCAATTGCCGCCGATCGGGTTAAGGATTTCGGCATCAACCCAACCTTCACCCCCAATAAACCAATTTGGTGCAAATCTGTATGCAACCCCTGAACGCCAGCGAGCAGCAATGGCATATTCAGTGCCATCTTCAACTTTTGGCGACCAAGATTCTGATTCTAGTTCTAAGTTATTTACCCATTGTAATTGGCCATCAAGATATGGTTTTTGGAAAATTACTTTGGTTTCAAGTTCAAAACCATCGCCTTTATCACCAGTTATACTATCAATAGTATCGTAAGTTAGTTCTCCATATAAAGATACGCCAATATCGTTTTCATAAGGCGATAATAGCATTTTCTTTAATTCAACAGAAAAGCCGCTTAATTTAAAACTATCTTTACTGCCGGGAATTTCACGATCATTTACTGGTCCTGCACAGCCTTCTCCACAATTATAATCGTGGCGATATGCATTAAGGTATATTGCACCAGTTAGGCGATCTGTAAATCCATATTCATATTCTGCACGTAGATATTGTGCGCTATAATCACCATAACGTTTATCGCCATGATGTGTTAAGTGTAAATAGGCCTCCGAAGTACCTTTTGGAAGCGTTTCAGCGCCGGTTGTATATCCCAAGAGATTTTCATCTGCCATTGCATTTGAAGCAATCAGCAATGGTGCAATGCCGCATAATATTTTAATTGTTAGTCTCATAAAGCCCTCCGTGTTGCTAAGGGCACGCAATAGCATATAAATAATTAATTGCAAGTGATTATCATTTGCGATATTTGGTCGCGCATAAACTTGTTGTAATCTATTACGACACTTAATAACGGTTAGATGTATGATTTAAGAGAAATTATACTTGCCTATAACCCCCAAATATGTCTAAAGCTGAGACTTGTGAACACATTAATCAAACCCCAAACTCGCGCACCATTTGCTAAAAAGCATTTGCTGCAAATTTTAGACCTTAATCGCTTAGAAGCTCTAGAGCTTATTGAGCGGGCGGAAGGTTTTCTCCCTTATACTTCTATGAAAGAAAAGAAGCTCGACTTTTTGGCGGGGCGCACACTTATTAATCTTTTCTTTGAAAACTCTACAAGAACTCAGTCATCGTTTGAACTAGCTGGCAAGCGCCTTGGTGCGGATGTCGTTAATATGGCGGTTAAATCGTCAAGCGTTGCCAAGGGTGAAACCTTATTGGATACTGCTGCGACTTTGAATGCAATGGGGCCCGATTTATTGGTTATTCGCCATAAATCATCTGGTGCCGCACAGCTTTTGGCGCGCAAGGTTAGTTGTTCGGTCATTAATGCTGGCGACGGTACTCATGAGCACCCATCACAGGCCTTTCTCGATAGCCTAACATTAAAGCGTACCTTTGGCCGTATAGAAGGGCTAAAAATTGCAATATGCGGTGACATCCTTCATTCGCGTGTTGCGCGTTCAAATATTATGCTTTTGAACATGCTTGGTGCAGAAGTGCGATTAATCGCCCCCCCTACCCTTATGCCAACGGATGCTGATAAATGGGGGGTGAAAATTTATGACAACCTTCTTCATGGTATCGAAGGGGTTGATGTTATTATGGCATTACGCCTTCAACTTGAACGTATGTCAGGATCTTTCTTGCCAAGTCCACGTGAATATTTCCGTTATTATGGTATTGATCGTGAAAAAATAAGGGTTGCCGCGCCACATGTTCGAGTAATGCACCCCGGGCCAATGAACCGTGGTATCGAAATAGATTCGGAAATTGCAGATGACCCAAGAATTTCTCTGATTGTTGATCAAGTGCAATCAGGTGTGGCAATGCGAATGGCAATATTAGAGGCTATGGCTTCATTTGAAGGTGGTGAATATGCGTAAATCAAAACTATTCACCAATGCCCGCGTAGTTGCCCCTAATTTAAATTTTGATGGCAATGCTGAAATATTAGTTATTGGCGATGTCATTGCAGAGATTGGTGAAAGCATTGAGGCTCCACAAGATGCCGAAATTATCGACTGTGATGGTAATTGTATTATGCCTGGCCTAATTGATATGCGGGTTTCAATCGGTGAACCGGGTGCAGAACATCGCGAAACGTTGAAGTCTGCTGGGCGGGCTGCTGTTGCTGGTGGCATCACCACAATGCTTATTCAGCCAGATACAGAACATCCAATTGATGATGCTGCAATGGTTGATTTTATCATCCGCCGTGGTCGTGATTCCTCTTTAGCAAAAGTTCTATCTGCCGGTGCGCTAACCAAGGGGTTACGCGGTGAGGATATGGCGGAACTTGGATTAATGAGTGAAGCGGGCGCCGTATTATTTTCTAATGGTCAAAATCCAATCAAAGACACAAAAGTAATGCAAAGGTTGATGTCGTATTCATGCGCATATGACACATTGGTTTCAACGCGACCACAAGATCCGTGGTTGGCCGGAAGCGGAAATATGGCACAAGGAGAGCTTGCAGCACGAATGGGGCTTTCTGGTATAAGTGCCAATGCAGAAGTTATTTTTGCAAATCGTGACATTGTGCTTGCACAAGCAACTGGATGCAAGTTGTTATTAGATATGATTTCAAGCGCAAGAACAATTCCTATTATTGAAGATGCCAAAGCCGATGGTCTTGATGTTTATGCAAGCGTAAACGTGCATAATCTTTGCCTAAATGAAAATGATGTCGAAGATTATCGAACCTTTGCAAAACTTAACCCACCACTTCGTTCCGAAGACGACAGGGTAGAGTTAATAAACGCGCTAAAAGATGGAATTATTGACGTTATTGTTTCGGGGCATGATCCTCGCCCGCCGGAAGAAAAGCGGCTACCATTTGATGAGGCATCTTTTGGTTCAAGTGCTTTAGAAGTATTATTATCGGCTTCTTTAAGTCTCTATCACAATGGTCACATAGACTTGATTGATCTTGTGAAAACCATGACATTAAATCCAGCAATGATTTTGGGGCTTGATAGTGGGAAAATTGCAAAAGGTGCGCCAGCAGACTTAATTGTTGTTGATTTGGGTTATCCTTTACGATTTGATGCATCTGAACTATATTCCAAAGGCAAAAACGCCGCGTTTGACGAAAAACTATTGCAGGGCAAGGTTTTGCAAACATATGTTGACGGCGAAAAAGTATATGACATTGAAGTCGGTCATATATAATAACTCGGGGGGAATATGGATTTAATTAACATAATTATTGCTGTTATTGTCGGCTATCTTGTGGGCTCGATACCTTTTGGTTTGTTAATTACCAAAATGGCAGGGCTTGGCGACATTCGTACTGTTGGTTCAGGTAATATCGGTGCGACCAATGTTTTGCGAACTGGCCGTAAGGATTTGGCGCTTGCAACACTTTTACTTGATGCAGGTAAGGCAGGTATCGTGGCCCTTGTTTTTGGTAAAGTTTTTAATCAAGATATTGGCTTGATTGCCGGCGCTGCCGCCTTTTTTGGTCATTGTTTCCCCGTTTGGTTAGGATTTAAAGGCGGAAAAGGTGTTGCAACCTTCTTTGGGACGCTTTTATGTGGCGCACCTGCTGTTGGGGTTTTGGCTGGGTTAATTTGGCTCGCTTTTGCATTTACATTTCGTTTTTCATCTTTATCTGCATTAGCAGCAGCACTTCTAGCACCTTTATTTGCATCACTTTTTCATTTTCATCCGATTGGTATTGGCGCAATTTGTTTTATGTCGGCAATTATTTATATTCGCCATATCGAAAATATAAAACGCCTTATAAAAGGTGAAGAGCCAAAAATTGGAAACAAAAAGGATAAATAATTGGCCTCAAATAGTCTATTAAATTGGTTGCGCCTTGCCAGAACAGATGGCATTGGGCCAGTCACATTTTTTGGGCTCTTAACCAAATATTCAACCCCCGAAAACGCACTTAAAGCTGTTGCTAAAATAACCACCCAAAACGGAGATATAAAATATAAAATACCTCCGATCGACGATATTAAAAATGAAATAGAACAGACGGAAAAATACGGTGGTAAATTTATAACCGCAGATGATAAAATTTTCCCGAAAGGTTTAGGTGCATTAACACCGCCGCCACCGATTATAACGGTACTTGGTAATTTATCACTACTTAATAAACCAATGCTTGCAATGGTTGGTGCAAGAAATGCGTCTATGGCGGGTATGAAAATGGCGCAAAATTTGGCGCGAAATCTTGGCAATGCTGGCTATGTTATTGTTTCTGGCCTTGCGCGTGGCATTGATGGTGCTGCACATATGGCGGCACTGGAAACCGGAACAATTGCTGTTGTTGCTGGCGGTATAGACCATATTTATCCCCCTGAACATGATGGTCTTTATCATAAAATCGCAGAATCTGGCGTAATAATTTCTGAAAATCCTTTTGGTGCAAAGGTTTTTGCGCGTGATTTTCCGCGGAGAAATCGTATTATCTCTGCACTTAGCCTTGGGACAATTGTGGTTGAGGCAGAGGAAAAATCAGGATCTTTAATTACTGCACGTTTTGCTAATGAACAGGGGCGTGAAGTTATGGCTGTTCCTGGTTCTCCACTTGATCCACGTGCCGCAGGACCAAATAATCTTATAAAACAGGGCGCAAGCCTTGTGACATCACATCAAGACGTTCTTGATAATATCTCAAGCCAATTTAAGTTATCAGCAATTGATGAATATGAATATCAAGGCAATAAAGAGTATAATTCTGATGACGCCTTGAAACAAAAAATTGAAGAACTTTTGTCACCTGTGCCAATATCGCTTGATGAAATTTGCCGTTATAGCGGTTATTCATGGCGCATAATTGCGGCAATAATTATAGAGCTTGAACTCGAAGGAAAAGCATTTTTGAGAAGTGGCAATATGGTTTCAAACACACCATAAACTAAGGCTTGTGCTTGACAAAACCCGTAAACTAAGTGCAAGGCTTAGAATGAAACAAGAACAATTTGGTAGATATGCAGTTAGTAATCGTTGAATCCCCCGCAAAAGCAAAAACAATCAATAAATATATTGGCTCTGACTATGATGTAATCGCCAGTTTTGGTCACGTACGCGATCTGCCTTCAAAAGATGGTTCAGTTGACCCAGAACATGATTTTGCAATGCATTTTGAGGCTGATGCACGTGGCAAAGAGCGTATTAAAGAAATTACTGAGAAAGTTAAAAAAGCCTCTGCCGTAATTCTTGCAACCGACCCTGATAGAGAGGGTGAAGCAATTTCTTGGCATATTGCGGAAATCCTAAAACAGAAAAAACTATTAGGAAAAGTTCCACTTTCACGAGTTACATTTAACGCAATTACTAAACAAGCTGTTTTAGAAGCGATGCGTAACCCACGCGAAATTAATCAAGAATTAGTTGACGCGTATTTGGCACGCCGTGCATTAGATTATCTTGTTGGTTTTGAATTATCGCCAGTTTTGTGGCGTAAACTTCCTGGCGCTCGTTCAGCTGGACGTGTACAATCGGCTGCATTGCGACTTGTTGTAGAACGTGAACAAGAAATTGAAGCATTTATCAGCGAAGAATATTGGTCGATCACAGCAATTGGAAAAACCAATAGTTCTGCCTCCTTCCCGCTTCGATTAATCGCGCTTAATGGCAAAAAATTAGATAAAAAAGATATTAAGAATGAGGTTAGCGCTAATGCTGCCGTTGCTCAAATTGCGGCCTCTTCTTATGTAATTTCATCAGTTGATGCCAAGCCACATAAACGCCATCCACAACCACCTTTTACCACATCAACATTGCAACAAGAAGCCGCCCGTAAGCTTGGTTTCTCTGCAAAACGGACAATGGATGTTGCGCAACGTCTCTATGAAGGCGTTGATATTGGTGGTGAAACTGTTGGTCTTATCACTTATATGCGTACTGACGGCGTATCGATGGAAAATGAAGCGATAGTTGTAGCACGTGCAGTTATTGGCCGTGAATATGGCGATAGCTTCGTTCCAAAAGCGCCACGTCAATATGATGTTAAAGCCAAAAATGCACAAGAAGCGCACGAGGCAATCCGTCCAACTGATATGGGGCGATTGCCAAAAAATCTTCGCTTAAATGAGGATATGGCAAAGCTTTACGATTTGATTTGGAAGCGTGCTGTTGCCTCACAAATGGAAAGTGCATTGGTTGAACGCACTACAATAGATCTCGAAGCAACGGATAAAAAATCTACATTGCGCGCAACAGGTCAAGTAATTTTGTTTGAGGGCTTTCTGAAACTTTATCAAGAAGGTAAAGATGATAGCGATGATGAGGAAAATGCGCGCCTTCCAAAAGTAAATGTTGGTGAAACCGCAAATGTTTCAGACATTAAACCATTGCAACATTTTACCGAACCGCCGCCGCGCTATTCAGAAGCTACATTAGTTAAAAAGATGGAAGAAATCGGTATTGGTCGGCCATCTACCTATGCCTCAACCATTTCGGTACTTCAGGATCGTGAATATATTCGTCTTGAAAAGAACCGGTTCCATCCAGAGGTTAAGGGGCGTTTGGTTACCGCATTCCTTGAAAGCTTCTTCAATAAATATGTTCAATACGACTTTACAGCCGGACTTGAAGAACAGTTGGACTTGGTTTCAAACGGCGAGCTTGAGTATAAAAAGCTATTGCATGATTTCTATGATGACTTCCACAAAGGCATCACAGATATGGCTGATGTGCGTATTACCCAGGTTATTGATTCACTTAATGAACGCCTTGGTTCATATTTATTTCCGGTTGATGAGAATGGCAAACAAAGCCGCGTTTGCCCTACCTGTGGCACGGGTGAATTATCACTAAAAGTAAGCCGTTATGGCGCATTTACTGGCTGTTCAAACTATCCTGAATGTAAATATACCCGCCAATTGGGTGTTTCTGATAGTGATGCAAAAGATGCCTTGTCTGCAAATAATGATGAGGCGCTTGGAGTTGATGATAAAACCGGTCTAAATGTTTATCTTCGCAATGGTCGTTTTGGCCCATATGTACAATTGGGTGAAGACCCAGAAAAGGGTTCAAAGGAAAAACCAAAACGTTCAACCATTCCGCGCGGTTTTAACCGCGATGTTACATTTGATGTGGCAATGGAATTATTATCTTTGCCAAGAGTAATTGGCAATCACCCCGATGATGGCAAAGAAATTGTTGCCAATTTCGGTCGTTTTGGGCCTTATATCCTTCATGATGGAACTTTTGCCAATTTAAAAGATGCCAATGAAGTTTTTGAGGTTGGTTTAAACCGCGCTGTTACATTGCTTGCTGAAAAGCGCGCTGGTGGTGGACGTGGTGGGCGAGCAGCACCTGCGGCATTGAAAGAATTAGGCAAGAATGGTGATGCGGAAATAAAGCTTATGAGTGGTCGTTACGGTAATTACGTTACTGATGGCACAACCAATGCCACATTACCAAAAGATATTGCCACCGAAGACTTAACTTTGGAAATTGCAATTGGCTTGATTGAGGCACGCGCCGCACTTGGCCCTGCCAAAAAGAAAACAACAAGAAAAACAGCCGCTAAAAAAGCACCGGCTAAAAAGACTGCGACCAAAAAAGCCGCTGCAACCAAGACAACAAAAACAAAGGCAAAAGCATCTTGATTAAGAAAATAAAACGTAACAAGCCCAGCCCAATAATATTTGATAAGGCATCATTGTTGCGTTTTATCGAAAGCCAAAACGGGCAAATAACTAAGCGTGAAATTGCGAAACATTTTGGTATTAAAGGTGACGAACGACGTGTCTTAAATCAATATCTTAGGGAACTTTCTACCGAAGGAACGGTTGATGTTCATCGTCGTCGCGAAATAAAAACCCATTCAACACCACCTAAAACAGGGATATTTCAAGCTGTTGAAATTGATGACATGGGGGATGTTTGGGCGCGTGTTGTTGATGAAGATGGCGTTACAGGCGCAAAGATTATTATTCAAACCCATTTTCAACCTGATAAAAATCTTAATGTTGGTATAGGCGAACGTTTTGTTGGCTTAACAAGTCGAAATGAAAAAGAGAATATCTGGCAAGTTAAAATTGTTAAAAAACTTGGGCTGGTTATTGAGAAAATATACGGGGTTTTATCTCTACATAGTCCGCAAAGCGGTGGCCGTATAATACCAGCAGATAAAAAACAAAAAAATGAATTATTAGTTTTGCCGGAGCATGTTGGCGATGCAAAAGATGGTGATTTAGTTGCGGTAAGATTATTGCCAAACCGTGGGTATGGACCAAGAAAATGTGAAATTGTTGAAGTTTTGGGGAATAATAATGACCCTAAATCGGCTTCAATTCTTGCCATTGCGGCCCATTCCATTCCAATCGGGTTTACGCCGGAAGAAGAAGCACAGGCAGAAGCAGCAAAGCCATGCACTCTTGAATATAGAACTGATTTACGCCACCTTCCTCTTGTAACCATTGACCCCGATGATGCACGCGATCATGATGATGCGGTTTATGCAGAAAAGACAGAAAAGGGATTTAATGTCTGGGTCGCAATCGCCGATGTCGCACATTATGTAACAACAAATTCACCACTAGATATTGGCTCACAAAAACGCGGTAATTCGGTTTATTTTCCAGATCGTGTTGTACCTATGCTTCCTTTTAAATTGTCTGCGGATTTATGTTCATTGCGAGAACATGAAGAACGGGCCTGTCTTTCTGTCAAAATGAATATTGACAACGATGGTGATTTAAAAGGATTTGAATTCTTTCGTGGGTTGATGAAATCTGTTGCTCGCCTGACCTATACACAGGCACAATTGGCAATTGATGGTATGCCAGACGATAAAACGGCCCCAATTCTTGAAACCGTACTAAAGCCGCTTTGGGAGGCATATGAAGCGCGAAAAATTGAACGTGCAGAGCGTGAACCGCTTGAAATTGCATCATCTGAACGTCGAATAATACTTTCACCAGAAGGCAAAGTTGAAAGCATTACACAAAAAGAAAGATTTGATGCCCACCGACTAATTGAAGAATTTATGATCCTTGCAAATGTTTGCGCGGCGACCGCACTTGAAAATAAAAAGGCACAATTGATATATCGTGTTCACGATATGCCAAGTGATGCGAAAGTTGCTGCGCTAGCTGACTTCTTGGCGACGCTTAACATTAAATGGGCTAAAGGGGTTGCTGTTACACCTAAACGATTCAACAAAGTGCTTGAAGCACAAAAAGATGGCGAAAATTTCCAAACTATAAATGAAATCATCTTACGAACTCAGGCACAAGCGGTTTATGATACGCAAAACCTTGGTCACTTTGGTTTGCAACTCGAACGTTACGCGCATTTTACAAGCCCAATTAGAAGATATGCCGATTTATGTGTTCATCGCAGTTTGATTGATGCACTTGGCCTTGGTGGTTTTGGTTGGGGTGAAAAGCCGCCAACGGGTGAAACATTAAAACACATTGCCCAGGAAATTTCTGATTGCGAACGTCGCGCAATGGCAGCAGAACGTGACGCAACGGACCGTTATTTGGCTGCATATTTATCTGAGCGAATTGGTGCGGTATTTGATGGTAGAATAACTTCTGTAACTGGTTTTGGTGTTTTTGTAAGACTTGATGAAACCATGGGTGATGGCCTTGTACCTGTTTCAAAACTTGGTGACGAATATTTCGTTTATGATGAGGCTGCTCATAGCTTAATTGGACAATTTTCAGGTGACCGTTGGGAATTGGGAATGAAAGTAAAAGTGCGGTTGTTAGAGGCCGCACCTGTTTCCGGTGGCTTAATGTTTGAGGTTGTATCTGAACCTAAAAAAGGACCACCACCTAAATCAACACGTCAAAAGCTTGGCGGCCGCGCACGATTAGGTGATAGACGGTCAACCCCAAAAGGTATAAAAAGAAAAATAGGTAAAAAGCGCAGATAATTAGTAGGTTGGTTCTTCTTGTTCGCGCTTTTTCTCAACTAGTTTCACCAAATACGCACCACCATAATATAATAGAAGAAGCGGCAACGACAATAATAATTGAGAGACAACATCTGGTGGGGTGATAAAGGCCGCGATTGTTATAATTGCTAATACAGCATAGCGCCCATTTTTAAGCCAAAATTCAGATGAAACCAAATCAGCTTTTCCTAAAATAAGCTGTATAACAGGGATTTGAAAACAAACACCAAAACCAATAACCAAAGTGGTTATCATATGAATATAGTCAGCCACCTTACCTTGATAGGTAACTTTTACGCCGCCTACTGAATTTGAAATTTCTTGTCGCAATGAAAAATTCATTACCATTGGCATCGCAATATAATATGCCATTGCCGCACCAGCAACAAAAAGCGCCGGTGCCATAATCATAAATGGTATGAAAGCCTTTTTTTCATTAGTATAAAGACCTGGCGCAACAAAGCGATATAACTGCCATGCTACAATAGGAAATGCTATACAAATACCGCCAAACAGTGCGACATCAAGCTGTGAGAAGACGGTTTCCATTGGCGCAGTATAAATTAGGCCAAGCCCATCTTTTAAGGCATTTGCGCCTTTTAATGCAATTGCCGCTTCTTTGTAAGGCTGGATTAAAAATTCCAAAATTGGACGCCAAAAAACAAAACAAACCGCAAAACCAACAAATATAGCCAGGATTGAAATGAAAAGACGATTCCTCAACTCTTCCAGGTGACTAAGAAGAGGTGCAGATGAGGCTTCTATACTTTCCTCGTCTTTTGCTCTTTGTTCATCAACAGTATCAGTAATCGTGGATGGTAGTTGTACTTCATCATCAGGAAGATTTGTCATCTGCAACCACCATTTTTTCAGTTTCTTTTATAGTCTCTTCCGGAAGTTTAATATTATCAATTACCGCTGTATTAGAAACATTTTCAACAGCAGCTTTTTCATTGTCTAAAATTGCCTGATTATGTGACGCGATATATTCATCACTGATATGTTCCAAAGCAGGATCAGATTTTTCATCGGGTTTTGAATTATAGACGTCCCTACCCATATCAATTGCGCTGTTGAACTCATCTCTAATTTGATTGATAGGGTTCACCTTACGCAATTCATCAAGTTCTTTGCGCAACTCTGCAATTTCTGAATGTCGTGCGATATCTTCAAAGTTATTTTTGAACTCATCCGCCATAAGGCGCATTTTTCGTGTAAATTGGCCCAGTGATTTCAATAATTTAGGCAAGTCTTTAGGGCCGACGACCAACAAGGCAACAACGGCAATAACCATCCATTCGCCGAAACCGACACCATCAAACATCCGAACGCCTTTTACACATCAGTTCAAAGGAAATTATGAATTTGTTGTTTCTTTGTTTACAACAGTCGCGTCAATGGTTTTGGCTTCCTCAACACGTTTTGCTTCATCGGTTTTAACATCTTCATCTTGAAGACCTTTTTTAAAACCTTTGATACCTTGTGCCAAATCTGTCATTATGCCTGATAATTTGCCTCTTCCGCCAAAAAATACCAGAACAACCAGCAAAATCAGTAATATATTGGTTAAACCGGGTGCGTGCATCGTTTTCTCCGCCATTAATAATCTATTCTTATAAGATAATTAGTTGCTATGCCAATTACAAGCAAAACAAACTGTAAGACCTGCGGTATGATGTTAAATATAAGTAATTTTATTCAGTTTCTGTAAAAAAATCAGTCACAAAATCTGCCTCATTGCCTGTTTCATCAATCTCTAAATCATTATTTTGTACAGAAAAAGGTTTTGGTATTTCAAAGTCTTTTGGCAAATTCGCACTTAATAATCCTTGCGCTTGAAGTTCTGCCTTACCCGGTAAATCATCAAGACCTGAAAGATTAAAGTGTGATAAAAACTGTTCAGTCGTTTTATAGGTCATTGGTTTGCCAACAGTGCGTCTCCTTGCACCATATTTGACCCATTTTAATTCCATTAAAAAATCAATCGTTCCTTTTCCAACCGTAACACCACGTATCTCTTCGATTTCAGCACGTGTACATGGTTGATGGTATGCAATTATTGCAAGTGTTTCCATCGCAGCATTGGATAATTTTTTTGGTTCTTCGCGGTGTTTATTCAATAATAAAGCCAAGTCAGGCGATGTTTGAAATCGCCATCCGCCACCTACTTCGACTAAGGTAACGCCCCTACCTTTATAATGACGCTTCAGGCGGGCAAGTGCATTTCCAACCCCCTCTTCTGCCCCAATATATTCTGCAATTTCTGACGGTTTTAAAGGTTCGGAACTTGCGAACAAAATCGCTTCTACTGCGCGCTCAAGATCATCTATGTCTTGCGATAGTATATCAGCGCTATCGGCAAGGTCATATTCAGGTTTTATGGTTTGATATTTAGTTTGTGCAATTTTTTTTACTGCATCATAAATTTCTTGTTCGGTATCATCATCACTCATGGCTTTTTTGCCTTTTGTTTTGAATATAAACTTCGTCAAAGTTTGTAAGCTGCCGGATATTCAAATCTCCACCTTTTACCATTTCCAAACTAGCTGAAAATAAACCCGCATAATATGAAGATGGTGTTGGTGAATCTGGTGTCGTTTTCATTTCAGTTGGTGCAAATTTACCAAGACTATGCCACGCGTTGTCTTGTGGTAATTTTTCTCGCAGATTTTTACGCGCTTCTTCAAGACCGTAAACTGGCCAACTCCTAACTTTATGAACACGGCTCTTTTGTTTATTTCGTTGACGACAATATGCCTTTAGCAAATCTAATAAATCGGCATTTTCAATCATCTTTGTAACTGAAACCCCCAATTCCGCTGCACCACGTACGAAAACATCACTTCCCGTTTGTGGCATTTTCATAATTTTACCGCCACTATTGCGCATGGTTTCAAGTCTTTTTAGTCGCCAAGCAAGGTGGGATGACAAAAGTTCGGGTGCAGTTTCTTTATCATCATCACGTTTTTTAGGAAGCAATAATCGTGATTTTAAATATGCCAACCAAGATGCCATAACTAAATAATCGGCGGCAATTTCTATTCTTTCTTTTTTTGCATTGGTGACAAAGTCAAGATATTGGTCAACAAGCTTCAAAATGGATATGCGCGCCAAATCAACTTTTTGACTGCGGGCAAGTTCCAGTAATAAGTGGAGCGGTCCTTCAAATCCATCGACGTCAATAATCAATGAGACGCCGTCATATTTGTCGGCATCAATTTTTACTTCATTAACTTCGAATGTTTCAGGCGACGACAAATATACCTCTTAAATGCCATTAAACCCTTTCTGTTGGGTCTGGCGCTAAAGAAAGCATTGTACCTTTTTCAATACCTGTCAAGGCAGCAAAGCGCGACCATGCGTCCTCATAATCAAATGTTTTTGGCGCACCCATTACAACTTTTTCCGAATTAATTGCACGCTCCAAAGCTATTCCAGCTAATTCGGGGCAAGCAGAAGTAAATTCAATCCTTTGCTCAAGTGGCGCATTGCAAAGCATTGCAACATCACATCCAGCGTTAATTGCACCTTTGGCCTTTTCTTCTAGGCTACCTTTAAGTGCTTTCATTGATATGTCATCTGTCATTAGAAGACCATTAAAGCCAAATTCTTCGCGAATTAAATTTTTAATAATAGTTGGTGATAAGGTCGCACAATATTCAGTATCAAGGTTTGTATATTTAACATGTGCAGTCATCGCCATTGGTGCATCTTTTAAAGCTTTGAACGGTGCAAAATCTAATTGTAAATCTTGTATGCTTTCTTCAACAACTGGTAATTCATGGTGACTGTCTGCACGTGCGCGACCGTGACCAGGAATGTGTTTTATAACACTTGCAACTTTGCCATCATGCAATCCGTTTATTGCGGCATGCCCTAATTTTGAAATGGTTTCTGGGTTAGCTGAAAAAGCACGATCCCCAATCACAGAGTGCGCACCATTAATTGATAAATCAACACATGGCGCACAATCGGCGTTTATGCCTACTGCACGTAGCTCAGCAGCAATTAGCAAATGATGTAAATATACCGCTTCTAATGCTTTTCCTTCATCTTCAATAAAAAGGCGTCCGTAAATTTCATTAGGCGGAAATTGTGGGAATTGTGGTGGTTTTAAACGCTGTACACGACCACCTTCTTGATCAAGGAATATTAAGCAATCACGGTCAACGCTATTACGTATGTCATCACAAAGTTTGCGAATTTGTTGTGGATTTTGGCAAGAGCGACCAAATAAAATGAAAGCCCAAGGCTGTGCAGACTTAAAAAAATCCGCCTCTTCTTTAGTTAGTTCAGTACCGGCAACATCGATAATTGCAGCTTTCATATTATATATCCATCGTTAAAATTCAAAAAAATGGGGCACCTTAATAAATAAGATGCCCCTTTATAAAACAGATTCTTTCACAAATTAATTAGATGGTATGCAATTTGCACCATTTGCCTTTGCTTTAGAGCAGAATGAAACAACTTGATCACGGCTTTCAAAGCCAGTTGCTTTGATACGATACCAAGTTCCTTTTGCACCCAAATCAGCTTTGACAACACCGACAGCGCCAGTAAGTCCGCCAGAACGGTATTTAGCCAACGCCGCATCAGCCTGTGCTTTGTCTTTGAATGAGCCAAGCTGTGCAGAATAAGAGCCAGAAGATGCCGGCTTGTCTTCTTTCACAGCAGGTTTAGCAGGTGCAGTTGTCGCTTTTTGTGGCGGTGCAACAGAAGGCTTTGATTCAACAGTTGCAGGTTTAGTTGGTGTTGCTGGTTTAACTGCAGTTTTGGTAGCATCTGTTGCAGGACGTGGTGGTACTACAGTAGTTGCGGTTTTCTGTGTTGCGGTTGGTGAAGAAACCGCATTTTGGCTAACAACAGGTTCTTCAGAGGTACCCATTGCTTGTACTTCAAGCGGAGGTGGAGCATTTGCACCGACACCATTAACCGCATCAGCACCATCAATAGCGTTCGCTGATACATCACCTTCAATAGGAGTTTCTTTGAAAGATTCTGAATTTGCAGCAACTTGTGGTGTTTGACCATCATTTGATTTGCCGCCTTTGTAGATTGCAAATACGATGGCACCAAAAACCAGAAGCAAAAGAACTATACCGGCAAGAATATATGGTCCACGACCTGCGCCTTCTTTTTCATCACGCGCATCAAAAGTCATAAATCCTTCTTCGTCTTCTTCCTCATAGTCGAAAGGATCTTCATCATATTTTGCCATTTTCGAACTCCGTTATATTTTTGTGGCAGTGCAGCTATTACAATGTTCTGTCAAGGTTAAACAAACGTCTATGCTCATCTATTGCAAAATCATCTGTTAATCCAGAGATATAGTCACATACATGACGCATAAGTTTTGCCTTATCTTCAAGGTCGATATTTTGCCACATTGGTGGCAAAGTATCTGGCTCATTCACGAATACATCAAACAATTCTTTTACGATTCGGCGCGCTTGAGAACGTGCACGATTCACTTTCCAATGACGATACATTTTAGCAAATAAGAATTTGCGCAATAATGCAGCTTTAACAAGCATATCTTCTGAGAAGCCCACTAATGGAACGCCAATATTACGAACATCATCCGCAGTTTCAGGTGCGTATTTATCAATTCTTTTTTTGGTTTCATTGACAAGATCATTAACCCATATACCGATTAATCTGCGAATTGCTTCTGCCTTGATGCGATTAGGTGAAACTTTTGGATATTGCTCCATAACTTGGGTAAAGATTTCTCCAACCCATGGAACTTCTGATGAAACATCTTCAACGGTGAAAATTTCTGCGTGCAGACCATCATCAAGGTCATGATTATTGTATGCAATATCGTCTGAAACCGCTGCTACTTGTGCCTCTAAAGAAGCAAATGAGGTTAGGTTTAAATCAAATCCATTATTAATGCTTTTCCAAACTTCTGGAAGTTTATCAAATTCTGAAATTGATTTAATCAATGGGCCATTATGTTTTACTGTTCCCTCTAGAGTTTCCCAAGTAAGGTTCAAACCATCAAAGTGCGGATAAATCTGCTCCATTTTTGTGACAACGCGAATGGTTTGCGCATTGTGGTCAAATCCACCCCATCCAGTCATTGCCTCATCAAGTACATGCTCACCAGTATGTCCAAATGGCGGATGCCCCAAATCATGTGATAATGCGCAAGCCTCAGCCAAATCTTCATTAAGCTTTAAACGCCGTGCCACAGAGCGGGCAATTTGTGAAACTTCTAAAGAATGCGTAAGGCGGGTTCTATAAAAATCGCCTTCATGTGCAACAAAAACCTGTGTTTTGCCTTTTAATTTCCTAAAAGAGCTAGAGTGTATAACCCTGTCACGGTCGCGCTCAAAGGGTGTTCGAAACGCGCTTTCAGATTCATTATGCCTTCTACCACGGCTTTGGTTTGGGTTAGATGCATAAGAGGCCTGATTGGAAATATCAAATCTGTCCATAAATTTTCTTCTACTACTTTATTTTATTGCAAGAAATAATATATAATGAATTGCAATAGTGTTTA
>APMI01003967.1_pt1 | contig 26211 bp, 17 predicted proteins | sample 667938 | NCBI WGS metagenome assembly APMI01 (sample SAMN01084076, study PRJNA167559) | wastewater metagenome | biome: Wastewater | place: Denmark: Ejby Moelle, Odense | collected 2011-11-28
TTCGAATACGGGCAAATAAACATTAAGTAATAAATTTAGTATTTTTTATTTAATTGCAACTGCAGCTTTCAGCATAGGCATCTATAAATGTGCTAAGGGTTATTTTTGTATATCTAGTAAATTCGATTTTATAATTTAACTTGATTTATTTAACATGCTTTCTATTTTATTTAGTTTATTAATTTTTTATCCTTAACCTATTTTGTTTTTACAGTTTCTTTCATAAAACATTGCTGATGAGCAGGTCACACCGCCCTGGAGACAAAAACGTAAGCAGTTGCTACAATTTTGCGATAACTTTCATTTTGATATAATTTACCACCCTAAAACAAGAAATTTATAAATTGGCAATAACTATGCTAAGTCAAAGCTAAATTTATCGACACTGTTGGAATCTTAGTCAACCGAGGTAGTCGTAGCTAAAAATAAAATAAGTTAGCATTCAAAAAAATAATCGCCCACGTTTAATTAGATTCGTTCGCTAAGCCTAAACGATTATCACCAATTAGATGCATTGTGGCAGAAAGTGAGTCAAATAATTCGATGTTTTTTTTATTTTGACAAACGGGATTTCCATAATAATAACTAAGAGGTCACACGATGGTAAAATATTTTAATATCTTAGTTCTACTTCACACTTCCAACATTGCCCTGCTTATAGCCCTCAGCTTGGTTTCTCTTACTCCCTGAAAATCAGTCAGGACCAAGTGAATTCTCGAATATGGTCAACTACTGTCCACTCTCGACTTCTGTTTTTTCGTTGCAGGCCAAAGATCTCAATTCACCAACGTAAGCAAACTCCTAATTATAGTCCTCAGAGCTCATAGAAAACTTGTGAGACCCAAAACGAACCAAAATTCAAACTTTAAGTTCGGCAGTTGAATAGAAAGAAAAACAAAAACGAGGAGTAATAATTTGACCCTAACCGTCAAGAGATCAAAAAGGGTCGGGCAGTGGCACAGAATTCCAACAGGAACATCATCCCTAATATCTTACATCAGGTAATTTCATTCCTTTGTAAAAAAAATAAATCCTCTCATTTAGTGACAAAATTACTAAGAAAATTAGGAGGGAGTTAGAGTCACTCCAGCAACAGATTTTACATGTACCAGTCACTGTTGCGCGAGAAACTGAACCATTATGTGAGTGTAGAAGCATTCGCGATTTTCAAAGACATCCAATAGCCTACTTGCTAACTTTACACCAGAGAGGAGCAGCTACTATACAATAAGATTAGTCGAATTCTTATCCGCCATTACCTGGTAGAGGAGTTCGCCCCGGCCATCCTTACCTCCAAAAGAGTCAGTTCTCATAAGCGGCATGAGCATCTCATTATGAATCGAAAGATGATCGAGAAATTGGAAATCATCTTAAGCTCTGAACGTTGACCGGGATACAAAATACGTTAAATCATATATACTATATCTCTTTATGTTTAATTCCTCGCTGTTTATTTGCAACATATTTATAGAAAATATTATACCTTCAATTCGGTTAAGTGACGACTATCTTAACCGGAACAAATAATCATAAATTTGATATCAAACCATTCAGAAACGATAACTGCTTGAAATGACAATGGATGTGCCAACTCAAATTATATTTATATTTTCATAGATAATAAAGTCATACCATAATGACATCATATTTATAAAACAAAAACCCCAACTTTAATCATTATTTCTTTATTGTGACCAGTTATACGATGTTCTTTCTACAAATGGGGCAGTTTTTTGACTGTGTTTTGACTATATTTGCACATTATCGACAAAGACATAAATGGTTGCAAGGTTTCACCATTGTAGTGGATTTTTCTGTGAAACAGATAATACACTATTGACCCTATTCTCCACCGCCATAGAAATCTTCAATGCCAAACATTTGTCCATCTTTGCGGAACGTTTCCACCACAACTTTCCACAGCTTGGTGCTTTGGATATAGCTTAAGCTATATTCTGAAGCCTCGTTGTTGCAGCTGAGTCTCATCATGATCCCATAGTTGAGGATGGTCTTTAATTAATTCGACTGGAAATTATAACTTTTGTTAAACTTGATTTTGTCTCCAGGACCCAATTCCTCTTTAAAGCTCCTAAGACAGTCTATATTAACGACTTCTTTAGTTTGCTCGTTCTGCTCAATACCTCGAACTCCGACAGCGAAATCAAAATGACTCGGATTAGAGCAATGATACTAAAACTGAAGATTAATTTCTCCGTTGGCGATATGCTGCAGTTAAGGTCATATTTACTATATCAATGGTAGTTTTATAAATGTACACATTCCTCGTGATTTACTGACAATCCATAGTCGATGTCTTAGTATTAGAGCCATGATAGTAAGCTCCTGGTGCTCCCATACTCCGATTCGTGTACTGACTGCGCATTTGGTTCATTTTCTGATTGTACTCGGCTAAGTTAAAGTTTGGATTAAATCTAGCGTTCTCTGGCTCAGATTGTCCTATTCCCATCTTAATACGATATTACAATATATAAAGTATAATGAAAGAATGCGCATCATTTTTCCTATTTTTATTTCATCTCCTTAATCATGCTGATGTTGCGCTTGCTGTTTAAGACCATGTTTGATATACCTGCGAAACTGTTACCGATCTCCTTCCAGAGTGGTATCACAAAGGTACCCAAGAAATAGACTTGATCATTATAGAAGCCCATAAAACCCTTGTACTTTAGGAACTCAGTGACTGCAACGTTATTTAAGGCCTCTAATTTGGCTTGCTCATTAAATTAATAAGTAAGCAGTGCTCCCCAACTCATGTACTAATCGCTTGGAAGTAGACTGTTTCCTATATCGCAAGCGTGAATTAAGTTCTCCATCAACACCTACATTATGATAATTTCATACGATTTTTGTTTATTCATCTTGGAAATTCAATCCATTAGGCTAAGCACGTGCTTTTGATAGTTTCTACAAGTTTTTGAAATGTCGAGCCATGTCAGTCGCTAGTATAACCCGCGTTATTTTTTCTTTAGCTAATGCCAAATTGCTTGATTTTGATAGAACATCCAGTTTCGGCTTGCTCTTACAAAGCTACAAGAAAGTACGCGTGTGCATTCTCTCCAAAACAGCATCATTTTCAGCAATTTGAGCCAGTTCTGTATTCAGCTTCACCTCGTATGCATTATTCGTGCCCTCTAAATTAATCATCATTTACTGTGGTTAAGATCGTGGGCGAGTCCAGCCATTAAGTAGTATGCTTGTTATTCTTGGGTATATATTTCTACCAATTTGTTATCCTTCCTGAAACACTTGTACAACATCTAAAATATACAAAATATGTACCTGCATAAGTGCGAACCCATGTGTGAAGTTGTGATACGAAACTGATTTGTAGTTCTTTACAATTGAAGTTATTAACTATTTCAAAGTGTCTTCTGTAAGGACTGACCTCGCAAATTAATTTTACATCATAATCTGAAGAGACACTCTTGCCAGTTGCTCTCTAGTACAGTTCAAGGCTGGTACGTCTTCTTTGGCAATTGTCGACAGCTTTGCATCCGTGATGGAGGTGATCTTAATAAAATTGAAAGTTGAAGGGTAGTCAGTGTTTCCATCTTCTTTTGATTTCTTTAGGAAGGCGTTATAATCTGAAATGCTGAGATCTTGCTAGAACTTCACAGTTTGAATGATGGAATTGTCAGCCATTTTCTATTAATGAGTTCTTAAAGCTTAGATAAATTTTAAAATACTTCGACCAAAGGATAACTTTGCATCTGTCTTCGTCTCAACACACCCCATATTCTAGCACCTGGAATTGTTCTATCTTTATATTACATTCGATAATTTAAGAAATTAAAAAATTTACAATATCAAGAGTATCTGCATCGTTAGTCTAAAGTGCTTGATGTATAGATACTCTTGATAATATTACTATTTATAACTAATTTTTCATGTGCCAGTAATTTAGAAAATTTTATCAAAAAATTACAAAATGATATACATCAAATCAAAATTCTGTTGTATTTCTTATCCGCCCATTTGTTGTACTCTGCGATCTTATCGATTGCCTGTGTTAAGTACTTAAATTTTATCTTCTCTAAATTTTTATTTACTCTGTCCATGAGCTCCTGTTAATAATTAATCAATTGAGTTTTCTCACGCCTTTACTTAACTTTTGGATTTGCCTCAATTTTCGTCATTAAAGTTTATACCTTTTATACTTCATTATTGTGAGGTTTCTATTCGTCGCTGTCACCTTCATCAAGAACATCATCTTTTGTAATGTCTAAATTGCCAATCTATTTTGGGAGATTACTACCGATGTCGCCAAAGAATCCAATATCTCCATACTCTGGATAGTTATATAATGAGACTCCTGAAAACTAGCAGCCCATATTACGGTTAAATTTAGCTTTAAGCACGTCCATGTCTCCTTTTGACCAGCCTTCAAATTAATCCTCAATATGATCAGGAGTAGCATCGATTATGTACTCTGGATCTTTCTCATCCACTGCGTTCAATGTTTTAAGTCGACCCAGCTCATAGTTGTTGTAAATAAACTGATGAGTTGGCACTTTCAAGGGTAATTTGTATACTGTAGAAGGAGTCACTGTCTGATAATTTGGGAGAGAAGCTGTTTTTAACGGGTACTCTTACTCCGCTGATTGTCTCGCATTCGGAATTATGCGAGTCATATATACGAAATCAGAGGGGAAATTCAAGTTAGTATATGATAGTATTTATGCTTCATGGGGCTTTATTTATTACAAAACTTTCATGTCGTCAAATTTAGGGCTTCCCTCTGTGTCAAATTGTTTCTTAACTGATTAAGACTCATCATTAAATTGCAACTTGAAACTAGCGGCGCGTAAATTATCAAGAGAAAATGAAAGTTTTTAAAATGTCTAAATTACAAAATAAATACCTTTTTCTTGCCCTGTTTTGCAAGATCGCGAGATTTAGCATAATCTTCTTCTACTTTCTTTCTAACATCTTCTTTATTGGCACAATCGCTTAAAAAGGCTCTAATTTTTCCCAGTCTTTTGACAAGCCTATAGTGAGCAATAACTTTACTACCTGCTTTCATGAACAGCTGTAGTTTCTATTTTCTGATCTTGAGATCATTATTTTTGTTAATATCCCAAGTGACATTCTGAGGCACTACTTTACTAAGATCAATCTCGCTCTGATTTTTCAGTTCGGGTTCCCGTCTGCTTGTACAAAATTACTTAAAATTCTATAGTCTTGCTTTTGTTGTCTATTATGCCAGTTTTTATTAAAATTGTCTTTAATCTGCAGTCATCGCAGCATTACCCAGATATTGAATAAATTTTATTTCCTTCTCTTTATCGAGTTATTGAATTTTGGAGAACGTATTATTGTAATTTCTTTCACCTTATTTCTTAATAGAAGTTTCAAGTTTTTAACCTTGAGTCAAGTTCAATGTAGCATTATTCAATCCTGATACTTTCTTTAATAATTTTGGATAAGATGTTCTTGAACGAATAAAAGATTTCTTTTGTGTTAATTAGTTTTGTTACAGTCCTTTTATCTACGACTCAGGTGTTGGCTCAAGTTTTTTCGATACAGGATCATCAATCTTTTTAGAGTCTGTTTTAAGTAGTGGATTGAGTTTTGAAGATTTTATTCTTCTTGTGCTGCTAAAGCCTTACTTCTTGTCTTGGCCAGTTCCAAACATTTTGATTTTAATAGGCTTAAAATCAAATTGGCTTATACTGAAATAAACTTATGCAGTAAATGTTTTCTTTTCCGATGGAATAAAGGTCACTTAAATATTTTCAGTAGAGCTTGCAGCTACTGTTCCCTTGATAGGCGTGATGATAAAAGCACTTGATTATTGTATATAGTTAAACTAAAAGTTAAAATCTAGTGGCACTGGATTGATGATTGGATACATCTAAATTACTATCAAATTACGAATGAATTGCTTTAGTTGACAGGCACAGAACCGAAATCCATTATTTTAGGGAATACATCTTGCAGATTTGGTATCGAAGGATAAGCATAAATCGGTATGACAAAGTTGCCAGTCTATGAACTGACTTTGACAACATCGTACTGATACTTATGCACATCAGACTTAAAATTTACCACTATGTTTTCAGACATGCCAGCTGCAATAGGTCCCTTTTTGTTAACTTTGATCTCAAAACCTGGTTAAGTGGGAGGCAGAATATGTACTCTCTGCGGAATTGGTGACTTATTGATAATTTTGACAATAGCACTATGTTTTTTGCCCAGCTCGTAACCGTTGAACTTCACTTCGATGGGGTCAAATTATATGTAAGCATTGCCCTCTGTCTTTTCGTAGTCGTCTTCGTTATTAGATTTATTACTTGGTCTGAGTGTTGAGTTTTGATTGTTGATTTGCGTTTTCTTGAGGATGTCCTTAGGGATGAAAGTCTCATTCAGTTTTTGGGCTTCCATTCTGTATTTGATTTGTAACTTATTACACACATTATAAAGCTCAACTGTGAACAGATAGCTGAACAATTAATATGAATAACATCAATGCAGTCTATTAAAATAAATAATTAAAAATTAACTCATAATATTTGTTTTTGCAAGCCAATTTTCATTAAAATACACTAAACAGATATCAGTAATGAGACAAGTTAATGAAATTATTAACAAAGTGTCCATATTTAAAGCATAATAATAGGTTGAAGGTATATAACCTATATGAGGTGCAGATATTTATATTCATTTTATTTGCTTTATTCAAATGGGCAACAATTTACCAACTCGAAACAGACCAGTCACAACCACAACTACAGTCGAAGGAGGGCAGGTGGTCGTCCAGCAGCCACCCCAAGCCCAGAGCAGGTCTTTCTTCGGAGGCTCAACAAAGCCTAAGGCAGGCTATACTGAAAACGTGAACCAGCATTTAGTGTTAAGAGAACCCGCTCAGTTTGCACTCACAAACTTGAACACAGTGTTTGGAGAACCTATTGCTGATAGGTACCCCAGAGGAGAAGGTCAGGTCTATCACATCAAGGAGTATCAATCCACTTACCAGGGCCCATTCTCAAAAGGAATCCCCAATGGCAAAGGCGTCGCTCATTTTAAGGATGGAGGCTATTACTCTGGCGATTTCGTAGACGGTGATGCTCATGGGGAGGGTGTCTACATCTACCCGAATGGTTCAGTTTACAGAGGCCAGTTTGCGAGATCCCACTTTGATGGTCCTGGCACTCTCATTTACTCTGATGGTCGTATGAGATATACAGGACATTTCAAACAAGGACTTCCCGATGGAATGGGAAGATAAAGTTATAACGATGGTAGCTTTTATGAGGGTCACTTTGAAAATGGACACAAATCAGGTCAAGGAGTCTACCAATGGGCTGGAGTTGGTGAACCCCAAAGATACGAAGGACAATGGGAGAATGGACTCATGCACGGCAAGGGAGTTCTTAGAAGAGGATCAAATGTTCTGTTTAATGGCAACTTTATCCAAGGCATGAAGAATGGATACGGCGTGTTCAGAACTAACTAAGGCACATACTAGGGTAATTTTGATAATGATCACTTGAATGGCCATGGTACTTTCATATGGAACGATGGAAAGATTTACGAAGGTAATTTCCTTAACACTATGATGGATGGAGCCGGCAAAATGTACTACCCCAGTAACCAAGTAGCTGAAGGAGTCTGGGCCAAAAATCACAACAAAGCCTTGGTCACTATTAAAAACGATGAGAGTACCGCAGGCATAATTAGATAAATCAAGGCTCGCCATCTGGCAGCACAGTCTGGAGACCAAAGCGGTATTCACAGAAACAACAACAACTCTTCTTACGGATACGTAGACCATAAATCATCAGTATCAGATAGCTACATAAGCAGCCAGCCTCCAGTAGCTCCTTACAAGTAACCAAAAGCAGTTGAGTACGTGTGAGTGATTTTGAGCTTATTCCTGAATTATCAAATAATATTAGTAGTACATTATCATAAGTATCTTTGCTTTTCCTATTATGTGTCCCAAAAAAAGCTGATTTTTCTTCCAAGTTCAACCTCTGTTCTATTTTTAGGCTCAGGTGTTGAAAATTGTTAACTGAGTGACTCGGCAGTACTGTACATACTTTTGGTGTCGTCCATTTTAATAAGAGGTTTGCTTGCAGAGTCCGAGCATTTGGTACTTATTTCAAACATGTCACAGTAATTGTAGTTTCTAGTAGGTGTGGCAGGCTTCCTTGAACGAGTCAAATAGGAGTACCCGAACTTAAAGGTCTCCTGAGCATAGGTCCCCAAATTAATGTCAATCCGCTTCCGTAACAAATTGTTAAATTTTAAAGGCTGAGAACAATCTTCGCATGAAAGTTCAGTGTTGTTAATAATCCAAGTTTAAATAATGGACGCTCAGTAAAATACGTATGTACGTGAAAACAGACAGTTGTAACAAAATATTTGATTAACACTACAGCAGAGTTGCAGCACCTGATGATTCCTTGTTTATGCCGTGTCGAGGTACGCGTGGCAGAAGCTGCACTCCATTTTATTATAAGCTTGATCAAGTATTTGATCATTTACATTACGGATTAATATAATTTTCATTATAGCAGGCGCACAGTTGAGGATATGAATGGTTTCGCTGAAAATAAAGAAGACCCACGCTATAAAATTATCATCGTGGGTGATGTGAATGTGGGAAAGACAGCTTTGTTTTGGCGATATATCGAGGGCTAGTTTCTGGCCAACAAGAATACTATTGTCACAACAGTGGATTTTAAAATGAAAACAATCAAAATCGATAACAAAAATGTGAAGCTGTATTTGTGGGATACCGCAGGATCCGAACAGTACAGATCTATCGTTGCGACTTACTTCAAAGGCTGTCATGGAGTTGCTGTTGTTTTTGACCTATCTAGGTATTACTATTTTAATAAAGGGAAGGGTCCTTCAAAAATGCCATCGATTATTGGGTACCGACAGCGCGCACTAAAACACCTGGCGCTGTCTTCATATTGATTGGAAATAAAAGTGATCTAGACATACGAGTATCTCGTGAAGAAGTAGAGCAATGGAGCAAATAAAATGGTGTACATTACATTTAGACATCAGTAAAACTTAATAAAAATGTAATCGAAGCATTTGATTGGCTCGGTCATCGGATACATGAAAAATAGAATGCATTTACGAAAGCAGAAAGTTTTAGTTTGGAAGCAGGTAAGAGTAGATTGAGTACAGGCCATGATAAAAAATGTTGCAGGTCTTGATAATATATTCAAAACATTTTAAGTGGTACTGGCAGGCCCTTTCTCACCAGTTCATACTATGATCTCATTTCTTATAAATCTTTGTCTAGCTTCACTATCTATTTTTCGATTTTCTTCATTGAACTCTTACTGCCACTGGATTTATTCCAATAGTAATGATGCTGAGTTAAAGTATACGTACCACCATATCCCTGCGAGACTATACCATCTTCTCATATGAGTCTTCCATCTTCTTAGTCTTCAGAAATGTTTTGGACCTGAACAAATGCGGTTTCGACTATGCGAGAGTTGCGATTGCGTACAGTGCTAAGAAGAACATAGCAAATCCAATGAGAATGTTCTCGACTGAGTTGGCATCGATCATTTATTAAGATTTATAATTTATCAATTTAAACTTTTATAAAATCAGTGGGTCAGTAAGGGTGGACGTAGTTATAATTCGTGTAGATTTTGTTTGTCTCTTTTTTGCTATTTGTTTTAAAATCCGATGGTAGCTATTGGTTCTGAGCACTGTTCAGATCTCTTTCTTTCCAGTTGCTTTTTATTACTTTTGCTGGTCGATTGCCAATATATTGTCCATTCATTTATTTTAGTGCGTTTAGAAAATCTCTTGGTTGTCCAAAAGATACAAATCCATACCCTCTTGACTTTCCAGTTCTTCGATCTCTTACTACTCTCGCCATTATAAAAGACGAGTATTTGACACGAAATGCATTAGATAAGACCTAATCAGTAGTTTCATTACCAAGATTACCTACAAATATTCTATAGTCATTTTCAGGCCACTATTACATTGTTTTATCTTGCCATACAATACCAGCAACTTTTCTAAAATTGTGGTTTGCTTTTTTATCTTACTATACTTTTTCTTTCTTCTCTTATTTCTTTATCAGTTTCGTCTTTGGTGCCATTTTTTATTTATCGACTTGTTCTTATTGCTTTTAAGGATCTTTGCTTGGTTATTACTTTTTCTTTTCAACTGCTTTTTCTGTCAGTGCACTATCAGCTGTCAGACCTTTCTTTTGCATGAACATGTTGAGTTTATCACTTATTGATTTTATACGCTCATCTTTTTTTATTTAGTCCATCGAAGTCTCTTTTAGTTATATTAATTATAAAAGTCAACAGAGTCAATAAATTGCCAAACTTATTCGGTATCGCATTTTGTAATATAATTATGACAATACTTATTTGATTATGTAATAATTTTGACCACTTTGATCTGCGCATATATTTAAAATTGAATTCGCATTATTTATAATTTAAAAAGATTTAAAATTGAGATGAGTTTAGCCTTCGACTAATATGGCAGACCCTTCATCGTGATCAAGGAGCAAGACTCAAAGGTGAGAATAAAAGGAGTCGATGCTATCAAGGTATATTTACGCCCTAACTCAGAGAAATATCCTGGCAGCCAAATCCGTCGCCAACACATTGAGATCATCGTTAGGGCCCAAGGGTCTCGACAAGTTGCTAGTCTCTCCTGATCAGTAAGTCACTGTTACTAACGATGGTGCGACAATAGTGGACAAGATGGAAATCCAGCACCCTGTTGCCAGACTTTTGGTTGAATTATCTAAAAGTCAAGACAATTAAGTCGGTGATGGAACCACAGGAGTTGTTGTGCTAGCAGGTGCACTTCTTGAAGAAGCTGAAAAGCTCTTGGACAAAGGTAATATATCAATTTTATGTAGGATTACATCCTTTGAAAATCTCAGACGGCTATGATATTGCTGTAGAAATCGCAACCAAAAGACTTGACTAAATTGCGGAAGAAATCAAATACACTAAGGATGAATACTCTGAACTAGTTGACGCTGCATGCGTTTCCCTTGGCTCTAAAATTGTAAGCAAAGACCAAAAGAAATTCGGAAATATTGCTGTTAGAGCTGTCCTATCTGTTGCTGATTTGGAGAGAAAAGATGTCAACCTTGATTTAGTTAAAATCCAAGAAAAGACTGGAGGCAGTATTGAAGACACTCAACTATTCGAGGGTATTTTGATTGATAAAGATTTCTCGCATCCTCAAATGCCCAAATAAGTCAGAGATGCCAAAATTGCTATTTTGACCTGCCCATTTGAAGCACCAAAGCCAAAGACTAAACACAATATCGACATTACAAGTGCAGAGTCATTCAGAAAACTGTATCAATTGGAGCAGAAATACTTCAAGGATATGATTGAACATCTCCAAAAGAGCGGTTGCAATGTTGCTCTATGCCAGTGGGGATTCGAAGACGAGGCAAACCATCTTTTATTACAAAATAAATTACCCGCTGTTCGTTGGGTTGGTGGTGTTGATATCGAACTCATTGCTATGGCCACAGGTGCCAGAATTATTCCAAGATTTGAGGAAGTCACCCCTGAAAAATTAGGAAAGGCAGGAATGATCAGATAGCTTCACTTTGGCACTGGTGATGAGAAAATGTTAGTCATCGAAGAGTGCTCCAACTGTAAAGCTGTTACCATTCTTGTAAGAGGAGGATCAAAGATGATCGTTGAAGAAGCTAAGAGATCCTTACATGATGCTCTATGTGTTGTCTCAACTCTGATTAGATGCAACAAGATTGTTTGGGGTGGAGGAGCCTCAGAAATTGCTTGCAGTTTAGCTGTTTCCAATTATGCTAACACAATTGACTCTACTGAGCAATATGCAGTTCGTGCTTTTGCCGATGCTCTTGAGCAAATCCCAATGGCTTTGGCTGAGAACTCTGGCTTGAGTTCTTTGAAATCTTTGTCGCAATCGAAGTCAAGACAAGTGGAAACAAAGTTGCCTTTCCATGGTATTGACTGCACTTCAAAAGGAAGCACTGATATGAAAGAACAAAAAGTATTCGAAACTTTACTTTCAAAGAAAGGTCAACTTCAGCTTGCCACTCAAGTAGTCAAGATGATTCTGAAAATTGATGATGTGATTGAGCCCCACGTTGCTCAGCAGTGAGTGATGATCATAAATAGTTGTATTTCATAAAATTGATATAAAATATGACTCTCTTAATTATAGGATTATATTAGGATGAATAATAAAAAGCACTATAAATAATCGATTAATGAAAGAATAATAATTAATATTTAAGGAGAACAAATGGATCCATAAAGAAAAAATCGTAGCGATAAATACCACGAAAAGAAGATGCATCGTGAAAAGCACGACAAACTTTAAAAACAAAGTTTCAGTGAAGAGGAGTCTAATTTGATTGCCTCTATACAATAGATGAAACCAAGTGAACTTCTCAAGTTCATGGAGAATAAGTTTGAAAAGCTAATTCAAACTAATTAAAAGCTGTTCTCAAAACTGGCAACAGCTGCAAGAAAGCGATTTTTGAGTTTTGAATAGAGTTTTGAAAAAAGTGAAAAGGGTGAACTAAAAGACTTTGTGAAAAAGCACACAGGATACAGTATTGTCGAAGAGGACATCAAATAAATTTTCGATCCTAAGTCTCGACAACCTTTTAAACTCAAAAACAATGACCTCGTTCATATAAGCTATGTGTGGTCTAAGTAAACAAAACCTCAAATCAGGTTCGTAAAAGTAACCATATTCGAACCTAAGCAGCAATTCTCAAACATTAAGCAAAGATTTTACGAAACTAGTCAATGGAAAGACTTAGAAGATTATGTCGACATGAAGAGATTCAAAAAGTAATTCACTGCTGACCTGGAAGAATACGTTAATTTCCGCAAATTGGTAGAGGAAGGTCGCAACGAGCCCGACAATTGATAATGTGTACTATTTAATTGCTAAATATCGTCATTTGAGTTGTAATATATAATAGGACTAACAATAAGTCTGGAATATAAAAGGCTTATCATATATGCGGAGTAGGTCGCTGAGAACAGTAAGAAACTCCGCTCCCTTCGTAATCTACGACGCCGAAGAAGATTTATCAGGCAGGTGCTGCATCTGCTTTACATCACGGCCAAGACTTGTGAGCCCATGTCCATGCGGAATGCGCTACCATCAGACTTGTCTGTTGCGCTACATACGCGAAAAATTATTATCCATGAAGCATGAACTGGACTTAAGCCAGATCCGATGCGCCCAGTGTAAGCAGCAAATTAAGTTTCAATACTACGAACACACGCATTACAGTTGCACATATTTCTGCGAAAAAATAAGAAAGAACTGGTGTAACAAAACGCTTGCTTTCATTATCCTCATTATTATCGCTCTCGTGACCCTCGGCATTATCTTAGCGCGTCACTCGCCATCACAGGGCATGATCTATTACGGACTGTTGATTGGGGAGAGCGTCCTTTGTCTGTTACTGCTCGCCCTGCTTATAGTCTTTGTCCAGACAAATCTGACATATAAGTAAATAACTTTGGTAAGAGTTTTCGACTACGTGGAGCTACAGCACAACACTGGGTCATCCGATGAAGACCAGCATAACATCGCATCGGAAACCTTCGAGATCAACATTGGAGAAGAGTCATGACACGATTATAAAATAAAGGGGCAAGCTTCATACCCCAAACGGATTTTAGCATTAAGACTGCGAATATATGTATGGCGGTAATAACGCGTTGCTGATAACTTATAACAAATTTGTTTATTCACCATCAGGTGGCTTCTCATTTCACTTTATTATTTTTAAATGGTTTTAGAACTTTATAAGACAGAAACCTCTATAAATAAATACTTTTAGTCTATTCTGTTGATGAGTAAAAAGGTTACAAAATATATCAACATTATTTTATTAACTAATTTTATTCTATCTAGGTTCTAGGCTCCAAGCTGTCTAATATGATTTTCCCAAATTATTAGTGAGTATGTGTTAAGTGAATGAGAAGGATAAGAGAAGAAGTAGAAAATCAAACCAGGAAAGAGCATGATCTCTTCCTGTTGACGGGAATCAGTATTTCCGAGTAGTTCTCAAACATCTGCAAGGTCTTAATCTTGTGTCCGCCTAGCTCATGCAACATCGGGCACATATGTCCCTTGTTGCAGCATCCATTAAGGCTAAATTACCAGCAGTACTCGTCTTCCTAGGTCCGTCCGTCGCTGGCTTGAGACTTACTAAGACTATTTGGGGACGCCGGTTGCTGGTCCATGGTCGAGGCTATGCTTATTCTCGATTTTAGGCAGATGTTCCCAAACTAATCCTGTTAGTTGTTGTTTTCAGTGCGGGGCTCGGTTGGGTTTTGAGTGTTGATCATATTCAATTTAACTATTATCAAGAACTATTAGAAGATGTAAAATTTTATAATAAAATAATCCCTCTTTCGGAAAGCAACAGCTATTCAAAACTTTCTTGCTCGGAGTACGTTCATAATGATATTGGCTTATTCCTCAATGATGCATATTTCCATAGCCAGCATGATGCCATATTTGACTTCGAACTCGCCCTCATTAAGATGTCTCCACTGTTCTTCAAGCTCAAGGGCAAACTATTTCATCATTCTTTAAAATGAGCGCATCATCAGCTGATCACTATCGACTCCGTAGTTGAACAGACCAAGCCTAACTTGTAATTCTGAAGCCAATTATGTCAGCGTGAAGTGCTTCACCTCATCAAAAGGCAAAGCAGGTCTATAATATGTTGATTGGAAATGTTTGGAGTGAGAGAAATTTAGTGCAGGTAATCCTTTGCTTCCAAAAGGTCTAAGTTTATCCAATATTAAGTTGATCTAATCATACACAGCTTGATTAAACACTTGTTGGTATGGATTTGACTAGCCCATAGGCATATCTACTTCAAATTTGACAAGCGTGTCTACATATATAATGTAGCAGTCCTCCTTGTTCTCATAATCCTCTGACTCATCCTCAAAACATTCCTTTAGCTCATCCTAAAGCTAGTTACCACTTTCATTACCATTTTAAGAATCAGTGTCTCTCAATAATTTCAATAATTTTAAAGTACTAGGCCCAAGAGGTTTACTCAGCTTTCTCATCATCTCCGCACATTATTGCGTATCGACTTTGATATAATTAAGAAGCTCCGATGTGAGAAGTAGAATATAATCGTAATCGTTGCGAATGTAAGTATCACCCGCATCTCCATATCTTACTAACTCATAGATCGGTTCATTGCTTGGCACTTACTCAGCTGGTTCAATTTGTAAATCTTAATACATTTCGTCTCCTCTTTCGAATTGTTTTATTTTAGAAAATGGACTTTCGCCTAACCATTTTTCTGGGCTTGACTCTGGCTCATCTCCTTAAACTATTGAAATATTGCTGATGTTGAAGAATTTCATTAAATAATTGCCTACATTGTTATGTTTGTTATCGCCTCGTGTACTAAACAACTATTGAATAAACTCTTCAATTATGAAATCGATAACTCCGAATTCGCAAGCCTCATAGTTGTTTAATAAGTTGGTGCGAGGTTTACTACTCTTTATGAATGTTTATGAATTGCGCTAGGTTTGTAAATTATTAGTAGTTTCAATAACATTAATGCCTGTCTATTTGTCTGGATTTTATTGTTTATGTTAATTTTATTGTGCTATTTCATGAGTAGAGGAAGGCAAAGCTGATTCATAAATTACAAATTATTATTGTTACTGTACTACTTTTGATGAAATTTCATTGCAGTTTGTGTTTGAAAGATTTTATGTTTTATTCAGTGTTTATTTCGATTGAGTAGCTAATAAGCTATTTTTTAAATCTTCTGATTAATTTGGATTTATCTTATTTTAAGTATTAGTTTGTAAATTAAATCTGTTTGAATCATCTCTGTTCAAATTGCTTCTTGGTTTCAGTAGAACAAAATTGGAAGAATTTTTAGATCTTTCTGATGCATGAGAATTAAGTGGACTCGAAACTTGTTTTAACAAGTTTCCTTCACTATTATATGTTTTAGACTCATTTCTTTATTTATTTCCAAACAATGATATAGTTATTTTATTTTTCTTCAGAATTTTTTAACTAAATTTCTAAGCAGGTTCACTTTTTTGCGACAATGAACCATCTTACTATTTTTTCTTGATCGCTTAAACAACATTATTGTCCCATCTATTATTAGGAGATTTGAGTTACTAAAATATTCTAATGCGCTTAACACCTCGATCTCCAGATTAAAGCCTATTATCAGCTATATCTTTACGTAAGATAAAATCACTGAGTTCTAAATCAGCTTGTAGGTTTTTACTTGATTTTTACTTTTCACTTTACTTTTTAAGCTCTTCTGTTTTATTAGGTTTTGCTAAAATCTTTTTAATTTGCAAAGGTGCTTCCTAGTAACTTAGCTTTTTCTTTCTATAAACAGATTAGTTGAACTTTTAATTTTGTATATCTGTAGCTTTAGCTTTAAACGGTTCAATATCTTTTCTTAAGTGTGACTCTTTATTTTATATTTAGTTTTTAGCTTAATTTTAATATTCTGCACTGACCTATTTTATATGCCTTTAACACTCTTACATGAATGCTTTCAACGAGAGCTGCGATTGAGTTAAAGACTCATCATTTTGTGGTCGTATTTAATTTAACTGTTCTATTTTCGGTTGATCAATTGTCTCTTTTATAATTTGTTCTGATATCATATTATCTTTATTTTAATCAACATTAATTTATTATTTGTTTCTTTTAACTTCAATACGAATTTGATGAGAGTCGTCTTTATTACATTCTATAGCCGCAGCGCTTTTCTTTTGCATATGCGGAGAATTTATTTTAATCTCTGCATCTGTGATATTAATATTGATATTTATTTGATTACCTTGATTGTTAGATCGAAAAGGAGCCTTCACTGTTGTATCCCATTTGTTGTTATTTATGCTTACTTGTTATAAGCTGTCATCTTAAACTTTTACAGATTTCTGCTATTAGGATAATTTTTGATTATTGAAAGTGGAGATAAATTTTGATTTTTCATCACTGTTGAATTGATGAACACTCTTATTAGTCTTTTGATTGCTAACACTTTAAGAGTCTTTTATCGACATTGATTTTAATGCAAGATGATTATATTCTGCTTACATGATAATTTTTTCAAGCTACTAGCTGAAATTATCTGACCTGCGCATCTTTTCAAGACTAGCTTTAAAATTGAACCATTTTTACTCTTATTATTTGAGGGCGTCTTCCATTCGTGTGTATTTTTTTTACTACCGAAACTAAAGATCTTAATCAGCAAATTTCGATCTATTGTTTGCGAAAAACTACTGTAAAAGTGATCTTTTACGAGTGTATTTCAAATAAACTTTAAAAGAATTAAAATATTTTGACAGTATGAGTTCGCAGTCACTGAGATATTTGTGAGTCTCAGAATACTGTTAATTTGAATTATCATCAAAGTTATTTTAATTTTCTTCAGAGCTACTGACAATTTTATGAGTAAATGGCTGATGCTCAACATCGTGCTATATCACTGAAACCAGCACATCTTTTTTGCCCGATAATTATTAGTGATACTAGTGTTAACTTCCACTGATTGATGATTATACAATATCTTAGTCACTTGCTCGATCAGACGACGAAGATACTTTGTAATGCTTATTGTTTTCAAATAACCGCTTCTCAGATAAGTTATCATTATCGTGCTTTTATTAGTTTTGTCTTGTTGTCAATAGCTCTTGCAAATGTTTGTATAATGGTCGCTTCGATTTTGAAGTTGTTTTGTCTTAATGAAAGATACGCTTTTAAATCAATGGACTTTTTGTGCGCTTTGCTTCTTTTTATTTTAACTTAGGCTATTTTTATTTCTTGTTTATTTTTGAAACTTTCCGTTTAATTTATTTTTCGCTTTGGTCTTTCTATTTTTTCTACTTTTTAGCTTATTTTTTCTTCTTAGGTTTATTTACTTACTTTTTCTATTCTTTTGTTCTTTAAACAACTCTATCAGTCTCGATGGTTTTCACTTTTATTTTTTGTTTTCCTTTACTATTATTTTCAACATTATTTGGTGTCAGTTGTTCTCTATTGTACGAAGTAATTGCTTGATTGAGAGAAGCTTATTAAGTCTTTTTCGTCTTGCTAGACTGATTACGACTTGTTTTGCTTTTTATTTTCTAATTATTATATTTCTCTTATTCAGCGTTCTCAAAAGGGCGTATACGGATTGTTTTTTTAGTTGCTGAAATGGTTCGACTTGTTTAATGATTTTTTGATTGAGATTATTAGTTTTTTCTTTTTTACTTTGACTTGCGTTACTTTGCTTTATTTCGATATTAAAAGGGTGATAAAGCAAAAGTATTTACTCTTTATTCAATGCTTTCAAATTGTTTTACATTTTCATTACTTTATTATACTTTAAATTTCTTTTTCTTATTCAGCTGAGCCTCAAGGTTGCTAAAAATATCTGTAAAATTTTGATTTGCACCTCTTTTACTTTTATCTAAAATAGTTGAACTACCGAGTTGTTTAGCTCGATGTAGTCCAACTTCTAAGTCTTTATATTTTTATTTCTTAGTTTAAAGAAGCCTTTAAGTATTTGTGCCCGTCTAATTTTTAATAAATTTAATTTTCTAATCAAATAACTTCTTAAAATTATTGACGACATCGTGAAAGGAAGTCTATTTATTCTTACTTTTATCACGATCTTTTTATTTTGATTTTGATTTGCGTTCAATAGTATTTTTGTTCAACCCTGTTGTGCTTTTATCATTTTTGTTGACTTGCTTTTTGGGTAGTGCAGATGCGGAGTTGCAATGGGTCGGCCAGTATAATTTGGAGGACTGCTCCTTGTTTAGTCTTGAGTCCATATGAGTTAGTATTTGTAATGATAACCTGTACCCTAAATCTGTTTATAACTTTAATTTGAACTTTAAGCCCACATTAATCAATGCTAAATATAGTGAATGAAATACACTGGCAAGACCCACTTATAAATCTAACCCGCTTCAACAACACAATTTCAGGTCTTAATCAGAACTATGAAGTAATTTAGGTTGACACTCGAAACAATTTGATATAGAAAGTGCACTCGTACATGGATTAAAATTATCAGTTCCCGCACATTGTCGACTGCAAATATCTCAAATCTAGTCTTGGAAACAGCTATTATTTTAGCCTAGACAAGAAGATAGTCAGTATGGAGGGTCAAATTGTATAATAATCTAATAGTAAAGCCAATTTTGCACAAGGTCTTGATGCCATAGATGATATCTTTGTTTTTGGGAAATTCCACAATTTGCACAATAAATACTCTCTCAATGTCGCGAGAGTTGGTAAGGATAAGAAAATACTCAAGTTGCTTGATGAAAGCATAGAAAAATTAAACTTAATTACCCATAATAAAAACGAACCATCGATGATGGTTGAAACAAAAAATTTAGTATGGCTACAATATGGTGAAAACTGGGAACATGATTTAATATATTAAGGCGTTAATCGTTATCAAGTTGATCACAACTATGTCTATACTTTAAGCAGAGGATAAATCACTAACAATAGCCCTCACAAAAATGGACATCTTTAATAGACTGAGAAGAAATTTACCAAAGTAAAAGTAGAAGCATTTAAGGGTGAAAAAATGATGAAAGGTAAGGGATACTCATAGTTTTAATTTACACTATCTCGATACCCAATAAAAATGGATAATTTTAACTCGGACTTAATCATAGCTTTTGATGACTCAATCGAAATATACGACATTCGTAAAGTTATCAAGCCGTTTCAGAAGTAAAATCTTAACAGAGTGTGCGATTTCTATTACGAACCCAACCTACAGCGAATTTATGTGAGTTGTCAACGTGGCCTGCACATTTACTAATACAAATGAATATATTTTGTTAAATTTACTTCTTTATAATCGATGTATTTCATTTAATAGTGCAAAATAAAGAGAGATCATTTAACTGCTGACAATGGCCTAAATTTTGTATCCATTCCTCGAAAATCTGAATTTTCTTTGAAATTTATTTTGCTTTTGTAAAAACTACCTCGTTCTTTACCCCATGCGGCAATCACTTTCTTAGCAGGACAGACACCGATTTCGTGCTTATTGTAACTATTTTTGTAAACGGTGGCTACATATAAGAATAAATGTACATTTCTGATGTTAACTATATGCTGGTACGATATCTGCCTTTTGTACCTCCTTATATGGTGACACTAAATATTCCGGGTTTGGCTTGCTGTAACTATTGGCATAGGATGAGTTACCCATCCATGAGTAGCCTGTCTTCAAGTTATCAGGTGCTCGTTCAGCTCTGTTTCTTTTCAATGAGGCTCCACCGGAGTATGATTACGAGTAAGTAGTTCGACATCGCATGGGGAAGTACCCTCGTAAATGACTATCGGTTGGTTTTACGTATTGGTTGTCTCCCCGGTGACCTGGAAATCCGCTAGAATAGCTTGTCAAACCCATAAATGGTCCTTAAGTTTTGAGACTGTCGCTGGGTCTTTTGTTATCCAACTGGGCAGATTTAATGCTATAATCTTGTAGGTACACTGATCTAAGTTCAAGGTTGGGTCCCATGAGAGGATCATATTCGGTTGAAATGTTTACTATATTTTTAATAGGCTTCTTTTTCCGAAAATCGTCCTTGTAAACGGTGCTGCTCTTTAAGTGTCGTCGCTATGAGTGCAGGTTACAAAGATGCCTGCCACAGTCGCACTCATTACATAGGCATGATTAACTGTTATGCATTAGGTTGATTAATCTGAAGTTATCGACTGGCAGGTTTGAACAACTTAAGGGTATTTCCTTCTGTGTTTCTGATAATTCTGTTTTTGCTCTATAATTTTTATTTTGGTTTGTGCTTTATACCCTTGAGCTTTGAGGCTCTTATTTCTTTGAGCTTCGCATTTTGTACTTAGTATAAAATTTTGTCTTCATTGGTACTTTTGTTCTTGTATGGAGGACACCTGCTTCACCGCTTGACATTTTTATAAGATGTGTTAATTTTATTAGTTTTAATCGAGAGAATTATACTCAATTCTAAATCTATTTCTACAAATAACTATTTAATAGAATATTGTTAGCTTAAAGTATTTCAAAAAATACTTTATACTATTTTAACACTGAATCTCACTATGATGATATCTTAACTAAGCAAATCAATAAAGTAGATACAAAGTTAATAGATCACTCCTTCATTTATTTGACTTCACTATCACCCTTGTTGATATTGATATTGCTATTACTATTCATTTTCATCAGCTGAGGACTATCATGAATTGAAACTTTATCCTTCTTCATATTGTCTTTCTGTTTGTTGAGTTCATGAATTCGGTAGAAAGTTATCGCGAAAAAGAACAAATATAACTGAATTTATTATTAATTACGATTGCGCATATGAAGAAACTCCAGCGAGTGTCGTCAGGGTTTTACATGTGAAATTCGTAGAAGTTCTTCTGCTGTGGGAAGATTATAAAGTTTAATGCCTGAGTAAATCTATAAGTACAAAGTAGACAAAGCCAACTATCGATATGATGTTACAACACCTAGCTCCGAAAGGTCCCCAGCAGCACGCGTCAATGCACCCCATCTCTAGCCAATAGATATATGATTTATAATGCTATTTGACATAACTAATAAGATATTGAAAATTATCTAATTTATTTTATGAAACAAAACAAAGTATAATCAAATCATGATGTAGACACAGTTATTTGGTGATTAAAATTTATCCCATTTTTAAGTTATAAGTTCTGACCACTTACGTTGATAGTGTGTCTATTATGCCATGATACTCTTAGGTATAAGTTGTATTTATTTCCCATTGATATACACAGACTGGTCTTGCCTTAACAATTTATCTAATTTATGTATTTAATTAATTTTAACAATGCGTTCCATATAATTCTTCCCATCAACTACAGCAACAGAATGCTTGAGTAAATATGATCGTTTTAACATACCTGCCTAATCACAAGGTTTGAGCGTACATATTAAATTATTAATATATTCGTTGAAATTGCAGTATATGAACAATGGGTAGTCAGGTTTCAAAGGTTGAGTTACTACTGTTGATAGTTAAAGGTGTTATCTGCGGATGAAGGGAGATAAGTGATCATGAAAGTGACTATGTGCTAGCTATTGTAAGTGACATACTTGTTTAGACAGTAACTAAGGAGATATTGGCAGAAGTAAAGGGGGAACACTGATTTATGATTGTTACACTGTCTAGAACACGATCACGAACATTATTTATTACACAAAGATTATATTATAATAGTACACTTTATTTATCTGCAGTAATCATTAGATATTGATATCCATATTAGACGAAATTCGGGAAAATATGAACAAATTGAAGCAATGGGTAGATAGTCTATAGCGAATATAAGACGAACTCTTCAGGTGGGACAGCAAGATCCCTCCTCATCTTAGATGGAAAATTGGACTTGCTTATGCATCTTCATTAGGTGCTTTTGGTTTTTCTCTATGTACAATACAGCCTATTAATAGTTAAAATATATACATAATCGAGTAAAATGAAAAAGAGCGCACTTAGGTACAGACCAAATATGATTCCCATAGTGGCTTCTATAGCTACTTCTTTTGGGTTCACTGCTGTTTTGCTGTACTATGCCGGCCATGCGGAAAGATACCTTAACTCATTTAGCCCTGTCGAGAACCAACTTGATGCCAAGGCGCCGGTTGCAGTTTCAGGTATTACTTCACAAGTTATTGCCTGAATTTCATATGTTTAATTAAAGATGAGTATAACGAGTATTATGAATATAATTCAAAAATAATGTACCTGCCGAGCAGCCACGACAGCCGCACATTCGCCAAATAGTGCACCGATGAAACCACAATCCATCAAATAAACATGATCTGCCTCGCCATTTTAGTATACATGCGTTAATCTGTAGTTCGTGGCAATGTTCAGCTGTCTCATTCGATCCGACTACAACTTCGCCATTATTTTTCTGTGCTATTTTATATGGCAGCAGAGAAATGACTCCATGGCCCTCAAAATTGTATATTTTGTCTTTGATTATAGGTATTAGCATCCACCATCATACTCATTGTGTTCGATATTATTTTCATGTTCACTGAAATTAGAGTCTGGATTTCTGAAGATCCTGACAACACTATTTGGCAAACTCTACGTCCCATGCATAACTTTGGAATTTTTTGCTTTGCTGTCATTATGCTGTTTAAAATTGTGCTTGTTATTCTGGCTGCCAGGGGAATTGTTAAGTTTAACAAAGCAGTACAATCCATTTGATTTGACTATTTATTCAATTTAAGCATTTTTCGTCTTTCTTTTTGTTTAAATAATCTTAAATTCCATTTTAATCTAATGTTGGACGAAAAGAAAATCAGCGATAACCTATATAATGAAAATTTAGTACTAGGCAATCGGATAAACAGCCTGAACGATGAGAACAATTTTTACAAAATTCAGATTAATAACTTCAATGTACAACTACCAAGATGTAGAAATTAACAAACTCAATTAACAAGGATCTTTACAAACTGGGGATAAATTTTCAGAATAAGGAAATGATATAAGACAGTGCGAAAGTCGGTCCCCTTTTTATTATCAGCAACAAGATAAAGCTAAAAAATTTACAACTCAAGATCGGTAATTCCATAAGACAAACCGAAAAGTTCAAGAAAAACTTAGAAGGTTCATTACCTTTCATCACTAAGTAAGCTGAATGTTTAGAAGAATAAATTAGTATTCTTGTAGCAAAACTCTTGCAAATAAAGTAAGAAAATGAAATCTTAAGAAACATTCGAGTAGGGAAAAATTTAGAAATAGCTTATGAAGAGTATAGAAAAATTATCAGCAAGACAAATGTTAACAAAAATTAACCTTCTTTTCTTGAGTTGTAGACTAGAAGAAAGTAGGCAATTAAGAAGTTATAATTTGCAAAGAAGTAATAAAAATAAAAGAATCGATGCTTAGTTTAATTGCAAGCTTCTAACAGAGCTCTCGAATAGGAAATATTAAAAATTAAAAGCATGTACCCTGAAAGCGTGGAGATCAACAAAATGAGAGCTTAATAAGCTAAATAGCTCGAGAAATTACAAATTTATGAGAAAAAGCTAAGCGGATAAATTTTAACCAAGTCTAAGTAATTGGAAGAGCAATACATCATCAACAAGGAATGTAAGCAAAGAATTAACGATAAAAAGTATCAATAAGGTAAATAAATTAAAGTTCTGGAATAAGAAGTACAAAAATGTAGGGAACAAGTTCGTGAGTTCAAGCAAAAATATCGCAAAATTAGAATAAGTGGAGTGAGTAAGGCAAAGTAAAATAGCAAGAAAATATTAGCCCAACAAAACAGTTGATACACAAAAATTATCATCAAGATTTTAATTTCATTTGTTTTAGTACTCTGTCTAAAGTAGTTTTATCGATAGCCTTCATTTTCATAGACTCTTTTATAAAGTTATCTTTGGTTGTCAACTCAATTCTGGTCCTAGTGATGACTCCATTTAGCATTTTTGTGTGCCTTCTTTCTCTTTATAAAATTTATTCTAATTTTCGAATGTGCTCTTAATAACTTTATTTTATTTATCGTGTCTCTGCTTCGGTAGTCAAACGTGTTGTTTAAAGCACCTAACGCAACTTTCTGTTCTACTTTAGTGCCTCATATAACTGTAACTCACCTTCATTTTATTAATCATATTCAGTTTTAATTTTAGTCGACTTTGTCAGTTTTTAGTCACCTGTGCTAGGTTTCAGAAGTGAACTGATCCTGAATTAGATAATGGACTCGGTTAAACTGTCAGTGACTCTATCAATCTTCTTCTTATTTTCTTCAATGTCTGCAATATTCTAACTGAGTTAGATGACACTAGCATTCATACTGGAAGTACGCTCGTTGCATTCAGACCCTTCTGTGACACACAACTGATTTTTATCTCTGTAGAATGTAACTTTGGGCACTCGGTCATCCCCTTCAGCCCGATAACCCAGCAGGTAATAATATGCTCTCCTGAGTTATTAATAGCTTCTGCGAATTTCATCGATTTCCTTCCTGTACTGCTTGATAGCGTTGATGTGATATTCATCGGGTGTCTCGCGGATAGTGTGACTGTATAATGCCTCATGCTGAAACTAAGTCTGACAGTATGTTTCCTTAGTAATCAGCTTGCCTTTGGAAAATGCCAGGTATTGGGGCTTGCTTATATGCATAATTTTCGACTATTATTGTTATTTTTAAAAATTATTTTATTTCTCCTAGTATTTCTATTCATCTCTGGTGTCACTTTTTATAGGCTACTGCCCGTATTGTGGCTTACAACGTTTACATGAGCATTATTATTTCTTCTCATTGGCTTAAGACAACATTGTCTCATGCGCATATTAATTTTAATACTAAGATTATAATTGTTAATAAATGATTCGACAACCCGAAGACAGAAACTTCCAAGCTTTACTCAGATAATCTTTAGTGGCTTAAAGATATAAATCAAGCGCAGACTTGTCAGTGACCCTTAACAGATCAGCTTAGAACTTAACAAGCCCATTCACAGAGCCCACCAGGATGAAATTCCCAAAGCACAGGCACATAAGAAAACAAAGTGAGACAAGCATGCTCACATAGACTCAGTAATAATAAATTAACACAGAGAGCCATAAGTAAGACCAGTCGTTCGTACCTTCAGAAATTCTAATTACAGCAGTGTGTTCGATGATCCTGAATCTGAAAGTAATCATAAGCGATCGATGAGAAGTCCGGGAATGTTTCACTCTCTGTCTCTATAATCCAAAGCCATGCCTGTGTTTAGAGTAATTTGTATTATATTTAGCGCTGTATGGAGGACATCGGAGTAGACAAGAACAGAAGAAAACCAGGTCTATTCAAGTAGTATAAAAATGATCCGATTCTTATTGGAGAAGCCCCTGATAACAAACGCGTAAAATTGAAAGTGATATGTGAGAATTCAAACAAGTATTATCAGTAACGTGGTCAAAGAATGAAGAATAATCTTGTTTGGGAAAAAGTTAAGCCAAAGACCTATCTGGAGAGATTCAGAGCAGCTAGACAAATTAAATGATTAAATTTACTATACTATTTATGATCTGATATATATTTACAATAATTAATAGAATATATCAAAATTTCTACAATAACTGATTACATTTATTAATATACTTTATCATCAAGAAAATAAACCGTGAATTTTGCTGGAATTTTTGTTTTTTA